>Ga0163111_10000636_pt1 | contig 21120 bp, 22 predicted proteins | sample CRUFie1St18metaG_FD_109645 | JGI IMG/M metagenome (GOLD analysis project Ga0163111, IMG submission 109645) | Marine microbial communities from the Costa Rica Dome - CRUD Field 142mm St18 metaG | ecosystem: Environmental > Aquatic > Marine > Oceanic > Photic zone | place: Costa Rica: the Eastern... | reverse complement strand
TTATTTTCATTATTTTCATTATTTTCATTATTTTCATTATTTTCATTATTTTCATTATTTTCATTATTTTCATTATTTTCATTATTTTCATTATTTTCATTATGTTCATTATTTTTTATATTTTCATTTATAACATTTAGATTTTGAAATATATTTTGATCATTTATAAATTTAATAAAATTATTATATGTAAAAGATACATATGTATTATTTTCTGATAATGTATATATAACTTTTCCATATACATTGATTTTATCTTTTTCAATTAATTTACATTTATTAATATTACTAATATTACCTTTTGATTTTCCCCAAAGTTCTACTATATATTGATTCCATTTCCATTCTTTTATTATATCAAAATTAGAATTTGATTTAAATCCACATTTTTTATAAATATTATCTCTGGTTAAATTTATTGTATTTATACATGTGATATTATCATCTTTTTGTGTAATACAAATTATCATATTAATTATTTTGTTTTTATATTAACATTTAATTATTATTTAAGTTTTAATCTTAAATATATTTTTTTTTATAACTATATATGATATTTTACATAGTCAAATGGACATTTATTTATATAATATTAATAATATTAATTGATAAAATATATGATTTTTTTAGAGATACTTTAACTGTTCCATATGTAGAAAAATCATTTATTCAAAATTCAGTAAAAATAAATAACAATATTAATAATGATAATATTAATGATATTCATTTTTTATACACTAATTTAAACCAAGATTTAAGTCAAAATTTAAGTGTAAATTTAAGTGAAAATTTAAGTGAAAATTTAAGTGAAAATAACAATAAATATAATATTATATATAATAATGATATAGATATATCATATAATATGGAAAATGAGTTAAATAACTTTATTAAACAATTATAATTATTATTATAATTATTATTATTATAATTATAAATATAATTATAATTATAATTATAAATAATTAATTCAAAAATATCATAAATAAATAATAGATGATAGATAATATACATGACTAAATATTTAGTATCATTATTGTGTTCTAGTAATATTAATATATTTAAATTATCATTAAAATCTGCGATAGAACAAATAAATTTTGATGACTATGATATTATAGTAGTGATTAACACATTGGATGACATATTTTATAATGATATTATAAAATACATTAAATCTAATAAAAATTCAAAAATAGTAAATGTAATAAGAACCGAATCAAATGGGTGGCCCGGTAAAGGACATAATTCATTATTGAATATATTCAAAAATAAAAATAAATATGATAATTTAGTTATATTGGATGGTGATGATTTTTTATATCCTGTAGCTCTAGATAGAATAAATAAGATAAAAGAAAAAACAGATTTTGATGTTTTAACTTTAGTGGGTAATACGAGATTAATTAAAAATGAAAATTATAAATATAATGATAATAAATGTAGTTTAAATGTAGATATAGAATTTAAAGAAATAAAAAATATAGGTTATATTTCTGAAAATTATAATAATATTTTAGCTACACCAATGAGAATTATTTCAATAAATAGAAAAATGTTAAAAATGTTTAATAATAAATTGTACAGTGAAGAAATGAATTTGTACGATGATTATTATTATTTTTTACATTTCTATAATACATTAAAAAATAATGATTTTAAACCAAGTAAAAATTTTAATATTATTATTTTGAATGATGAATATATATATTTATATGATACAATTAATCAATTTAGTCTATCAAAAAACTATAACGAACACTATGATGATGTTATTATATCTGAAAAAATTAAGAATGAATTAAATATAACAAATTTACAATGTGAAAAATTGCATATAAATTTGTACAAAGATTTTATAAAAGATGATTTAAATAAAGAGATAATAGATAAATTTTATAAAAATATTTCAAAAAATATAATTACTAACGGTGACATTTTATTAAATGATATTAAAATAAAAACAAATTATATTGATAATAGTAATATCAATAATAGTAATACCAATAGTAGTAATACCAATAGTAGTAATACCAATAATAGTAATAGTAATAGTAATAATGAAAAAATAAAAGATAATAGAAAAAGAATATTATTTGTAGATCTATCTCCTATTAAATGGAATTATAATAGTATAAAACACCATCCACTTGGTGGAACAGAAATTGCAATGTTATATATAACAGAAGAATTATCTAAAGACAATAATTATAATATACAAATTTTGACACTACATAAAGATAATATTAAAATAAATGAAAACCTGGAATATAATACATATAGTGACGAAAATATAAAAAAATTTAACCCAGAAATTATTGTAACACAAGGAAATTTAACAGATAGTATTATAAATTATAAAATATATAATAAACATGTGAAAATTATTATGTGGATGCATCACGATATAACTGTTGGGTTTGTAAAAGATAAATTCTATGGATATAGTAAATCTGGATTGATAGATAAATATATATTTGTTAGTAAATGGCAACAAGATAGATTTATTGATGTATATAATATAGATACATCAAAATGTTTTATTATGAATAATGGTGTTCCAGATCATATTATTACAGATATTGAATTATTAAATAACAAAATAAATCAAAATTCAATACATAAAATTAAACATGGTTTAAAATATATAAATAAAAAACGAGAAATTATATATATAAGTTCTCCATATCGGGGATTAATACCGGCATATTATATATTTAATCAAGTTAAGAATTTATGTCCGGATGTAAAATTTAAAGTATTTTCTTGTTTTAATAGAGGAAGTATAAGTGATAACAATAAAAGTAATGATAAAATATATAAGCCATTAACAAAAGATAATCTATCTAATATTCTTAACAATTCATTTGATATTTACTATAAAGATTTGTATAATTTATTGATAGAAAATGAAAATATTGAATTTTATGGTTCAGTAACACAAGATGAGTTATTTAAACATATGGAAACAGCTATGGTATTATTTTATCCAAATACATATGCAGAAACTTTCTGTACTTCTATAATAGAATCAATGATGTATGGATGCAATGTGATAACATCTAGTTTAGGTGCTATACCTGAAACTTCACATGGATTTTCTACATTATTGGATCCTAAATTAGATAAAGTTTTAGATATAAATTATGATACACAAAATGCTTTTATTAATCCTGTTACTATTAATGATTTACCGAGAGAATATATCGATAATTTTATAGATAAAACGATAGATTTGATTAATAATTATTTTAGTAATAGTAATCAAGAGTTATTAAAACGACAATATGAATATGTATCAAATAATTGTAAATGGTCAAATAGACTAAATATATTACAAGCTATTTTAAATGATTTATAATAGATTAAAAGAATTTATTTTAAAAATAATTATGAGTATATATATAATATGTCATCATTTTGGATAAACCAACCATACATATTAATAGATAAAGATAAAATAATGGATATATGGCCGTCTGAAAAAATGAATAGAATTGATAAATTAAATGCTATTTCAAGATTAATTATTATATTGACTATAATTGGTATAATATTAACAAAGAGTATAAAAATAATTATATCTGGTGTAACAACATTGATAGTAATAATAATGCTATATTTACTTTTTATAAAGGATGATATACTAAATAATAAAAAAAAATCACTAAAACAAGAAGGATTTAGTAATTATAATAAAATAAAACACAATTTTACAAATCCCAATAGTAGTAATCCAAATATGAATTTATTATTAACCGAAATACAGGATAATCCCAATAAACCAGAAGCAAATAATTCATATAATAATCATGTTACAAAAGATATAAATTTAGCTACAAAAGATTTCATTAAATCTCAATTTAATGATGACAAAATCGATGAAAAATTATTTAATAATTTAGGAGATAATTATCAATTTGAACAGAGTATGAGACAGTTTTATACAACAGCTAATACTAGAGTATGTAATAATCAAGGTGAATTTGCTAGATTTTGCTATGGAAATATGGCCTCTTGTAAAGATAATGATATAGAACAATGTATAAAAAATAATCCACGACACATTAATATATAATTAATATTATTTACTAATTAGATATATAATTAAATATTGTTAATTTAACTATATTTAATTAATTTAACTATATTTAATTATATTTTTATATATTAATAATTATATATGTCAAATACATCAATATATCCATTTACATTTGATAGCATGTCTAGAATTGGAAATGACAATACTACATTAGATCAACGTAATATTCAAAATAATGCTGGTTTATCTCATGTATTAGAAAATTTTTATCCCAATTGTCCAATGACAAAAGCAATGGATTTTGCATTAACACAACCAAATGTGTTTTACAATGGTAGTCACGAAGGGGGTATTAATGGTTGTAATATAGATACTAATAATACTTTAAAATATACAGTTATGTCTAAACCTGCTTGTAAATTAACTTTAGAACAAAGACCATTTTTAACTGTTCCTTATTTAGGACGAGGTGATTGTGATACTGATTTAGAATTAAAAATAAAAACAGGACAAAATTTATTAAATAAAAAAACTGTTAACAATACAACTGAAATGAGTTTTATCGATTATAAAAATTATCCCTTAATAGATTCTTTGAAAAATACTGTAACTAATCCTAACAATTTAATAGAAGATTCTGCATATAATGGATGGATGAGAGGAGGTATTTCCAGTAGAGAATATTCCAAATCAAATAATACTAATACAAAATAGTTATATAATAAGATTATAAATATTTAAAGTTATTATTAATATTAATATTAATAATAATAATGACTAATATAGATATAAATAATAAATTTAGTTTTAATTTTAAATGTACTTATCAATTAATAAATGATACAAATGAAAGTAATATATTATATCGTATTCAATTTCTACAATTTTTAAATATAAATGAATACAATGATAAAATTGTAGATAATAAATTACAAATTTTGTACTACTATTTAAAAAATAGTACAACCAATGAAGTTTTAATTAATATTTATAATAATATTTACAACAAAAATAAAAACATTATAGATATCTTATTGTCATTTAATGGTTCTAAAGATAATATAGATAATATAGATGATAATGATAATAAATATAATACTTGTTTATATTTATTACTAAATTATGATTATTTCTATTTAACACTGGAATTATTGCACAATATAGTTAATAATATTTGTACTAAAAATATTGTAAAAAAAATATTAGAGTATATAAAAAATGACATCAACTAGAAATAAAAATACCCAATCTGATTATAAAATACATATTGTTCAAAATAAAAGTATTGAAGAAAACAAATTGTTTAAACCATATTCACGTCCATATAATGAAGCAATGCCCGATATTGGATACAGACCATCTTATATAAGTAGAGATAGTTTATCTAATAATCCAATCGATATAGAATCAAGTCTATTTGGAATAGGTTCTACTAATTTAGTACAACCACAAGAACCTATTTATCCAAGTCTAAGAAATTTAGAAACTATCCAGTTTTTTGAAAAATCTAATCAAGTTATTTTACCACAACCTTTAGTAATTGATAATAATCAAAGACCATTTATAGTTTAATTATTTAATTATTTAATTTGTTCCCGTTCTGTTTTATATTCATTATATTGTGTATCGTTTATTTTATCTGGAATATATTCATCTGATGGAGTTTCAATACTTTCAACATGATTAATAGTTGCATAATTATACAACTGTCTCATTCCACCATTTCCTTTTGCCGATAGTTCATCTGAATTTTGATCTAAAAAACTATAATTATCAGAATTTATATTATCTACACTAGAACCCAGTGAAAATGCCATTGGTTCTCCATTGAAATTTGTTGATACATTTTTTTTTTCTTCTAATATAAATTTAAAATGTTCCATTATTTCATCTCCAGTTAATATTCTATAGTTTTCTTTTATTAACATTAAAGACGGGACACATGTTATCGTTTCTGGTAATAATAAATGTTGTCCATTTTCTAAAATAACATATATTTTATTATTGTTTTTTATACGTTTATCAATACATACAAAGTGTATATTATTTGTTGCATTGGTTTTTGATAATATTGCTAGTAAATTTTTACAATTATTACAATAATTACTATAATACAATACCTGACTCATTTAAATTTATATATTTATATAAATTTAAATGATATATATTTTTAACTTATTTTTAATTTATTTTTAATTTATTTTTAATTTATTATAAGTTAAATTGAAATAAATATATTAAAATTTTATTTATCCATTATATTATAAAACAAGTCCATGGTTATTAAAGTATCTAATATAGAAGAAAATAATAATATTTTAAAATTTAATATCTCAAATATTAATGTATCATACATCAATGCTATTCGTCGTATTATATTATCCGATATACCATGTGCTATATTTTTAACCTATCCATATGAAAAAAATCTTGTAAATATAGAAATTAATACATCTAGGCTAAATAATGAACTATTAAAACAAAGAATTGGATGTATTCCTATTTATCTTGATATATTTGATAATAAAATAGATGTTGATGATTATATGATTGAATTACATGTCAAAAATAATGGTAATACAATGATATATGCTACAACCGAAGATTTCCAAATAAAAGATTTAAAAATGGATAAATATTTATCCAAAAATATTGTTAAAGAAATATTCCCACCTGATAAAATAACAGGAGATTTCATAGATATAGTAAGACTTAGACCCAGTGTATATGATTCGTCCGAAACTGGAAAGTGTGAAGAAATTAAATTAAATGCTAAACTTAGTACAGGAACAGCTAAAGAAAATGGTATGTATAATGTAGTATGTACATGTTCTTATGGTAATACATTGGATAATGTTAAAATTCAAGAAGAATGGAATAATCGATATCAACAACTAAAAACTATTCATAATTCCACAGAAATAGATAAATTAAAAAAAGATTTTATGTGTTTAGATGCTAAACGTTTATATAAAGAAAATTGTTTCGATTTTATTTTAGAATCTATTGGCATTTATAGCAACTTCAAAATAATTGAATTAGCTTCTTCTATATTAATTAAAAAATTATATAAAATTATAAAAGATATTAAAGAAAATACTGATTATATTAAAGAAAAAAATGATACAATGGATAACTGCTATATTATTACTATCGAAAATGAAGATTATACCGTAGGTAAAATTTTAGATCATGAAATATTTAATAATTATTATAATGGTAAAAAATTATTAACATATAACGGTTTTATTAAATATCACCCACATGATAATAATAGCTATATTAAATTGGCGTTTAAAGATATTATAAATATAAATGATATCATTAATATTATTGATGAATGTGTAAATAATAGTATTCTAAAAATAAATACCATTAAACAAATGTTTACATTAAATTAATTTATTTCCATAACTGATTCTTCCGATAATTTATTATCAACTACTGAATTTTTCTTTTTTTTATGCTCATAATTTGAATAATTTATTAAAAACATTTGTTGCGCTGGATGTAAAGTATTCACGTAATCTATTACAAATTTTTTATCCACATATTTTTTCTCCTTTTTTAATGTGTCTAAATATAATTTATGAATATTAAACATATGCACCTTATATTCAAAATCAAAGTTTTTTAATTCATTCTCTTTCTTGATATAACACTTAACATAATTAGTAAATAAATTATTTGTATAATTATACATATCATTTCTAAATTTATTAAAAACATTTTTATGTTCCGGATAATAATTTAAAAATTCACTAATTCGATTCTCTTTTTTTAAACAAAAGAAATTATACTGTAATTTCGGATTATTTCCTCTCAGTAATTTTACATTGTTATAATTGGGATTTCTTACTTTACTTCTATTACCATTCTTATTATATAACATAATACCAACACAGTAATATTCACAAGAACCATTTGAAAATGTATTATAAACATTTTCAAAACTATCAATCGGATATCTATACACATATTTTAATGATGTATTTTCTAAAATAGATCTATTATTTACATAAAATGATTCTATATTGATATTTTCAATTGTATATTTGTTATCATAACTATCTAGACAATTTATTTTGTAAATTTTTACTAAATATAATACTGGAACAATTATTGGAGTTACAATTCTATTATATGGATGTTGTATCACAAATGTATATGTATATCCAATTACTAAATTATTTATATTAAAATTATTATATTCACACGCTTGAAAAAACATATCTCTAAATGTTTTTATCTTTCTTTTTTCATTATTATCCGTATTATACATTGTATTGTATAAATTTGAATAATCATCATAAAAATAATTCTTACCACCAATAGTACTTCTTGTTGCAATCTCCCAACATTTATTTGTATCATCATAAAATACATTTATCATAGTTCCATCTATAAAATCTTCACAATAACAATCTTCTTTATTATAATTATCTACAAATAATCCATAATCAATCGATTTTGGTGGAGAAAAAACTACTAATTTTCCATCTTTAAAAATTAAAGATCTAATATTTAAATAATCATTTTTTTTATCATTATCTAATTCATTAAATACTAATTTATTATATTTTAAAATGTTATATGCAATATTATTATATGTATATTTTTTTAAAATAATTACTTTATTCATATTACCATCAATATTACTATTTACATTACTAATATCGCATTCCATTAAAATATTTGTTAAATCTAAATTATAAATATTATCAAAATATACTTCATTAATCATATAAATTTTTTACTTATATTTTATATATCTAAACTGTCTTTAAACTTATTTACAAATATATTTTTATAAATTACTTATAAATTACTTATAAATTACTTATAAATTACTTATAAATTACTTATAAATTACTTATAAATTACTTATAAATTACTTATAAATAGTATAAATAATATAAATAATATAAATAACAAAAATGAATGTATAATAATATATACTTCATATATCATATATGTTTTTTATATGTATATTTTTATATAGCTTAAAATATCTTTAATTTATTTATTAAATATATTTTTTATAAATAATATAAATAATAAAAATAATATAAATATAAATATATATATACTGTACTGCATAATAAATAATATGATTAAACAAATTGTATGTGGTATTATTGATCGTTCTGGTTCTATGATCGGAAAAGAAGAAGATACTATAGGTGGTATTAATTCAACGATTAAATTATTAAAAGAACAATTAGAAGAAAATACAGAAATAAAAATGACTATGAAATTTTTTGATCACGAATCATATTTACTATTTAAAGATATTGATATAAATGATGTTAAACCTCTTAAAATATCTGACTTAAACCCTAGAGGACAAACTGCTCTTTTAGATGCCATCGGAAGTACACTTAATTATTATATTCAACAAAAAGTCAATAATCCCAAATACTTTGATTCATGTGTAATTTATGTATCAACTGATGGACTGGAAAATTGTAGTAAAATTTATAACAATAGTACAATTAAAGATAATATTGAAATAGCCAAGGAATTAAATATTGCTCTTTTATATTTAGGTGCCAATCAAGATGCTATATTTGAAGCTAAAAAATTTGGACTTAATGAAGGGTTAGCTCTAAATTATACAGAAGATAGAGCTAGTATGGAATCAGCATATCGTTCAGCTGGAAATGCAGCTAAAAGACATAGAACTGGAACTTCTATAGATTTTTTACCAACAGAACGAATGGAATCACAATTAAATTAAAGTATTATTTATAAAAAATAAATATTAAATGAATATTTATTTAATATTTATGGGAAATACTTATAGCATTAATAAAATAAATTATGAATCTATGAAAAAAATAGTTAACCATAACCTTTCCTCTAAATTTATTATTATAAATACTTTGAAACCAGATAATCAATCTTGTTTAATTGAAAATACTGTATCTTGCCAAGAAGAAGTAAATATTATTAATGATTATATAACTAAAAATAAAAATATTAATATAGTTATTTATGGTGAAAATTCTACAGATAACTCTATCATAACCAAATATAATCAACTATATGATATTGGTTTCTATAATTTATATGTTTATATTGGTGGACTATTTGAATGGCTCTTATTACAAGATATATATGGTTATGATGAATTTCCTACAACTACTAAAACTATTGAACTTTTAAAATATAAAGGTAATTCTTTGTTGTAAAATTTTATCACCAAATAATTTTATCTTTATTTATTTTTTCTAATATTTCATTCGTTTTAGAAAAAGGCCTTGAACCTATAAACTCTGGAAATAATTTATACTTTTTATTTGCACTTAACGGCGATGGATGTGATGATACTATTAAATAATGGCGGGAAATATCTATATCTATTAACTTTTTATGTGCAAAAGCACCCCATGCTATAAATATAACATTATCCAAATTTTTATTTATATCATCTATAATAAATTTAGTAAATTCATACCACAATTTTAAATGACTAGTTGGTTTGTTTTCAATTACAGTAAGAGATGTATTCAACATTAATACTCCTTGTTTTGCCCAATTTAATAATGTATAGTCAGACATTGATACATTTAAATCTGTACTCAATTCTTTTATTATATTTTTAAGAGAAGGTGGTGGCTTATTGTTATTTACACCAAAACTTATTCCACATGCTTGATTTATATTATGATATGGGTCTTGTCCTAATATAACTACTTTCGTTTCTTCTAATTTAAAATGTTTAAAACAATTGAATATATTTATATATTCAGGATATATATTTGTACTCATATTTTCTATTTTTATTAAATTTAGTATACTATTCAAATCTTTATCTTTATATTCTAAATTATAAGTATCAAATATATTTAACCATGACTTATCTATATCCAAAAATAAGCTATCACACATAATAGGTATTCTATTAATAATTATTTTTAATTCAATTTATAAATAATATATTTATATTATATAAATGTCTGCTTTATCTGATAATCAAGAAATTGTTGGAGCTACTGAATCCGAAATGATGGCTGTCAATCCTTCTTTGGTTGGAGGAAAAAAACACAAGAAAAAACTTACAAAAAAAAACACTAAAAAAAACACTAAAAAAAACACTAAAAAATTCGGTAAAAAATTAAATAAATCTAAAAAAGTTGTTAAAAAATTAAATAAATCTTTAAGCAAATGGATACAACATGTTAAAAATTATGCCAAAGAACATAATATTAAATATAATGAAGCTCTTAAAAAAGCTTCCAAAACATTTAAAAAATAAATTGTACAATATTAAATTGTACAATATTAAATTATACAATATTAAATTATTTATTACATAAATAATATTAATTTTATATAATATTACTATTATCTATGGATATTGATAATTTATTATTAGATTTAGAAATAATTAACCAAATAAATGATACTAACAAATTAAGTGTTAATATAACACCTGGATATAAACAACTATCTGTGGATAATTATTACTATTTTTCAAGTATAGTTAGATGGTATTACAATCTAAATAGACATGATAGTATAGATTATCTAGAAGAATTAGCCGAGAAAATTAATAAAAGTTCTACAATTATAATAGAAGGAAACCATTGCGATATTGGATTAACATTAAAAAAATCTATTAACAACTCTTTATCTGGACTAGAAAAATTAAAAAAAACATATCATTCAGATTCCATAATTGTTGCCAGACTTATTCTAATTACTAACAAATTTAATAATATTATAAATATTTTAGAAAATTTACCAATAGACAACAATATGTCATTAAGTATGATAACTAATGTTGAGAATAATTTTATATAAAATAAAATTGAATCAGTACTATTATTGTACTCAATATAATATTCATTATTACTAATCTATTAACTCCTAAACTATTATGACTTGTCATTCACACGAAACTTGCTCCATTTGCTTAGATGTAATTGATAATTCATTTAAAAGTAATTGTGGACATTATTTTCATAAATATTGTATAGATAAATGGTTAAATATTAACAATACATGTCCAATCTGTAGGAAATCATATATAATTGTTAAAGAAATCTCTTATAATAACAATTCTCTTAACATAAATATTATTATTTATATTATTTATATTATTTATGTTATTTATGTTATTTATATCTTAGTTATTTTATATTATTTTATCAACCAACTTATATTTTAAAGCTGTTTCTGCATCCATCCATATATCATGTTCAAACATTTCGTCTAAAATATAACTATCTATTTCACTGTTATTTAAATATAATTTTCTTAATTTTGACATTATTAAATTTACATTAAAATTTAAATCTTTTACATCTAGTAAATTAGAAACAGTTACATCATTAAATTTTAGTCCATGTATCATCATAAAAGAATTCTTATATATATATCTTTCATTTCCTATAATAGTTAATAATGTTGCGGCAGATGCTGCGTAACCACGTACTATAGTATTAACTGGTATATGTAAATTATTAATTTGATCAACTACTGCCAATGTAGACATTACAGAACCACCATTACTTTGAATATATAAATTAATATGATTTGGAAAATGTTCATTAGTCATTGCTTGATATTCTAATTTTAATAATATCTCTGATAAATGGAAACAGGTTTCATCATTTAAATGTCCCGTGAAATATATATTATTATTTATATATTTATTTATACTATTATCTTGATTATTTATTTGCATTAATGAATACCTATCCTTAATTGTATTTGATTTATGTATTTTATGTATTTTATGTATTTTATTATTCGTGAAAATATTAAATCCATATATTTTATCAAAATTATCAATAAAACATAATAAATTTAATATTAATTTAAAATACAAAAAACCCATTATATATTATATTATATTATATTATATTATATTATATTATATTATATTATATTATATATCAAAATTGGATATAATCGCGTCTTATTATATTATTATTGTTATATTTATTATATGCATCATTTACTAATGAATCTGCAAATATATTGTCCCGTCTATAAATATGTTCAAAATTTATAGTATCAAATTTTTTTTTTAAATTTAATACATTATTATATAACGGTTTTAAATCTTCACAATTTGTACGATATATATCTTGAACTTGGTTTATTACTATTTTAGAATCTCCTTGTACTAATAATTCTTTTATCTCTAATGAAATAGCATGTTCTAATCCCTTAATTAAACCATTATATTCAGCATAATTATTTGTATTATTCTTCGATATTATCATTTTATCTTTTGCTAATAACATAGTATCATCAAATATTGCATATCCAATCGCACATAAACCTGGGTTTCCTCTAGAACCACCATCAAACTGTAATAAGTACATATTCAATCATTATTATTATTATTATATATTTTTTATATTATTTTATAAAAAATATAAAATATAAAATATAAAATAATTTACTAACCACCCACCCGTGTAAATTATATACTATAACTAATATAATTTATATAATTTATATAATTTATATAATTTATATAATTTATATAAATAATATAAAACATTGTAAATATACATATCTATAAAATATTTTATATGTATAACTATATCATTTCCATAAATAATAATTATATTATATCATGCACTATACCCATTTTAACTATTAATTTATGTGATTTATTACTTATTAAGTTATTTGGAGTCAAATCCCGATGGTTTCAATTACATTCTTTAATTAATTTTATAATTACTATCATTGTTATCGAAGATTCAATTAAATTCTTTATAAAACCACATTCAGCTATTAAATATAATAACATGCACCTAGATTCAAAATTTATTTTATTTTTACATTTATATCATATAGCTACATTTAAATTAAAAAAAGACGAAATATTTCACCATATATTTTTTGTTGGTTTTGGTGTTTTACCCAGTATTTTTTATATAAAATCTAATATAATACGCATCGGATATCTGGCTTGTTGCGGTATACCTGGAGTATTCGAATATGCTTTGTTAAGTCTAAGTAAACACAATATAATTACTAATATAACACAAAAAAAAATTACTAGTTATATATATTGCTTTATTAGACAACCATTAGCATTATATAGCGTATTTATTAATATTATGTTTTATCAATACAAACTTATAGGCTCCGAAAATTTACTTATGTGTTTATATGTTAATATATTACTATATATTAATTCATGTTATTATACACATGAGATATGTTATAATTATGGATACAATATGTGTAATCGTTATAAACTCGATATTATGTAAAATTTTATACAGATTTATATTTTCTTGTTTTATTTGTATTTTTTGATTTTTTTAATGATAAACTTTTTACTTTTCTAGTATCAGGTGTTCTATCTTTAATTCCACGTGATTTATATATTATATGTTCACATTTCTTAAATAATATATAATCTTGCAATAGTGATTTTTTCATTAATTTAACCTCTTCTTTAATTTTTTTCGAATAATCTTTGGTTTTTTCTTTATTATTATTTAATTTCGTTAATTCATCACTTAAACTGTCTAATTGTTGTACTAATTCTTTTATTAAATTTTCTAATTCCTCTAATTCTTCTTTTGATGATTCTATACAATCTTTATGCTGCGATTTATTTTCTTTACCAGGAAACGCTTCATCGCACTCTTTTTTAACATTTTTCTTCTCATCAGTTAATTCACTCTTTTTTGTTTTTATTTCTTCTTTTAATATTTTAATTTGTTGTTTTAACTTATTCACTGTTTCATTATAATTTTTATTAGTTGCTTCTATTTTTGTATTCAAATAAACTATATCTCTTATTTCATCCCCTTTTATATGAGATAATAATACAGGTACATCTATCATAATTGGTTGTGAAAATTGCGTAGCATCCCGTTCTCTATTCAAATAACTTATATATCCAGATAATTTATTTGCTATGTTTTTTATACCACTATCAGATAATATATTATCTTCATTCATATATTGTTTTATAAATTCATTTTTATCTGTCGTAATTTTTTCTTCTTCACTCGTTTGAAACAAATTTGTTAATTTAAATAATTCTAATGGACTATCTGTAAATGGTGTAGCTGTCATTATTAATAACTTACACGAATTATTACCTGATTTTTTATAACTATTCATTATCAATTTTTCCATAACATCCATATTTGGTCTTTCTGTAGCTTTTAAATCACCACCATATAATTTGTGCGCTTCATCTATTATTATTAATGTTTTTTTTATTATATCTTCCCTTCCATTACGTTGACGTAATACATTATATATATTATTTTTACCTGATAATAAATTACTAAATTGTTTATATGACATTGGTTCTAACCAACGTTCACTTAACAATTTTTTACGTTCATTTAATTTATCCGGCAATATTAAACCATTATCTATATCTTTTTGTAATGTTATATTACATATTTGATCAAACATATTTTTCCATACATCACCTTTTAATGTTGTTCTTGTTACCCACAAAATAGTATATCCTTCTTTTTCAAAACTAGAAGATGCTGTTGCTATTCCTGTACATGTTTTACCTGTTCCAACTGAATGCCAAGCTAAAATACCTTTATATGGTGATTCTGGTTTAAAATAATCCATTATGAAATTTTGTGTACAATTAAATTCAACACCAGATTTATTAGACATATCTTCTTTGTTTGCTTTGGATATACATTTGTTTTCTATTGCTATTTTTTTCCATCTATATTTATCTGTATTATATACGGATTTTATGTAATTACGCATTTGATTAAATCCTAATTTATTATTTAATTTTTTACTATTAAAATTTTCTCGTTTTTCACCACTATAATTTAATGAATCATATTCCTTATTTACATCACCATCATCATTGTTATTTAAACTATTTTCTTTACTAGAAATTGTATTATATAATTTATCTTTCTCTGTATTTAAATTTAACTCCAAATCCATCAATTGTTTCTTAATATTTTCCTTTTTATTGTTTTCAATAATATCTGGAATAATCGCAAATCGTTTACCCCATTCATTATTTAACAAATCACAATATTTTTTATTTGCTTTCATAAATGTACAAAAAAATTCTCGCTGTTGTGATTTCGGTATTAATTTTTTAGAGAAACCATATTTTTTATATACTTTTTTCATAAAATCTAAAGATATAGGAACATCATATGTAGTTGTTTTACCACAATTTCCTTCACAGTTTATACTATTTACATGAAAATATTTACTATTTGTATTAGTTCTTTTAAATAATTTATTATACGAATTATAAACTGGAGCTCCACCTGTTAATAAAAAATCTTTATCCATAAATTCTTTATTTAAATCTTCCATATTATGTAAATTATTTGTTAATATATAATCTACCGATAATACTGCACCCAAATTATATAACTGAATTGATAAATTTTTCATTGCTTTATCAAATTCACTATATTTCATAGACGCATCATTAAATTTTTCTATATTTTTAAAAAGTAACACATTCTCATCTTTACCTTCTTTATTATTTTCTATCATATTTTTACTAACATTAAATGTTTCACTTACCGATTCCGGAATTGTTAAATAATAATTATATACATACAAAGGCCAACCTATACCTGGTTGGAAATCTAAACCCTTTTGACCACATGTTCTTGTTGCACGACCAACTGTTTGCTTTAAATCAGCAATAGTCATAGACGGTTCAAAAATATGAACATATTTTACATCAAATAAATCTATTCCTTCTTTAAATCCACTATCAAAAATTATAAATCGGATTTTTTTACCATTTATATTATCTGGTCTACTATTATATAAATTTAATAATTCTCGTTTTAAACGTTCATTTATTTTACTACCATATAAACTATTTGATGCTAATATTCCAAAATTTTTATCACTATTTGCAAATTCTAAATATAATTTCATCTTTTGAACACCTTTTATTTTTCTAGCTTTTAAAATATTATTATACCCTGCCGCCATTAAAGATGATGCTATTATTTTAGCACCATAACCACCTTCCTTTACATCAGAAAAAATAAAATGTTTAAATGTTTTTCCATGATTTTCTTTATCTTGTTTATCTAATGCAATTATATTATTTAATAATTGAGTCATTTTGGGTGAAACAATGTTCAAATTATTATAGTCCAATGAACTACTTGAAAATACAGACTTGTCAAATTTATGATAATTGTTTATTTTACTAAAATTTGCTACTTTTCTCATACATTTAAATATCTTATTACGATTTTTTTTTGTTATAACATTATTGGGTTTATTATTATTTTTTTTACTCGAATTTCCTAAATTACAATATATATTATTTTTATAACAATCTGTAATATTTACATGATCTGGATGTTGTACACCATTATTTTTATCAGGATGATTTTTTAACAACCATTTACGAACATCCATTTTATTATTTAATTCATGTTTACACATAGTTTTATTACATGTACTCATACCCGCTATATATATATATATATAAAGTATATAATTTATAAATTATATGTTTAATAAAAAAAACGACATCAGCAAAATTTTAACCTATATGTGTATAAAATACAACAAATTTTTAGTCAGGACCTTAATCATTAAGACACGCTGTATTATTAGAACTACTAATATTATTATCACATAACATAAATTCCTTGAATAAATTATGGAATTCACTTGATAATACATTAATATCTTTATTATATTCTAATTTTATATAAATTTTTAGTGTTATTAGAATATCCACTCTTGAATCGTGTAAATTTTCTGGTGTATAATCAAATAAATGTTTAAATAAATTTACTAATTTAAAATATTTATTATTATTTAAATTTTTTGAATTTATCATAGTACAATATTCATTTTTTCTTATAGGTATTCTACTATTATAATAACATGTAAAATATTGATTTATATTATTTCTGAAACATTCTACCATAATTAATCTTTTATCAAATGATAAATTATGACCTATAATTAAATTACATCTTCTTAGGCTAGTGTTAAAATCATGCATAACTATTTTAATATCTACTCCATTATCTTTCAAAAAATCTTTAGTAATACCTGTGATTTTTTCTGCATCACTATTAATTACTATATCATTATGTAATTTTATATAATTATTATAAAATTTTTCTACCTTATTTGTATATGTATTATATACTATAAAACTTAATTGTGTAATATAAGGCCATTTGTCATGTTCTTTTATACTTGCTTTTCTTTCCGGTAATCCAGTTGTTTCCGTATCAAATACCATTACTAATGTCATTTCTATATTATCTTATTTATATAACATTATTAATAATTCAATTTTAAAATATAATATTTTTAAAATTGATTTAAATATATTATATTTAAATTAAATAATATATAATATAATGAATACAACCTATAATGAAAATATTCTATACATCCCCGATTATGTTCTACCTGGTGATGAAATTGCTATTATTAAATTTTTCCATAACTTTGAAATTGCTAAAGTAGAAAAAGTTGAAATTTATAAACACAAAGAACCCGAATATAATACTTATAATAATAACACATATCAATTTTATTCCTATGCCATCATATATATTCTAGAATGGTATCATACTAACAATGCAGAAAACTTTTATAATAATATTTTTGAAAACAAAGCAAAAATTGTATATAATGACCCCGATTATTGGGATGTTGAATTTTGTGATCCACGCCTTTATTGTACACCCGATAATAGCGATCTTCCTCAATGTATATACGAAAATACTAATGTCCTAGACAATTGCATTGAATTTTTATCAGATAAATGTCATCAATACAATTGTAATGATTATAATTGCAATGTTCAATATACACCATCTTCTGATTTTGTAAACATTAATGAAGAGGATGTAAAGGAAGAAGAAGAGGATGTAAAGGAAGAAGAAGAGGATGTAAAGGAAGAAGAAGAGGATGTAAAGGAAGAAGAAGAGGAAGATCAAGAGGAAGATGAAGAGGAAGAAGAAGAGGAAGATGAAGAGGAAGAGGAAGAGGAAGAGGAAGAGGAAGAGGAAGAGGAAGAGGAAGTTGTTAAACCAATTGCATATAGAAAATTCTATAATACACGCTCAAAAACTATGCGTAATATGAAAAATAAGGTTAAAAAAGAAGAAAAAACAATTGAAATTATTAAAACAAAAAATGAATATGTAAAAAAAAATAAACGCAAATCAACTAAAACTTGTTGGGATGGTCGCCTTCGGAAACGTGCTAAGTGTTAAATAAATTCGTAATATTCTATTAAATTACTTGTTTTGCATAAACCATATGTTTGTCTATGCCAAGGACTTATACCATTATTTTTTATTCCATCCAAATGTTTTTTCGTTCCATATCCTTTATTGTTTTTTAAGTCATATAACTCGTTTAATTTAGGATATTTATTACACATATCTTCTATATATTTATCCCTTTCAACTTTAGCTAATATAGAAGCAGCAGCAATAGAACAATATTTATTATCTCCACCTTCTATTGTAATATGATTCATGTTTTTTATTTCATCATTTTTATCCATATAACAATATGGTTTAAAATCATTTCCATCTACCAATAAATAATATTTATCACAATATTCATATTCATTATTATTTTTTTTCAATATTTCATCGATTGATAAATGCATACACTTATGGGTAGCATTTCTAATATTTATTTTGTCAATTATTTTCTCGTCACAATAATTTACAGAATAAAATAAAGCATTCTCTATAATATAATTATATACTGATATTAACTTTTTATTTGAAGTAAATTTTTTACTATCTTTTAGTAAACTATAATCAAAAGTATCATTTTTAGGTAAAATAACACAGGCTGCATATACACGTCCAAACATAGGTCCACGTCCTGCTTCATCTATACCAATTTCATATTTAAAATTATCATCATTATAAAATTTAGATAAATTATTTTTTTTCATTTATATATATTTTATAATTATTTTCATATTGTATAATATATATATGAAACTCAATTTTAAAAATAATATAATTATATTTTTATTAATATTGATAATTACAACAAGTCTATATTTTGTTAACTATAAAATAAAAACAACAGAAAATTTTGATAATTTAAACAACAATTACTTTAAAAAATATACAAAAGGAAATGATGATAGTTATAATTATTATATTTTTGATAATAACAATAATATATTTAATGAAAAAATCTATGTAGATATATCAGGTGAATTAATTGATATTGACCAACCGTTTACACAAGATAATGTTGATATAATATTACATAAAAATCAAGATATATCCGGATTTAAAATTGGTAATAATTTTAAAATAAATATTTATAAAAATATAGATTTTAGCAAAAATGATTTTAACAAATTATTTCATGATTATAAATCATTACAAATTTTATTAAAAACGAAAAATCAACCAGGTAAAAACCTTATATATGCAAATACTAATTCAGATACATTTAATAAAAATGTAGAATTAACCTTAGATGGAATTGATATGTCATTTATAAATATTCCTATAGAAGAATCTTCTCAATTTTTAACCAGAGAAGAAGTACAAGAAATAATAAATAATAATGAATTTAATAATAATGAAATTAGTAATAATTCAACTGGATTAGATATTGGATTTGATAGTATGTATGAATATCTTTTAGATAAAGCAAACCCTAATTCATTATATAATTATTATAACCCATATAGCGATATTGCATATGAACATGCTATGAATTCTAATAATAATCCTATTGTTAATTATCCACATGGTTCTAATCCTATATTATTTTCTCAAAAATATTTTAATAATGGATATTCACCCATGATGCAAGGTTCTTTATACAATGAACATATTATATCTAATAATGCAGCCGATAATGCAGCCGATAATGCAGCCGATAATGCAGCCAATAATGCAGTCGATAATGCAGCCAATAATGCAGCCAATAATGCACCCAATAATGCACCCAATAATGCAGCCAATAATGCAGCCAATAATGCACCCAATAATGCATCCAATAATGCAGCCAATAATGCAGCCAATAATGCAGCCAATAATGCAGCCAATAATGCAGCAAATAATGCAGCCAATAATGCAGCAAATAATGCA
>Ga0163111_10000635_pt1 | contig 21142 bp, 16 predicted proteins | sample CRUFie1St18metaG_FD_109645 | JGI IMG/M metagenome (GOLD analysis project Ga0163111, IMG submission 109645) | Marine microbial communities from the Costa Rica Dome - CRUD Field 142mm St18 metaG | ecosystem: Environmental > Aquatic > Marine > Oceanic > Photic zone | place: Costa Rica: the Eastern... | reverse complement strand
TGAGGAATATTATTTAAAAAAAATTAATCTAAATTCTTTTTCTTTTAACTTCCCGCTTATTGATTCCGACTTGCAGTTTCAGCTTTTTTCAGGGCCTGTTAGATCAAAGGTTTATAATCTTAAGCTAATCAAAGCCCCTTTGATTTCGAAAGCAAATCTAATTTTAACCTACCCAAAATATACAAATAAGGCAAAGGAAAAAATTGAAAATTTTGGAAATGTAAGCGTTCCAAAAGGGACAAAAGTTTCTTGGGATTTAGCAGCTGTATCAACTAAGGCTATTTCTTTTTATGACGGAGAAATTACTAAGCCATTCATTAAAAAAGGCAACAATTTTTTTTACGAAAGGCGTGTTTTTTCGACTTTTGATTACACTATATCTACATCAAACGAATTTTTAAGTTCTTATGAACCACTAGATTTTTTGATAGAGGTCTTTAATGACCAGCCCCCTAACATCGAAGTAGAATCGGAGCTGGTTAAGAACTTAAATGAGGTTATGTATTTTTATGGGCAAATGAGTGATGATTACGGCATTACCTCTTTACGACTAATTTATTATCCAGCAGGAAGGGAAGATCTATCCAAATCCGTTGAAATTTCAGATTATAATTTTAACAACTTCACTTTTTCTTATATTTTCCCCGGGTCACTAAATTTAGATCAGAACAAGCCCTATGATGTTTATTTTGAAGTTTTTGACAACAACCCCTTTCCCTCCCCAAACAAATCAAGAAGTAATATTTTCAGATACTTAAATCGGTCAAGAGAGGAATTAATAAATGAAAACACAAAAGTTCAAGAGGAAGCTATAAATGAGATAAAGGAATCAGCTCCTATGTTTGAAGAGCACGAGTCTGACCTGAATTTATTCAAAAGCTCTCAAATGCAAAAGAACAAACTTACTTTTAATGATCAACAAAGAATCAGTGAGCTCTTAAATCGTCAAAAAGAACATGATGCTATACTTAAACGATTCAACAATAAAATTAACCAATCTATGGATTTGTTTGATGACAAAGACAAAGATCCCTTAAAAGAGGAAATTAAGCGGCGCTTACTTCTTCAGCGCGATCAGCTTAAAGACAGAGATAAATTAATTGATGAAATTATGGATTTATCAAAAAAAATTGATAAAGATGCTATTCTTGATCGACTTGATGAAATGACAAGTAAATTCAAATCACAGCAAAGAAGCCTAAAACAAATGCTTGAATTAACTAAGCGATATTATGTGCGCCAAAAAGCTAATCAACTAGAAAATCAATTAAAAGAATTAAGCGAAAATCAGCAAATGATTTCAAAAATGGATATGGCCGAAAACAATGTTCGTTCTCAAGAACAGATGAATAAGTCTTTTGATAAGATTTCCAAACAGCTCGATTCTTTGTTTTTAGAGAATTCTTCGTTGTCAAAACCCATTCCTTTTTCTGACTCAAAAAACGAACAAGAGTCTATTAAATTAGACCAGAACAATGCAATTAATGATTTAATTAATTATGATAACTCAACTGAACAGGAAACAAAAACTAATTTTGCTAGTAAGGTTAAAAAGTCTCAAAAGAAAGCAGCACAAAAAATGTCAGAGCTAGCTAAGAGAATGTCAGGATTGTCTGGGGGAGGAGGCCCACAGCAATTAATGGAAGATGCTTCAATGCTTCGTCAGATCCTTGACAATCTTCTTGTTTTTTCTTTTGAGCAGGAGGCCTTAATTTTAAGCTTCAAACAGCCCGATCAAAATCAACGCGACTATCCTTCTAAGCTAATTAAACAAAATACTATTAAACAACATTTTGAGCACATTGATGATAGCTTATTTGTCCTTTCATTGAGACAGCCCCGTATTTCAGAAAAAATTAATAAAGAAATTTCTGACGTTTTTTTTAACATGGATAAATCTTTAAAGCTTTTCGCTAATTCACGTATAAACGAGGGTCTTGCTTTTCAGCAGTATACCCTTACTTCCGCAAACAATTTAGCTGATATTTTAAGCAATATTCTATCATCTATTGAAATGGAGATTAATCCTGGTCAAGGTGAAGGAGAGATGCAGCTTCCGGATATTATTATGAGTCAGGAGCAATTACAAAAGGACGCTCAAGATTCAAAGAACATGATTGATCAAGCCCTTACGCCTAGTTCTCAGCAGCGAAAGGGTAAAAACAGTCAAGGAACGAGAGATAACATTGGGGGTGATCAAAAACCACAAAGAAATAATGATGGCACTACTTTAAAGGAGAGTTATATGGACAGTGAAGAGTCTGGCGAATCAGTTATGCGATTATATAAAAAGCAACAGCAGTTACGACAGGCATTAGAGTCGCTTTTAAAAGAACGAGGCTTTAACCCATCAGCGCAAGATGTTTTAAATAAAATGAAAAAAATTGAGCAATCCTTTCTAAATCAGGGAGTTACGAACGAAAATATAGGTAAAATAAAGGATCTTAGATATGATTTATTAAAATTAGAGAGCGCATTAAATGAAAAAGAGACCGAAAAGAGAAGGGAGTCCCAGACCAATACTGATTCTTTTGACCCCGCTTCAAATAATGTCATTAAAAGTTTAATACAAAAATTCAATTCACGTGAACAGCTAAATAGAGAAACACTGCCTTTAAATGAAATTTATATGAAGCGAGTATTTGACTATTTCAATCTGGACCAATGATTACTTTTAACAGTCTTACAAATTTTGATTTTAAGAACAAGCTGAGGTATAAAAAATGGCTTAGTTCTGTGATAGACTATGAAAATTTTAAAGAGGGAGCTTTAGATTTTATTTTTTGCGATGATTTATATCTCCACGGTTTAAATCTTAAGTTTTTAAATCATGACACTTTAACGGATATATTAACTTTCGACTATAATGAAGGCAATGAGGTTAATGCTGAAATTTATATTTCTCATGAGCGAGTTGCTGAAAATGCCAAAAAATTTAAAACTTCTTTTTCAGAAGAGCTGGCTCGAGTCTTAGTTCATGGAATTTTACATCTTTGTGGCTATTGTGATTCAACTAATGAAGAAAAAAAAGAGATTAGACAAAAGGAGGACTTTTATCTTTCAAAATTATTTAGTCAATAGATAACAGTATATTTGCAAACAATTGTTCCACGTGGAACCTTAAATTTTTTTGATGTTTGATAAAGTTTATGATGTAATTGTCGTGGGTGGCGGCCATGCTGGTAGTGAGGCTGCTGCTGCTTCTGCGAATATGGGGAGCAAAACATTGCTTATAACCATGAATCTGCAGAATATTGCTCAAATGTCTTGTAATCCCGCTATGGGAGGTATTGCCAAAGGGCAAATAGTCAGAGAAATTGATGCCTTGGGAGGCTACAGCGGAATTGTTAGTGACACATCGGCAATTCAATTTAAGATGCTAAACAAATCAAAAGGACCTGCTATGTGGAGCCCAAGGGTTCAGAGTGATAGAATGAAGTTTGCTGCAGATTGGAGAATCATGCTGGAAAACACACCAAATCTAGATTTCTACCAAGAGATGGTTGTAGGCATAATAATTAGAGCAGGATCATGCGTTGGTGTACAAACTTCTTTAGGTTTAGAGATCAAATCTAGGAGTGTAGTCCTAACAAATGGAACTTTTTTAAATGGATTAATTCATATTGGAGATAAGAATTTTGGTGGAGGAAGAGCTGGAGAAAAAGCCGCGACAGGCATTACAGAACAGCTTATTGATCTTGGTTTTGACTCCGGAAGAATGAAAACAGGCACCCCCCCAAGGGTTGACGGCAGATCGTTAGATTTCTCTAAAATGACAGAACAACCTGGAGATAAATATCCTAAAACTTTTTCATATTTAGATAACACCTCAGCATTATTAAATCAGCGCTCTTGTCACATGACCTACACAAGTAACATTGTCCATGAACTTCTTAAGGAAGGGTTTGATCGTTCGCCTATGTTTAACGGAAGAATTCGAAGTATTGGCCCTAGATACTGCCCATCAATTGAAGATAAGATTAATAGATTCGCTGATAAAGATAGGCACCAAATCTTCGTTGAGCCTGAAGGCTGGAACACTGTAGAATATTACATAAATGGCTTTTCCACGTCATTGCCTGAGGATGTTCAATTCAAAGCTTTACGTGCTGTTAGGGGTTTTGAAAATGTTCGCTTTTTTAGACCCGGATATGCAATTGAATATGACTATTTCCCGCCCACCCAGCTGAAGTACTCTCTTGAAACTAAGTTGATTTCAAACCTATTTTTCGCAGGACAAATTAATGGAACAACCGGATATGAAGAAGCTGCTTCGCAAGGACTAATGGCTGGTATTAATGCTAGTCTATCAGTTAGCGGCAAAGATCCTTTTATTCTGAGACGAGACGAGGCCTATATTGGTGTTCTCATTGACGATCTTATTACAAAAGGGACTGAGGAGCCTTATCGAATGTTTACTTCAAGAGCTGAATATCGCACATTGCTAAGGCAAGACAACGCAGATATAAGGTTAACACAGAAAGGATACGACCTTGGGATAGCGTCAAAACAAAGATTAGACAGAATGTTAGCTAAACAGCAAGAATCAAAACAGCTGATTAGTTTTTTTAAAAAGCAAAGTGTTAAGCCGGAACATGCTAACCCTGTATTGGAAAGAAAAAAGTCATCTCTTATTAAACAATCCGATAAGGTTTTTAAAATATTTTCAAGGCCTAAAATTACTATAAATGATCTATTGGAGTTTCCGGGCGTAAAAGACTACATAAATAAAAATAATTTTGATGAAGAGGTTGTTGAGCAGGCAGAAATTCAGGTTAAATATTCTGGATATATTGAAAAAGAGCGAAATAATGCTGATAAGTTAACCAGGTTAGAGTACGTTAAAATCCCCCCCAACTTTGATTATAATAAGATACAATCTATGAGTTACGAAGCTCGCGAAAAGTTGGGGTCGGTCCGGCCTCAAACTGTTGCGCAGGCATCTCGTATAAGCGGTGTTTCCCCGAATGACATCTCTGTTTTATTAGTATATATGGGGAGATAAATAGCTTTATTTTTTACATTTGTTCCACGTGGAACAACTAACTAAACATAGCAATTTACATTTAACTTGTACAGATCATTTTCTTACAGGAGAAACATTTGAATTAGTTTACAATAAGAGCAAGGATTTACTTATAACCACACCCAGGCCGCCAGACTCTGAGCTCTCACGTTATTATGAGAGTTTAGATTATCAATCTCATTCTACTAATGTGAAGACTTTTTTTCAATTATTATATTATTTGATTAGAAAGATTTCAACTTTAAGGAAATTAAAACTTATAAAGAAGTTTAGGGGCGAACAAAACACTCTTCTTGATATTGGCGCTGGAATTGGTTATTTTCTTGATTCTGCTTCTGATTTCGGATGGAATTCTACAGGTGTTGAGTTAAGTGATTCCGCTCGTTCAGCTGCCAATAAAGTAAGATCCATTAGTATAAAAAAGATGACCTATCTGGACAACTTAGAGCAAAATACTTTTGATGTTGTAACGCTTTGGCATGTTTTAGAACATATGGGTGACTTAGACTTCGAGATTAAAAGGATAAAAGGCCTACTCAGTCTTAACGGTAGAATTATAATTGCTGTTCCTAATTTTAAAAGTTATGATGCGAATTATTTCAAAGAATATTGGGCAGGCTATGACGTTCCTAGACACCTATGGCACTTCTCAAGAAATTCTATTTTTAAATTATTTAAAAAACACGGTCTGATAATAGAATCTACCCACCCAATGATTTTCGATTCTTTTTATATTAGTTTAATGTCAACGAAATATAAATACGGAAAAATTAATTACATAAAAGGAATTTTAATAGGCCTTATTTCAAACATTAATGCAATTTTTTCAAAAGAATATTCCTCTCTAATTTATGTAATTAAAAGGCAATAGGCTTTTTAAGCCATTTTAAGGCTATTTAAAAATTCATCTAACAAACATATTTATGTAAAATTTAAACATTCTAAAACAAACTTAAAAAGCCTTAGTGTAAATAGTCAAAAATTATTATATTTCTTTTTTTAATAGATTTTAACTATTTTTATGCAAAAGCCTAGTTAGTTTTATTGAGAGGTCTGTGAATATAATTTTTGGATTACCATTTCGTTCAATATGAAAAATAGCTTTTTCAATTTCATTAAAGATTCCTTCAATATTCTTGCCACCTATGAATAAAGAGAACTTTTTTAATGAGAAAGAATTATCTTTTATCTTTAATGTAACGAGATCTCCGCCATTATAATTTAAAATCATTGCCTGTCTAAAAAATTCTAAACTATACTCAAGAAATTGCTTCTCTATTTCTCTTCCTAATTTAGACATTTTTTCACTCCACTCTATTAGCTTGTTTATAGATTTTTTATTTGTCTTTGCGCTAAATGAGGCTCTAACCCATTCAATGAAAAGTTTTTCGAATTCCTCATTGTGTTCTCTTTCATCTAATATTTGAATTGCTTTATTGAAGTTCCCTAGAGATTTATTGGCCGCTAATTTTGAACTAACTTCATTAAATCCTCTTTTTATTAGTTCCTGAGCCATATCTTCCGGATTTATTTTTCCAATTTTTGTTATTTGGCAGCGTGAACGTATTGTTTTTATTAGATCATCACTTTTTTCTGTGATAAGCAATATGCACGTATTTGGATTTGGTTCTTCAATCCATTTTAATAATTTATTTGAGCACGCTATATTCATTTTTTCCGCATGCCAAATTATTAGCACTTTATACCCTCCAGAATATGATTTTAATGAGAGAGTTTTTATAATGTTTTGTGCTTCATCTGCTGTAATTACTCCTTGTTTGTTTCCTGCTTCAATAAAATTATACCATTCTTCAATATAACTGTAATATGATTTTTTAAGGAAGTTTTTCCATTCGGAAAGATAGTCTTTTGAGGTGCTAGTTGAACTAGAACTAGCTCTGTTAATAACAGGGAAAAAATAATGAATATCAGGATGGTTTAATGGGTCAACGGTTCTTTTGTCAATTGAAGAACTTTCAATAATAGATTTTGCATAAGACATTGAAAAGGGCAGTGTCCCATACCCGTTTTTGCCTTCAAAAATTTGAGCATGAGGGACACGGCCTTTTTCAATATTAACTTTAAACTGCCGCATTAGGTCCTTATGCCCAATCATAATTTTATTACCTTTTTACAAATATAATAGTTTAGCCTTTATACCCAATTCAATACTTATTAATAGTGATATAAATTTCTTTCACACTCATAAATACTGAATTTTTTCTGCTTAAATAAATACTTACCTTTGCCATTTGTAAATTAAATGAAAACCTACGAATGACTTTTATAGAACAAGTAAATTTTAAGGCCCGAAAAGTTATAATTCGTGTGGACTTTAATGTTCCTCTTGACTCAGCTTACAATGTTACAGATGACACTAGAATACGAGCTGCAAAACCCACAATAATGAAGGTTCTAGAGGATGGCGGGAGTTGTATTTTGATGTCTCACCTTGGAAGGCCGGAAAAAAACGAAAATAAATTTTCGTTAAAACATATTGTACCTAAAGTGGAAGAAATAATTGGAGCAAATATTATATTTTCTGAGGATTGTATTGGGGATAAAGTAAATATAACTGCAGAAGCCCTATTGCCCGGTCAAGTTATGTTATTAGAAAACCTAAGGTTTTACAAAGAAGAAACTCAAGGTAATTATGAGTTCGCAAAAGCATTGAGTTTGTTCGGGGACTTTTATATTAATGATGCTTTTGGAACTGCCCACAGGGCTCACGCTTCTACAACCGTTATTGCAGAGTTTTTTCCAAAAAAGAAATGTTTCGGATATCTTTTAGCTAAAGAAATTGAAAGCCTGGATAAAGTTATGAGTAAAGGTCAAAAACCTGTTTTAGCCATCCTAGGAGGGGCTAAAGTTTCATCAAAGATAACGATAATAGAAAATATTTTAGATAAAATAGACCATTTAATAATAGGAGGCGGAATGTCTTTTACATTTGTAAGCGCAAAAGGAGGCTTAGTGGGGGATTCTATTTGTGAAACGGATAAGCAGGAGTTGGCGCTTAAAATTTTAGAGGCGGCAGCTGAGAAGAATGTAAAAGTCCATCTTCCGGTAGATGTATTGGCGGCAAATGATTTTAACAATTCAGCTCAAACAAAAATTATTGAAATTGATAAAATTCCTCATGGTTGGCAAGGCTTAGATTGTGGCCCCAAGAGTAAAGCTATTTTTCACGTTGTAGTTCAAGGCTGTAAGACAATTTTATGGAATGGTCCTTTGGGAGTTTTTGAGATGGATACATTTTCGTCAGGCACTGTTGCCTTGGGCGAGTCTATTTCAGAGGCGACTGCTAATGGAGCGTTTTCTTTAGTTGGCGGAGGGGATTCAGTTGCAGCTGTAAAAAAGTTTAATTTTGAAGAAAAGGTTTCTTATGTAAGCACAGGTGGCGGGGCAATGTTAGAAAGTTTAGAAGGGAGAATACTTCCAGGAATTCAAGCAATGTATAACAAGTAAAATTTTTATGAAAACTAATATTACTTTAATAATTCTTATCTTTTATTTCAAAACTTTAGCTCAGGCCCCAAAAGTTGTAATTGATAGCACAGCTATTATAATTAAGGATTTTCAGAGTGCATATTTGTTGGATTCATTATTACAAAAGAATTTTTTCTATTCCAATGACATTATTCCTAGTGACTCAACAGCAACAGCTTACAATTCGTTTGTTCATACTGACACATTAAAAAAACGATTAAACAACTTAGATTCTCGGACACCATTAGACATTTCGTATAACTCTGTAGTTGAAGACCTTATTAACAATTATTTAAAAAAAAGGAGATCATCATTTAATAAGCTTATTAATAGATCTGAATATTATTTTCCTTTATTTGAAGAGGTTTTTGATAAAACAGAAATTCCAATAGAAATTAAATATTTAGCCGTTGTTGAATCTGCATTAAATCCTAATGCAAAGTCAAGGGCCGGAGCTTCCGGACTATGGCAGTTTATGTTTTCAACTGGAAAGCTTTTTAATTTAGAAGTTAATAGCTATGTAGATGATAGGTTTAATCCAGTTAGATCAACCAATGCAGCAGCGCAGTATTTACAAAGATTATATGGTATTTTTGGCGACTGGAATTTATCGCTCGCAGCATATAATGCTGGTCCAGGAAATGTAACAAAGGCAATTAGGCGATCTGGGGGATATACAAATTATTGGAACATAAGACCTTTTTTACCAACTGAAACGGCCAATTATATTCCTAAGCTCATAGCAACACTTTATATTTTTGAGTATGCAGATGAACATGGCTTTAAACCAAGTAAACTTCACACATCAATAACACAAACTGATACGGTAAAAATTAAAAGCATGGTCCATTTTGATCATATTAAAGAAATATTAAATGTCGATATTGAAATGATAAGATTTTATAACCCCTCTTATAAACTTGACATTATCCCTGTTTTTGAAGGCAAAGAAAGTGTGTTGAGGCTTCCAAGTCATATTATTGGCACTTTTATTTCAAATGAAGATGAAATATATGCTTACTCAAAAAAAGAATTTGGCAAGCGAGAGAAACCATTACCGAAATTTTATAAGATGGATTCTAGGATTAGGTATAAGGTGAAATCAGGTGACTATTTAGGTAAAATTGCAAAAAAGTACAATGTTACAACAAATGAAATAATAAGATGGAATAGTCTAAAATCAGATTTAATAAATATTGGAGATAAATTAATTATTTACATTAAGGATTAGTCTTACTATGAAATTTAAATTTAATTATATAATTTTTTTCATTTTGTGTTTTGGATGTATCGAATTAAATTCAAAACAAGTTTATATGCCTAAATCTTCAGGAAACTTAAATGATCTTTTATTAGTAGTGAATGATGATTTATGGAAGGGTAATGTTGGGGACGCTGTGAGAAATTATATTTCTTCTGAAATTTATGGGCTTCCTCAACAAGAGCCGTATTTTGATATTCGTCAACTTTCTGGATTAGTTTTTAAAGATTTTGTTAGATTGAACAGAATTATTTTACAATTAAAAATTTCTCAAGTAAAAGAAGTAAAATTTTATACAGACCCATATGCATCTCCTCAGGCAATGATTGTTGTTAGCGCACCAAGCGAAATAGAACTCATTGAACTTATAAAGGACAGGGCTTCAGATATTATATCAAATTTTAGAGCTACTGAATTTAATGAAAAACAACGGCGAGTAAATAAATCTCTTTTTGATAATAGTGTCATTAAGCAAAAATTAGGGATAGAAATTAAATTTTCAACATCCTATAGAATTGCTAGGGCAAAAGAAGATTTTTTTTGGATTAGAAGAGATATTGAAAACGGCAGCTTAAACCTACTTATTTATTCACTACCATTGATTAAATTTAAAAACAACTCCTCTTTTCAAGATTTTATAATCAAATCGAGAGACTCAATATCCAAAATAGAGATTCCAGGACCAGTTGAAGGGAATTATATGAAAACAGAGAAATCTTACAGGCCTTTTTCGTTTAAAACGGAATTATCGAATTTTTCAGTTTTTCAAACTAGAAGCCTCTGGAAAGTTGAAGGAGCTTTTATGTCAGGGCCATTTGTAAATTACTGTTTCACAGATAACTTAAAAGATCGACTTTTAATTGCCGATGGATTTGTTTATGCTCCTGGTAAAGCAAAACGGGATTATATGTTCGAATTAGAAACAATTATTCGCTCAATCAAATTTGATTAGAGTTTTAGGAATTAAATAAAAAGCTCTAATTCTTATTGGAATCCTCTTCTTCTTCTTTGCTTGCTTTTTTAAATTCTTTAATACCGCCACCTAAACCTTTCATAAGTTCAGGGATTTTTTTTCCACCAAAAAGAAGCAGAATCACAATAGCAATTAAAACAATTTGCCATGGGCCTAGCGCAAGAGGTATATCTATAACAGTCATTATTATTTGTTTAATAAACAAAGTTAATAATTATCTATCAAAAACTATGCAAAATCAATTTTTAGTCTTGAAAACATATGTGAGGGACAAATTTTATTTAATTTTGTTTTAAATGAAAGAAGGAGTTAAAAATAAAAAACAGCTATATAAAAAGTGGCTTGATAAGTATAAAATAGTAATTCTCAATGAAGACACATTTGAAGAGAAGTACTCTATCAAATTAACACGTTTAAATGCTTTTATTTTCATTTCCGTTTCTTCAATAGTATTAATTTTATTTACTACAATTTTAATTGCATTGACTCCTTTAAGGGAATATATTCCTGGTTACACCTCATCAAAAGTTAAGGCTCAGACTTTATTATTGGCGAATAGAACAGACTCATTGTACAAAACTGTAAAGATGAATGACTTATACATTAATTCTATTAAGAAGGTGCTTAGCGGGGAGGCTGCTTTTGAATCAATTAATAAAGATTCTATTTATTCAAAAGTGGCTGAAGATCAGAACTCATTAATTTTAAACCCCTCCAAAGCAGACTCAATGTTGAGGCTAAAGGTAGACAATGAGGATAAATATAATTTTTTTGAGTCTGCAACAGCAATGAAAAACTTTATCCTTTATCCTCCTTTACAAGGCGCTATAAGTTCAAATTATGATATTACTATGCAGCATTACGCGGTAGATATTGCAGTATCTAAAGGAACCCCAGTAAAAGCTATTGCCAAAGGGCGAGTTTTATTAGCGTCTTGGACATCAGATTCTGGATATGTAATTATAATTGATCACGGGAATCAATTACTTTCTGTATATAAACACAATGGATCTTTGACCAAGAAGCAAGGCGACTTGGTTCAAGCTCAAGAGGTAATTGCTAAATCTGGTTCGTCAGGTGAATTTAGTTCAGGACCTCATTTACACTTTGAACTTTGGAATGATGGAAATGCAATTGACCCAACGAATTTTATTAATTTTTAATTTAAAGAATGAGCTCAATTAGGTCCCTTTTTGCTAAGGTTTTTGCAGCCATAATTGTAAAAAAAATAAATTATTGGGCTTCAAACCCAATTAATGTTCAAGAGCGTGTTTTTAAAAAATTAATTAAATCTGCTAAAGACACTAAATTTGGAACAGATCATAACTTTAAATCTATTAATAATCATTCAGATTATATATCTAGAGTTCCAATTCGTGATTATGAATCACTTAAACCCTACATTGAAAAGGTGATTGACGGAGAGTCAGATGTGCTTTGGCCTGGAACGCCTTTATATTTTGCAAAAACTTCTGGTACAACCTCCGGCTCCAAATATATTCCAATAACGGATGTTTCAATTAGATATCAGGTCGAATCTTCAAGGAATGCCGCATTAATGTATATAAATGAGACAGGTAATTCTGATTTTGTTGACGGAAAGTGGATTTTTCTACAAGGTAGTCCATTACTCGTTGAAAAAAATGGGATTAAGATCGGCAGATTGTCAGGAATATCTGCACACTATGTGCCAAGTTATTTATTAAAAAATAGGATGCCTAGTTGGAAAACGAATTGTATTGAGGACTGGGAGAAAAAAGTTGATCATATTGTAAATGAAACAGTTAATGAAAATATGACTGTTATTGCAGGTATTCCGTCATGGGTTCAAATGTATTTTGAGAAGCTTATTGATGTGAAAAAGATGAAGGTTGGAGATATTTTCAAAAAGTTTAATTTGTTTATATACGGCGGAGTAAACTATCAGCCATATCGAACAAAATTCGAAAACTTAATTGGCAGAAAATTTGACAGTATCGAGCTTTATCCAGCAAGTGAAGGATTTTTTGCATTTCAAGATTCTCAAAAAGAGAAGGGGATGTTGCTGCAGCTCGATTCTGGAATTTTTTATGAGTTTGTTGAAGTAGATGAATTTTTTGATAAAAGCCCACAAAGAATAACTCTAAAAGACGTAAAAATTGGTGTTAATTATGTAATTATAATTTCTACTAACGCTGGCCTTTGGGCTTATAATATTGGAGATACAGTTCAGTTCACGTCGACATCGCCTTTTCGAATAATTGTCAGCGGTAGAATTAAACATTTTATTTCAGCTTTTGGAGAGCATGTAATCGCCAAAGAAGTTGAGCAAGCACTATCTTTAGCAATTTTGGACTCTGGTATAAGTGTCTCAGAATTTACTGTAGCACCTGAAATTAATCCTATTAAAGGTCTTCCTTATCACGAATGGCTTATAGAGTTTGACAATCCTCCATCCAATTTTAATAAATTTGCAGAAAAATTAAATTCTGAACTGGTAAAGCAAAACACATATTATTCAGATCTAATAATTGGAAAGGTCTTAAGACCTCTGAAAATAACTGCCGTTAAAAAGGAAGGATTCAAAATTTATATGAAATCTATAGGAAAGCTAGGTGGACAAAATAAAACACCGCGTTTATCAAATGACAGAAAAATAGCAGATTTTTTATATTCTAATAATCTTATCAATTAGTTTATCTTTGTCAAGATTAAACAGAACGATTTTATGTTTTAATATAAACAATATAATCTTTTTAAATACGTTAAAATTATATTAGTTATCTACCCTAAAATGTCAAAAACCAACTAACAAAATTTAATATTATGAGCAACAAAAGCAGACAACAAAATGAAGAAGTTGACTTAGGACAACTTTTTGTGATGATAGGAAACACTATCAACCGTTTTTTTCAATTCATCGCATCCATTTTTAGGAATCTTTTTTTTGGTTTTGTATGGGTTGTTTTTTTTGTAAAAAAACATGTTGTAGTCTTTTCTGTAGCAGTAGTTACGGGACTAATTGCGGGGTTTGTTATGGAAGAGACTTCAGATCCAATCTATAAATCAACCATTACAGTCCGTCAAAACTATCAAACAGGCGAAAACCTTTACGGATCTATCGACTATTACAATGGTCTTTTAAAAGACCGAGACTATAAAATTTTAGGAGATGTTTTAGGTTTAAGTGAAGAGTCATCACAGGAGGTTGTTAGCTTCGATATTGAACCAGTAATAACCAATAACGATTTGTTAATTATGTTTAATGATTATGTTGAAGATTTAGACTCATTAGCACTATCTAAGGTTGAATACGATGAATACATAAACAATATAAACGAATATAGACACCCTTTTCAACAAATAAGCATAAAGTCTAAAACTAGAGCTAATTTTAATAATGTTTTTAATAACATAGTAGACAATATTTTAACAAATGAGTTTTTTGTTAACGAACAAAAGAAGGATATCCTAGAGTTGACCCAAACAAAACAGGCACTAGTAAAGGCATTAAACCAATCTGATTCACTACAAGAGACTTATAAAAAAGTAATGCAAATGGATTCAAATAGACTTAGCGATGTAGGCATTACATTTGAGGGCAATACTGAGAATGAAAAAACACGTGAATTTGATTTATTTATGAATGATATTGATCTAAGAGAAGATATCGTTATTACTGAAAGAAAGTTAAAGGACAAAGAAAACATAATTGATTTAATTTCAAGTAAACAGGACAGCGGATTTGTAGATCATACTAAAGATTTTCTTGGGCTAGCCCTACCTATTAAAGTTTTTTATCCAGTGCTTATTCTTTCTTTAGTGTTTTTAGTAATGTTGTCAAGGGAATTTTTAAAATATCTGGAAAAATATAGACCCACAGAACAAGGGCTCTAAGATAATAGTGTTAGCGCTAGTATTTTTTCGATAAGCTTTATTATTTTGATAAAATGAAACTAAAAACAATAGTTACTTTTTTGTATTTGTGCATTAGTTTATTAGCATTTGTGTCATTCAATACAGATGTATCAGTTTGGATTTCATTTTTTTTAAGTTTTTGTGTTATCACCATAATTGCTTATTATCATCTAAACATAGAAACTGTATTTTCCCCATTTTTAGGGTCTTATGTGATTTTTAACTACCTGTTTTTTTTTATTGCACCAGTATTTCAAATTTCCTCTCTTAGCCTTACAAATTCCCGTTTTCCTAACGACTTCATTTTTAACCCCTCAACTGTTTTAACAGCAAATATTTTAATAATATTATTTAATATTACATTCTTTTTAACCTACATATACTTTAAGAAAAACAGACTTATAAATTCATTAGCATTAGATCGAAAACCGGTTTTTTCTAAGCACTCAACTATAGCCATTTTGACAATTCTTTTACTGTGTGTAGCAGTAGTTTGTTTTAATTATGGGTATGTGATAACCAATATTTTTGAATCGATATATATTACAAATTCGAAAAGTGAGGCTGTTTCGTCTCTATTGCTAAGAAAAAAGTTTTTATTTTTTTTACCTATGGCGGGAGTTGTTGCTTCTATTTCATATTTGAGGGAAAAAAATAAGTTAAGCACAAATACAATAGTAATTTTTATTTGCCTATTATTATCTTTTATAATGCTACTTTTTTTAAAAAATATTTTCACTGAAAAAAGAAATACACTTGGACCAATTTACATAGCATTAATTTATTTGTTTTACCCTAAGCTTTTAGACTCTAATTCTAAATTTTTTCTTTTTTTGTTTTTGTCAATGGTTGTTATGTTTCCTTTAATTTCATCTTTAACTCATATTGATGCAAACCTTGACCAGATTATTCAAAAACCTGAATTATTATATGAATCTTTTTTAAGGTTTGGAACAATTTATGGAGCATTTGAATCACTTCACTATGATGCTTTTTCAAATATATTAGCAACAATAGAATACGTAGATGTAAATGGCATTGCGTGGGGATATCAATTATTAGGAGTTGTTTTGTTTTTTATACCACGAAGTATTTGGGCATCAAAGCCAACTTCAACAGGTGAATTAATAGGAGAATACCTTATGAATACTACGCCAAGGGATTACTCAAATCTATCAAACGCTATAGTTTCAGAAGGGTATATTAATTTTGGTTTTTTTGGTGTAATTCTTTTGGCAATTATTTTAGCATATTTTATTGTTAAGTTTATTTCTTGGATGATTTCTAAGAATTATTTTAAAGAATTTATAGCATTTTATTTTGCCCTTCATTTATTGTTTTTGTTAAGAGGTGATTTAACAAATGGCGTGTCCTATTTCGTGGGCCCCTTACTTAGCATTTATTTTGTTCCTAAATTTTTAATTAGACTTTTTAGGTAGATGAGGACGGATCAATTTTTTTTAAATGTATTTAAATTAGGAGTTTTATTATTCTCTATTTCAATACTGCTTCCTTTTAATTTTAGAAATATACCATTTTTAATGTTCTGTTTAGTTACACTCTATTTTTTTTGTAAACCAAAATTGAATAGTCAAAAAAAGTATTTAAAAATATTAATTGTTAATGTTCTATATTTTGTTTTTATGTTGATCAGTGTTTCTTACACAGATAATTTTAGCGAAGGAGTCGAAAACCTTTTAAGCATCTCACCTATTCTAATTATGCCATTGACATTTTACACCGTTTATACTAGAAACAATATTAAACACGTGCTAACGCATAACAGATTGTATGAGCTTTTTTTTATTTCAACTATAATTTTTTTCTCAGCAATTTTAATCTATTCTTTGTTTAAAGGGTTTTTTACAAAAACGTATTTGTTGCATTATCCAGAAAGAATTACTGTAAAATTTGGAAAGTATTCAATGCACCCTCTTTACGCCTCTATGTTAGTAGTGATTTCATTAATTTTTTCAACATCAATTTATAAAACCTTGAAACAGAGTTTTACCAAATTTTTATTTTTTATTTCTATTGCATTTCTGTTTTGTCAGCTTATACTACTGGCTAGAAAGGGTCCAATATTAATATTAGGAATTATCTTTATAATTTACTTTATCTCTTTAAAGAACAAAAAGGCATTAGGCTGTTTTATTTTGGCGCTAATTATTTTTTTATTACTAATTTTTTCAAATCAATTATTAAAAGATCGATTTTTTGAATTTATATCGGTAATCTTAAACCCAGATTTAAACAACTTAGGCTCAACTTCAACTCGGCTTAGAATATATAATTTTTCTATGGAAGCAATATCCAAGGCTCCAATCTTTGGTTACGGAATAGGAGATGTAAAAGATATCTTGTCTAAATTTTATATTCAAAATAATAGCACTTACTTTAACTCACACAACCAATTCCTAGGAGCATGGCTATCCTGTGGGATAATGGGTTTTATTTCATTGTTATCGATATTCGTAATTGGCTTTAAAAAAGCTGTTAAATCTAGAGATTTTATTTATTTTTCAGTTTTATTTTTGTTTTTTGCGATGGCGCTTATTGAGAATTTTATTGAAAAGCAAAATGGAATTTTATTATTTTCATTTTTAGTAAACTTTTTTGCATTTAAGGAAGTAGATAATTATAAAAAAGAAAGAATCAAATGCTAAATAAGATTTTATTAAAAGCAATACATTTGGTAAACGACGTAAACCAAAGAAAAACAATTTATTTCGTTGCGATGAGAGGATTGTCAGTGATTTCTAATTACATATTTTCGTTGCTATTAATAAAGCTTTTCTCGTCTCAAGATTATGGTGTTTTTGTCGAAGCACTATCAATTTTAATGATTCTTTGTGTTTTACTTAAGTTCGGAATAGATGTTCATTTTGTTAAGATATTCTCTGACTTTAAGGCTAACGGTGTCCCGAGATGGACTCAAAAACTTGAGCGCAAAGTTTTTTATATATCTACAATAACTGCTCTTGTATTGCTTATTATTTTCCAGTTTTCTAATTTCTTTTCAGGGACAAAATACGGGATAACAATGATCATTCTTTCTATACCAGTTATGGTTATGGTTCACCTGAATTCATCTAAATTAAGAGCTATATCAAGTATTATTAAATATGCTTTTTTAAATATTACTGGAAGAATTTTCTTAAGCTTATGTGTTCTGTGTGTTTTGTATTTTGTGTCTAATGAGGTTTCTGTTGACGTAATTTATTCATCTCATTTTGTAGCGATAAGTATACTCTTTTTATTTTCTTTTTTTTGGACTAAAAAAAAATTCTCATTAAATAAGAATAGTAGCGAAATAATGCCTCTAAGTTTCTCGTCATACAACAAGCCTCTCATGTTGAAATCTTATGTGACGGTTCTTTTTTTATGGGGTGATCGCTTTTTCCTGTCTTTAATATGTACGCCAGATCAAGTTGCAAGGTATGATATTGGTTTAAAAGTTGCAATGTTAATGATGATTGCAATAGAAGCTTTAAAAGCTACATACGCCCCAGTTATTGCAAGATCTTTTAATAATAAAACAATTCTATCAAAACACGTAAAAAGATCGTCTTTCGTTGGTTTCTTTTCAAGTGTGATTGTTTTATCATTATTAATAATTTTTGGTAGAGAAGTTTTAGCCCTTTTTGGACCGGAATTTATCTACTCCTTTCCAATTGTTATAGTCATTAGTGTGGGGTATTTTATTTCCTCATTTTTTGGACAAGCGGATAGTGTTATTGAAATGGCGGGTCTTGCTAATTATTACATAAAACCATACTTTATTTTAATCGGCGCCGGGTTATTAATAGGGGTTTCATTAAGTTTTAAACTTGGTGCTTTAGGTATGGCAATTGGGTTTTCAATTTCAAATATTTTATTTCAACTTTGCGCATCCAGAATTGTCTTTAATAAATTAAAGATTAACACAACACCAATTCAATAGTTTCGACTTATGCTTATTAAAAACAAACGCATTTTAATAATTGGACCTTTTCCAGAGCCTTTATTTGGAGTAAGTTTATCAAACTTAGTTTTAGAAAAAGGCATAAAATCTAGAGGAATTAAAGTATCGGTGATAGATGCTTCTTCAGGTGCAAATGTTCAGTCTTCGCAAGGGTCTTGGAATTTTAAAAAGTTATTTTTTTTAAAAAATTATTTTAGCTTGTATAAAGTTTTTTTTGTTGATATTATTTATTGTACAATCGGGCAAACATTTTTTGGAGTATTAAAATATGCCCCATTTGTATTATTTGCAAAAGTTCTAGGAAAAACCTCAGTAGTACACGTAAAAGGAGGTTATTTAAAGGATTCTTACGATCAGATGGGATTATTAAAAAAGATTATAATTAAACCCATTTTAAAGGCTTTTTCAAAAGGTATTGTTTTATCAAAATCTCTAAAGCCATTACTAGAGCCTTTTTTAGAAGAATCCAGGATTTTCATCCAGCATAATTTCGTTCAAGAATCATTAATTATTCCTCAAAATAAGGTTTTTAAAAAAAAGGATTTTTCTAAGCTAAGGCTTTTTTTTATGAGTAATCTAATTCCAGAAAAGGGGATTTTTGAATTTTTGGATGCATTGGAGGCTTTAATTTCAGCTCAGATTCCGTTTGAGGCTAAAATTGCTGGAAATATCCCAGACGACCAATATGATCTTTTAGAAAAAATAAATATTTTGAATTATACAGAGTATTTAGGCGTTGTTAGCGGTAAATTAAAAACAGAGCTTTTGAGCTGGGGGAATGTGTTTTGTCTTCCTACATATTATCCTATGGAAGGCCAACCAATATCAATTATAGAAGCTATGGGGTTTGGTAATTTTATTGTTACTACAAACCATGCAGGAATTCCAGATATTTGTAGTAAAAAAAACAGCTTATTTGTACAAAAGAGGGATAGCAAGAGCCTATTCAAGGGGCTTTTAAAGTTATCAAAATCAATGAATCAGTTAGAGTCAATGAGCCTAAAAAATTTATTGTACGCAAGAAAGAAATTTTCAGAAGATGCCTTTGTATCGGGAATTCTTAAGATATTTAATGAAAAATAAATTAAGATTTTAAGTCTATATTTTAAGACACCTTTAGTTTTTCAATCTCACAATAAATCTAAATAACTAGAGTTATAAAATAGATATCTATTTTATATATTCGCAGACAGTCGATAGTTAAATTATATTTACACAATTGATTCAAAATTTAAAAACATACAAGACACCTACCAATTTTAGAGGGCGCTCTGCTTTTATTGTACAGCTTTGGTTTATTGTTTATTCGATTTTTTTCAAGACTTCTCCTCAATTTATGTTCGCCTGGCGAAGAATTTTATTAAGATTGTTTGGTGCAAAAATCGGGAAAAATGTTTTAATCAGACCTTCTGCAAAGATCACTTATCCCTGGAAAGTTAGTATTGGAGAGTATAGTTGGATTGGTGACAACGCAGTACTTTACTCATTAGGAGAAATTGAAATTGGAAATAACACAGTAATTTCTCAAAGGTGTTATTTATGTACAGCGTCTCATAAATATGATGACCCGTCTTTCCCTATTTATTCAAAAAAAATCACGATTGGCTCAGAGTGTTGGCTTGCAACAGATGTATATGTTGCGCCAGGGATTTCAATAAATAATTCTTGTGTTGTAGGCGCTAGAAGCTCTGTATTCACCAATTTAGATCCAAAAAAAGTATATATTGGTAGCCCTGCAAAATATTTAAAAGAAAGGTGATTTGGTTAAAAATATTACAGTAATTGGGATTAATTATTATCCAGAAGATAGCGCAATAGGCCTATATACTACACAAAAAGTAGAGGCGCTTGTATCGAAAGGACATAACGTTACAGTTATCACTGGGTTTCCTTACTACCCAGCATGGGAAATTAAAAGAGAATATAAAACGAAGCCTTATTTATTTGAGGAAGAAATCAATGGAGTTAGAGTTTTGAGGAGCAAGCAATATGTACCAAAAAATCCAACATTCTTTAAAAGGATTGTTCATCTTATCTCTTTTACTTTTGGTAATTTCATTAATCTTTTTAAAATACAAAAAAGCCCCGACTTAATTATATCTATAGTTCCATTTACAACTTCAATTCTATTGGGGTTAATTTTAAAGATTCGTTACCGATCCAAACTATGGGTACACGTACAAGACTTTGAATTTGATATTGCTAAACAATCTGGGTTGAACTCGAAAAACAGCCTATTACATAAAATTTTAATGTATGTAGAAAAGAAGCTATTAAACAGTGCAGATATTGCAAGCACAATAAGCCAAGGAATGAAAGAGATTTTAAAACAGAAATCTGATTCTGAATCTTTTTTTTTACCGAATTGGATTGATAATCAAAAAGAAATTAAGTTTACCACCCACAGATATTTAGAGACTAAAAAAGTTAAAGTATTATACTCAGGTAATATTGGGGAGAAACAAGACTGGGAGACTTTTTTAAAATTTTGTAAACAAACATCCTCAAAAAAGTATGACATTACAGTTGTAG
>Ga0163111_10000634_pt1 | contig 21163 bp, 13 predicted proteins | sample CRUFie1St18metaG_FD_109645 | JGI IMG/M metagenome (GOLD analysis project Ga0163111, IMG submission 109645) | Marine microbial communities from the Costa Rica Dome - CRUD Field 142mm St18 metaG | ecosystem: Environmental > Aquatic > Marine > Oceanic > Photic zone | place: Costa Rica: the Eastern... | reverse complement strand
GATGTCTCTCTCCCTTCCCTCCTCCATGGATAGGATATCGCAGATTAGGTCATGGTGTACCTGGTGGAGCAGGTCTCCCTGGGTTCTGGGGTCGAGATCCTCGGTCTGAGTTTCCTCATCTCTAATCCTCAGTCCCTTTGTCATCCAACCTCTTCTTGGGCATCTTGCCCATTCCTGCAATCTACTCGGCGACCAGCGTTTTATCACCTGCTTTGAACCGGATGAGAACCCATGTCTAGAATCGGAGACTGCGGCACCTGTTGGCCTTGGCGTGAATGGCCTAGGATCAATCGTTGCTGTCCTTTTCCCATCTTCATTCAAAGCTCCAATAACGGGCCATTTCTTGGCAAAGCGAGGGTTTTCCACTCCTTTCGGGGCTTTTCTGATAAGATCCTCATAGTCGAATTGAATGACCCTGTTCCTATTCTCGGCCTTCAGGTACCCTCCTTCCTCGGATTTCTTTGGCTGTCTTCTCTCCCTATCTCTCTGAAGCTCCCTGTCCAATGGTATCGTTATTGAGCTGGCATTTAATGGGGCGTTGTAGGCGGGGAGCATCTGTCTTATCCGTTTACCATCTGCTTGCCTCTCGTCTCTGGGTCCGGGAAAGTCGTCATGACCTGCATCAAATAATGTCGGATCGGCACATAGGTGGATAATCTCCTCCACTGGAGATGCCAATGGTGACGATTTCTCGATACTTGGATCGATGATGATGGGCCTTTCACTGCAATTCAAGAGATGCCTCAGATAATGCCTTGCATCTCTAATCGGCCTATCAGGCCTCAGTAATCCGAATCTATGCCTCTCGGTTTCTCCGACAAAGGGCATCTTCGAAGTATTCAAGCTCCAAGAAGACGATGAGGGGTTTGCCAAGATGGCAACGTCAGAGCTACACCCTAGGGCTGCTTCAGGCGTGAGAATCTTCAATCTTGAGTTGATTCCTGATAGCTGTAATGGAAGAGAGGAATCTTTCAGGATTGCAGACAGCTCAAGTACCCATTCTCCGCCCCTTCTGGGGGGTTTCTGACCCACCGCGTCTTGTAGATATCTGAGCTTCGAATGCTCGGTAGTAATTGTCGCAACTACAGACCAAGGAGGTAGTGTATTGCCATCTAGGAAGTCGTCGTGGACATTCAAATCGAGGTTTTTGACAACCGATTGTAGCCATTCATCTCCGTCAGCAGGTGGTGTAGCAACTTTGAGGGGTAAGCCAGAGAGGCATCCCTTAGTGAGTTTCTCATCGGTCAGGAGCTTTCTTTCTGACTCCTCCAACAGTGGGGAGAGGGATGATGCCAGAGAGAGTAGCCACCAATGCGTTGACTCGCGTGACTCGGCCTGATCGATGTTTTTTGACGGCCTAGAAAGAGCTTCCAACCATCTCCTTAGAGCTCCCTGGCCTCCGAGAATATGATTCGATCTGGCGATGTTTGCAAGGAGTTCTATGTCAGGAGTTGGGGGTGATAGGCCCTCAGATTGAAAATCGACTGCATCTGTGAAAGGAGTCAGTGCTTCTTGCAAAGCTATCAATCTGATTCTCTCCATGGAAAATGCGTTGGGACCGTTTCCAAGATTTGCCAATTCATGAATCCAGTGTCCAATGGGCGATGATGTAATTGGACGTTTTATCCCTGCAGATGGAAGACCAATGTTATTGACTAATTTCCTCCACTTAGTCTGATTTTCTTCGAACGCTGGGTCTATTATCATGACAGTAGACTCGCTGTTTCCATCCATTACACTTTTTGAGATCTTAATCGCGACTTCAAAGGAGTGTTCCTCAGAGTTAACAAGTACCCTTTCCACAACTGGATCTTGCTTGTGAGCGGAGATCTGATGTCTTGGGACCCACCAAGGTAAATCTTCTGGCTTTGTGATGGGGTATGTGTCCTGTATCTGAGCTCCATGGTGGCCCAATCTGTAGCTTCCGGGATATGTAAGTTGGTGGATTGGCTTTATTCGGGAGATTTCCAAGAGCAGTTGCGTGTTCAATCTGGATAGAGAAGGGGCGTGGTCTAGCATTACTATTCCATCAATATCCAAAAGAGTGAATGGCATGCTTCCTTCTTTTATCCCACTGATGATTCTAGAGGCCAGGAAATCGGGATGCGTTCCTCCGATTTTCTCCTCAAGCTCTTTGAGTATCTCAGTGAAAGAGTCGATTCCAGGGCCACGCCAAGACCCCACGGCCTGCTCTTCTGAGAGGAAGGAGTGCAACTGTGCAAGTGCCATGGTCTTCCCCAGTCCCCAATGCATGTTGGGAAGTGGGTTGATTAACGGGAAGGATAGCTTGGAAGCTTTCAAACTACAGTAGTTGTGTAGTACTCTCTCAAATGCAGGGTCCAACACGATCTTCCTCGGAAGCCTCAGATCTGTCATTAGCGATGATTTCAGGGAGTCTAAGGTTTGATGGAGAGTTCTATCGAAAGCGAACCCGATGTCACTCAAACGGGCCATATACTCTCTTCTACTCTCCTCATTAGGGTATAGTACCAGAATTTTCGAATATCCCCCCTCAGATTTGGGGCGCGGGTCTATGGCCTGATTGACTATGTGTGCAGTAAGCCATTCTGGGATTATTCCAGGTGGTATCTCTTCGACGGTGATTGAGTCCACATACGAGTTCATTGAACGCCCTCCTAGAACTGTCCATGCACTGCGGGGGTTATTCAACCCAACTGTCAGAATCGAGATTTAGGCCAATTTTGGAGGTCTGACAACTGCCATAGCGAATATTGAGGTTAATGCCAAAATCACCCCCGGAGCAGGCAACAAAGACCCTGTTCCTTCCATTGAATCTGCAAACCAGTCTAAGAGGAAAATAACCCTGAGGTCGTCCCCGTCCCAGAGATTGGGTATGCTCAAGTTAGAAGACCCGTGATGGCTCGAGGTTTTCTCCAAGATGGAAGCGTCGAGTAGAACGTGCTCATAATTTTCTAAGTTGTTTAATCCGTCGGGATAGTACGCTGACTTCTCGACCATGAGTAGCCATGGCTCGATTTGCAATTTCTGAGAGTCGATGGTCCCAACTTGAAGTTGAGATATATCCCATGAAACGTCCAATGAGTCGCCGATCTGATGGATCGTAAAGGATACATTACCGGTCATGGGAGCTGTGGAACCACGGGATAATGAGGCCGAATAGTCATCAAAGAGAGACTGAGACTTCGGTACCTTTCCCCAGTGAAATCTCTCTCCTTCTATTACCTTGGTGGGGGCGTCTCTCGGAGTTAATCGAAGTGCAGATGCATGGCCATACTTAGACTCCCAACGCTCCTCAGTGCTGTCACTACCGAATGGATCAAGAGAGTCAAACCAGTAACGATGGTAGTGAATGATTTCTGTATCTAAGTCTGACATTGCCTCATTTAGCGTGTCTTGGGTAGAGACACAGTTTACACACCACGTAGCGGTGTAAACTTCCACTACCGTCGGCAATGATTCGACTGTAGACATGAATGATTGGGTTGTACCGTTGTTTGAAGTAACATTCCATTCTGTCCCGTATCCGATAACCCCGCCCTCTATTTGCACACCGTCCGAATCGTACCTAGCATGATCCCAGAAAAGTCCAGTTGACGCACTCGCATGTAGGGGCACTAGTATGATTGCCGTCATCAATAATGCGAGAGCCCCCCTCATGATTCACGGTGACGGAGCTCATTATTGAACAGTTGCTCATCCTTGTGCTGATTCTAGAGCATCTATTGTTCTAACGACATCATCATCGGTAATGTGCAAGTGAGTGACTATCCTGATAGTGGAGTCATCGATCGTGAGAGTCTTGATTCCCTTGTCTTCGAGTCTGCTGACTAGGTTCTCCGAATCTCCTTTCTCGCAACCGACGTATACCATATTTGTCTGCACTTGATTCAAGTCAACGTTGTATGAGTCCATCTTGCTCACTGCTGATGCGATTTCTCTGGCCCTGGCGTGATCCTCAGAGAGTCTGTTGATGTTGTTATCTAGTGCATATATGCCCGCGGCCGCTAAGACTCCTGCCTGACGCATCCCTCCTCCGAACATCTTCCTCCATCTGTGTGCCTTGTAGAGGGACTTCGATGGTCCGACAAGGACACTACCGACGGGCGCCCCCAAGCCCTTGCTCAGACATACTGAGATTGTGTCATACTCCCTTGCCATTCTTTCCACGCTCAGTGAGGATGAAATTGACGCATTGAAAATCCTGGCGCCGTCTATGTGGGATTTGCAGTTGTTATCCTTGGCCACCTTTGCAATCTCGTCAAGTACTCCCATCGAGTAACAAGTCCCGCCTCCTCTGTTGGACGTGTTCTCGACACATACCATACTTCCGTTTGGATAGTGACCAAGACTACCATCGCCTTTCCTGATCGCAGATTCCACATCCCTTGGGTCCATTATGCCATCTTTACCCGGTACGAGAGCTATTGAGCAACCCGATAGTGCCGCGTAACCCCCTCCCTCATACACATAGATGTGACTGTGCCTCTGGGTGATGACTTCGTCACCGGGTTCTGTCTGAGCCCTGATTGCTATTGCATTGGACATTGTCCCTGAGGGTACAAACAGGGCACCCTCCTTTCCGAAAATGTTTGCCACCATTTCCTGAAGCTCGATTACTGTCTGGTCGTCGCCAAGAACGTCATCCCCAACTGGGGCCTCGGACATTGCTTCCCTCATTCCGGGAGTAGGCTGGGTTACAGTATCACTTCTTAGGTCAACCAACTCGCTCGGATAGTGTCGCATAGGGGGGCCAAAAGGTGGTTGCATATCAAATTAGTATGAAGGCGATTATCTCACTTACAGTGCTACGCACTGAAAAAAATTATTTTTAAACTAGTGGAAACTAGATATTTTTTCAGATATCAGGTGTTTTTCACTACACCGGCTTTTTTAAAAAACCTCGAAATTAGCTATTTTAGGCGTTTTTATTAGGTCTTAGTTATAAGATATGAGTCATGTGGGCTACTGCTCACTGAGTGAGGAGGAAAAAAAATGGATATAGATATGAACGCAATGAAAGCAGAGATCGGCGGTGCCTTTGCAGTAGCTTGGCTCGTGATCGGAATTGGAATGGAGTGGGATCTGACCGCAGCCGTCTTGATGGCAGTAGTTTGGATGGCATTCTCGGGTGCTCATGTGCTACCTGTGATAACCTGGATGCACATAATGACGGGTGACCTTGGCGATACGGAAGGTAACTGGATGCCTAACGGTATGAGATTGCTTGCCCAGGTCGTGGGAGCTGGTTTGGCAATAGCGCTATTGTCAGAAATGGGTGCCCTAGATTCCCCGTGGGAGACTATACAACCTGGATTTGAAGCGCCTGACGCTTGGGGTGCAATTACGATGGTCGCTGCAGGTGCAATCTTCTGGACCATTCACACACGAGCTGAATCGGCTTGGGTGAGCGGATTTGCCGTCATGGCTCTAGCAGGGATGATGGGTATGTCCTATGATTGGACTATGGCAGTTGGGGTTGATGCTGATGGCATTGCAATAATGGCTTCAGGATCCTCGACCACGACTGGTGCTGGTGAGATGGCATCATCCCTATTTAGTGAGGGTCATGAAATAGCTCAAATCGCTCAGGCTTGGATAGTTGATGGCCTTATGTGTGGCATTGGGGCACTTATTGCTGTCAAGGCCGACGAGATGGTCTGAAATCTGTAAAGGGACTCAGAAAACGTAAGGTGGGCTGGGGGGATATCCTCCCAGTCTGCCGATTTACATGAACATCTCAAAGAATTCACTTCACCAGTGGAAGGCTACTGGTTATTGAGTCGATATCTCTTCTCATACCTGGCCCTATTCCTACTACAGTAACAGTCCCCGGAGGGATCTCCGTATGACCTGCATCCTTTATCATAGAGCAAATTATTCCACTCTCCGCAGCTTCTCCATATATCCTCCTCAGTGCTTCCAAATGTGGGGCCGCCACGACAATCTTCCTCGCCCCGTTGCTGACGTACCTCTTGAGCAGTTTGGGATCCTTGTCGCTCGCCTTGAGCACGCATTCCGAGACAGCGTGCCCACATTGGGCGGCCATCTTTCCCTTGGAAAGGTTCAGATCCGCTCTGGTCACCAAGACCATAGTGAGCTCAGGAGACGGCTTTGACAGGTTCCACCACCGCCTTAGTATGAGGAGAGTGTCTGGTTATGATTTCGGAGAGTGGCTCACCAAGCCACACGGCAAACACCAAGTTTCCTGTAGCATGCACCAAATCAAATGGTAGTCCCACGAATAGATATACTGGGAAGTTCTCAATTGAGATGGAATGCAAAGCACTGATCGAGACCACCCAGTCAAACGCAAATCCTGCAACAAAGGCTACGAACGCCAAACGTCTGATTGAGAGGGTGCTTACGTCTCGGAGGGCACCTGACAAGAGGGAGCCAGTAATTCCAACCAATGACCATGCTAACGCTTGATAGAGGGTCCAGATTCCGTGCCCCAAAACCAAGTTGGATGCTATAGCAACGAGTGAAGCGAAGGCGACTGACCTCGATGCGCCATAGTGAACGCCGACGAGGAGAACCACGACAGTGACTGGCTGGATATTGGGGAGAGGGTCGAGTAAAATCCTGCCTGATGTTGCGAACAGGGCGAGAAGGGCTAGCATCGTGAGGTCGTTTCCGGGCCGGAGAGATTTTCCAGCTATCCACATAGGCCAGGCTACAATACCCAACAGTAGGAGATTCAGGAAGAGGGTTTCAATCGGTGAAAGTACTACTGCGTGCGCGTCGAACATTGTACCACTCTTACCTTGATGGAAGGGTGCGTCTATTCATGATTACGCCTCTAGGGTATTCACCAGGTTGCTATCTCCCAAGAAATAACATCACCTTCAGACATGGTCAGATCTCCAATTCCAACCATTGAGTATTCGCCATTGTGGCTAAGACTCCAATAGGCACCACTGAAGTCTCCTTGAACCTCATCTACATTCAGTCCGCCAATAGTATGAACAAACGGCCCCCAATTGGGGTCCACTGTATATCCGACCGACAACAGACCTCCAGCGACCCTTGTTGAATCCATCATGAAATCCATCCCTTGTTCGTATCCTTCGAATCCCCCTGCACATGCACCAGTTGAGTTCATAGCGTCGTTGACCCCAATGACCACACCGTTGGAATCTATCATGGTAACACCGCTTGAAAACTCAGAATGGGGGTTACTGTCTGGGAAGAATATACAGATTACCTGCTTACTCTCCCATTCCGTTGGTAGACCATCATGAGAGGATTCGCTATCATTCACAAATTTTGCCGCCTCATCGTTAACTGAGTCTTGGAGAAATGGAAGTGAGATTACTACAATCACTAGTAAAATAAGTGAGGCTGGTTTCATTAAGTCAGACATGGATTTTATCCGATGGAAAACAGGTAATTTAACTATCCTAATAAAATTGAATATCTTTTCTATTAGGAATCCTGGCCAATCCTCTCGGATATCTTTTCCCGTAGCACCTTGCTCACTATCTTCCCATCGGCCGATCCTCCGAGTTTCGCCATGACCACTCCCATGAGAGGACCCATCGCTGACATGCCCTTTTCACTAACCATTTCGCGTTTCTCGTCTAGAACGTCTTCTACAGCCTTTTCGACCTCGTCACTATCAGCAGGGACAAACCCTCTCAAAGAAGCCTCGGAAGTCATCCATTCCACCAAATCTTCTGGTTGAGCTAGTTTTGAGGATTCGACCAGGTAATCGATCCCATCCTTCGTAATCACTCCCTCCTCCCTCAGGTGAATTGCCACAGAGAGTGCCCGAACGTTGGATGTCCCGAACTCCAGCAGGGCGCTTGCCCATGCCTTGGCGGGAAGGGCTAACTGCCCCTCTATTCCATCGAAGAGGATATCATCGATTTCAGCATTGAGAATGGCCTCGGACTGGTTGGAGGATATGTCCAAGGTCCCCAGTCTCTCCATTCTTTCGTCTGACGTCATAGGAAGATTGGCACATACTTCCTCCCACCTTGTATTGGAGATTTCTTGGATAGGTATATCGGTTTCTGGATACATCCTAGCTCCTCCAGGTAAGGGCCTGAGGGCATTAGTGGTACCATCCTCAGGTTGTCCTTTCCTGATTATAACATTTCTAACTTCCTTTGGGATTCTGTGGTATGCCCGCCTAGACCTGTAAATGACTGCCTCCATTGCGAGTTTCGCCTGCCAATGAGGAGCGACACAAAAGGCGAAAGCATCGTCATCGGATATCTTCAAGAATGCCTTAATTGCGTTGACGTCATTCTCGGAAATGCCGTATGCTGGTAGTTCGTCAGAGTGGAAAATTCCGGCCACGCCTGCCAGTTTGGCCGCGCTTGCAAGTTCCCGACCCAATCTCGGCAGTTGGGATCCCTCAGAGTCTGATTGTTTGAAGCCGAGCTTTCCCGAGAACCCAGGGAGTTTGATAGCCAGAGTAGAGGAGCCGTTAGAAACTGCCTCTCTAACAATCTTGGATTCGCATGCAGAGAGGGGTCCCGAGATATCGTGTATTTCCATTGGCAATCTAGATCTCGCAGCTATCGCAACCCTGTTCTCAACGGTCACCTCTGTGTCCTTTCTATCTGGAGGGAGTGGTGGTAGATTTGCCTGTTTCCTCAGTTGATTGGCGATACGGTACATGTGCAACTGCCTCGCCATTTCAATTTGTATTATCTTGGGTATCCAATCTAGATCTTGACATCCTTTAATCTCGACTCTGTCTCCACAAGCGATACTCACATTGAGATCCTGTCTTATTGAGCCCAATCCTCTTCTGACCATTCTTGTATCCCTAAGGAGTGAGCCGAGATAATGAGCGGATTCCTTGGCATGCTCGGGATTTCTAATATCTGGTTCAGTTGCAATTTCAACCAAAGGCATTCCTAATCTGTCCAGTGTATAAGTCACTACTTCACCATCCGATGTTGACTTGGATTGTAGCTTTCTCGCAGAGTCCTCCTCTAGGCAGATTACAGAGATTCCGATATCTCCGCTTTCCATTCTCAAAATTCCATTAGTCGAAATCAGCGTTGTCCTCTGAAAACCGCTGGTGTTTGATCCATCAACAACTGTCTTTCTCATTGGCTGCAAGGATGGGGCTGGTTTTGCCTCAAGCATTGCTGACATCATCAAAACTATGTCTACGGCTTCTGTATCGTGCGGCAATGGAGGGGCCTCATCCAACTCGATCAATCCAGCATTTGGAGGTTGGACATAAACGAATGTTCTGTTTCGCTTTTGCTCGAACCTCGCTGCTACGTCGATTTTCCCACTCTCGCCCTGAGACGCTCTGAGTCTTCTCTCTGAAATCCCCCAGTCCTCTGGAATGTCCTCAATCCCGAACTCATAGAGAAGGCTTGGCATTCGAGAATGTAACTTCCCGGTGGCTAGTTGTTGGTGAATCTCCAATCCGCACATGAAACCAAGGGTGTCGGGGTCTAACGACGATGGCCTAGAGACATCTCCCATGGGTTCCATGTGATTACGAAACGGGTATCGCTCATAGGGTCAACGGACGAAAGAGTAGGTTCCGCCTCTGGGTGAGAAGATTTCTCCATTGATACTCATCGATGAAATGACGTCATCCACTTGTGATTCGGATATTCCTATATCTATCGCACGATTGTAAATCTGATTGATTTCTGCTTCTCCCCCCCTCTCCATACATATTTCTCTGATTACCCTCCGTATGGTTTGATTGGCATTTTTCTTTGATGCAGAAACGCCAGATTGAAGTTCTGACTCATCTTCGATTTTCGAGTCGTCCCTCCAGTGTTTGTAAACGGCCAGTGCCACACCTGCATCAGTTTCATCGGCTACGTCCTTTAGGTGCATCCTTGCGTGTGCTTCCGTGAGTCTTATGAGCGCCTCAATAGCCCTAGCAGTGATCGGGATTACCCTGTCCTTCTCACCATCATTTTCGAATGCCCCGGCCGAACGGTCCTGCTTTGCGGTGTCATTCCTGACGCTTACATAGTACTCCTCTATTGCCATTTTTGCCTTCTCGTTTAGGTTAGGGAAGTAATTCCTCTTAGCGAATGCGACATATTTTCGAAGGAACTCCATCGTCAGATGCTTCTTCCCATCCACACCAGTTGAGAATATATCGCCCTGTTCTTTCTGATCTATATCAAATTCGATGTCTTGGGACCGGTTCTCATTGACAGAGGAGGTCCTTATGTCTAGGATGTGACGAGCTATTTTGGTATCGGTGGCAGTCTCGGTTTCATCTCTTATTAGCCATAAAAGATCAAATCTGGAAGCTAGTGGATAAGGCAACTTAGTTTCTTTAAATGATGTCATGATACTAGAGTTTTCATTCCTGTTTGAGAAACGCCCACCTTCTGGGTTCGCGGCCGCGAGAATCGCACATCTAGCTGGGAGTGTCGCCGTTATCCCTCCCTTGGCAACGAAAATCCTCTGCTGTTCCATTGCAGGGTGCATGCTTCCTTTGTCTTCGTTGGATATCTTATCGAACTCATCAATCGCAGCAAGGCCTCTGTCTGATAGGGGAAGTACCCCTGCCTCCAGAGCAAATCTGCCATCTCCAAATGTATCTCTTATGGCCGCGGCTGTCAACCCTGCACCAGTCGTACCACCTCCGGTTGCAAATTTACCCCTAGGCGAAATATTTGACATATAGCTCAAAAGCTGTGATTTCGCAACTCCAGGATCGCCCATTAGCAATATGTGTATATCTCCTCTGAGATAGTTATCATCAGATGTCTTTCTTCTGACGCCACCGAACAGCTGTAATGCGAGAGATCTTTTGATTAGCTTGAGTTTGTCGTTTGCGAATATGGATGGAGCTATCGAGTTCCCCATTAACTGCAACAGGTTATTCATGGATGCTACATCTTCAATCTGCTCCCTTTCCTCGTCAGTGATCTTGATTTCAGTGAACGGTACGCTCTCATGAGTTGAGCTTACCATGTGGTAGACTATATCGAACATCGGGGTTTTCTTGTTTCTCTTTATTTCTGATCTGACAACAGGAATCACGTTAGCGGTAATTCTCTGTCCGGGGAGGTGCTTGTTGACCAAATCTCCTTCCAAGAGAACTTGCGCTCTAGATGGCTGGGCCCCACTGGGAACATTTTCAGGAAGCTCTTGAATTTCGAGCCACTGATTATTGATCATCCTTGAAATATTCATTACAAGATTGAATCTAGTTGAGTCGGTTCCCCTAATTGAGGCCCCACATCCAGTGTCTGCAGGGCACCTTATTGGCTCAACTAGTTCGCTTTCATTGGTTTGATCGATTTGTTGGGTCTCCCCACAAGTTTCGCATTGAAACACTGCAAGGTGTATCCTAGGCTTGAGCTGGGACATTTTTGTGACAATAACATCCAGGCTTCTCAGCTTATCGATGTCTCTGGAACCGATTTCCCTGAGAGGTCGCATGGTATCTTTTGGAAGATCCGAAAGCCTGATCATAGCATCCAAGTCAACTCCTCTGTCTCTGCATATTTCACTTAGAACTTTGTGGCCGCTAGAAATGATGAGCCGGGGGCTGATGAGTATGTCTTCGGCAAACTCTGGATCGAATCCTGTAAGTTCGTGAAATGATACATCAACAACTGGGCTGGGCGTTTGTCCGGAGAGCAGGAGAGTAATCTCTTCCTCCTTGGCTTGAGACAGGAACGTCTTCCATCTGGCACCTGAATCATGAGTTGCCATTGCCATGTTGAAACCGCCGGGCGACTGAGACGGAAAGTCACGGTCTATAACTCAAATGGATGAGTGACAAGACCCCTAGTTTTCCAGTGGAGGTTTTTCCAATATACAGACCGCTCTGTGTAATTGTACCCCTTCCACTGGAGAGGATTATATTTCTCGCCAGTATTGAAAAATTCCACAGAGAGGTTGAAATCGAAGATTGGTGTACGAGAGACATGGAACATACGCGTTCCGGTAATGACATACTAGTCAGGTTGGATCCCGGAGAGGAGATTCACACATCGTTGAGGAAGCTGGCAGATGATGTCGATTTCGATGCCGCTGCAATTACTAGTGGCATTGGAAGAACTCGTGACAACCAATATGGTTACATGAATTCTGAGGGCGTCTACAAGAGGAGGCCCCTTGACTCGCCTTCCGAACTGGTGAGTCTGTCAGGTAATATAGCACGGACTGAGAACGGTGATGCATTCACTCACATACACTGCTGCTGGTCGGATGATGACAACAATGTTCACGCAGGACATATGTTCGAATCGACTGTTCACGTTGTAGCGGAGATACATATCAGGGTTATGGAACATGCGACTATGACGAGATGCCCGCTTGCGGAGCTCGAGTTATTGGGGCTTCAGTTCGATTAGATGCGGTGGCTTAGTTGTATGAGGGTTCTATTCGCTCATGGATTCGAAGGAGGGCCTGATGGTTCCAAGCCTACGTTCATGAGGGAGGTTCTTGGTTGGGATGTTGTCTCTCCGGTAATGTCAGATTTGGGTTGGAGCATAGAGAACCAGACTGAGGTTCTTGTGAGGCTAATTGATTCAGAACAATACGATCTTGTGATTGGTTCATCCATGGGAGGCTTAGCAGCGGCTAATGCTTCGGAAATGAGGGGGGATGCTAATTTCAAACTGCTGCTGATTGCTCCCGCATTTGGCTTATGTGACACCTGGGAAAACCTGACTGATGATGAATTGGAAAGTTGGGAGGAGACAGGTGTGAGGAGGTACAGTGGGTTCGAGCTGAATATCGACCTAGGATGGAACTTCATGGAGGATGCGAGGAGGATGTCGTGGCCTACGATTAGGCACAAGACAACAATAATCCATGGTTCAAAAGATGTAATTGTTCCGTTAGATGTATCACAAAGGGTTTCAGAAGATTCTGAGTTAGTTGACCTTGTTGTCATTGATGATGGCCACAGAATGAAGAATTGTCTATCGTATCTCGACAGGATTGCCGACTCACTAATGTCCAGTTGACCCTAAGAAATAATCCCCGATCTCAGGATCGTTTAGAATCTTGCTTGCATCCCCGGTGTGTACGATCTTTCCGTTAGAAACAATATACCCCCTGTCTGACCTAGCCAGAGATAGTCGGGCATTCTGCTCGACTATCAGAACGGTAATCCCCTGATCTCTGAGTGAGTCTATTCTCTCGATTATCTGTTGCTGATATAGAGGTGATAGAGCCGCTGTAGGCTCATCTAAGAGGAGGAATTTGGGGTCTGATATCAAGGCCCTTGATATTGCAAGCATCTGTCTTTCTCCCCCTGAAAGGGAGGCGGCTAGGTCGTGGACCCTGTCTTTGAGATCGGGGAACATGTCTAACGCTCTCTCTATCCTCTCCGCCAGAGTTATGCTTGGAAGGCTGTTTCCTCCCATCTGCAGATTCTCCAGAACCGAGAGGGAGGGGAACACGTTGTCCACCTGCGGAACATATGCAATTCCCTGATTAACGAGTTGGTCAGTTCTCCATCCCGAGACATCAATTCCCCTGTATGATACCTCGCCTGAATAGTAAGTTGCGATACCAAAAATTGTCTTTATCAGGGTGGATTTTCCACAACCATTCGGCCCAATAATTGTTACGAATTCTCCCTCGTCGACGTGTATGTCTATTCCGTATAGGATCTGGACCGCTCCGTAGCCTCCCTCAAGGCCTCTGATATCTAATACTCTGCTCATGTCTACTCATCCTCCGAGGGAGCTCCTGTTGCACCAAGGTATGCCTCGATAACATCCTTGTTCGCTCTAACCTCATCCGGAGTTCCCTGCATTAGAACCTCGCCCTCGTTCATTACGACAATTCTGTCAACACCTTGACGAAGGATGAAATCCATGTTATGCTCGATAATCAGTATTGAGATTCCCGTTTCGTCGACCACCTTCCTAAGGTTGTTGAAGATTTTCATGGCCAATGGCCCGGCCACACCCGCAACAGGCTCATCCAAGAGAAGAAGTCTAGGGCTTCCCATCATTGATCTTCCTATATCAACAAGCTTTGATTGCCCTCCCGAAAGCTCACTCGCAAGATTGTGGGCCATGTGTGGCACTTCTAACTGATCAAGTGCCTCATACGCCATCAGTAACCTCTCCTTCTCTGACTCGTTTTTCCGAGAGAAGATAGATCTGAAGAATTCAGAGGTAGAAGACCCGAATTGATTCCTTGGAGGCACCATTAGATTCTCTATGACAGACATCTGTCTCCAGAGGTTGGTATGCTGGAATGTCCTAGTCATGCCTTTTTTCTGTATTTGATCCGGTCTTAGATTAGAGATATCCTCACCGAACATCTCTATCTCTCCAGCGGTTTGTTGAAGCAATCCGCTAATGCAATTAAACGTAGTAGATTTCCCGCATCCGTTTGGTCCAATTAGTCCCACAAACTCTCCTTCACCAACCTCGAATGAGACTTCCCTCACCGCAACGAGGCCACCGAACTCTTTCCGAAGTCCCTTTACTTTCAAAACTGGTTTAGTCATGGTTCTCACCCCCCAATGGTCGATTTGGTCTTGAAGGGACCTCTGGAAGTAGGCCCTTGGAGTTGAACTTGAGTGAGAACAACATCAGGCAACCAATCAGCATCAGTTTGATGTATACCATGTCTGCACTGATCACACCTCCGAAGAAAGACTCATCCACCGACCGTTGATCGAGCAAAATTGCCGCTAGGAAAAATATCGAGGCACCTGAGGCACCAATATCAAGAAGCTTGGATGATCTAGTTACAATTCCAACAACTGTTATTGTCAGGAAGATCGTGAAAATATCCCATTGATTTGTCAAAATCCATTCGAATAGGGAGTCAATGCGACCAGCCGTTGAGTGCAGGGGTAAATCTGATGATCCTTGAGCGGCGACGAGCACGTTGAACACGAATTCCATCAGGACAATGATGAATGCGCCAATCACCATCCCCCTGTTGTTCGCAGTTCCCCCGATGATGAATGCTGCCCACACAAGGAATGTCGATCTTGCCGGAGACATGAAGCTGGCGTCGAATCCGGTCAGCTTCCATGCCCACAGGGCTCCAGCCAATGCTGCTATTGCTGCTCCAAGTGCTAAGCTGGCTGCCTTATTGGTAAGGATGTCATGGCCATGATGTTGAGCTACATCCTCATCTTCTCTTATGGCCTTCAGGACTCTTCCCCACGGAGAAGCCAAGAGTCTGGATAGAATGAGCCATACAACAGCTACAGAGAACAGGGAGATAATCATCAACATCAGCATGTAGGGGGCTGGCTCCCCGAGGTTCAGTAGCTCTCCGATATGATGGGCAGGGGTACTATCAAGCAAAACATCGTCCTTACACGCATCGGGACTGGCCCATTGAGTATCCGGACCAGATTTCTTAGAGCCACAGAACCACCAATCCTCCATAGGAAGTGGGTATCCAGAGATTCCTATTGCCGAAGCGACAGGTCCAGCCCTGAGAAGTGGCTCACCCGCCAGTAAAACCCTTACAATCTCGCCCAACGAAATTGTTACTATCGCGAAGTAGTCGGTCCTGAGCCGTGCAGTTGGATATGCAAGTAGCCAGCCGATTACGGCGGCTAGTGCCATCCCAACCAGAGTAGCCTCCAGAATACCCCAATCATATCCGTGTACCCTTTCAGGGGCTGTTAGGATGGACACTGTTATTGCACCTATGGATACAAAGAAGATAACCCCGAAATTTACCATTCCAGTATAACCGGTATGGAGGTTAAGTGAGAATGACATCAGGATGAATATAGACAGAGTGAGGAGGACATTTGACACTTGAAGTGTTTTCTTGAATGCGAATGTGTCGGATTCAGCGATTGGTAGCCATGCCAAGAATAGAATTAGGACTAGTAACAGTCCGTAGAAAAGAACTCTAGAGCCCAGAAGACTTTCCCTGCCGTACAAAAGGAGATCTTGTTTGCTCTTTTTTGGTACTTTCATTATATCCATCAACGAGCTCAAGTATTCGCTTATTCGATCTGAGGTGTCCAGCTTTTTGGCGTATAGCGAGGACAAGCTCTGAATCTTGTTTTTCTGGAATCTTACCATTGCCTCATGTTTTCTATCAAGGTTGGACCATCTCTGCTTGATGGATTCGATTGGTGCATACACCGCTTGTGCGTTCTTCTTCAGAACCAATGCAAGGCTTGATTGTGTAATCTCTCGCTCATTTCCTGCGATTATCCTAATCCCCTCATATATCGAATAGGCCCAAAGGCAGATCACAGCTAACGGCCAAATCAAATCCCCTGTTTCTACAATGAAGTTTACCAAATCAACCTCCATTCTCATCTGGTTGAGCCATGATTCTTGCATATCGGACACAGCTCCGGGAATCCACTGCTCGGCCTCAAAGGGAGTCATATCGCTGGGTGGGCTGGTTTGACCCAAGAGATGGTCCTCAGTGAGAGGAGAGTCTGTCAGCAGAATCTCTCCATCATTCCTCCCGGTTAAGAGGTAGAGATTGGTTTCAGCGAAGTCGTTGTCTTGACATGCGTCTCCACAAGACCCGTCCGCAAAGGAGTTCTTCCTTACGAAATTGCTGAATCTATGATAAACGTAGGCCGCGATTGCAATCGCGCTGAAGGTTTGTGTTTTGTGAGGTCTGCCCCCCCACCAGTGATGAATCCCGAATATTCCGGTGGGGAGAATCGCCAATCCAGCGGCAATTTTTTCATCTCTTTCAGAGGCTTCTGCTTTCTTTCGGAGCCTGTCAATTTTCCACTTTTCATATGCATCTCCGATTCCCTCAGGCATTATCATCAGAATGGCAACGAGGAAAATATAAGGCATGACGCCGTCTAATGCGGAGTAGTTTGACCTACCTAGCGGCAATCCCACTCCAATTAGTACTGGGGAAGACAATGCCCTCACGAATCCAACAATTATCGAGCCAATGATAGCCCCCGGTATAGATCCGATTGTCCCTAAGACGATTATTGCGAAGGATGGCAGCAAAAGTGTAAATGCAGTTTCAGGGCTGAATCTGAGGGTCATAGCGAATATGGCGCCACCCATTCCTGAGATGCCAGCTGAAAGGAATGCACTGGACATGTGGACCCTTTCCACGTTAATCCCGCTACTGGCTGCGAGCTCGGGATTGTCAGCCACCGCCCTCATTCTCCTACCAAGTCTTGTCTTATTCAGAAGTAGCATCAAAAGAAGGACTGAGGAGAATATGACAAATGGGACGGCGCCTTTGTAGTATGCATAGTTGGTGGTGGCTTGGGTGACGCAGTCTGCTGTAGTATCATACAGCTCATATGCTGGTTTAGAGGCCTCATTGACAATTCTTGTAAAAATCGGCTCACCTGACTCATCGATTCCTGTTTCCTCGCATGTCCATCGGGTGTATGTCCGTCCGTCGTCCAGAGTCCTATCTCCAAGATTGAGCCTTAACTTGGTTGTTGGGATCTCCCATCTCAGGCTTGGCATCCTCCAATCTCCCTCAGGCTCGAACATATTTCTTGACGAGCCGAATCTCAAATAAGTCAAAGCCCGTAGAATAAGTGCGACTCCCAATGACGCAATCATCATTACCTGGGGAGTTGCTTTGCTCTTACGGAACCCTCTGTAAACCAGTCTATCGATGATAATTCCTGCCAAACCTGTTAGGATGAATGCGGCCAATAGCGTGAATAGGAGTACCGACCACGTTAGAACACCGTCTTTTGTTGTACTAAGGTTGGAGATTGGGAAGAAATAATCCGTCCAAATCATTATCATTGAGAGGTACATTCCTATCATGAACAATTCAGACTGTGCAAAGTTTCCATACCTCTGGACCTTGTAGGTCAAAGTCAGCCCGATAGCAATAGCGAGATACGTCGAAGACCATGTGAGTGTTCCAGTGATTATAGAGACTGTATCAAGGGTGAAGGAAGCTCCAGTATCAAGCCCCCTCAGAAGGATGTCGAGTGTTACGAATGTGACTAAGACCATGAACAGTGGCGAAAGAATCAATCCCATGGTTCTGAAAATGCTTCTTTTGACATCGTCAAACAGCACTTTGATTAAAATGAAGCCTGCAGTAATTGACTCGATTACTTGTAGTAGCCAAACTAGGTCATTTGGCAGACCTCCTCCAAGGAACGCGTCTAGGACATTGAGTATACCCCAGCCATTAGAGGTACCAAGAATATTTGCATCAATGAAGAGAAATAGCGCAATCAGAGTTCGTTGTGTCCCCCTTGGAAGGCTTGAGAACTTGTCACGGGCTTCATGCAGCATTTACTACACGTACCTTCATTGCTTGAAATTTATTTGTTGGGGCAGTGTGACGGGACGTGCCCGCCACACTGCTTTACGTTACCAATCAGACGATTCCGTTGACTGGATCCCAGTTCCTAGCACAGTCATATGAGACTGTGTCAGTGGTTGCGTCGTGAGAGAACTCACCGACGCAGAAGCCAGCTGCGGGAACGTCTCCATTCGACATGAAGGTTATCGCTCCACTAGCTCCTTCCAGACCATTGCCAGTCCCCATTATTGCCATATCCTTGGTAATACCTGGGGTTGCTAGGTGTGTGAAGGCAGCAAACGCTGTGATGTAAACAGCATCGAATGCCTCGGCGGTGTAGATACCGCCAGCACAAGCGGGGTTAGCTGCACATTGTGCCGCGAAGACCATGCCGACTGTTGACATTGCGCCACCAGATGATGGCTTTGTGGCGATAACGCCGTCCACTAGGGACTTGTCTGCCATATCAGCTGCTAGTCCTTCCTCGGCAATTCCGTCTGCTCCGTAGATAGCTCCTGTGAATCCTTGGAGGGCCATCTCCTCAATCAGAGCGGCTCCATCTGCGGCATAGGAAACTAGCATGGCAGAGGTACATCCCTCGCTAACCACTGTGCTCACAATGGACGTGAAGTCAGTAGCTGTCTCCTCGTATCCAATCTGTGTGCAGATGTGGGCTGCGTCCATGCTACCGACGAATGCGTCCGCTAGACCTGACCCATATGCGTTTGTCATGTGGATAACTGCGACATTGTCCTGCATATCTGCAGTCATGACATCAGCCACGACCGATCCCTGGAACGCATCGCTTGGGACGACACGATAGAAGGATGGGTATTGTGTTGCATCGGAGAGCGCTGGGCTCGTGCTTGCATAGGAAACCTGTGGGATTCCGGCAGCCGAAAGGACTGCGTTGGCACCCATTGAGGCTCCAGAGCAAGCTGCCCCGACTACTCCCCATACGCCTGCATCAACGAGGGTCTGAGCTGCGGCACCAGCCATTGTACCGTCACAGCCTGAGTCTGCGTAGACTATCTCGAACTGAACTCCTTGACTGTATGCCAGAGTGTTAGCGAGGCCTAGCGTGATCTGCGAAGCTGCCACGAATCCATCTGCGTATACTGCTATTGGCCCGGTAGCATCGTTCAAGAATCCAATCTTGATTGTGACTCCGTTCCATGGTGCGTCAGCGACTCCGTCGCCTCCAGCTTCCCACATCCTGTCACAGTTGAAGTACTCTCCAAATGTTGGGACATGGTGGAAGGTACAGACATCGTACCCGGACCCTCCAACGTCACCGTTGTCTAGGAATGTGTGTGTTCCACTGTCTCCAGCGTACGCATCACCGACCATGGGCACGTGTACGCCCATGTTCTCTCCGGCCTCCATCATAGCTGCGTGACCGATCATCATTACTGCATCGTACGCTTCAGAAGTGAAGATTCCAGTCTGGCAGACTGAGTCAGCTGCACAAGCTGCGGCGAAGACGCCTGCACCTGCTGCTGCGGCTCTTGGCCTGGTGACCTCGATTCCGTTTGCTGCAGCCGGGTTTGTGTACTCCTCTAGTGCTGCCGATCCAGCCATTCCATCAGCGCTGAAGATTGGTATCGTAGCTCCCATGACTGCCATGGTCTCGACTATCATTGCACCATCTGAGGCGTATGAACCGAGGAAGACTGAGTCGCATCCTGAGTCCATTACTGCCTGAACTGCTGCCTGGAAATCAGTTGTGGTTTCTTCGTATCCAGCCTGCAGGCAGACGTTGTCAGCACCAAGGTTAGCTGCGACTGCGTCCGCTAGACCTGACCCATATGCGTTTGTCATATGGACGACAGCGGTGTTGGAAACTCCGCTTGCCGAAATCATGTCAGCTGCTGCTTGGCCTTGTAGTGCGTCACTTGGTACTATCCTGTAGAAGTGAGGGTATGCTGTTGCGTCACTGAGTGCTGGAGATGTGCTCGCGTAGGAGATCATCGGGATTCCAGCCGCCGAAAGGACTGCGTTTGCACCAATCGAAGCACCGGAGCAGGCCGCACCGGCTACTGCTACAACGCCCGCGTCCGCAAGGGACTGGGCCGCAGCACCTGCCATCGTACCGTCGCATCCTGAGTCTGCCTCGATTACCTCGAAGACATAGTCGTCACCCATTGCGTTTAGGTCGTCCATTGCTGCTCCCCACGCGAAGGTGAATGGTGCAGCGAATTGGGCGATTGGCCCTGTTGCGTCATTCAGGAAACCTAGCTTAATTGTTACAGCTGGGGCTGCTGGAGGGACGAACATTGGGTTCTCTGCTCCCATGTAGTGAGCCGCGATCTCGTCTGCCACAGCGTGTGCTATGTCAGCATCGAATCCTACGACTGCACCGGAGTCATCGTAACTCTCGAATGGAGGGTAGAACGGATCAGTGCAGAGCCTTAGGCTTCCAGACTCCAGGACTGCTGTCAGGTCGCTTCCCTCAGTTGGTACTGGGTAGGAAGTGGCTGTGTCCATTGTGGTATCATCTGCGAGGGTTACGGCTCCATCGAAATTAGCGCCGTAAATCAAGTCGTACTCACCAGAGTCGACCATGGCGCCGATGGCCATGTTAAGCGCACCGAGTAGCTCCCCAGAGGAGTCTCCTTGGACAGCCATACCGAAGTTCTCATCCGAGAAGGTGACCATCAAGGTACCCTCGAGGGACAGAACAGGTGCGTCACCCATTGCGTAGTGTACGTCACCGTTGTTCAGAGCGGCGATTACTGAAGGGAAGTCATCGTAAGCCATGATTGTAGCGGCACCTAGGTTATCTTGAGCGTACAGATCCGAGGTTGTCCCGGACTGTACTCCTATGGTGGTACCTTCTGCATTCAGGTCTCCGACTTCACTGATGGAAGCGACACCAGAACCACCGATTACACCCTGGCTACTTGTGTAGTAGGCCCTGGTGAAGTCGACAGCTTGCTCTCGCTCGTCAGTCTTCGTCATCGCCGATATGATGGCGTCGCACATATCGCCGGCATTCAGGTTGGGG
>Ga0163111_10000632_pt1 | contig 21176 bp, 10 predicted proteins | sample CRUFie1St18metaG_FD_109645 | JGI IMG/M metagenome (GOLD analysis project Ga0163111, IMG submission 109645) | Marine microbial communities from the Costa Rica Dome - CRUD Field 142mm St18 metaG | ecosystem: Environmental > Aquatic > Marine > Oceanic > Photic zone | place: Costa Rica: the Eastern... | reverse complement strand
TTGTGAGAGTGAGCGAGTGGCGGTAGAGGCTACGTTGGATCGTGATGTATTTGAGCCTAATGATACTGCAGCTGTTGGTTTGCCTGCTATTGGAACGAATTGGAATGCGTATGTGTGTGATGCTGAGGATGTTGATTTGTTCTCTGTGTATGTGGATGCGGATAAGCCTAATCTTCGGGTGACGCTTACGGGTGCTACGGATGTGATTAAGGTTCTTTTATGGGATTCTAGTTATACGACAATTATTGATTCGGCTACGACTGCTGGCGGTGATATAGAGTTGATTGCTGGTGGGCTGAGTGCAGGTATGTATGTGATTGAGGTGAGTGGAGATGATGGGTATGTGCGTTCTGAGGCGTATAATTTGCGGGCTCAGCGTAGTGATACGGTATTTAGTATTCGTACGAGCATTGATGAATCATTGTTTGAGGGAAGTTTTGCTTTGTATCCTAATCCTAATGAGGGGACCTTCTTCCTTTCGTTTGTTTCTGATGTATCTGATGATATGGATATTTCTGTGGTAGATATGTATGGGAAGGTTGTGTATGAGGATGTTCGTCGGGTGGTTGCAGGAGATAATTTGTTTGAGTTGGGATTGAGAGAGGTTTCTGTTGGTTTCTACTTTGTGCGGATGAAGGTTGATGATCGAATGTTTGCTAAACGTGTTCAGATTGTTCGATAACGTTTTTCATCGTGATTTCTTTTGACTGTGCTGTCTGCTTTCGTTTGAAGGCAGACAGTTCTTTTTTGTTGGTGGGGGGATGATCATATTTTTGGGGTGTTAATTGGCGATTTTGAGTGGTTTGGAGGTGTGAGGGATGTGTTTTGCTAATTGTGTAGGGGTTGAAATGAAATATGATTCGATATATCGTAGTATTTTTGGCTGAGGGGTAGCTGTGGATGAGTTGCGCTGATGATTGATTCGATATATCGTAGTATTTTTGGCTAAAGGGTAGCTGTGAATGGGTTGTGTGGTTGTGTGAATGCCGATTGTTGAGATGTGATTGGGAACTTTTGCTGTTGGATTCTGAATTTTAGGTGTGTGATTGGGAATTGACCCTTTATGGATGGGAACTTTGGTGCTGTGAATGGGAATAGGGGGACTGTTTTTGCTAAGTTTTTGATTATTGGTCTGAATTTTTCATTTGTGGATGCCTTATGGGTATGTGTGGATGGGCAGAAGGTAGTTGTGGATGGGTCTCGCTGATGATTGGTTCGATATATCGTAGTATTTGTGGGGAAAGGGTAGCTGTGGATGGGTTGTATGGTGCTTTGGATGGGCTTTGTATAGTTGTGGATGGGTCTCGCTGGCGATTGTTTCGATATGTCGTAGTATTTATGGGTGAAGGGTAGCTGTGGATGGGTTGTATGGTGCTTTGGATGGGCTTTGTATAGTTGTGGATGGGTCTCGCTGGTGATTGGTTCGATATGTCGTAGTATTTATGGGGAGAGGGTAGTTATGGATGGGTTGTGTGGTTCTTTGGATGGGCTTTGTGTAGTTGTGGATGGGTGGTGGTCGTTTTTGATTCCGTTTATTGGAGGTGTTTATGGGTGGTTGTTAGGTATGATGGGTTGATGTTGGGGTTGAGGTGGGGAGATTGGTTTATTGGGGGTGATTTTACGGTTGTTGGGAATTTGTTTTTGGTTAGGGGCTTGTGTATATTTCCTGTGGAAAGAAGTCGTACTGTTACCCAATTGAAAAACTATCGTATTTATGCGTCCATTCACGTTATGTATTCGCTTATTTCATTTAATTATTGGTTAAGTTGTACCTTCGGGGCATAGGTATGTCCAATTATGTGTTGTATTGAGCTAACAACTATATACTATATTTATTATGATTAAAACTATCATTAACAGACACTTACTTGTTTTGTATGCCTGTATGTTTTGTACTATAGCTTTTGGACAAGTTTCGTACACGGTATCGTATTTTGATGATGTGGGCAATCCAGGGGGATTGTATAGTGGGGTTGATCAGGAGACGAGTGGTTGGACGGAGATTTTGCCGCCTAGTTTGAGTAGTAATACTTGGTCGGGGGTGGAAGCTATCCCTTTTGCATTCGATTTTTATGATCAGACCGTGACTCATTTTAAGGTTTCGGCGAATGGCATTTTGACCTTTGATACAACAGCTGTTGGGTTGGGGGGGGATAATGCGAATTTGCCGAGTGGAGATTTACCCGATTTATCTGTTGCGTGTTTTTGGGATGCTTTTACCTTTAACCCGCCTACTGGGTCTAATGATCGGGTTTATGTGAAAACGTTTGGGAGCGCTCCTAATCGTCAGTTTTGGATAAAGTGGCAATCTTTTGAGATTGGGAGCTATACCTATGGTTATATGTCTGTGGTATTGGAAGAGGGGACCAATCGAGTGTATGTGGTGGACATGGCATCGAGTGGGATATCATCGGGCATGACAGTTGGTGTTCAGGAGAATGTAGGGAGTGCGGTTCAGTATGGAGATGCAAATTTGGCACTTTCAGGGGGGGCATTGTCGAACTCTGATAATGATTATTATATGTTTGAGCCTTTTGTGCTTTATCCTGTGAATTTGGGCGTTGCTTCGATAGATGACCCTATGGGTGAAGATTGTGGGTTTGGGGCCGCGGCTGGGGTTACGGTTACCTTGGAGAATGTGGGGTTGAATGGGGTAGATTTTGGGGCGACAGCTGCTACTATAGCGTTGTATGTGGATGGGGGATTGGTGTTGAGTGAAATGCTTTCTACGGGATTGCTGGGAGCGGGGCAAACTCAGGCTTATACCTTTGGTGGAACGATTGATTTATCGGTTGTTGGGGTATATAATTTATCGGCTGTGATTGGTGTAGGGGGAGATGGAAATGCTGCGAATGATACTGCTTCCTCGGTAGTCGAAGTATTGTCTATCGTTAATTCCTTTCCTTATCATGAGGACTTTGAAGGAGGCGATGGAGGTTGGCGGAGTGAGGGAACGCTTTCGAGTTGGGCATTGGGGATTCCTAGTGGGAGTGTTATTAGTGGAGCTGCTTCAGGTTCGAATGCGTGGATTACAGGTTTGAGTACGGGCTATAATAATTCGGAGGATTCTTGGGTGTTGGGGCCTTGCTTCGACCTTTCGTCTTTGGTTAGTCCACGCATTAGTATGTCAATTTGGTGGGATAGTGAGGATAGTTGGGATGGAGCGGTATTACAGTCGTCGATTGATGGCGGGAATACGTGGCAGAATGTGGGGGGATTGGGAGATCCTGATAATTGGTTTAATGATGGGACGATTGATGGAGATCCTGGTGGGCAGAGCATTGGATGGTCGGGAACGGGAAGTTCGGGTTCAGGTAGTTGGGTTACGGCAGTACATGGGTTGGATGGCTTAGGAGGGCAGTCGTCTGTATTGTTGCGAATAGCCTTTGGCTCAGATGGATCGATTAATTCTTATGATGGGTTTGCGTTTGATGATATTATGATACAAGATGCACCTGCTGTGGATGTGTATCCGATGGCATTTGTGAGTCCTGTGAATGGAGGATGTGCAGATGGGGGAACCTTTGTAGAATTGGCAGTAGTGAATGGGGGCGAAACGGTGGTAAGTTCGTTTAGTGCAGGTTATTCAGTGGATGGTGGGGCTTTTGAGACAGAGAGTTTCAGTGTGAATTTGGCTGCTGGCGATACTGGAGTCGTGAGTTTTTCTACTTTGGCTGATTTGAGTGCGGGGGGAAGCATATTGTTGAATGGTTTTGTTTCGATGATGGGGGATGAAGTAGGGGGGAATGATTCATTGGAACAAGGTATTTTCTTGGCTCCTGTAGTGACTACGTTTCCTTATGCCGAGAATTTCGAAGATGGGGGGATGTTAGACGGATTGTGGTTTCAAGGGGTAGATGAGAATCAGGATTGGTTGGTTTGGATTGATTCGACGGGAACGAGTATGACGGGGCCTTCAGGTGACCATACGACAGGTTCGGGTTATTATGTGTATATGGAAGACTCTGGAGAAGACCATTACCCCGTGGATTTGTATTCGCCCTGTTTTGACTTAAGTGGAATGACAAATCCTTCTTTTTCGTTTTGGTATCATAGTTATATGGGGGATACGAATGGGGTAGCGAATACCTTATATATAGAGGTGTATTCGAATGGGGCTTGGACTCGGGTTGATAGTATTGGGGCTGAGGTAGATGATTGGCAGGAGTGGGAGATGCCTTTGGCTTCTTTTATGGGTAGTGGGCCTATTCGGGTTCGGTTACGGGGGCGTACGGATAATTTGGACTTTGCTCATGATATTGCGGTGGATGATTTTCGGGTAGGGGAGCCGCTTGCGGTTGATTTGGCATTGACTGAAATCCTTGCTCCTAGCGAAGCTGCCTGTTTTTCTGGATCTGAATCTGTAAGCATACGTATTGTCAATGAAGGTGTGCAAGCAATTGATTTTGGGGCTACTCCTGCTGTTTTTGAGGTGCTTGTCAATGCAGGAAGCCAGTTGGTGCGTGATTCTTTGGAGGTAGGTATATTGGGCGTTGATAGCAGTATGGTGTTTAATTTTTCGCCTACTATTGATTTATCTATTTCAGGCATTTATCCCCTTGCGGTTTCTGTGACTTTAGCAGGAGATGGAGCGAGTGTGAATGATAGTTTGTCGATTGCGGTTTTAGCAAAAGAATTGATTGAGGTTTATCCTTATATAGAAGACTTTGAGGGAGGCGCAGGTAGTTGGACAGTTGGGGGGAGTCAAGCAAGTTGGGAATTGGGTACGCCTAATGGTGCCCTTATTCAATCAGCTTCTTCAGGAACACATGCTTGGGTGACAGATTTGGATGGGGGATATGCGGATGGGGAGCGATCTTGGGTAGTAGGGCCTTGCTTTGATTTTTCCAATTTGGTTGCGCCTAGAGTGAGTATGGCTGTTTGGTGGGATTGTGAGACCAATTTTGATGGAGCGGTATTGGAATCTTCGATTGATGGAGGAGGTAGTTGGCAGGCTGTAGGGGCATTTGGAGATCCTAATAATTGGTATACAGGAGATGCTGTGAGTGGTTTGGGGGGAGAAGGTTGGACGGGTAGTTATTCGGCTGGTTCGGGGAATTGGGTGATTGCGGATCATCGATTGGATGGATTGGGAGGAGAAGGAAGTGTGTTGTTGCGTGTATTGTTTGGCTCAGATGCGAGTGTGAGTATATTTGATGGATTTGCGTTCGATGATTTTGTTGTTTATGAGTCGCCTTCTGTTGACTTGGCTGTATTGGATATTGTTTTGCCAGAAGAGGTGGTATGTCCTGATTCGGCGGTTTCGGTTCGTCTGCAGCTTGCGAATATGGGTACTATGCCTGCTTATGATTATACATTGGGCTATTCGCTTGATGGTGGAGCAGCTGTAACAGAATTGTTTACGCGGGATACCCTTGAAGTAGGAGATACGGTTTTGATAGATTTGAGCATGCCTTTGGATTTGTCTACCTCTGGGGGCTATGTGCTGAGTGGGCTTGTTTCCATTGCTGGAGATGGGTTTGCGTTTAATGATGTATTTACGAAAGGGATTGAGGTGCTTCCGATGATTAGTAGCTATCCTTATGTGGAGGATTTTGAGGATGGGGGATTGCTGGATTCGAACTGGCGGCAGGATGGAGGGGATTCTGATCAGGATTGGACGGTTTATTCGGGGGCTACTCCTACTATTGGTACGGGGCCTAGTGTAGATGGTTCGGGGAATGCTTCAGGTTATTATGTGTATGTGGAGGATTCGGGCTTTGAACATGAGCCTGTTAATCTATTGTCGCCCTGTTTTGATTTGACAGGTATGCTATCTCCTCGTTTGTTCTTTGATTATCATAGCAATGATACAGATGCAGGAGCGAATGAGAACCTTCTTCATATTGATGTGTATGCGAATGGGGGGTGGATACTGGATGTTATTCCGCCGATTGGGCATGTAGATACGATGTGGCATGAGGGAGAAGTTCCTTTGTTGGGTTTGTCTGATATGGTTCGGGTTCGTTTTAGAGGATCGTCTGATAATGGAGCCTTTACCCATGATGTTGCCATAGATAATGTAATTGTTTTGGACTTTGCCCATCATGATTTGGCTGTTAATGAAGTGATTATATCCGAAGAAGCGATTTGTGAGAGTGATATGCAGATGTTTGAGGTGGTGGTTGCGAATGTGGGGGCTTATATGGAAACGGGTTATTCATTGGATGTATATGTTTATAATCTAGATACAGTTACGTATTCGTATAGCTTTAGTGACTCATTGGATGTATGGGAAATGGATACCGTATGGGTTGGCCCTATAGATTTGACTGGGGCTATTTATAAGGGATTGTTGGTTGTTGGGCGACTTGGGTCGGATATTCGTGGGGAGAATGATAGTCTGATTGCAGGGGTTGCTATTCGGCCTGTAACTGAGGATGTGGTTGTTTCTGATACGATGTTTTGTGATCCGACGACGATGGTGACGCTTGCAGCTTCTGCAAATCATACGGTTCATTGGTATACATCTCAACAGTCATTGGCCCCTATTTGGACAGGGAATACATTGGTTATTGACTCAGTGAATCATGGCGAGACCTATTATGTAGGTCAGGAAGAATTTGAATATACTTCTGTAGGGGCAGTGGATACTACTCAAGGGGCTGTTGGGGTTTCGAATTTCTATTTTAGTGGGTTGGCATTTGAGGTGATTCAAACGGATCCTGTGGTACTTGATACCGTAACTTGCTATGTAGAGAGTGCGGGAGATTTGGTTGTGAATATATCCGATGAGGAAGGAATCGTTGTGGGCTCTACGGTTTATACGGTGAGCAATGCCTTGTTTATGGCTACTGGAGGAGAGGTTGATGTGCCTGTTGGGATTTCGTTGCTGCCTGGTTCTTATACGATAGATGCTGCTGGTTCGACGGTATCGGGTTTGTTGCGAAATACGAGTGGGGCATCTTATCCTTATATTAGTTCGCGGATTATGATTAGGGATGTTGTTGGGGGGATTAGTGGACAGTATAATTACTTTTATGATTGGCGTATAAGTGCGGCTAAGTGTGAGAGTTATCGGATGCCTTTGTCTGTGTTTGTTGCACGGGATGTATTTGAGCCTAATGATGTCGTTGCGGTTGACTTGCCCGTGATTGGGACACAGCATAATGCTTATATCTGTGATGCAGGCGATATCGATTTGTTTGAAGTTTGGGTATCATTAGATGAGCCTAATATGCGGATTACCTTATCGGGTGCAACAGATGAGGTTTGGGTGTATCTGAAAGACGTTTTTTCGGGTATGGTTGTTGATTCGGGTATGACAGATGGGGTTACCTTGGAGATGGTTGCGAATGGATTATCTGGGGGGACGTATGTGTTGGAGGTGAGAGGGGGAGATGGGTATTCGGCTTCGGACAGTTATAATTTACGGGTTCAGAAGAGTAGTACTCCTTTTGGTATTCGGACGGATGTGGAGGAATCAGCTTTGCTTCAGTCGTTATTGGTTTATCCTAATCCGAATGAGGGTGATCTTTATGTAAAGTTATCTTCTGATGTGGTGACATTGGCCGATATTACAGTTGTGGATGTGTATGGGAAAGAAGTTTATCGCATTCAGGAGCAAGTGATGGTTGGAGAGAACCTCGTTTCTCTGCGATTGCCAGAAGTTGCTTCGGGCTTGTACCTTCTTAAGATTCAGGTAGATGATCAGGAAGTGGTGAAGCGTATTCAGGTTGAGCGATAGAGGTTTTTGATTGTCTTTATTTTATGGTGGGAGTCCAGCAGTTTTAAAACTGTTGGGCTTTTCCCCTTGTATGGGGCTGAGGAGGGATATTTTGAAGTCTGGAAGGGTATTGGAAAATATAATTTATATTTTTAATTTTGAATCTTGGTCTATTTTGTAGCCATCTTTGATTGCAGCACATGAAAAATCGTAAGTTAAATTGGATACTGTTACCTTTGGTCATTCTGATATGGGGGTTTGTAGCTTATCGTGTCTTTTGGAAAGAGCCAGCTGAGCAGCCACGTAGAGCTTCACGAATTGCTCCTAAGGAAGAAGCTGCCAAAGCGTTTCGTCAAGATAGTCAAGTTCGTTTATCTTTGGATTATACTGATCCGTATCAAGCTGAACGGAGGCAAGAATCACCCACTACAAAGCCGACTATTGTTCCTAAGTCATTGCCTGTTATTACCCGTCAAGAGGTTGTAAAAAAGCAGTCAGTTGTCAATTGGCCTACTATCCGTTATAAAGGCGTGAGTGTGAATGGAGGCAAGAAAACAGCCATTATTTCTATCAATGGGAAGAACTATTTTCCTAGTCAGGGTCAGGAGATATCAGGCGTTCGACTTGTTTCTATTGGCAAATCGTCTATTCGGGTTCAATACGAGGGAGCGAGCAAGGAAATTAAGAAAGAAGAGTAGGGGGATACTTGCTAGCGTACATTTCACATTCATTTAATGAGTCTTTGATAGATGCTCATTTTATTTACATTGTTTTAATGGAGCTTATCATTGCGGACATATCAGCTATATGAAACACTTATTTACACTTTTCCTTGGTCTTATTGCTTGTACTTCCCTTTTGGCGCAAACGGTTACGGACACGCTAGTTATTGGTACTCTCTCTACTAGTACGTTTACGTATGGGCCTATGTATCGTTCATCGTCTTCATCCGATGTCAATTATTCACGTTATGCTTATTTGTACTTAGAGAATGAGCTTTCGATTCCAACAGGGGCGACTATTACGGGGCTTTCTTGGTATTTAGCAAATGCAGCGTCACCTACTATCACAGCTACTTTTGACATTTATTTGCAAAATACCACTGCGACTTCTGTGTCTTCTGGATCTACGTGGGGGAGTTTGGCTCTTGGAGCCACCCATGTATATGATGAAAATGTTCAGGATTGGACAGAAGCTGTGGGATGGGTTGATTTTCCTTTAGACTCCTCTTTTGTATACACAGGAGATAATTTGAAGCTTTTGACCGATTGGTTTATTTCTTCGAGTATATGGGGTACTAGTTCGAATGGGGCTTTTAATTGGTTTTATGATGCAGGGCTTCCTGGTTTGGGGATTGGGTCGGCAGATGATACGAACCCACCTCCTACTTTAGGAGCGGGAACTACGGGTATACATGCGAGTGCAGGTCGTCCTACTCTTCGTATTATTTATGAGTATGACACCTTATCGGAAGACTTATTGCCTGTGAATCTATTGGCACCTGCGGAATTTAGTTGCTTTGGCCCAGGTACATCTGTTACGGTTCAATTGACGAATAATGGGCAGGCAACAATTGATTTTTCCTCGAATCCTGCTGATTTGCATGTAGATATTACGGGGCCTGATACGTATTCTACGACTATTCCTTTGACATTTGGGACGATTGCTCCAGGGGGATTTCGTAATGTTTCCTTTGGGAGTTCATTGGATATGACAGCGGGAGGTACCTATACCTTTACTTTCATTACTGATTATACTGGAGATTCTAATCCCTCCAATGATACCTTGGTGGTAGCTCGTGAGGTGCCTCTGGTCGAATCTGTTCCAACTCCTGTTTATGATTTTACAGGATATACGAGTTCATTGAATGATTTATATCCTAGTTGGACGGAGCGTACAGGTTTGGCGCCTAGTTATGGGAACTCCCTTTGGGCGGGTGAATCTTTTATTCGGAATGGGTCTCATCCTAATGGGACAAGTGCGAGCACCCGAATTTATGCGTCGAATGAGAATCATTGGATTGTGGGGCCAGAGATTGTGCCTAGTTCCGATGACTATCTATATTATGATATTGCGATGACGCAGCATTTGAGTACAGCGGCTGGGAGTTTGGGAGCAGATGATTTGTTTCGGGTAATGATTTTGACGAATTGTGGTACCTCTGTTTCGTCGATTAAGACTTATAATAATAGTAGTTCGATTAGCAATGTTGGGCAGTTGGATTCTGTGAGTCTTGCAGCTTATGCAGGTCAAGAGATTCAATTTGCGTTCTATAGTTCTTCGGGTTCTGCGGCAAATGCCGAAGATGTTGATATATACATTGACAATGTACAGGTTCGAGAGCCTGCTGCTCCTGTTACTACTAGAGATATTGGGGTTTCTGCATTGGCCTCGCCTAATCCGACGGCTTCTTGTTTGGGAGCATCGGAGGATTTGATTGTGTATGTTAAGAATATGGCGACGCAGCCTATTGATTTCGCAACAAACAATGTATTGGTATTTGCGAATATATCAGGAGCGGGGAACCAGAATTTGATCCAAATCTTGAATAGTGGAGCCTTGAATTCTGGGGATAGTTTGGCCTTTACCGTTTCTTCTTCTGTCAATTTCTCTGCCTTTGGTACCTATAACATTTCTGTTTATACTCAATTATCGGGGGATGAAGATGTGACAAATGATACCTTGAATGCAGTGGTTAATCATGTGCCTCTTTCTGTGGAGACTCTCCCATTGGATCCTTTGAACTTTGCGGGTTATAATGGTTCGAATTTGAGTACGCTTTATCCTTCTTGGCAAGAAGGGAATGGGGTGTTTACCCCTAATTTGGGAGATAGTCCATGGACGTTCCGTTCGTTTGGGAATAGTGGATCTTCTAGTAATGGTGTTTCTGCTGTGGTGAATCTATCAGGTAATTCGACTTTTGCTTGGATTGTTTCGCCTCAGTTTACTGCTACTGCTAATACTGTATTAATCTATGACTATGCTTTGACACAAGCATTGGCGAGTACTTCGGCTACATTGGGTTCGGATGATATGGTGGAGGTATTGGTTTCGACAGATTGTGGGGCTAGTTATTCTGTACTTAAGAGCTTTGATTCGGCAAGTACGATTTCTCCTGTGGGGGCAACAGACACCTTATTCTTGTCTTCTTACTCAGGACAAGATATTCTGATTGCTTTTAAAGGGACTACAGGTGTTGTCAATGATGCAGTAGATGTTGATTTCTTCTTAGATAATATCAGTATTGGAGATTTATTGGCGGTTGATTTGACGGTTGTAGATGTGTCTGCCCCTGTGGAAGATGCGTTTGGCTGTTATAGTTCTATGGAACCTTTGGCAGTTGTGTTGCAGAATATGGGAACGCAGGTTGTTGACTTTGGTCAAACGAATGCCTTGGTATTGGGTAATATTACAGGGGCTAGTACGCAATCTTTCATTATGAATGTTAATAGCGGGACATTGGCACCTTTCGATACAATGACCGTTTTGATTAGCTCTATGGCCAATTTTACAGCGGGAGGTACGCATACGATAGAAGCGATTGTACAATTAGGAGGAGATCAAAGTAGTGTGAACGATACTTTGACGGAGGACTTAGTTGCTTCTGCTTTACTTGCTGCCTTAACTGATACTCTCACCTTTACGGGGTATGGTACAACGGGTAGCTTAGGGGATACATATCCAGATTGGAGAGAGGGGATTGGGGTTTTGAGCCCGACTATTGCTGAGTCTGATTGGACAGGATATGATTTCGCGAATAATTCTGGAGAATCGGATGCCGCTCGTTTAACGATAGGGGATTCGACTAGTGCTTGGTTGTTAAGTCCTCGATTTATTGTGGGAGCGAATGATCATGTGAAGTATAGAGCTGCTCTTACAGAAGAAGCTTCTATGTTTGAAGGAGATTTAGCTTTAGGAGCGTTTGTCGGGATGGGCGTTTCGACAGATTGTGGTTTATCCTTTACTCCTTTGAAAATCTATAATGACTTTGTTAGCCCTAATAATATAGGTCAGACAGATTATTTCTCATTAGATGCTTATGTTGGTCAAGAAGTGATTCTTGGGGTTTTTGGTGCGGGTAGTATGATGCCAGGCTCAGAGCCTGTGGACTTCTTCATTGATGATTTACATATAGGAGATGCTCCTATGGTAGATGTGATGGTATTACCATTCACAAGTCCTGACATTGTGCCTGGAGGGTGTTACTCTTCCCAAGAGTACTTTACGGTTCCGATTACGAACCTAGGAGTTTCAACCATTGACTTCTCTATGACTAATGCGCTTATTAGTTTAGAGGTGACAGGAAATAATACAGGCTTTCAATCGGTTCTGCATCCGATTAACACAGGTATTTTAGCAACTGGAGATACTATGTATGTAGCTGTTAGCCAGCCTCTAAACCTTTCCGCTACAGATGTCTATTCAATAGCGATATCGTTAATTCTTGCTGCAGACGAAGCAACGATTAATAATGAGATTGGTGGGGAATTGGTTGCTAGATCTATCTCCAGCTTGCCACTTCCAACTATGGACTTTGCGAGCTTTGCGACTTCTGATTTGAATGATTCTTATGAAGATTGGGGAGAAGCAATGGGGAATCCTCCGATGTTGGGGAATTCTGATTGGGCATCGGGTGACTTTGGGAATGATGCTGGGCATCCGAGTGGGCAAGCTGCTATGCTTCAGTTGAATGGGGTTAGTAATGGTTCTTGGTTGATTTCTCCAGCATTCAATGTACAATTCCATACAAAGCTTATCTATGAGTATGCTTTGACTGCTACGGGTACGAGTAATCCTGCGAGTTTAGGAGCAGGGCAGGAATTTGGGGTGTATGTATCAACGGATTGTGGAGAGAGCTTTAGCTTGCTTCGGCAGTATGATTCGAATTCGACAATTTCGGCTACAGGGCAAAGAGATACCCTTGACCTAAGTGCTTATACAACCTTAGATGTACTAATCGGATTTTATGGAGTAGTGACGAGTAATCCGAGTGGTCAAGATGTTGAATTGTCTTTGGATAATATCCAAATCGGTCGTGTATTAGCGAATGATATTGCTATCTCCGAGATTCTTCTGCCTGAATCAGGGTGTAATTTGGGGATTGTTCCGATTGATGTTGTTATCTGTAATAATGGATCAGTTGTACAATCGGACTTAAATGTATATTCGACTACGACTTCAGATCCTATAGTATTGCCTGGGCCTTTTTATCCTGGAATGTGTGATACAGTGAACTTGGGTACTATTCCTTTAGAGAATGGAGGGACTATTTCCTTTAGTGTGTATGCTGCATTGCCTGGAGATCAAGTATCAAGCAATGATAATGCAACAGTAGTGGCAGCTTTTCCTGCTCCAATAGAGGGACCAGAAGTGCAAGATGCGATTGCTTGTAGTCCTTCTTCGATGATGTTAAGTGTGACAAATTCGTCTCCTAGTGGGATTTCTTGGTATGATGCCCCTGTAGGAGGGAATCTCGTTGGGGTAGGGGATACCTTGATGACTCCTGTGATAAGCACTACCACTCCTTATTATGCGCAACTAAACGAAGGCTTGGGGGATTATTCGGTTGGATTAGCTGATAATACACAAGGTGGTGGAGGGACATATAGCTTCTTTGCCGACGGTTTGGTTTTCTCTGTGTTTAGAGAGCTAGTTTTGGATTCTGTTACCGTTTATCCTTTGGATTCTGGTTTGATTCGGGTGGTATTGAAGAGTGCCTCTGGAACTACCTTGGATACCGCCTCTCTCAATTATACAGGCTCAGGAGGAGCAGTTAGGGTTCCTTTGGGCTTTATGATTCCTATAGGAACGGACTATTCATTAACCTTAGAAGGTTCGACCATTACAGGAGCATTTAGAAATAATTCTGGAGCTAGTTATCCTTATGAGATTACAGACCTAATTTCTATTACCCAAACGGTGAATAATCTCGCAGATTTCTATTATTATTTCTATGATTGGGCGATTTCGGCTGATCAATGTGAGAGCAAACGTACTGCAGCTTACGCGCGTATTGCGAGAGATGTATTTGAACCTAATGAAACCTTCTTAGACGCGACTCCATTGCCTCTTATTGGTGTTAACCAGAATGCTTATATTTGTGACGGGGTAGATTCCGATTGGTTTACTTTTGCTGTCCCACAGGACAAGCGTAACTTCCGTATTACCCTGAGTAATCTAGATGATAACCTAGATATGGAATTGTATGATCCTGCTTTGAGCTTGATGGATTTAGGGATTAATCCTGATAATTCTGATGAAGTATTTACGAAGAATAGTGTATTGGCTGGGACTTATTACGTTCGAATCTATGGAGCATCGGATTATATTGCTTCTGCGGGTTATACGTTACGGTTGTTGTTAAGTGCGGATGCCTTGAATGTGAGTGGAAGCCCTAAAGAAGATAATCCGAAAGAAGAACTTACGATGGAGTTGCTTGAAGCATGGGAAGAATCTATTCAGGTGTATCCGAATCCTGCTTCAGATTACTTCTCTGTTTCTTTGACGATGGAAGCGGCTGCTGAGGTCGAATTAACTATTCGGGATGTACTTGGGCGGGAACTCCATACGGAAACTAAGAAAGCAGAGGTCGGAGATAATTTATGGGATATTAATACCGAGGGGCTGAGTTCTGCTTTATACTTTGTAGAGCTCCGTTGGGGAGATCATAGTTATACACAACGATTACAGATTTCTAAATAAAGTAGATACCTTGGGCGCATTGGTCATACAATGCGCCCAATTGGTATTCAAGGGATAGCTGATTGCTAGATAGGATAGTTTCTATAATTAGACATTCGTTTTTTGTCTTACTTACGGTAGATTGTGGACACTGCTTATTTTTACTTGTACAATAAGGCCTTGTATACTTATGCGTATTCTATAAGAAGAAGCGCTATTTTTTCTTAAGTAGAGATAATTATTTCTTAATTGGCTTGGCAGAATTCAAAGTTTCGTTCCATTTAATTTATTTGATAGGCTGCGAGATAGATATTCCTGTCGTTAAGGATTATATAAGTGCTAGGAAAATACATTGGTATTGTTCTGCTTTTTCAACAGTTGGCTCTTTGGTAAGAATTGTTGTAAAAGAGGTGTTGGGAATGTGAAAAATATATGTACATTACTAGCACATTAATATTTGGAGATATTATAGATTTTCTCATAAGTTTAGGTTTACACGAAAAGATTAGGGGGAGTTGTTTGGAAGCAATTTCCCCATTTTTTATGTGAAGGTTATTCGTTTGAGTTATTAGGATAATCTCTCTATGATTTATCAATATATCTTGAATATTTAGTGGATGTACAATAGTGTAGCCTACAAGCTTTTTTAGCATCTAAATCTGTTAGGCCAAGGATTTTTCTTATATTGCTAGTCTAATAGGCCAATATATATGAATATCTGGACACGCGATGATTTGAAAGCCCAAATTGCAGATAAAGGGCAAAAAGTCCATGCGCTACAAAAAGAAGTAGAGAAAGTAATAGTCGGACAACAGCGAATGATTAGCAGGCTTTTGATAGGCTTGTTTACGAATGGTCATATTTTATTAGAAGGTGTTCCAGGATTGGCTAAAACCCTTACGGTGAGTACCTTAGCGAAGGCATTGCGGTTGGAGTATAAGCGAATACAATTCACGCCAGATTTATTACCCGCAGACCTCATTGGAACCCTTATTTACAATCAAAGAGAAGCAAAATTTGAAGTAAAGAAAGGGCCTGTGTTCTCCAATATTGTTTTGGCCGATGAGATTAACCGCTCTCCAGCGAAGGTTCAAAGTGCATTGTTGGAAGCGATGCAGGAGAAGCAAGTAACGATTGGAGATAAGACCTATAAACTAGATAGTCCTTTTTTGGTATTGGCTACTCAAAACCCTATTGACCAAGAAGGAACGTATCCACTTCCAGAGGCGCAAGTTGACCGTTTCTTGATGAAAGTATATGTCGACTATCCGAACAAACACGAAGAGAAGGAGATTATGCGTCGGATGGCTAAAACGAGTCCTTCTTATGATGTTCGGCCTATTCTTTCTCAAGAAGAGATTTTTACGATTCGGTCTTTGGTTGATGCTATTTCATTATCAGAGAAATTGGAGGATTATATTGTAGATATTGTAATGGCAACCCGATATCCAGGAGACTATGGATTGAAGGAATTAGGGAACTATTTGGAGTTTGGGGTTTCGCCTCGTGCATCCTTGGCGCTCAACCTAAGTGCGAAGGCACATGCTTTTCTTGAGGGGCGTACCTATGTATTGCCAGAAGATATCAAGGAGATTGTTCATGAGACGCTTAACCATCGTTTGATTCTGACATATGAGGCAGAAGCAGATGAAGTGAGTTCTTCTGATTGTATTGACAAGATCTTGACTGCGGTAAAATTGTAAAAAATATGCGAAAAGATTTGCTATAAATAGTAGATATTTTCTATCTTTGCCTCCGCAAAAGATAAAAGATGCACTTGTAGCTCAACTGGATAGAGCACCTGACTACGGATCAGGAGGTTGAGGGTTCGAATCCTTCCAAGTGTACAGATACAAATTGATCAAGGCCAATAGAATCTTTCTATTGGCTTTTTTGTTGTATTTAAGATTATCTATTTCGGCAGCCTGAAATATCGTTATGCCTTCTATTCGTCATACTATTCCTTACAACTCTTAAGCTATTTCTTTTGATTAGAAGAAGAAGACTTTTAGATGTGAAGACGTAAGAAAAGGTTTGGATTCTAAAACTTTTTTGCTACTTTGCATATAAGAACATAGGCAACAAACTGCGTAACTAAGCTCCTATATTTTAATATAAAAATATATATAATTGACAATGAGTGATTTATGTAAATAAATCAAATTGCCCCTACTTATTGATAAAAGATTATTAATAAAATTAAACTCTATAAAAAACGAATAAAATAAAAATGTAAGCGTTAGTTTTAGGTAGATCCTGCTACCTAATTATATTGTTTATCCCATCTTACGTACGGCTGTTTAATCTTACTGTTTGGAAAAAGAACAGAAAGACTAACTATATTATTTATTTAACTATTTCAGCTAAGTTATGAGAAACTTGAACAAAAAGCTTGGTTTACTTCTCTCTTTCTTGTGCATATTTGCTGTGGCTAATGCGCAAATTGTAAAAACCGATGGCGGCTCTGTTGGCTCAAGCACACAGGCTGCTTTAGAACTCTCTTCTGGTACCTCCTTGGGTACAACTCCTGGTATGTTGGTTGACTTAGTCGACGACAATGCTGTGAATGGGTATGGGTTTTTCGTTTCGGGTAACGCAACTCCTTCTCTTAGTAATACTGCAAAACATACGCAGATTTCTACAGGAGATGCTGATAGCCGAATGACCCTCAAGTGTGGAGATGCAACAGATTTTGCCCCACGTCTCCAAATGATTTCGGGTAATGATATTGGAGCTGTCTCTAGAGGATCTGCCATTTTTGATTATGGTTCTCGAAACTTCGACGCTTCTTCTACCGCTTTCTTTGCTATGCGCTTTATGCCTACTGCGGGTGCACCTGTAGAAATGATTCGTTCTACAACGGATGAAGTATTGCTTGCACACCAAACAGGTATGGTAGGGATTGGTACTTCTTCTCCTCAAGAACTATTGCATGTAGCTGGAACAATGCGTTCTGATGACCTTGCTGGAGCAGGTGTACGTAATGTATCTGCTGATGCGAATGGTAACCTTATCATTTCTGGAACTTCTGGTGGTGGAGCTTCTGCTCTTAATGACCTTACTGATGTGAGTGCTGGATCTCCTTCTTCTGGCGATGTTTTACAATGGGACGGAACTAACTGGGTGAATTCAGCAGTTGCAGGAGGTGTTGGACCTACAGGGCCTACAGGAGCTACGGGTGCTGATGGAGCAGACGGTGTGGATGGTGCAGTGGGACCAGCAGGACCAGCGGGACCCGCAGGACCAGCGGGACCCGCAGGGCCTACAGGTGCTGATGGGGCTGACGGAGCACAAGGACCAGCAGGACCAGCAGGCGATATCGACATTCTTACGAATGTAAACACTGCAGGAGTTGCGTCTGGTGACGTGCTTACCTATGATGGTTCAAACTGGATTGCAGCTGCGGCTTCTGGTGGTGGTGGTGCAGACAGTGATTGGGCTGCTACAGGTGGAGGTACGCCTACACTTGCAGGTAATATCTATCATACAGGTAATGCTGGTATCGGAACGGCTGTTACCGCTGCTACATTAAACGTAGATGGATATCTTGCAATGCTAAATACAGGTAATATCTTCAATATTGGGGTTAATGCAGATGGGCAATTGACATTCAATGCAAACAACTATACTAGTACTGCCGACCAAGTAATGGTATTGGATGATGAAGATCTTTCTGTAGGTATTGGTACAGATGCGCCTGCTGCAAAATTGGACGTACAAGGAGACCTTCTTGTAGGAGATTACAACCTTTTTGTAGATACTTCTGCAAACAGAATTGCGGTTAATAAGACATTTGCTTCTTATACAGTGGATGTAGCAAGTGAGGCGAATACGCGAATTCTTAACTTGGTAAACTCTGCAACAGGTTCTATTGGCCAATTGGTGAATATTGAGCGTACAGATGATCCTACTAATGGTAATGACTTCTTCCAGTTGAGAGTACCTTCTACTGCTCCTGATGGATTCCAGTTCCTCGAATGTGAAAGAGGCACAACTGTTGAGTTTGTTATAAATGGTGATGGTTCTACAGGTATTGGTACTACTCCAAGCTCTCGTCTACATGTAGATGATGGAGAAGATGCAGACCTTAGCTCTGCTGGATATGTTATCATTGGTTCTACTTTTGGAACAAACCTCGTAATGGATGACAACGAAATCCAAGCTCGTAACAATGGCGCAGCTGCTGACCTATTGCTTCAAGAAGCTGGTGGACGTGTAGGTATTGGAACAAGTACGCCTTCTGCTACTTTAAGTGTTTCTGGAGGAGACATACATGTTGATGATACGTATCCTTTCATTACGCTAAATACCACAAGTGGAAATAATGCAGGGATAATCATGGAGAATGCAGGAACGAATCGCGGATGGATTTACTGGGATGAAGGAGAAGATCTCATGCGTATTTCTTCTGGTTCTCTTGCAGGTGGTGAAAATCATTTGGTTGTAGCGAGTGGTGGAGATGTTGGAATCAATACTGCAACTCCTACACATAAGCTTCATGTAGAAGAGACTGATGGAAACTATGCGGCATACTTTAATTCTGTAGAAGCAGGTTCAACACTTGCTGATGGAGAAGGGATTCGAGTAGGGGGTGATCGTGCGGGGGTATATATGGGAAGTACATTGAACCAAGACCAAATAAACGGTACTATTTACGGAGGATACTTCTATAACTATATTGGTACTACAAATCTTACAGGTACTCATTATGGAGTATATGGATATGCTTCTGGAGGACGAACAACAGGTAGTAACTACTCTATTTTTGGAAACCAAGGAGCAACTTCTGGTACAGGTACAAGCTATGCAGGATACTTCTCAGGTGATGTAACCGTAACAGGTACATTTGCCAATCCTTCTGATCGTAAGTTGAAGAAGAACATTCAAGACTTGAATGGTGCATTGGCTATCATCAATGACCTTCGTCCACGTACGTATGAGCATAAGACAGACGAGTTCCCTCAAATGCGTCTAGAAGAAGGACAACAGTATGGATTCGTTTCTCAAGAGCTTGAAGAAGTACTTCCTGCATTGGTTAAAGAAGAATACCATCCAGAAACTGAATTGGAAGAAGGAATGAAGACTGATGAGCAAGTAGCTCCTGGTGTTGAGTATAAGTCTATTGAGTACACTGAGTTGATTCCTATCTTGACACAAGGTATCAAGGAGCAACAAGAAATCATCTCTGATTTGGAAGCGACTGTTGAAGAGCAGAATGCAAAAATCAACCGAATTGAGACGCTATTGGCAGGACTTGGTTTGGCAGATGAGACTAGCACAAATACTGCAACAACAGATGTACCTGCAAATGCAGATGCACACCAATTGTTCCAAAACCGACCCAATCCATTTAACACAACTACAGAGATCCCTTACTATCTTGCAAATAATGTAAAGAATGCACAAATTGTCGTATACGAAATGCGTTCTGGAAGCATTGTTAAGACATTGGATGTTACTGGCCCAGGTCATGGTAAAGTAACAATGGATGCAAATAGCCTTTCTCAAGGTGCATATTCGTATGGCTTGATCGTGAATGGTAAGCAAATTGCTTCCAAGATCATGATTCTTGCAGACTAATTTCATCTTAAACGCCATAACGATTATGAAACATATCTTTTGTTTGGTCGCTTGTGTATGCTTGCTTTCGTTTACTTCTTTTGCTCAGGAAATAGGAGCAGATGGAGAGCCTGTAAAGCAATCGAATACAGCGACAATGAACTCAGCTCGTGTAGACCAAACAGGTTTAGCCGCAGATGGTACCCCTATATCTGAGCTAAAAGAGCATGTCGATTCTCCTTCTCCAGCACTCACAGAGGGCTTTAATGAAGACGGAACAGACCCTAATGCGGTTGAGGTGCTTACACCAGCTGTTAGAGTAAAAGGCCCAAAGCCTGTACGTACAGAAGCTGAAATCAATGACGGTGCGGCTCCTGAGCCTGCTGCTTCTCATTCAAATGTGAGTGCACGACCTCTTCGTCCTGTAGGAACAGTGATAGGCGAGGAAGATGGTGCTCCTGTATATGAAGAGAAAGGCGAAATCCGTTCGAAGAATAACCCTAAACAAGAAGTGATAGGCGAGGAAGATGGCGGACCTGTTTTTGCCGCTCCTGTTCGAAAGGAAAAAGCTGCTTTGCCAATGGTTAAGGATGTCGATCGTCCACAACCTTATGAGGTGAGCAAGCCTAAGCAAGTTCATGAAGGACCTAGAGACATTGATGTTGCTCCAACGACTCCACTGAAGCCAGAGCCACCAAAGCCTGGTACTAAGACAGATGTGGATCGATTGAACGAACAGAAAAACTAATTCGGTACGCCTAAACCGAATATTGATAGAGAGCTGTCATCCGACTGTATGTTGGATGACACTCTTTTTTTATTGTATAGGGAGCATTTACCTTGGTGAATACGGTTTGTTGAGTTTGTGTAGTGTACCAATTCTTCCAGAGTACCTGTGCAGCGTGCACATACAGTCTGGGAAAATCCCAGGGTACCTGTGCAGCGTGCACATACAGTCTGGGAAAATCCCAGGGTACCTGTGCAGCGTGCACATACAGTCTGGGAAAATCCCAGGGTACCTGTGCAGCCTGCACATATAGTCTGGCGTTTGTCCAAGGCACCTGTACAGCGTGCACATATAGTCTGGCGTTTGTCCAGAGTACCTGTGCAGCGTGCACATATAGTCTGGCGTTTATCCAGAGTACCTGTACAGCGTGCACATACAGTCTGGCGTTTGTCCAGAGTACCTGTGCAGCCTGCACATACAGTCTGGGAAAATCCCAGAGTACCTGTGCAGCCTGCACATACAGTCTGGGAAAATCCCAGAGTA
>Ga0163111_10000631_pt1 | contig 21186 bp, 17 predicted proteins | sample CRUFie1St18metaG_FD_109645 | JGI IMG/M metagenome (GOLD analysis project Ga0163111, IMG submission 109645) | Marine microbial communities from the Costa Rica Dome - CRUD Field 142mm St18 metaG | ecosystem: Environmental > Aquatic > Marine > Oceanic > Photic zone | place: Costa Rica: the Eastern... | reverse complement strand
ATTTGTTGTTTGGGTTGAATTGGATTGACCAATGGACCTAATAGATTAAAGAAGGTGCGTACTCCCAATTGGCGACGAATGGGCGCAACGGCTTTCATCGCGGGATGAAACAAGGGCGCGTGCAAAAAGCATAAATTATGCTTATCCAACTGACGCTTCAAAGTGGCTTCATCATTGGTAAATTGATAGCCCAATTGTTCCAAGACATTGGAAGAACCACAAACAGAAGAAATGCCATAATTCCCGTGTTTGGTCACGGTATACCCTGCTCCTGCGGTTACAACAGCCGCTAGAGTTGAAATATTGAAGGTATCTTTTCCATCGCCTCCTGTTCCACACAAATCCACGCTGTTATAATCGGATAGATCAACTTTCAAACACAATTCCAATAAGGCATCTCTAAAGCCTTTAAGCTCTTCTGTTGCAATGGGACGCATTTGAAAGACCGTCAAAAAAGCGGCGATATGTGCAGGATTGTATTGTTCGTTGGCAATGTCCAGTAGAATTTGCTTCGCTGCCTCGTAGCTCAAATATTCTTGTTGGAAGAGTTGCTGTAATATCTTTTTCATTGGTGGTTAATTATAAGGTGACTAATGTACTGGTGACAAATTGCTCGACAAAGTTTTGTATCAACTGCTTGCCTGATGGTGTTAAGACAGATTCTGGATGAAATTGCAAGCCAACAATGGGAAATTGCTTATGTTGCATGGCCATAATTTGTCCTGAGGCATCTACCGCAGTTATCGCTAGACAATCAGGAAAATCATCGACATCGACTACCCAAGAATGATAGCGTCCTACCGTCAATTCTGTTGGTTGATTGGCGAAAACACCGTTCTGATCAAGAATATTAATCGGTGTCGCAATACCGTGATAGACTTTGGTCAAATTGCTCAACTTGCCGCCAAATACTTGCCCTATCGCTTGATGCCCTAAGCAAATTCCAAGAATGGGCTTTTGGTCTTGATAGGTTTTGATAATGTCCAACAATAATCCTGCATCTTTAGGCAATCCAGGTCCTGGCGACAACACAATAGCATCGTAAGCATCTATCGCTTCCAAGGTAATTTTATCATTTCTAAAAACATCTATTGTCCCTTCTACAACTTCTTTGAAATATTGTACAAGGTTATACGTAAACGAATCGTAGTTGTCTATAATTAATAATTTCATTGTAAGTGATTTTAAATGGTAGTAGAATTTAAAGAAGCGGCTTGATTCAATGCTTTTTGGAGGGCAGCAAGTTTATTATTGACTTCTTGCAATTCTTTTTCTTCGTTAGAATCAATAACAATCCCTGCTCCTGCTTGGAAGTACAAACAATTGTTGCGACTCATAAAAGAGCGGATCATAATTGCTTGATTGAGCTGTCCCGTTGGGTTGAAAAAGCCAATCGCACCGCCATAAAATCCACGCTGCTGATTTTCATATTGATTAATCAACTCCAATGCTTTGTATTTAGGCGCTCCTGAAAGCGTTCCTGCGGGAAAGGTGTCGCCAAAGATTTGAAAAATATTGCTTTTTTCTGCCAACGTTCCTTCTACTTTTGAGACCAAGTGAATAACGTGGCTGTAGTACTGCACTTCTTTGTATTGTGCTACGGCTACTTCATTGGTGTGGCGGTTAAGGTCATTTCTTGCCAAATCTACCAACATTACGTGTTCCGCATTTTCTTTTGGATCGTTCAATAAGTTTTGTGCATTTTGAGCATCCAATTCATTGTCTCCTGTACGCTTGTACGTACCTGCAATGGGGGTTAAAATGGCTTTTTGATCGCGAATGACTAATTGTGCTTCTGGTGAAGAACCAAAGATTTTATAGCTGCCATAATCAAAATAGAACAAATAGGGCGAAGGATTGATGGAACGCAAAGTGCGGTAAACATTGAAATCATCGCCTTGAAAACGCTGTTGAAATTGGCGTGCAAAAACAATCTGAAATACATCGCCCACTGCACAATGATGTTTTCCTTGGCGTACCAATGTTTTGAATGCTTCATCGGTTAAGTTGCTTGTTTTTTCACCCTCCAAATTAAAATCGTAGGTTGTCAAAGCTCCTTTCTTTAAGTATTGCTCGATCTTATGCAACTCACTTTTTTCTCCTTCAACAATATTTTCTAATAGATATAATTCGCTGTTGTAGTGATTGATAATAATAATATAACGATAGACCGCATAGCGCAGATCGGGTAGATCATGTTGGCGCTTATCCGCATCAAAATTAATGGTTTCAAAATACTGTACCGCATCAAAATTAGTATGCCCAAACAAGCCATTAAAACGCTGCATCTCCTCTGATCCTTCAAAGGAAAAGTGATTGCAAAACTGTTCTAACAAATTAGAAACATTCGTCATAGGCGGTATGTCAAAATGTTCCATTGTACCATTGGGAAATTCATAAGACAGTTGTCTATTTTGAATTAAAACTTCTGCAATTGGCTCTGCACAAATGAAAGAATAGCTGTTTTCTTTGGATTGATAATCTGAGCTCTCTAGTAAAAGCGTATGCGCCATTTTATCGCGCAATTGCAAATAAATGCTAACAGGCGTATGCAAATCGGCTAATTGTCGGCGGCAAATTGTTTTGATGTTGATTAAGTTCATGACTTTGATAATTGAAAAGATTAGATTGGGGCAAAAAAAAACTTGCAAAGCGCGAAAGCTTTGCAAGTTTTATATCGAAGAATATTTTTTCTTAGCTATATAAAGGTGTTGCTACTCTCGCCATCAAGGGAAGTAGTCCACCACCACGCAAAATAAGTTGCGTTGGTATTATATTGTGTCAATGCTATGTTGTTCTCGTTGTTCATCAATACAAATATTAGCGGTTTTTTATTAACACGCAAGTTTTTTGGATTTTTTTTCTGTTACAACAACAAAATTAGTGTTTAAACAAGATTTTTGTATTCGGCAACCACCTTCTAATATCCTCTTGCGCTTCCTCTGTCAAGCGGTTACGCTCCAATTTTAGAATCTTCAATTTTTTAAGTTTTTGGATTGATTCGGGTAATTTTTTAAGTTTATTATAACCTAAATCCAAATGCTCCAAATTTTCTAAATCACCAATAGACTCTGGCAATTCACGCAATTCATTGTATCTTAAATCTAAACGCTTCAACGTTTTTAAATTACCAAAAGACTCTGGCAACTTCGTCAATTCATTGTCTCTCAAATCCCAAACTTCTATCACAGGCATTGCTGTAATTGCTTCAGGAAGTTGTTTGTGACGGCTTTCAGCCATTTCTAGTTCTTTCAATTGAGGCAATTGCACCAATTCTTTAGCAATTTTACTAGCACTTAAATAACGATTGAATGCTAGATTTAACGTCACCAAGTTCTTCAATTTCCCGAAACCTGTAGGCAAGGAACGAATTCCCATATTGGCAATGTCTAACTTTTCTAGTGCAGCCAATTTAGTGATGCTTTTAGGCAAGCTATTGACTCGATTAACACCGAGTTTTAACTCTTTTAATTGACTAAAATTATCAAATACATCAGGCAAACTGGTAAACTCGTTGCGCTCTAGATTTAGATAAGTCAAAGCGGTTAACTTCCCCAAATCAGGAGGTAAGGTATCAATTAGATTTGATCCCATATTTAAGCTCACCAAGGTTTTCATCCCACACACATAATCAGGAATCCTCTTGATTTTGTTCAATTTCATGCTCAACGAAGACAGTTTAGTAAAAATAGCCATGTCTTTGAAGACCTTTTTGAGTTCTAATCCATCCAAGTTCAGTGTTTCTAATTTTGTCAAATTCCCCAACCATTTATAAATACTTGCGGGTTTATCCACTGAATTATTGCCAATACTTAATGACTTTAGTGCTACTAATTTACCAATGGAAGTTGGAATATTCTTTAAGCGATTATCGCTAATATCCAACAGTTCTAATTGGCTCAATGCACTTAAATCAGGTAGTTTTTCCAATTTTATTTGACGAATATTCAAGCCACGCAATTGGGCTCTAGTAAAAATTTCTGAAGGCAGTTCTACTAATTTTTCATTTTGACTAATGTCCAACCATTCCAATGCTTCTAATTTTGAAAAGCTTTGAGGCAATGCAGCCAAATAGTTTTTAGATAAATCTAGACGTTTTAAATGCACTAAATCGCACAACTCCTCTGGTAAGTCCTTCAATTTATTGCCACGCAATTCCAATACCTGTAAATTCGTCATATTTTTAATCGCCGTAGGAACCTGCTCTACCAACGTATGATTCATTGTTAACCACTGCAAGTAATCCATTCTCGGAACGGCTGTTGGAAAGGAATAAGCACGACGCAGCACACGCAGACGCAGTGCTTTGTCTGCATCTCGTTCTGCTTGGTCTATGGAATAATATAATCGTTCTTTTTCCAAAGCATCCAAGGGTAAGAGTTGAGCAGACAATCCTGTTGCCCAACAAAAACAAATTAGTCCGATACAATATTGCAATATATTCATGTGCTTGCCTTCTATTGTTTGATTTTTAGTGATAAGTTGTTTCAATAGTTCTAAAACTATTCCAAATTTACAATTAGTAATTGCCCTACTTCGGCCGTAAGATATGCTTTGTTATCAAAAATTCGTATTCTAGTAAAATTACCATAGCCATCCCAATTGTTGATTTCTTTCCAAACGGCTCCGCCATCATCTGTTCGATACGCCAAATTCCCTGTTCCTACAATAAACCCGTTTTCTTCATCCCAAAAAGCAACATCTCTGAATTGTCGATCAGGATTTGGGAAGACGGTATTGCCGCCTCTACATTTTTGCCAAGAGTCGCCACGATTAGTTGTTTTGTAGACCACACCATGTTCTCCAACAACATAACCGATTTCGTCTGATGGAAAATCAACTCCTCTAAAAAAATCGCCATAAACATCATCTACCGACCAAGAGTAGCCTTCATCTATGGATTTCAAAACTACTCCATAACCAACAGCATGAAGCATACGATTGGGTGTTTGTACCAAGTCGCGGATTTCATGAAAAAAGGTATCTTGTAACGAAAAGGTTGTTTCGTTTGGCTTTTTAGTGTGCAAATAGCCTCGTCCAAAATTAACGCCGCCAACTAACAAAACACGATTGTCGTTCAATCTCAAATGGCTGTGCCAATCCCACCAACCAAAAGTTGCTTGTTCTGTAGACCAGTTGACAAAATCTGTTGTGGTATGAAACTTACGCCCCGATTCTGAGACCGATAAAATACCGTTGGTAAATGATAAGCTATTAAGCCCTTGACTATACGTTGATACGGTATCCCAAGTTGCTCCTTGATCCATGGATTTTAATAACAAACCAACCGTAAACAAATCTCCTGCTGCTACATAAATTGCGTTATTAGCCAAACAAACATCGGTAAGTGGTAATTCGGTTGGCAACTGGTGCATTTGTGTCGTATACGAACGATTGTCCACCGCACAAGAACTTATACAAGCACTTACAATAGTAATCGCCAATATCCAAAAGCGGTATTTTATTATTGTCTTCATTATTTCACGCCATATTTATCAATCAAATAGGCTAAGGCAGCCATTGCACCACCCCCCAACAACAATTCGCGTCGGTGTACATTTTCAAATACATCGGTAGCAGCATGATGGTAATCAAAATAACGTTGACTGTCTGGGCGATAACCAAACAATACCGTTCCTTGGTCTTTTAGACGCGAAATATCCGCAGCAGAACCACCTGCTTGAATATCCCAAACCCCTACAGAAGCAAAGATAGAACGCCATGTTTTTACCTTATTAAAGCTATTTTTTGCAATGTCAGAAGCGGCATCCATTCTAAAACCACTTGGGGTATGTCCTCCTGCATCCGACTCAATGGCAGCGATGTGCTTTTCGCCCTTCTTTTTTGCTTGTTTTGCGTATTCAGTCGCACCGTACAAACCATTTTCTTCGTTGGCAAATAAGACGCAACGAATCGTATGTTTAGGGCGGATGCCCATGCGTTTGAATACGTGTAAAACTTCCATTGCCTGTACACAACCTGCTCCATCATCGTGTGCGCCTTCTCCTATATCCCAAGAATCTAAGTGCCCTCCAACCAAGATGATTTCATCTGGTTTTTCAGAACCTTTAATTTCACCAATCACTGTATGCGCAATACGATTGCCCATGTGTTTACAACTCAATTGAATGTTGACGGCTACTGCTTCTTTTTTAATTAAATCACTCAACAAATCAGCATCTTGAAGACCAATTCCCACAGCAGGGATAGGCGTTGCATCATTGAATGAAGTAACTCCTGAGTGTGGGATGTTATCGTATTTTACCGTCATTGAACGCACAATAGCCCCAACTGCTCCCATTTCTGAAGCCTTTCTAGGTCCTGCGGTACGTTGATTAACGGCTGCACCGTACGCATGAAATGTATTTAAACGGGTCACTTCCATCGGACGATTGAAGAAGACAATTTTACCTTTCACCTTGTCTTTACCCAATGCTTCTAATTCATCAAAATTCTTTACTTCAATCACTTCTCCTGTAATCCCCAAGCGATCCGTTCCACCAGAAAAACCAAGTGCTACAACAGCCAAATCTACTGTTCCTAATTGTTTAGAATTAACAATTTTTGCTTTTTCAACATCCCCGCGACGCCAGTAAGGTACTTCGACAGGTTGTGTCCATACAGTATCTGCTCCAATAGTATCCAACATATGCGATGTAAACGATACCGCTGCCGCATATTCTGGCGAGCCGCCCAAACGTCCTCCTGCGTTCTTACACAAATAACGCAACCATTCGTAGGAAGGTCCTTCCGTTAAAATGTTATCGTACATCTTTTTGATGTATTTAATTTCGGAATCTTCATCCAAAGTTTGTGCAAATGTTGTTATTGCAAAACAGCAAAGTAAAAAGCTGATAAATAGTTTTGTAGTCATGATTATTTATTTCTAATAGTATATTCTATGCAAGGATTTTAGCCTGCTAAAATCATAAAAATTGTTGGTCTTTTGTGGAGTTTAGGAATGGATTGCTTTTTCCAATTTTTTACTTGATGGCTTTGCACATACTCTGTTTCTAAAGTCAAATCTGTTGCAATTCCAAACATGGTATTGGCTTGTAAAGCATTTAACGCATCTTCAACAAAACCATCATTTCGATACGGTGTTTCAATAAAAATTTGCGTTTGATTGTCTTTTAACGATCGACGTTCCAGTTCCTTTAAGCGCTTTTTTCGATCTGGGCTCTTAATCGGTAAATATCCGTGAAAGGCAAACTGTTGCCCATTCATTCCAGAAGCCATTAAGGCCAGTAAGATAGAGGATGGTCCCACCAATGGATTGACTTTAATTCCCAATTGATGTGCACGCTGAACAACGACAGCGCCAGGATCAGCTACCCCAGGGCAACCTGCTTCTGACATCAAGCCTATGTTTTTTCCCTCCTGCAATGCAGGTTCCAAAAACGAAGCAATTTCGCGTAGATCAGTGCGTTTATTCAATTCAAAAAACTGCATTTGCTGCAAAGGGATTGGCGTTTTGATTGCCTTTAGGAATTGCCTAGCCGTTTTTCCGCGCTCCACAATAAAAACATCCAATTGATGAATTTGTTGGATAAGGTAATCAGAAAACTGTTCCAGTGAATTTTCTCCCAAAGGAGTAGGTATTAAATAAAGTTGTCCTGCCATAAGATTGATTGTCTTGTCTTTTGGTCTATCGTCCTGTTGATTTTGCGCATATTTTTTACAAAAAAACAAATTAATCCCTAAAAAGAACAGAAAAGTAAGTACAGACTGTCATTTTAGAACGCTCATCTTAGAAATTCCTTATTAAAAACTGTATTTTTTAAGGGTATTAAACTAAAAACACTAATCCACTCTTTATGGCGATTATAATAAGACCACCTCTACCGTTGGATGCTGCTCCATCAAAAACAAGTATTTTTTTAGCAGGAAGTATAGAAATGGGGAAAGCCAATGATTGGCAGGCTTATGTAGGTAACAAAATGCATAATTTTGACATAGTATTATGGAATCCCAGACGATTGTCTTGGGATAGTTCTTGGGAACAATCAATCAATAATCCTGTTTTTAAAGAACAAGTAGATTGGGAATTAGACGCCTTAGAAAAAGCAGATATGATTTTGTTTCATTTTGAGTCAGATACCAAATCTCCCATTACCCTCTTAGAGTTAGGTTTATTTGCTCAATCGAAGAAATGTATCGTTCACTGTCCAAAAGGTTTTTGGCGCAAAGGCAATATAGACATTATTTGTCATCGTTATAACATTCCTCAATGTGCTTCTTTAGAAGATGGTATTACTCGTTTGCAAGAACATTTCAAAAATTATGCCTTATAGCGATATACTCAAAAAAAAGTATGTTCCAAGGCACCACTGATACAATTAAATAAAACTATGAAAAGCATTAACCGCCCCCGCACACTATTAGGTATTGCATCTTTATTCATCGCCTTGTCAGCTTGTAATGAGCCCATTGACTACAAAGTCACCAGGGATGTTCCGCTTAGCGATGGAATAGATATTATATTAGGAGATGAAAATCCTACTGAATCTGCCTTGGAAGAGTATGAGAAGTTGGCTTCCGAATTTGATCCGTCCATTTATGCAAAAGCATGGACCTACAACGCTACGGAAAATAACATTGTTATTGATAGCCAAAAAGAACCCGAAGCTGCCCTAGCCGCCAAGTACCATAAATTAGGCTTGGGTTTTAAAGAACACATTGCCGTAGAAAACAGAAAAACATTAAAATTTCAATCCACTTCTCCATTTTCTCCCATGGACAATCAAGGAATTTATAGCACCCCCCTTAAAGTCAATGGAGAGCTGTATTCTGGTCTTTTAAAGGGCACACATATTGAGTCGGAAGAACAAATCTTGGAAGTGCGTTTCTACAAAGGATTTAGAATTGGTACCTTCAATGTATGGACAAACCTAAACCGTTTGTACACCAAATCTTTCAAGGAGAACAATAAGATGGTCATTGATGTAAATGCCGTTCGTAAACCTATCATTTATTTATACCCAGAGCAAACTCAGGATATTAATATCAAAGTTAATTTCAAGGGTGCATTCACACACACGTATCCTAAATACAATAAACAAACAGGATGGAATGTACAAGCACACCCCAATGGATTATTGCAGGATAAAATAACAGGAAAAGAATACAGTTATTTATTTTGGGAAGGACAAAGTGACTTTAAATATACCTTAGAAGAAGGTTTTGTTGTCGCAGGAAATGCTAGTGCCGATTTTTTAGATGAGCAATTAGCTCATTTGGGACTCAACAGAAGAGAAGCAACAGATTTCATTACTTACTGGTTGCCTGAGTTAGAAAAAAATCCTTATAATTTGATTCATTTTTCAACCGATGAATACACTCAGAATGCCCCCTTAGAAATCACTCCGACTCCCGAAACAATGATTCGTGTGTTTATGGTTTATCAACCACTAGACGCGCCGATTACTATTCCTCAACAGCAATTATCTTCAACAAAACGCCAAGGGTATACTGTTGTAGAATGGGGTGGCAAAAAAGCTTCTGTACCGCAAAATGCGTTATAACGAATAAAAGGTATTATATTTGATTTATTAGAGATTGTTAGAGGTGTGGCTTCTAACAATCTTTTTTTCTAATAGTTTAAGTATACCAACTAATGAAATTATTCTTGTGTAGCCTCTTTCTTTGTTCTGCATTTTTGTCATACGGTCAACTGCTTCCTAGAACGGTCAAAAAAATTAATCCTTCTCTTTTTATCAATAATATGAAGAATGAACGGGTATTTCAACAAGCCAATATCCGAGAAAATTTAGTGGTTTTTTCTAGAGGCTTTGAAAATCGTTCCCTCGAAGAAATACAACAAAGCTTTCACTATAGCTTTTTGGATACCAAAACACAAGAATGGCTGCTAGAACTGCGCTTTGATCGCCACGATTTACCTCTAAACAACGATGGATTCTCTAATCCTATCATTGGGTCTAACGATTTTGGTTTTAAAATCTATCATAAGATCGACGATCAATGGAAAGATGTTACACTAGAGTGTCTTCCCGATGATTTTCTGAATAAAATAACTCAAGAGCTTCCTGCTTTACAAAAAGGCAGTTTAGGGATGTATTTTTACAATCAAATTTCAGCAGAAAATGTACAATTTGAGTACGACAAAATGCGCTTGGCTTTTAAACAGAATGGCAAAACCATATTAAATTTATTGTGGAAACACAATACCTTTGTTTGGAAAAAATAAAATAGGGGACTTTGTTTTATTTTTAAAATAAGTGAACTATTTTTGCATAAACTTAGTTTATTAATTAAAATAAGTATCGACACGATTATATTATATCATAATTGGAGTTTGCCTCATTGTTAGGGAGACTCTTATAAACTAAAATGTTATGCAAGGTTTAACACAAGCGCAAGAAAATCTTGAAAAAAAAGGATTCCTTGACTTAGAAGTAGATCCAATGCTTGACTTGGTTGCTGCCATTGAGCAGTTGAAAAAAGAAAAAAATGCGATCATTTTGGCGCATTACTACCAAGAGAGCGAAATTCAGGACATTGCCGATTATATCGGAGATAGCCTGGGACTAGCGCAAAAAGCCGCAACAACGGATGCTGACATCATTGTATTTGCAGGCGTACATTTTATGGCAGAAACAGCAAAAATGCTGAATCCATCCAAAAAAGTATTGCTTCCCGACTTAAAAGCAGGCTGTTCTTTGGCAGATTCTTGTCCTGCTCCTGTTTTCAAAAAATTCAAAGAAAAATATCCTGATCATGTGGTTGTCAGTTATATTAACTGTACTGCTGCACTTAAAACCATGACGGATATTTGTTGTACCTCTACCAATGCGCAGCAAATTATTGACAGCATTCCTGCCGACAAAGAAATCATCTTTGCTCCAGACAAAAATTTGGGGGCTTACTTACAAAAAGTTACTGGGCGTGATATGATCCTATGGAATGGCTCTTGTATGGTTCACGAGATTTTTAGTAAAGAAAAGATTGTCAAACTACAAGTACAACATCCTAACGCAAAGTTGATTGCACATCCTGAATGTGAAGCGCACTTGTTAGACATAGCAGATCATGTTGGGTCAACCAGTGCACTGTTACGCTATACTAGAGAAAGTGAATTTGATGAGTTTATTGTTGCGACAGAACCAGGTATTATCCACCAAATGCAAAAAGAGTCTCCCAACAAGACCTTCTATCCTGCTCCACCAACCAATACTTGTGCGTGTAACGAATGTCCACACATGAAGTTGAATACGATGGAAAAATTGTATTTGTGTATGAAGTACGAATTGCCTGAAGTAACCTTAGAGCAAGAGATTATTGACAATGGTCGCGGTTGTATTGATCGTATGTTAGACGTATCAGCTAAGGCAGGATTGTAATAGTAGACCTCTTTTTAAGTAGAATAAAGCTGTTGGAAAACTTTTGATTTGAAGATAAATTTAATCGTTTTTCATCTTTAAATTGTTTAATCAAAGGTGTTTTCCAACAGCTCTTTTTATTTTACCAAATCTAAAACGGCTTGACGCTGTTTTTTAAGCGCTTCCTTATTGGTTACACGTCGGTAGTTGACAAGTGTTTTCCATTCCTTATAATAATCTTCATAATGGTAAGCTGCTGTTTGTAACAAAATCATTGTTATCGGTAATAACAGCGTCCACCATCCTATAATAAACGCACCGACCAACATAAAGACCAAACTCCACAATATCCATACAAAAAAGGCAGCAGTAAACGCGAAGCTTGCCGAAAATTCAGGATAAGGCACCAATTTATTTCTCAAATTACGCGCTATAATATGCGGAATACGTCCAAAAATTGTCCCAACAATCCATACGGGTAACCCAAGCAGAACCCAAATAAAACTGCGTTTATTTTTCTCTGCTACTGCATAATCACTGGTTCCCGCCTGATCTAATGCCGTGTTATAAGCATCTACGGTCTGTTCCAGTTCTTGTTGCTGTGTTTTGTTTAATTCACTAATTGTTTGAGCGACCTGTTGCTCCTTATCAAACAACGTTTCATTGGTAGAGTACAAGGGTAGAATATTACGCTTAAAGCTGTTGCGAATCAATGGAAATACCTTTTCGGATACCACACTATCTTCGGTTTCTACATGGATCATTTCCGCCTTTAAGGCAACACGCATATCTGCCGTTAGTGCTTTGATCGCTGCCGCACTATCCTCTTGGTATAAATCCTTGTATTTTTGTACTGAAATGGGCTCTCCCAAGCTCACATACGCTTCGCTTCTAAACAAATCATGGTAGGTATAATTTACTCCTGCGGGTAAGATTTTCACATCAATCCTCCAGTTCTTTTCTTCCATCATTTTGAAAGCCAAACGGGCACAACCTGTTTTGAATGGGCGCAAGCGTTTCTCCATGACACAATCCCCTTCAGGAGCAATGAAGGCACTGTTAACTCCTCCATAAAGCAAATCTCTCGTTTTTTGGAAGGTTGCTTCATTTTTGTGCATATTTTCCTTCCCTTCTTTGGCTCGATAGATGGGTAACCCATGGAGTTTATACATCAACCATCCTTTTAAATTTTTAGGAAATTCCGCTGCTCTTGCCCAAAAATAAACAGGACGGCGCTGCATCGCCGCAATAAGAATGGGATCCATAAAGCCACTGGAGTGGTTGGAGATAAAAATTAAGGGCTCGTTCTGAGGAATATTCTTTGCTCGAAGATAATATACACGTCTAAAAAAACAGACATACATAATCCAAAGCGATACACGAAAAAAGTTATACAACATGATAAAAAGGGTTGTTGATAAACATAAATAATAGTACTTTCTAAAATACTATCAACAAGATAACAAAAGTATCTAATTAAATTGAAAAGTATAGTTTTGAAAGATTTTGATTATCTTGGTTAAATAAGCAGCTATTATCAAAAGACCAAGCAACTATGCACTTATCCAAAAAGAAAACACAACTCAATCAACTATTAGCCCTAAGCTTTTCGCTCCTTATTGGCTTTGCTTACTTTGTATTTATCTCTAGTTTAAATCAACTGCCTAGTAATATTTTTTATATTTTATTGGCCATTGGTGGTTTGGTCTGTTGGAATACCTATAGCATTTTTACTAAAAAATTTCGAGAGCGTGCCGTTTTGGAAAAGACACCTTTTCCTGAGAAGTGGCGCGAAATACTCAATAAATATGTGCTCTTTTATCGCTCGCTCAATGAAGAAGAAAAACGTCGCTTTGAAACGGAGATACAGATTTTTCTACATGAAACGCGTGTGACGGGAATCAAAACGGAGATTGATGATGTGACGTTGGTTTTGGCTGCGGCTAGTGCCGAAATTCCTGTATTCAGTTTTCCTGAATGGGAATACGACAACTTAGGGGAGATTTTAATTTACCCAGGACCATTTACCAAAGATTTTCGTACAGAAGGAGAAGGGAGAACCGTTACAGGGATGGTTGGAACGGGCTTAATGCAAGGTATTATGATCTTGTCTAAGCCTGCCTTGATTGCAGGTTTTGAAAACCCAACAGACAAAAAAAATGTTGGAATTCATGAGTTTGTGCATTTGATTGATGCTGCGGATGGCAAATACGATGGCATTCCCAAAGTTTTTATGGACAACCAATACATTGCACCTTGGCTAGAAATTATCCGTAAGGAAACCCAACGCATCAACGAAGGCAAGTCCAAAATGAATCCTTATGGTGCGACCAACCAAGTCGAGTTTTTTGCGGTAGCATCGGAATATTTTTTCGAACATCCCAAAGCACTCCAAAAGAACAAACCTGAACTATACAATATGCTGTCGATGGTCTTTCGACAAGATACCAAAAGTCGCTTGAGTACAGCGATCAAGTCCATGTTTAATTATACTGGCAATAAAGTTGGTCGCAATGCTCCTTGTCCTTGCAACAGTGGTAAAAAATACAAACGTTGTTGCTTGAAGAATGCTCGAACGTATTAAACTCTTGTACAATTTGCAGGCTTTCTGTATTTTTGTAAAAAATAAATATTATGATTTCTGTTTACAAAGACTTTGATAATCCTCCTATAGATTTATTGGGTGATACTCCAAAAATCACTGATGCGGTAAAACAAGCACTTTATGACTTGTATCATGGGAAGTGTGCTTATACGGAAGAAAAGATTCCTTTTGAAGAAATGGAAATTTTGCATTATCGTCCTGTATCTTTGTATCCAAAGTTAGAATTTGAATGGAGTAATTTATTACCTGTATGTAAGGATGTCATTGTTAGTCTAGCAGAAAAATTTCCTATAAATGACAAAAAAGTTGATTTTAAGCTCTTAAAAGACGCTGAAAATTGTCGGGCAGATTCTCTTGTTTTGTTGGCAGAAAAACCAGTTTTGCTGCATCCAGAGGTAGACACACCTGAGAATCATTTATACTTTACTAGACCATCTTTAGATTACTTTCAAGCTAGGAATAAACGAAGTTGGAAAACGATAGACCTAGTTTCTTTGAATACCGAATCTTTAGCAGAAAAACGACAACAGACAATTGAAGATTTAACAACAACTTTAACGTCGCTCACTAGGCAATTTAGGGATGGCACTTTAAGTGATAATCTTGAGAAATTTATTTATTCTTTAAATGACAATACAACAGAATTTCACAAATTAAAACAGCATTTTCTTCTTTACGTTCATGATAATTTCATGGATATTTTATTGTATAAAAGAGCAGAAACATATAATTTCTATTTAGAGAATCAACAAAAACGACAACAATTTAGAAAATTGTTAAATCGAATAGAGAGTACTCCAAATTTTATTTTCAAAGATAATTCTATTGAGAAATTATCGACAGAAGATGTTCCCCCTTTTTCAACTCCATTTGTTATTAAGCATTTTAAAATACAAAGAAAAAACCCCATTAAATCTTTGGTTATTCAAAACATTCCAATTAATACGAAATGGATTTTTCTTACAGGTGAAAATGGTTTTGGAAAAACATTAGTGTTACAATCAATCGTTCAAGCATTATGGCTTTATACCCCAAATTCAGGATACCCTGAAGGTAATATACGATTAGAATTATATTACCCTTCACAACAAAAAACCACACATCAAAGAAATGATGATGTATATTTACCTAAGCAGTATAACTGGTGTGCTTATGGCGCAAATCGCCTAGACATCTCAGGCTACATCAGCGGTGATACACAAGCACCTCAAAAACTTAATAAAACAGATAGTCTATTCAAAAACTATGGTGTGTTATCTAATATTGAAGAATATTTAATCAATATGCACGGTAAAAGTCAATTTGAACAACGCTCTGAGCAAATAAAAACACTATTGATAAAATTATTACCTAATATTGATAATATTACTATTAATGATAGTCAACTAAAATCTAAAGTATTCTATCAGGAAAAAGCTGCTGATGACTCTTTAATGTCTCCCGTTTCCTTTGGACAATTATCTGCGGGAAGTAAAAGTATTATTGCGATGATTGGGGATATGGTGATTGACTTATTAGAATATCAAGAAGTTGAGCAATTATCAGACTTATATGGCATTGTTTTAATTGATGAAATTGATGCGCATCTGCATCCAAAATGGCAAAAAGAATTTGTTCGCTTATTAACAGAATTATTTCCAAAAATTCAGTTTATCGCTTCCACACATAGTCCAATTCCACTATTAGGTGCACCTAGAGAAACCATTATTCTTAACGTTAACAAACCTAGTAAAAAAGAAGGTGTTACCGTTCAGAAGTTGGATATAGATGTTACTCAATTGACACCTAATACCATTTTATCATCACCTATTTTTGGGTTTGAGACATTGGACTCCGTAGAGAGTAAACGACGCGTCTACACACAGAATAGCTACGATGATTTACGTTTTGAAAAAGAACTAAAAAACCGTTTGAGAAGCTTAGCCGATGACGATGATTTAAGCAAGTACATTATAGATGACTCTAAGAATGATTAGTGTTATTAAAAAATATGATACTCTACCTTCTATTTTATTAAAGCAAAATAGAATGAACAAATTGGCAACTATTATTGCCGCTAAGGACGGTGATTTATACAAAAGTGGTGATTATGCACCTAAGTCTGTCAAAAATAAATTAGAAGAGATTTATCATAAAAAATGTGGCTATTGTGAATCAAAAATCAAACACGCTGCTGCACTACAAGTTGAGCATTATCGTCCGAAAGCGAAGGTTATAGAAGATAAAATTCATCAAGGTTATTATTGGTTAGGGATGGAATGGAGTAACTTACTTTTAGCCTGCCCTAGCTGCAATAATCAAGGAGCCAAAGGTAATAAATTCCCTATCCAAGGAAATAGAGTCTATAATCCTATTCCCAACCTTTTAGAACCATTCTTTGAACGCAATACTTTACTAGCTAATAACCTTCCATTAATTGCAGAACGTCCATTGCTGCTCAATCCTGAATTGTGTAATCCAAGAATACATTTTTACTTTGATGAAGATGCTACATTATATGGAAAAACAGCCGAAGGAAGAGAGACAATAAACATTTGCAAACTCAATCGAGATGATTTAGTCGGAAATCGACAAAACAAACAGCTAGAGTTACTTTCTTTGTTTGAAATTGCATTGGAAGCTAATAGACGTTATACATTACAAGACGGTGCATTTAATTTTTTGTTATCAAAAGCATTCCGAAAGCTAGAAAAGAGTATGCATCCTCAGCAGGAATATGCTTTATGGGGATGGTATATGTTTACTTATTTTTCAAAGTGTTTTTTAGCAGCAATTGATAATAAAGCTGAGCGTCAAATTCTACTAGCAGCGTACAAACAATACCAAAAAGGCACCTTATAAGCACACCAACATGAACAAACAACAAACACTCGCTCGTATTGCATGGGGCATCTGTATTTTAATTGGAATTGTATTGAGTTTTAAGGCGCTTCGAGAGCCTGACTTGTGGTGGATGTATCGCACGGGAGAATGGATGCTAGAAAATGGTACAGTGACCAAAACTGATCCTTTTTCTTATACCTTTGAAGGCGTGGAATGGATCAATGTAAAGTGGTTGTTTGAGGTGCTTATTGCAACGGGAAAGAATTGGTTTGGAATAGAATTTATTTTTGTCTTTCAGGCATTAGTGACGGTTTTGTTATTGACGTTTCTATATAAATCTGCAAACTTAATTCGGCGTTATACGGCTAAGGAATCAGATGCACCAAATGCACCATTTGCGGGGTTAATTATCGCTGCTTTGTTGATGTTGTATACGATTGATTATCGTTTAATCGGTCGTCCAGAAATGACCAGTCATGTCTTAACAGCAATCTATCTTTTTTTATTTTGGAAATATTATTACGAACCTTCCAAGCTGATTTTTGCGCTTATCCCGCTTCAAATCTTTTGGACGAATATGCACGAGGCTTTTGGTATCGGAATGATTTTGATGTTGGCTTATTGGGGCGCAAGTTGGGTACATTATTTCTATACTAAATCCAAAGAAACAGCGCTAGAAGCGCCTAAATGGCTTAGTATGGCAGTAGGTGGCGCTATTGCGGGTATCATCATCAATCCTCGCGGCTTTCAGATGTTGTTGCATCCGTTTGAAATTTTTGGTCAATTAGAAAGCAATCAATATACTACAGAACTTGCTTCTATTTGGAAAGCAGGTTATTGGGAAGAACAACAAGCTTACTTAAATTTCTTCTTTTTAATTGCTGCACTATTATGGGTAGTTATAACGCCATTCATACATAGACAAACGATACCATCACAGCCTAAAGCTGTTCCTGCCAAAGGAAAGAAGAAAGTCCAAAAACAAATGCCCCCAACTCCTCCGCTTCATTGGTTTGATGTCAATATTAAACGCTATGGAATGGGCAATGGCTTGTTATTTTTTATGCTGTTTTATTTGAGTACAACGGCTTATCGCAATATCCCATTCTTTGTCCTAGCTGCTGCTCCACTCCTAGCTGTAGGGATTGATTATGCGCTTAAACGCTTTCAAAAAACGGCTTGGCTTTATCCTGTTTTAATTGGTACAGGAATGGCGTTTTATGGCATTATTATCACAGGAAAATACCACGATTGGAGCAATTCTAAAGATCAATATGGACTGCAAGTCCTTTCTAGTCATAATCCAACAGGAGCGGCACAATTTATTGAAGACAATAAGATTCAGGGACGCTGTTTTTCGGATTATCTGACCTCTGCCTATCTTTTGTGGCATTTGCAGCCAGATTTTAAAACCTATATAGACCTCCGTGATTTAGATATTTTCACTGCTGATTTTTTTATGGATTTTGCACAAATTACCACTTATCCTGAGTTGTTTGATGCGAAAGATGATTCCTTGAATTTTGATTATATAGTCCTTTATCGCCCACAATTTATTGGTCTGCATCAGCATTTATTACAATTGCCTAATTATGATTTAGTATTTGTTGATCCTGTTGCTTGTGTTTATTTGAAAAATACCGCAGCGAATGCGGCTCTAATTGAGCAATATGGTTTTATAAAAAATGGTCGTCAAGATATTTTTGCACCACTAGAGTCTATTGAAGCATCAAGCCTTACTTATGGACTCAGCAAGCTCTTAAATCCACTTTATACGCCTACCGATTATTCTAATACAAATATCCATGCCGTTGCAGGAAATTATTATTTTAGCTTAGGTATGTACGATTTGGCTTTAGAAAGAGGACAAAAAGCGATTCAAAGTTCTGCTGAACCTTGGCGCGGCTATGAATTGATGGGAAATATCTATGGTCAATTTGTCTTTTCTCCTCAAACTGCAGATTCGCTTCGTAGCAACTACGATCAGCAAGCTCTTTATTACTACGATCAAGCAATTCAACAAAATCCCGATTATATAAGTGCTATTGTTAATAAAGGAATTCATTACATTCAAAAGCAAGACTTCAACACGGCTATACATCTGTTCAGTACGATTTTGGAGCAAGACAAAGGTAATCGTCAAGCTATTGAGCATCTAGGATTATGTTATAAATTCTTATCCAATCAAGATGCCCGTTATGCTCAACAATGGTTGGATTATCGTCTGCAATTAGACGCTATGAATCCGAATAATCCAGTAATTTTATTGGATATAGGATTGGCACATTGTTACCTAAAAAACTGTACAGAAGCCAAAAAGTACTTTGATGATGTAATGACCACTCCTAATTTACCTCCTGAAGAATTTAGAGTCGCCAAACAATGTTTAAACACTTGTGGTTTTTAGAAAAAAATCCAAAATATGGAAAAACTAAAAACTTTAACATTTATAGCCTTGTCCGTTTCCAACTAAAAAAGACTTTTATACGTCTTGATTAGACAATCAATTATACTTATGAATTTATACCAACAACTCCAACAAAAACCTTTTGTCATTGCCGGTCCTTGTGTGATAGAATCGGAAGAATTAGTGCTTGATATTGCAAAAAAATTGCGTGCGGTACAAGATATTTTCACTGACTTCGTTATAATTTTTAAAGCGTCTTTTGATAAAGCTAATAGAACATCTGTAGACTCCTTTAGAGGACCTGGATTAGCAGCTGGATGCTCGGTTTTATCGAAGGTTAAGGCAACTTATGGGTTACCTATTTTGACGGACATCCATGAACCTAATCAAGCAGCAAGTGTAGCGGAGGTTGCCGATATTTTGCAGATTCCCGCTTTTTTGTGTCGTCAAACTGACCTGTTAGTGGCAGCGGCTAAGACCCAAAAGATCGTTAATATAAAAAAAGCACAATTTCTTTCTGGTCACGATATGTTGCATGTTGTCAACAAGGTACGCTCTAGTAATAACGAGCAGATTCTATTAACAGAAAGAGGCACAATGTTTGGCTATAACAACTTAGTAGTTGATTATACAGGAATACTAGACATGATGAAATTGGGGTATCCTGTGGTCATGGACGCTACACATTCGGTGCAAAAGCCTGGCGGTGCAAATGGTAAAAGTAGTGGCAACCGAGCGTATGCTCCAATGTTGGCTCAGGCAGCAGCAGCAATTGGTATTCGTGGGTATTTTATAGAGACACATCCCAATCCAGATCAGGCATTGTCGGATGGTCCGAATATGATACCACTGAACCAAATTGAAAACTTATTACTTAATTTACAAAAAATACATCAACTCCAACTTCCTTCACCAACCGATTATTCACTAACGGCTGAAATCTAAAACGAACACCCATTTTCAGCCATATACCTTACCTACTATAAGATTCCTCAACACAAAACTACGCACATCCCTTACTTCCTTATCGAGTTCTTAACTTTTTGTTCAGAATTATTTAACAATGGTAAGATTTTTGTTATAATTAACACGCAATTTAAACTAAACGCTTAATTAATTTAAATCAGTCCCAGTTTGAATTGCCAAAACGAGCGTATTATGAATACTAGTCAACGAATTTGGAACCCCAGTCTGATGTTATTAAAAGTAGTCGCTAACGATAGCAAGACTATCGAACAATATATTTGTCCCGAATCGGCATTAGAACGTACTATTGTTCAAGATGAAAGGTGGCAAGAAGGTGCTTTTTGGGGCGAGCCTCGCCCTGGGCATCCAGAAGGAAAAGTCATTTATCACATTCACGAAGTCTTAGAAAATGTTGATAAAGCAACCAACGATCCGCGTCTTAGACAACAACTTCGCTTAGTAACCATTCTGCACGATACGTTCAAGCATTTGGAAGAGCAAACACGTCCTAGAACAGATTGGTCTAAACACCACGCTATTCTCGCGCTAAGTTTTGCAAAATTATACATTGACGATCAAGCCGTTTTGGATGTGATAGAGTTGCATGATGAAGCCTATTATGCTTGGAGAGACTATGTTGCCGGTCATACAGAACGCTCTAACGCTCGCTTGCAATGCTTAGAAGAACGTTTAGATGCTACTGCGTTGCAGTTGTTTTATCTGTTTTTCAAATGCGATACACAGACTGGTGACAAATACCAATGTCCAATTGCTTGGTTTGAAAATGTGATGCAGGATAAGATTGTTCTTACAAATTTTTAATTTTTATAAAACAAAAAAAGCGAATACACTCTAAAAGAGCATATCCGCCAGACGTATGTTAATAATGTCTTTTCTTTACTAAGCGCCAAAGAAATCTTTCATTCTATCGACAAAGCCTTTGCGCTCACGTTTATCGTTATCGTTAGGTTGGAAATTCTTTGAATTGCGAATGATTTCCAAAGCCTTACGTTCTTCTGCTGTTACACTTGTTGGTACCCAAATAT
>Ga0163111_10000629_pt1 | contig 21204 bp, 19 predicted proteins | sample CRUFie1St18metaG_FD_109645 | JGI IMG/M metagenome (GOLD analysis project Ga0163111, IMG submission 109645) | Marine microbial communities from the Costa Rica Dome - CRUD Field 142mm St18 metaG | ecosystem: Environmental > Aquatic > Marine > Oceanic > Photic zone | place: Costa Rica: the Eastern... | reverse complement strand
CATCTCGTAATAGAAGTCGTTGCCTTCACGTGTGCGCTCACCAACGCCCGCAAATACAGATAAACCCGAGTGCTCGATGGCGATGTTTCTAATCAGCTCCAACATGGTTACGGTCTTACCAACGCCCGCACCGCCGAACAGACCCACTTTACCGCCCCGTGCAAACGGGCAGATCAGGTCGATGACCTTAATGCCGGTCTCTAGCACCTCATTGTCACCAATTTGATCTTCATAGGTGGGCGCCTTACGGTGAATAGGCATCTGCTCTTGCGCATTTACCGGACCTTTTTCGTCGATCGGGTTGCCCAACACATCCACAATGCGGCCCAATGTTTCTTCGCCTACAGGGATCGAGATTGGGGCACCTGTGTTGGTCACCTCTAGGCCCCGCGATAGGCCATCAGACACGCCCATGGCGATGGTGCGAACAACGCCATCACCCAATTGTTGCTGCACTTCTAACGTCAGACCACTGGCGCCCACAGACAACGCATCGTAAACCTTAGGAACATTGTCCCGATCAAACTCAACGTCAATGACCGCACCAATAATTTGTACAATTCGACCGCTGCTCATGCCTTGCCTCTTTACCGTTTTAGTATCTGGTTTGTTATTCGTTACAGCGTTAAACCGCTGCTGCACCACTGACAATTTCCGCAATTTCTTGGGTAATCGCCGCTTGCCGTGCGTTGTTATAAATCAGTTGTAGTTCATCTATTAGCTTGGCGGCATTTTCAGTAGCATTTTTCATTGCCACCATTTTTGCCGCCTGCTCGCAGGCGCCGTTTTCAATGACCGCCTGATAGACCTGAGCCTCTACATAGCGCAGCACCAATCCTTCGATCAGCTGCCGCGCATCGGGCTCATAAATATAGTCCCAACGATGCTGATAAGATGCATCGTCCTCGGGATCCAACGGCAGCAACTGGCGCACTGTAGGCGTTTGAGTCATGGTGTTTTCAAACTCGTTGGTCGCCAAGTAGAGCCGGTCGATCTCGCCATTTTCGTAGGCATCAAGCATAACCTTGATACCGCCAATGAGGTCCGCAATAGCCGGGGTTTCACCCACATCATTCATTACTGCGCGAATGTTGCCGCCCACCGAGCGAAAAAATGGCGCCGCTTTGCTGCCGATTAAGCCGAGCTCTACCTCTTTGCCCTGGCCATCCCAATCGCCCAACTCTTTAACAACCTTACGGAACAAGTTGACGTTGAGACCACCACAGAGGCCGCGATCCGTTGCAACAACGATATAGCCAACCCGCTTGATCTCGCGCTCTTGCATATAGATATGCTTGTATTCCGGGTTGGAGTTTGCCAAGTGACTGATAACCCCACGAATACGCTCGCTGTAGGGCTTGCCCTGCTGCATGCGATCTTGGGTGCGACGCATTTTGCTGGCCGCCACCATCTGCATAGCACTGGTGATCTTTTGCGTATTTTGTACGCTACCGATCTTTTTCTTAATTTCCTTGCCAACAGCCATCTTTTCTTCTCTTTAGCCGCTTTACGCTATTAATCAATCGTATTTAGGTCCGCGCCTCTTGGGGCCGCTTTAATACGTTTGTGTCGCCTTGAACTTTTCGATCGCTTCGCGCAGGGTGCTCACCACGTCGTCGTTGTATGCACCGGTTTCGTTAATGGTGTTAAAAAAGTCCGCGTATTCAGACTTCATAAAGCCAAGTAACGCCTGTTCGAAATCAAGCACCTTATCCACCGCAACGTCAGTCAAATAGCCCTCATTCGCGGCAAACAGCACCGTACCCATTTCCGCAACAGACATAGGCGCAAACTGCTTTTGCTTCATTAATTCGGTTACCCGAGCACCATGCTCTAGCTGTCGGCGGGTCGCATCATCAAGGTCTGATGCGAACTGAGAAAACGCTGCGAGCTCACGGTACTGGGCCAACGCCATTTTGATACCGCCAGAGATCTTTTTCATAAACGGTGTTTGCGCTGAACCGCCCACTCGGGAAACCGAGATACCGGGACTCATTGCCGGACGCAGCCCTGAGTTAAAGTTATCGGTTTCAAGGAAAATCTGGCCGTCCGTAATAGAAATTACGTTTGTCGGAACGAATGCAGATACGTCACCGGCTTGAGTTTCAATGATCGGCAAAGCGGTTAAAGATCCGGTTTTGCCTTTTACAGCGCCATTAGTCTGCTGCTCTACGTAGTCAGCATTTACCCGGGCAGCCCGCTCGAGCAGACGCGAATGCAAATAGAATACGTCACCGGGATAAGCCTCACGGCCTGGCGGGCGACGCAACAACAAGGAGATCTGGCGATATGCCCACGCCTGCTTAGTGAGGTCGTCATAAATTACTAGGGCATCTTCACCTGTGTCACGGAAGTACTCTCCCATGGCACACCCTGAATAAGCTGAGATAAACTGCATAGATGCTGGGTCAGATGCGCCCGCAGCAACAACAGTGGTGTATTCCATAGCACCGTGTTCTTCTAAAGAGCGCACGATGTTAGAGATGGTCGACATCTTCTGACCGATAGCGACGTAAACACACTTAATGCCACTGTTCTTTTGGTTGATGATGGCGTCTACCGCGATCGCCGTCTTACCGATTTGGCGGTCACCGATAATCAGTTCCCGTTGACCTCGGCCAATCGGCACCATGGCATCAATACACTTAAAACCGATTTGAACTGGCTGATCTACCGACTGACGCGCGATAACGCCGGGCGCCACTTTTTCAATCGGAGAAGACTGGGCGGCATTAATCGGCCCCTTGCCGTCGATGGGATTACCCAAGGAGTCAACAACACGACCAAGCAACTCTGGTCCTACCGGCACTTCCAAGATACGCCCGGTACAACGAGCAGTCATACCTTCTGTAAGACTGTCGTAGTCGCCTAATACAACCACACCAACCGAGTCCCGCTCGAGGTTCAGCGCCATACCGTAAAGTGATCCATCGAATTCGATCATTTCACCGTATTGCGCATCCGCCAAACCATGAATGCGCACAATACCGTCGGACACACCAACAATCGTGCCTTCGTTCTGCGCTTCCGCGGTGACGTCGAGACCCTGAATACGACCTTTAATGATGTCGCTGATTTCAGATGGGTTAAGTTGTTGCATGTTCAGTTCCTGTTAAAACCTGTTTCTACTCAAGGATGTTGTAGTGCTTTTCGTCAAACCTGCACGAGCGCATCGACCAGCTTGGTCAATCTGCCTCTTACCGAGCCGTCGATCACAACATCGCCGGCACGAATAATGGCGCCGCCCATCAGCGACGCATCCACAGTGGATTCAATGGCAATTTCTTTGTCGAACTTTTTGCGCAGCGCTGTTACCAAGGCATCGGTCTGTGCTGCGCTCAACTCGTAAGCGGCGGTGACTTTGACATCTAGGCTGCGTAATTCCTCTGCGCGGAGCGTTTCGAATTGAGCAACGATTTCATTCAACAGCGCAAGGCGATCGTGGTCTGCCAGTGCTAGGAGAAATTTTCGTGCCTGATCATCGATTTCGTCAGCGCACAGCTCACCGAGCTTGCCGGCCTTTGCCATGGGCGAAAGATCGGGGCTCGTTAGCAACACGCTAACCGTTTCGTGTTGCGCTGTTGAGGCAAGCACACCCAACATACGCGACCAGTCCTCTAACGCGCCACCGCTCTTAGCGATATCGAATACCGCGTTTGCATATGGGCGGGCAATTGTTGCGAGTTCAGCCATTATTTACAGCTCTGCTGCCAGTTGGTTGAGCATTTGCTCGTGCTTATCCGCGTCGATGCTATCTTTCAGCACTTGTTCCGCGCCGTTGATGACCAAGGCCGCCACTTGACCGCGAAGCGCCTCTTTTGCTCGATTCACTTCCTGCTCGATTTCAGCTTTCGCGGCATCCACCAAGCGCTCGCCCTCAGACCGCGCCTCTGCCTTTGCGTCTTCGACCATCTGATTGGCGCGAGCACGCGCCTGCTCAACAATTGCAGCGGCTTCCGCCTTTGCAGCAACCAGCTCTTGCTCCGCATTGTCCGCGGCTTGGGCCAGCTTTTCATCCGCCTCTTCTGAGGCGCGCAATCCGGCTGCGATGGCCTCTTGCCGATCGTGCATTGCCTGACGAATAGGCGGCCAGATGTACTTCATGCAAAACATTACGAACACTAAGAACGTAATACTTTGGCCGATTAGCGTTGCGTTTAAATTCATCGCCTGTCTCTTCCTATGGGTCTTACTTAACCGTTAACGGCGGCTCCCATGGAACCACCGAACAAATATCCCCCGCTGACAAATATGTCGCGAAGGGTTTAAGCAACGGCAAAAATAACGTAGAGGCCGATACCAACACCAATCATGGGTACCGCGTCTACCAGACCCAAAACGATGAACAGCTGGGTTCGCAACATAGGCAGCAATTCTGGCTGACGCGCCACACCCTCAAGGTACTTGCCACCCAAAACGCCTACACCAATGGCGGCTCCAACCGCGCCTAAGCCCATCATCAATGCGCCCGCGATATATAAAAGTCCTGCCTGTTCCATCATTGCTCCTAGTTTCGAGTTTTACTTTGCGACCACAGCCGCCTTTTTTATGTATTTCTAGTGTTCGTCAACGTCGTGCGCCTGGGCCAGATAGACCACGGACAACACGGCAAAGAGGAACGCCTGCAAAGTGATAATCAGAACGTGGAACACTGCCCACGCCCACTGCATAAGCCCACCCGCTAGGGCCAGCACCACGCCGCCACCAAACGTCAGCGCGATAAGGATAAATATCATTTCCCCAGCGTACATGTTGCCGAATAAACGCAGACCCAAGGACAAAGGCTTAGCAATCAGAGTGACGCTTTCTAACAAAAAGTTGATTGGTACAATAAAAATCGCCATTACACCTTTTTGCACCGGGAACGGGTGGAATGACAACTCTGCGAGAAAGCCGCCCAAACCCTTGCATTTGACACTGTAGTAAATGACCAACGCAAATACCGATAAAGCCAGTGCCATGGTGATGTTTGGATCTGTGGACGGCACGATCTTCATATGCGAGATACCTGCGACAACCGCCAACTCCGGTAACCAGTCGACTGGCAATAAATCCATAAGATTCATTAAGAACACCCATACAAAAATCGTAAGGGCGAGGGGCGCTATCAACGCATTCTTGTGATTAAAGACGCTAAGCACTTGATCTTCTAGGGTCTCAACGATCATCTCGACCGCGTTTTGCAGCCCTCCGGGCACGCCAGCTGTCGCCGCCGACGCGGCTTTTCGGAACAACATTAGAAACACTAGACCAAGGCCTATGGACCATGCCATTGAGTCCACATTTATAGACCAAAACCCCATTGCAGCCGCCTCTTCAGCGCTGTGTGCAAATTCCCATTGCCCAGTCTGCGGATTCATACCGTAGGTCAGATTGGTAAGATGGTGTTCAATATACTGAGCCGTTGTTTTAGCTTCGCCGGCCATAGGTGCTGTTTTTCCTAGTGTTTCATTGGCTGTTGCTACGCAGTAACTGTGGCCGCACTAAGGCGACAACGAAACTTAACTGCGCTATCACGAAGGTGACAAAAAAACTGATTGGGTCTGCTCCCACGACCCCAAAACTTAGGGCCATCAGCATCATCGTTACCACCCACTTGGTCACGCTGTGCATTACCAAACGTGCTGCATGAACCGCGCTCTTTTGCTGCCATGCCAAGAGGCAATTAGGTAGGAGTGCACTGGCAAAGCCTGCTAGCGCGCCGCTAAGTAAAGCCGCATCGACCCACCAAAAACCCAGACAGCAAATCAAACCGAGGGCGATTTGCACCAGCAATACAGTGGTTACCGCACTATTTTGATGCAGCCACCGTATCAAGGCGGCGCGGATTATAAAGACTGGCCGTTTAACCTTCAACGCTTTTACACCCTGTTGAGCTGGGAAACAGCAGATTAATTCTTGTGGACACCCCAAGACTGGTCGCGCCAGCTCTTGGACATGGTTCAGGTGGGTAGATGCAGGCGCTGCAGCACCCCATCCAGTTCATCCAAGTTGCCGTACTTAATTACTAGCTCGCCACGCCCCTGAGCGCGCTGAGTAATCCGCACGCTAGCGCCCAAATAGTCCGACAAACGCCGTTCCAAGACCGCGGTGTCGCCGTCTTTGTCGCTGACGCGCTGACCTTGCTTGGTGGACGTTGCCGACAATTTACGCACTAAGGCCTCGGTTTGGCGCACCGATAGTTGCTTCGTCGCCACATCTTGAGCAATCAAATCCTGCTCAGTACCGGCTAAACCCAGCAAAGCTCGGGCATGGCCCATGTCGAGTTTGCCCTCCATTAACAAATCCCGCGCGACGCTGCCCAAGTTGAGTAAGCGCAAACTATTGGCGATCGCGGCGCGGGATTTCCCCACTACTTCGGCAAGCTCTTGTTGGGTTAACTCAAATTCCGAGCGCAGCCGCGCCAACCCGAGAGCTTCTTCCACTACATTCAGGTTTTCGCGTTGAATATTTTCGATAAGCGCAAACGCCGACGCTTCTTTGTCGCTGACGTCGCGCTGCACCACAGGAATGGTTTGCAGACCCGCTTGCTGGGCCGCGCGCCAACGACGCTCGCCCGCGATAAGTTCAAAGCCGCCTTGGGGCAGGGCGCGGACCACGATGGGCTGCAGCACACCATGGTGCTGAATAGACGTCGCCAACTCGTCTAACGCTGCAGGCGTAAAGACTCGTCTGGGTTGAAATGGGCTTGGTTTGATGAGCGCTACCGCAATTTCCGTAACACTCTGAGGTGGCGCCGAAGTTGCCGCCTGTTCCTGCTCAGCTTGACTATCCGACACAGCCTTGGTCGGCCGCGAGAGCAGGGCATCCAATCCTTTACCTAGTTTCTTTTTCGTCATGTGCAGATGCTCTTTACTGGTTACAGGGGCTGGTTCATTCGGCGTTGCGCTTACGTACTTCTGCAGCCAACGCTTGATATGCTAGCGATCCACGGGAGCCTCTATCGTAAAGCAATATCGGTAAACCATGGCTCGGTGCCTCAGCAAGGCGCACATTGCGCGGTACCACGGTGCGAAAAACTTGGTCTCCAAAATAGTGAATCAATTGTCGCGACACATCTCGGGTCAACCCATTACGCGGGTCGTACATGGTACGCAGCAGCCCTTCAATCTGCAGACTAGGATTAGCTTTTTCGCAGATTCCATCAACCGTATCTAGAAGCGCGCTGAGTCCTTCGAGGGCGTAATACTCACACTGCATTGGAATCAGCACGCTGGTGGCTGCCACCAACGCATTTACGGTCAAAATATTCAGCGAAGGCGGGCAGTCAATTAATACATAGTCGAAGTCAGCTGCATCCGCGCGCAGTAGCTCGCGCATTACGAATTCACGCTCGCTATGTTGCAGCAACGCAACTTCTGCAGCGGTTAAGTCAATATTAGACGGCATAACCTGGTAGCTAGCTGGTGACACTTGGGCAGCCTCGGCAAAAGACGCCTCGGCCATTAACCAGTGGTAACTGGATACCGGCAACTCATTTTTATTTACGCCGCTGCCCATGGTGGCGTTGCCTTGTGGGTCGAGATCAATCATCAGAACCCGCTCACCTAACGCAGCCAAGGCCGCGGCGAGATTCACCGTTGTGGTGGTTTTGCCAACACCACCTTTCTGGTTTGCTACTGCAATGGTTCTGGTCAAGGTCTTTCCAAAATTTCTACAACGTGGGGTTGCTCACTCCCCGGAACAGCCGCGCGCTCGATGCTGTATTGATAGGTTACGTCTCCTTCACCACTTACTGCTGCCGGGTCGGTTGTTTCCATCTGGGTGCTGCTAAACACCACAATACGGCCACCTGGGTTTAACGCAGGCTCAAGCATTGGCCATAACTTCCCAGCTGGCGCTACCGCTCGGGCTACCGCGGTGTCGAAACACTTTGGCGTGGCTACCACACCAAAATCTTGTTCCAACAGCTCCACATTTGCCAGTTCAAGCTGGCTTTTAACCACCTGCAAAAACCGGATCCGTTTTGCCATCCGGTCGCACAGCGTAAAGTGTCGCTGTGGGTTAACAATGGCTAAGGGTATTCCCGGCAATCCAGCCCCAGTGCCTACATCCAGTATAGACCCTCCGTGTAAGTAAGCGCTCACACTCAGGCTATCTAATACGTGTCGTGACCGCAGACGATCAATGTCTCTGCGCGACACCAGATTAATGCTGCGATTCCATTTCTCCACCAAAGCCACATAGCCTAACAATTGCTCGTGTTGGGCTGCCGTGATGCAGACGCCCAGTTGCTTAGCGCCTGTTAGTAATTGGTCGTCCGGCGGGTTCAGACCGAGGCCACTTTTTTTGCATGAATTAACAAGATGGACAAAGCGGCAGGCGTCATGCCTTGGATTCGTGCCGCGCGGGCCAAAGATTCTGGACGTTGTTGATCCAGTTTTTGCCGCAATTCGTTCGACAGTCCATCAATACTTGAATAATCCAGCTCCGCCGGTATTTGCATGGCTTCGTGCCGCCGAATCTTCGCGATCTCGTCATCTTGGCGTTTTATGTACCCGGCGTACTTTGTTTCTACTTCCAGTTGGCGGAGTACGTTGATAGCTGCTTCGTTTTGCGTGTCCACAGAGAGCGCTGCGGCAACACCATCTGCTGTAACTTCAGGGCGGCGCAGCGCGTCTAGTAAGGTTGTCTCTTTCCGTAGCTTAAGCTCCAGCGCGCCATCTAAGTCGCTTCCTGGCATCACGCATTCGCCTGCAAATTTTTTCTTCAGCGCCTGCAGTTGGCGCATTTTCTCTTCATAGTGGGCACGCCGTGGTGCCCCCACTAATCCCATTTCAACACCTAGGGGAGTCAATCGCTGGTCCGCATTATCCTGTCGTAAGCGCAATCGAAACTCGGCGCGACTGGTAAACATTCGATACGGCTCTGTGGTGCCCAAATTAATAAGGTCGTCTACTAAAACACCAATATATGCCTCATCCCTTCGCGGCTCCCAAAAGCTCTGACCCTGAACCTTACGCGCCGCATTAATGCCTGCCAGCAAACCTTGGGCTCCAGCCTCTTCGTACCCTGTGGTGCCGTTTATTTGGCCGGCGAAAAATAATCCTTCAAGGGCCTTTGTCTGCAGCGAGTACGTCAGATCCCGCGGATCGAAATAATCGTATTCAATGGCATAGCCTGGTCGAGAGATATGGGCTTGTTCAAAGCCTCGCATGGTGCGCACAAAGGCCAACTGAACATCAAAAGGCAAGCTGGTAGATATACCGTTGGGATACAGTTCTGTGGTTGTTAATCCCTCCGGTTCGATAAAGATCTGGTGCTGAGTTTTATCCGCAAAGCGTACGACTTTGTCTTCAATACTTGGGCAATAGCGCGGTCCCACGCCTTCGATCGCACCACTGAACATCGCTGAGCGATGCAGATTATCGCGGATAATTTGATGCGTGTTGTCGTTTGTGTAAGTGATGTGGCATTCGGTTTGCCGCGGATGTTCAGACCTTTGGCCGATCGACGACATAACCGGGCGCGGATTATCTCCTGGCTGCTGCTCCAGTTCAGCAAACGCCACGGTTCGCCCGTCAATACGAGGCGGGGTGCCTGTTTTTAGCCGACCAACCCGAAACGGCAACCCTCGCAAGCGCTGAGCCAACAAACTCGATGGCGCATCACCAGCGCGGCCACCCGGTTGCTGTTCATGGCCAATATGTATTTTTCCATCGAGAAATGTGCCGGTAGTTAAAACCACACAGGGTGCATAAAAATCCAGACCCATCTGTGTTTTACACCCCACCACTTGATCGCCTTCAACCAGCAGATCAACCACGGATTGTTGAAAAATCTTTAACCCGGATTGGTTTTCCAGAATATGCCGCACCGCATTGCGATAAAGAGCACGGTCAGCTTGTGCGCGTACCGCCCGCACAGCCGGCCCTTTACTGGAATTGAGTACGCGGAAATGTATTCCTGCTTGGTCCGTTGCGCGACCCATAACGCCATCTAAGGCATCGATCTCTGCAACAAGATGGCTTTTGCCAATCCCGCCAATCGCTGGATTGCACGACATTTGGCCAATGGTTTCAATATTTTGCGTAAGCAATAGCGTCCGCACACCCATCCGCGCGGCAGCGGCTGCAGCTTCTGTTCCGGCGTGGCCTCCGCCGATAACGATGACATCAAATTGTTCTGGGTAACGCATACCTTCCATCCAGGCTGCGACGGGCGCGATAGTATAGTGATTGGAGTTCGTTTTGGAAGGTGTCTACTTACCGATACAGAATTCAGAAAATATCCGCCCAAGCAAGTCATCGGCGCTGATATCGCCAGTAATACTCCCCAAATGGTGCTGGGCTAAAGCCAATTCCTCCGCCACCAGTTCTGCTGGGAGACCATCATGCAAAGCCCCTTGTGCAGCAGCCACTTGGTCTGCTGCGGCTTTAAGGGCGTCCACATGCCGCGCGCGAGCAGAAAACTCTGTGCTTTCATCAGCGAAACCAACGAATTCATGCAGTTTCGCTTTCAGCTCATCTATACCCGCCCCGGTAAGCGCGGATACAACTACATGATTTACCTCTGTTGGCAAATCTGGCGGTGGTGCCAAGTCCGTTTTGTTCACCACTACAAGCACCCTCGCAGACGCATACTCATCGTTGCGTACTTGCTCTGCTATGTCGGACAGCTGCAAGGACACCGCGCTGCTACTGAGGTCCGGCGCTGCCACCACCAACAGCACAATGTCTGCCTGAGCTATCTGTGTTCGCGCTCGGGCCACTCCCTGCTGTTCAACTGCATCCGAGCTCTCACGCAAACCCGCAGTGTCAATTAGTCGTATCGGTAGGTTGTTAACTAACAAATCGATTTTCAACAGATCACGAGTTGTTCCTGGAATATCGGTGACAATGGCCGCATCTTCTCCAGCTAGAGCATTAAGCAAGCTAGATTTACCCACGTTTGGCGCACCAATTAGCGCCACCTGCACACCGTTACTCAGCAAACGGCCTTGATTCGCACTGGCGATGATATTTATCAACGTTTTGGACAGACCGTCGAGGGCATTCACGACACCGGCTTGTTCGAGAATTTCAATCTCTTCGTCAGGAAAGTCGATCGCTGCCTCAACTTGCACCCGTAACCCTGTCAGCTCTTCGATTAATGCATTGACCTTGTTAGAAAAATCACCGCGCAGGGTATTTAGCGCTGCGCGGGCCGCTGCCTCTGAGGTGCTGGCTATTAAGTCTGCGATACCCTCAGCTTGAGCTAAATCCAACTTGCCGTTATGAAACGCGCGTTCGCTGAATTCGCCGGGTCTTGCCAACCGGGCTCCAAGACGACACAAGGCATTGATAATCCGTTGCTGCACTACCGGCCCACCATGGCCCTGAAGTTCGACCACTTCCTCCCCGGTGAATGAGCGCGGCTCCGGGAACCATAGGGCAATGCCGTCGTCTAAGTGTTCCGATCCATGCACAAATTGACTATAGACAGCACTGCGCGCCACTAATTTGCGCACGCATATTGCTTCCGCAACTTGCTTAGCGCCGGGGCCGGACAACCTCACGACACCAACACCCCCCTGCCCTGGCGGCGTGGCAATCGCGCATATCAGATCTTGATCAACTGCCTGAGACATGACTTCACGAGTTGGAGGAAAAGCGTTATGCCAGATAACTCTATTAGCTGCTGGCCCGGGCTTTTTCTACCTGCCGATAAACATAGGTTTGCTGAGCAATTGACAGTAGATTATTTATCAACCAATAGAGGACTAATCCTGCTGGGAAAAATAAAAATAACACCGTAAACATGATAGGCATCATCTTCATAATCTTAATCTGCAGTGGATCACCCACTTGGGGGTTCAACGCCTGCATCAGGTAGGTGCTCGCGCCCATCAATAGCGGCAAGATAAAGTAAGGGTCCATTGCAGCTAGGTCGTTAATCCAAAAGATAAAAGGTGCCTGTCTAAGTTCAACGGATTCCAACAACACCCAATACAACGCTAGGAAAATCGGCATCGGCAGCAACATGGGCAAACAACTGCCCAACGGATTAGCACCTTCCTTTTTGTACAGCGCCATCATTTCTCGAGACAATTTTTCCCGGTCATTACCATAGCGTTCTTGAATGCGTTTCATTGCTGGAGCAACGCGTCGCATATTCGCCATAGACCGATAACCCTTTGCCGAGACCCAATACAAAGCTGCCTTTACTAGGAGCGTAAGCAGGATAATGGACAGTCCCCAATTACCGGTCACCGAGTGGAAGTAATTTAAGACTTTGAACAACGGCTCAGCGATCCACCACAAAAACCCGTAGTCAACGGTCATATTCAAGTTAGGCGCAATCTTTTCTAGGGTAATTTGGTCTTTAGGACCCGCGTAAAAACCGGTTTGCCAAAGGCCAACTGCTCCTGGCGCTACTTGCTGCGCCTGTCCAATGGTTCGAAACAGATAGTTCCCATCTCGACTGCGACTGGCCTCGAAACGGTTTTGTTCATCCGCTGGCGGCACCCATGCCGACAAGAAATAATGCTGAAGAAAGGCCATCCAACCGCCTTCCAGAGTGAAACTAAGCGGTCGTTCATCAAGATCGTCGAACTCGACTTTTTCATAACGATTATCAAGGGTAGTGGTCGCACCACCAAAAAACGGCTGCGGCGCAAGCGGTATCGACTCATCCAAGCTCGGTGGACGATTGTCACGTTTTATTTGCGCGAACATCCCAGCGACAAAATCGGAGCTTTTGTTATTTCTTACCCTGTATTCCACGTCAACCAAGTAATCATCGGCTCTGAAGCGAAAAATCTTCTCCACTGGATTGCCGGCCACGTCAGCCCGCAATACCACCTCTATTTCACCTTGATTGATTTGGTAGTCAGTCCGATCAGCACTAAACAGTGGCCTCTGCCCATTGCTGTCAGTCCCGTCAGCACCAATCAACCCGCTTTGCGCGATGTATGTTCTTTGCACACTTTGATCCAGCAGAACGAAGGGCACGTCTGGGCGATCGATTTCTACCGGGAATTTTGGCAACAGCACTCTAACGACATCACCGCCTTTAAGGTCGATCCACATCTTTAGCGAAGGTGTTGTTACCGTGACAAGCCGGGTACTGTTCAGTGTGGTCAGCGTATTCAGCTGCGCACCGGCTGGCAGATTGGCTGTCGGTAATGCCGGAATATCATCGCCCGCACTCCCGGTATCAGCTAGGTCTGGGACTGTGTCTGATACTGAATTCGCATTAAAGTCTGTGGATGAAACTGCCGGTTCAGCCGCATAGTAATCTTGGTCTCGCGTTTCTTGCATGTCTCCATTCCACGCCAGAATTAGCAAGTAACCAGTCGCTGCTAGGCAAATTAATAACACCACGCGTTGAATCTCAGCCGGCAACATGTTTCACCTCGGTTTTTTGTTTTTCTGCTTCTGGCACAGGATCCACCCCGCCACTGCTCCATGGGTTACAACGCAAGATGCGCCAAATTGCCAGCAACATGCCGCGCCAAGGCCCATGCTCGCGTAATGCGATGATTGCATAGCTTGAACACGTCGGATGGTAGCGGCAGCAGGGAGCGCTTACCGGACTGATCACCAATTGATACATTCTCACGCAAGCAATGAGCAAAGCGCTTATAGATCGATTAATTTGCGCTATCACCTAAATGCCACCCGCAGATAATTTTACAAATTGCCTAGCTAAGGTCTCACGCAGTTGCCCTACCGGTATTTTGCTGTATACCTGTATCACAATGTCTTTCGCGGGAAGGTCTTGTTGTGAGGTTCTGAATAGCTCACGAATGACGCGTTTCAATCGATTGCGGTCGTGAGCTTTAGCAGTCCCTCGCTTGGGTATCACCAAGCCAAGGCGCGGCCAGTCATAGCCGTTGTCTCGGGCTTTCATCTGCACCGCTCCTTCGACCAACTTTTTTTCTGGACGTCTTAGGACTGAGGAATATTCAGAGCCTTGGAGGATGCGGGCTTGCTTAGGAAAACCCTGACTCATGTCCGTATCAGACAGTGAGCCGCTTACGACCCTTTGCTCTGCGTGCGTTGAGCACCTGACGTCCTGCTTTTGTCGCCATCCGTGCACGAAAACCATGGGTTCGCTTGCGTTTTAGGTTACTTGGCTGAAATGTTCTTTTCATGGCTTTCGATGACTCTTCTTAACCTTGAAGAGCTCTGAGCTCTGTCTTGGTCGTATATTTACGGGGGCGCGATTCTATGAACTGACTTTTACCCTGTCAATCAAATGAATTTATATCTATGTATATGAATTGTTACTTGTTATTAAGGGCGGCCTGCTGTGTGGGAAAAAGGCTTTAACCCTTGCCAGCATTGAGCTTTAGGACTCGGACTAACTGTGGACAACAGGCGCGCAAATATTCGAAAGCAAGTGGACAAATTAGTTATTAAAAGTTATCCACAGGTTGTCAAAGCAATTGCGCACAAATAAGTTGTGAATTGGTTTGGCGAGTACAGGATCGAACCCTCGCTAAGTGTATGAAAAAGCAGGAATAGCTAATTTAGTCAGCAAAAAGTGATTTCGGTAATGGATCTTATATTCATCAAAGGAATACAATGCAGGCCGAAGCAAGAAGCAATTTATCCTGCGTCATAGAAGAGTCGTTAGAGCAGTAAAAAGCGGCGTCAACACAGCGAAAAATTTTACAAGAGGCAGCGTTCCGGGTGACATCAACAATTTGGCAACAATGTTTGGCGCAGCTAGAAGTAGAGTTGGGTCAGCAGCAGTTCGAGACCTACATTAGGCCGTTACAGGCAAACTTTGATGCAGGGCAATTAACATTGAAGGCGCCAAACGTCTACGTCGAGAAACACGTAAGGCAATCTTACCTCGAGCGCATATCCGAATTTTTGGACAGCGTAGAGGATATCGCCCCTGTCGAGTTGTCAGTGGGTGAATTCGTAAACACAAGCACAGACGGCGGAGAAAAAGAACAGCCATTAACGGACCAAAGAGAGCCAAAATCGGCGAAAAAGAACACTCAGCGCCATAGCACGGAATCCCATAACCTGAATAGAGAGTTCACCTTCGATACCTTTGTTGAAGGCAAATCAAATGAATTGGCACGAGCCGCCGCCACCCAGGTTGCTGATAATGCGGGCCGTACTTACAACCCTCTGCTGCTTTATGGTGGAGTCGGGCTGGGTAAGACCCACTTAATGCAGGCAGTGGGTAATGAGCTGCTGCAGAGAAATCCAAACGCGAAGGTGTTGTATCTGCACTCACAGCGGTTTGTTCAGGACATGGTTAAAGCTCTGCAAACAGGAACGATGCAGGACTTTATGAAGTTCTATCGTTCAGTTGATGCATTGCTGATCGATGACATTCAGTTTTTCGCGAAAAAAATGCGCTCCCAAGAAGAGTTTTTTCATGTATTTAACGCATTACTGGAGCGTGGTCATCAAATGGTGCTTACCAGCGATAAGTACCCACGCGAGATAGATGGCTTAGAAGAACGACTCAAGTCGCGTTTTGTATATGGGCTAACTGTTGAAGTCGAGGCGCCTGATTTAGAAACCCGCGTTGCGATTCTTATGAAGAAGGCCGAAGCCGAGCAAATTGCGCTAGACCAAAGTGTCGCTTTCTTTATGGCCGAACGGATCCGATCCAATGTTCGAGAACTGGAGGGTGCGCTGCGTCGGGTGATTGCAAATGCCCGGTTTACCGGCAGTCGTATTTCTGTTGATCAGGTTAAGCGCGCCTTAAGAGATTTGTTTGCAATTCAGGACCGGCAAATCTCTATCGATAATATTCAGCGCACCGTAGCGGAATATTTCAATATCAAAATGGCAGATATGTTGTCCAAACGCCGCAACCGCTCCATCGCCCGGCCGCGCCAAATTGCCATGGCATTAGCGAAGGAGTTAACGAATCATTCTTTGCCAGAAGTTGGTGATGCTTTTGGCGGGCGCGATCACACCACCGTGTTGCATGCATGCCGTAAAATTGACGACTTGCGTGCCACAACAGCCGATGTTGCTGAAGATTATAAAAATCTGACGCGATTGTTGGCGGGCTAGGGACTGTTATGAAATTCACAATTGCAAGAGACCGATTACTCAAAGCGTTGCAGCTAGCCACCGGTGTCGTGGAGCGAAGGCAAACTTTGCCGGTGTTGGCTAATCTGTTAATAAAAGCCAACGCAGATGGTGTCGCGCTGACGGGTACTGACTTAGAAGTCGAAATGGTCGCGCGTACGGATGTAGATGTAGAACAGCCAGGCGAAATCACTATACCCGCGCGAAAACTTGCTGATATCTGGCGTGCGTTGCCGGATGGATCAGATGTCTCCGTCAGTGTAGAGGGAGATCGTGCCACGGTTAAAAGTGGCCGCAGCAGATTTACTCTAGCAACTCTGCCAGCAAACGACTTTCCGGAGATCGAAGGTGGCGAAACAGATGTTGTTGTGAGTGTCGCCCAAGCGGATTTGCGCGCTTTGATCGACCAAGTGGGATTCGCCATGGCTCAGCAAGATGTGCGGTATTTCTTGAACGGCATGTTGTTTGAGGTAACGGAAGATCACTTACGCACGGTGGCGACGGACGGGCACCGCCTAGCCATGTGCACCAAGGGGTGCACACTTGAGTCGCCGATTGCTGCGCGTCGCCAAGCTATTGTGCCGCGTAAAGCTGTACTAGAACTCAGCCGGTTGTTGGATGAAGAAGACGAGGCCATTCGGATCCAGCTGGGTTCAAACCACCTAAGGGTCACCAAGGGCCCGTTCACGTTGACGACAAAACTCGTTGATGGGCAATTCCCAGACTATGACAAGGTTGTGCCCAAGGATGCGTCCCGCACCCTGGTTGGCGATAGAGACACACTACGTCAGGGCTTCCAGCGAGCCTCCATTCTGTCCAATGAGAAATATAGAGGCGTCCGCCTAGCTATAGCGTCCGATCAGCTAACAATACAAGCGAACAATCCTGAGCAAGAAGAGGCTGAGGAAGTGGTGCCGGTAGAATTCAATGGCAGCGATTTAGAAATAGGCTTTAACGTCAGTTATCTGCTGGATGTGCTCAGCGTTATGTCAGCTGCTGGCGTGAAGCTGTCGGTCTCTGATGCTAACAGCTCTGCACTACTGGAATCAGCTACGTCGGACGATGCGTTATACGTTGTTATGCCGATGAGGCTATAACCCCTAACCCGCGATGCACTGTTGCTGCTTAATTTTCTTGAAGTAGAGCAATTCCGCAACCTGACGTCGGCGCGGTTGGAGTTTTGCCCCGGGTTCAACCTAATAGAGGGGCCCAACGGTGCCGGCAAGACAACGCTACTAGAGGCGATCCACCTGCTGGCCCGGGGCAAGTCATTCCGTTCTTCCAAACTTAGCAACCTGATCCAAAGGGATGGGCGCATGCTGCGTGCTCGGGCGGAAGTAGAGGGGGGCAGCGGGCAGCCCCATTTGTTGGGGCTGGAGAAGCAAATTGGCGGACAAACTCGGCTGCGCCTAGATGGACAAGAGGCGAGAAGCGCGGCTGCTTTAGCGGCGTTGTTGCCGGTCCAGCTGGTTTTGCCCAATGTGGCGGATTTAATTTTTAATGGCCCGTCTGATCGCAGAGAGTTTCTCGATTGGGGTGTGTTTCACGTGAAACAGGATTATGTTCGGTTGGCTCGCCAATACCGAAAGGTTTTGCGTCAAAGAAACGCCTGGCTGCGTGATGATCAGTCTTGGTCCATGAACGAAGACCCGTGGATGCCGATGATCACAGAGACAGGGCAACAAATTAGCGAGTTGCGGGAGGGGTACCTTGATGCCCTTAGGCCAGTCTTCGGCGACATCCTCCACCGCCTGAACCCTGATCTTGATTGTCTTTTGGCATACCAAGCCGGAGGGTATGAGAAAAACCTAGCAGAAACGCGGAAAAAAATGGCCGAAACCAAGCCGCGCGATGTAAAATCAGGTAGTACGCAGTTGGGCCCGCATAGAGCGGATGTTGTCATTAAGTTGGCAGGGGTTTCGGCGCAAGAGACCGCCTCTCGCGGTCAAGGCAAAACTATTGGTAGTGCCGCCGCGCTGGCGCAATCCGCGCTGCTAGCACGGCATAACAAGCAGCCGTCGTTAGTTTTGATTGACGACTTCGGTGCCGAGCTCGATGAGGCTCATCGATTGAGGTTGTTGCATACGCTGCTGGACATAGGTTGCCAAGTGGTTGCGACGTCCACGGAACCGCTATCAGGGCTGCTTAGTGAATTGAATGACGAACACCTCAGGGTGTTTCACGTGGAACATGGCTCGGTGCATGTTCCAGGGGGCAAGGGGTTATAAGAGCCCGATGCACCCCTTTAAGCGTTGGTAAAACAAACCAGGAAAAAATATGAGCGACGAAAAAAGTTACGACTCGGAGAGTATTAAGGTACTCAAAGGTTTAGACGCGGTTCGCAAGCGACCTGGAATGTACATTGGTGACACCGAAGATGGCACTGGGCTGCATCATATGGTTCAAGAGTTGGTGGACAACTCTATCGATGAAGCTCTGGCAGGCCACTGCGACACAGTATATGTAACGGTCCATCCAGAAGAAGCCATTACTGTGCGAGACAATGGGCGGGGTATTCCAGTCGATATCCACGCAGAAGAAAACGTCAGTGCTGCTGAAGTCATTATGACAACACTGCACGCTGGGGGTAAGTTTGACGACAATGCGTATAAAGTCTCTGGCGGCTTGCACGGTGTGGGTGTTTCGGTCGTAAATGCGCTTTCGGACGTATTCAAGTTAACAGTGCGGCGCGATCAAAAAGTCTATCAACAGGAATATCACCATGGTGTTCCCGTAGCGCCGCTGAAAGAGGTGGGGGCAACCGAGGAAAGAGGAACAGAGTGTTACTTTCGCCCATCACCAGAGACCTTTCACAACATCCGGTTTCAATACGAAGTTTTGGCCAAACGCCTGCGAGAGCTTGCGTTCCTGAATTCGGGCGTCGCAATTCATCTGAATGAGGAAAAAACCGGAAAGGAAGACATTTTCCTCTACGAAGGCGGGTTAAGCGCCTTTGTGTCCTTCCTTAACCAAAACAAAACGCCACTTAATGACGTCTTTCATTTCTCTGTTGACCGCGAAGACGGTATCGGAGTTGAAATTGCCATGCAGTGGAATGATACGTTCCAAGAGCAAGTGCACACCTATACGAATAATATCCCCCAGGGCGATGGCGGCACTCATTTGGCGGGATTTAGAGCCGCTCTAACTCGTACGCTGAACACTTACATCGAGCGCGAGAACATGCTTAAGAAAGCTCAGGTAAGCACCACCGGAGATGATGCTAGAGAGGGTTTAACGGCCGTCATTTCGGTGAAAGTTCCAGATCCGAAATTTTCTTCCCAAACCAAGGACAAACTGGTTTCCAGCGAAGTAAAAACAGCCGTAGAACAAGAGCTATACCGGTTCTTCGGTGAATTTCTCGATGAGCACCCCCAAGATGCAAAAGCGGTGGTGGGTAAAATGATCGATGCCGCACGGGCGCGCGAGGCAGCTCGGAAGGCTCGGGATATGACCCGGCGCAAAGGTGCTCTGGATATTGCTGGATTGCCCGGCAAGCTTGCGGACTGTCAGGAAAAAGACCCGGTACTTTCAGAGCTATTTATCGTTGAGGGCGATTCGGCGGGAGGCTCTGCAAAACAGGGCAGAGATCGGCGCACTCAGGCAATATTGCCACTAAAGGGCAAGATCCTTAATGTTGAACGGGCTCGGTTCGATAAAATGTTGTCCTCTCACGAAATTGGCAACCTCGTTACTGCGCTGGGTTGTGGTATTGGTAAGCAAGAGTTCGACGTTGAAAAGCTGCGTTACCACAGCATCGTGATCATGACTGATGCTGACGTCGACGGTTCCCACATCCGCACACTGCTGCTAACTTTTTTCTTTCGTCAAATGCCGGAGTTGTTGGAGCGCGGCCATGTATTCATTGCCCAGCCGCCGCTGTACAAAGTCAAAAAGAATCGCCAAGAGCGCTACGTCAAAGATGATGACGAACTCAATGGGTATTTTTTGGAACTGGCGCTACAGGACGCCAAGTTGTTTGTAAATCCAGAGGCGCCGCCAATCCAGGGTGAGGCGCTAGAGACCTTGGTCAGCGAGTTCCAACAGTTGCTCAAAGACCTTGCGCCGTCCAGCCGCAAATACCCCGAAGAAATCAGCAGAGCCTTATTGCGAGTTGCCAGCCTTGATGAAAACCTGTTGTCAGATCAAGGGGCAATGTCAGATTGGGCGGAAAGCTTAAAGAAGACGTTAGGAGAAGATCCTTCCACAGATGCCAGCGTAACGGTTTCTTTCGACAGCGAGCTTAATGTTTATCTGCCTACGGTTAGTTTGCTGCTCAAAGGCCGGCGCAAAACGGTAACGCTGACAAAGAATTTTATTGATGGTTTTGAGTATCAGCAGATTACAGCTATGCGAGGGCGCTTAGAGAACCTGTTGGAGCCTGGCGCCTATGTGCAGCGGGGAGAAAAAACCGCGGCGGTTGCTCATTTCGCCGAAGCCTTCGAGTGGCTGCAAAACGAGGCCCGTCGAGGTGTTGATATCCAACGCTATAAAGGCTTGGGTGAAATGAACCCAGAACAGTTGTGGGAAACAACCATGGATCAGAATGTGCGACGTATGTTGCGGGTCACAGTGGACGATGCGATTGGTGCGGATCAGATGTTTACAACACTGATGGGTGAATTGGTTGAGCCGAGGCGCGACTTTATTGAGTCCAACGCTTTGTCAGTGGTTAACCTCGACGTCTAATTTCCTCGGCTAATCACATTTGCGCTGGGATTTGTACTCGCCATGCTGACAGAAGATCGCAGGCGCTGTAGCTGGTGTACTAGTGATGCCTTATACCAACGCTATCATGACGAAGAATGGGGAGTGCCGGTTTTCGACTCGTTGGGTCTGTTTGAAAGGTTGGCCCTTGAGTCTATGCAGGCAGGCCTGTCGTGGATAACGGTACTGAAAAAACGCGAGCATATGCAGGCTCAGTTTCTGGGCTTCGACCCATTCAAACTTGCTCGTTGTAATGAACAGCACATTCAATCGTGGTTAGCAGATGCCGGACTCATTCGGCACAGGGGCAAGCTACAGGCGCTAGTGCATAACGCACAATTGACCATTGCCGAAACAGATTTTTCCGGTCTGTTGTGGCAATACGCCCCGAGTCTGCGCCAACGTAGTGGGCGTGCAAACCACCCACCCAGCCAAACAGCGGAATCCCAGGCCATGGCAAAAATGCTCAAACGCAAAGGTTTTCGCTTTGTCGGGCCGACCACGT
>Ga0163111_10000628_pt1 | contig 21225 bp, 12 predicted proteins | sample CRUFie1St18metaG_FD_109645 | JGI IMG/M metagenome (GOLD analysis project Ga0163111, IMG submission 109645) | Marine microbial communities from the Costa Rica Dome - CRUD Field 142mm St18 metaG | ecosystem: Environmental > Aquatic > Marine > Oceanic > Photic zone | place: Costa Rica: the Eastern... | reverse complement strand
GTATTGTTGTTGATGCTGTTGCACAGGATCTCTGGTTTGGTGGTAACGAGTTTACTATCGCTGCAACTAAGGAATACTTCAACAATAACCAGTTAATTGCTAATGGTGTTGACGCTGAGGTTGGACCTTCTATCACTGCATTCAAGCGTGCTGAAGATCTAATGCAGCGTGCATTGAACAACCAATACTATGATCGTGACCTTAACATTACACTAGATCAGACAGGTGATCCACCAATCGTAGGTGACATCGAGTGTGATGCACATGACATGGTAATGTCTAACCTAGACTTTATTGCAGAAGAAGCATATCTTCGTATGCTTGCTGCATATCCTTCTTACACACCACAGGCAGATAATACTGCACAGGATTGTAAGGATGACGTTGTTAGCGTCCTTAAGGAAGTCATGTGGGATGTTAAGTTTGGTGGTAACTACAAGACATACGATGCTGCTAAGATCTATGTCACTAACTATGACTACAGAGACGGTACTACTGTAGAAACATTCATTGATGCTGAGCGTGATGAAGCTGCCAAGGTAATGCTTGAAGCTAAGAACATCGCAATGCAGGTTATCAAGAATGAGACTGTAACTACTGATGCTGCTAACACCAAGACTCAGGTCATTGATACTACAATCGTAGAGGACTGGGATGCAACTGAACTACTACCTAAGTGTGGTTCTGCTGTCGCTGCTGTTGATACTCTCATGGGTATCATCATTCAAGCAATTGGTAATGATGGTGGCGTAGGTAACCTCAACGGTGTAACCAGAACTACTCCTGACGGTCCTGATCCTGCATGGAACAAGGCACTCAATATCATCAGCACTACTGCTACATCTATCACACTTAATGTTGGTGCATCTGCATCACAGGATCAATACCCACATACATTCATCGCAGCTACTGCTGGCGCTGTAGTATCTGGTGGTAACTATCCTCACACATTTGTAAGTGCTGCAGCGGGTGCAGTTAATGTTGTTAACGGTGCTCAGATCACTCCAATCAATGCAACATACAATGCTACATCTGGAGATCTAACTCTATTCTTCGGATCTGCACATGGTGTAACTACAAGTGATCTGCTATCTCTCGATGATAACTCACTCACATTCTCTTGTGACATGGGTAGAGATGCAACCACTAAGACTTATCCTCGTGCTGGATCTGACCCTGTTGCTGGTCAGAATGTTAACCCAACTTCTGTTACTGCAACTTCAATCACAATCAACGTTGGTACATCTCCTCTCGTAGAATGGAACGTATCTAACGCAGTATATGATCCTGCAACTGGTTCTATTGCTCTAACGATTGGTAACCACAGTCTACCTGCTGGTACTAGCGTTAAACTTAAGGATGAATCTCTCATCTTCAAGTGTACTAAGGATCAGAACGTAACTACTCATGCATATCCTAGATCTGCTGGTAAGTACAGACCTGCTGCATATGCTGATGGTAACTGCTCTGACGTTCTAGCTACTGTCAACGCACTGATTGACATTACATGCAACTCTCTCAATGATGGTAACCTTGACAACCTACCACCTCTAAACAATGGTGAGTGGGATTGTGCTAACGTCCGTAGTTCTATCGAAGTTCTCTTTGATATTCTACAGGATGCAATCGTTGGTGGTACACTTGCTGATCTACCTCCTCTTAACACTGGCGACTTCACAATCAACAACGAAGCATCTAAGTGTTTCCGTGACGTTACTTACATTGTTGACGCTGTTGTTAATGACCTCAGACTTGGTGGTAACCTCAACAGTATCCAAGCAGGTGAAGCATACTATGTTGGTAACAACCTAGAGTATATTGACGGCGAGAAGACCGAGACTCTAGATGCATGGGATTACGTCGGACAGATGGCAACTGCTGCCATGAGAAACTTCGATGTTCTCGCATACAACTGCTCCACAACTGCTGGTAGTGCAATCGTCGATGTTAACGATACTCGTGGCATCATCATTGGTATGAGTGTCAAGGAATATGATGACACTGATCCAGTCAGTCCTGCATATGTCAACGGACTACTACAGTCTGGTTCAACTCAGTTGGTATCTAACATCCCTGCTGGTACATATGTCAAGAATATTATTAGCAATACTCAGATTGAACTTGGTGTCAATGGTTCTAGATTAAATGAGGGCAATACTGTTAATGCTCTACAGACTAGCAACAGCACTGAACTATACTTTGTATATGAGAAAGGTATCTGGGCAGATACACTACCTACAACTAAGATTGTTGGTCCTGCAGGAACTGGTGAAGAGGTCATTCAAGACACTACAGTTTCTCCAACTAACAGAGAGTGTTCTGGTACTGCTAACGCAATTGAAACTCTTATTGGTAACATTACCACAATTATTAACAGTGGTCTAGGAACAGTTACTAGACAGGAACAGACAGTTAACACTGCACTTCTAGCATCTAGAGCTACAGTCTTTACGATTGACATCACTGGTGCTGGTCCTTCTAACCCACATGACTTTGAAACTGGTACACCAGTCAGATTGGTTCCACGTCCACGTTTCGATACTACAACTGGTAAGTATGTTGATGTTGATAAGCGTCTTGTTAGACTACCTAATGGTTTCGAGACAAACAGAACATACTACGTCATCGCTCCTGGTAGAGTAACACAACCTGAGAACTACGGCGGCACATCATTCTTCGATGGTAGTGATCAAACCAGATTGATGCTTGCAACTTCCAAGGAAAATGCAGCATCTGGTATCTACATCTATGCATCTGAGACTGACAGCATCGATAAGGATGTTGAGATCGATCTCTATCAGTTTGTACTAGATGACAAGTATGATCTACATGCTTATGAAGCTAACTTGACTAATACAGTCAACGCTGGTATTCAAACAGATGTATCTCATATCTTTGACGTTCCTAATGCAGGTACTACACCTCAGAAGGCATTCATCAGAGCTATTGAGGGTGGTGTTCTACCTCTAGTTTCTACAACCTATGCAAGTGATGCTCAGGTTGCTGTAACTGATACAACTGATGCTAATCTTGGTAGAATTAATCCTAACATTGAGTTCTTCACTCGTTATCAGAACAATAAGGTTCTAACCCTACACAAGACACATGCTGATGCAATCAATAATGTAAATCCAATTACATTTGCATCTGGTCAAGCAGGCGTTGTCTTCAATGTTTATGCTAACAAGCGTCGTTCGCCAATGCGTTTCGACCCAGGATATACAGATGCTACCGCAACCAATGGTAAGTGGTACATCCAGACTAAGGATGAAGTTACTGGTCAACCAGATAACGTCAAGAAGAATAACATCTTCTGGAGAATTAACGAGTCTGATTACGCTGATAGACAGAGATCCACTGACATGTGGTATGAGCGTCTAGAAGATAATCGTGACAAGGATGAAAGAACATACAAACTACGTTTCGTTATTCCTAAGTACCTTGAGAATGCTAGAGATCCTATCAATGGATTCGTTCTTAAGACAAGAACTGACGACACTCGTAAGCTAGTACCACAGAAAGTTCTATTAAAACCAGTTGTAGGTACAGTATATGGTGCTCGTTTTGAGAACCCAGTACAAGCAGGTGAATACATCGGTTATGATTCTACTGATTTTGCAAACAATAATCTTAATCTCGATGCACAGTATGATCCATTCAAGAAAGATCTAACAGGTGCTGCTATTGAGTATAGAGCATTTGCAAGATTTACCTCTGGTATTCAGGCAACTATTCAGTCTGGTCGTTATGTAGAAGATGTTCTGGATCCTTCTATTAAGTATCTTGAGTTGAGTCTCTATGACCATGCTGTTGATACTAGAAACTTCCCTGGTCTAAGAAACGAGACATTCACTACAGTTAAGATTACTGCACCTCAAGGTGGTAACTTCGTAGTCAGTAAGGTTGACAATCAGGCAGCAGATCCTAATGCTATTAGTTTCGCTGGTAATTCTTCTGGTCTAGCTAATGTCCATGCATACTACACCGTAAATGGTGAGCACTATCTAATCATTAAGAATATCCGTGGTGGTACTCTTGAGTATAGTGAGTATGCTAACACAAGATTCACTCAGGGCACTGTCTTCGCTGACATGCTTGAGGATCAGGATATGGGCAAATCCCTACCTCTGAAGACCCAAATTGCAAAAAATAATCCTGAGTTTTTCTACAAGCAAAACGGCGCTAACGTTTATACTATCACCCCTGGTGATCGTATTCAAGACGACGCTGGTGTTGAATACTATGTTGATAGTGTTGAGGATGCAGGAGTCATCGAAGATACATTCTACATCTTCGGATATGAGACCCTACAGAAGAGAATTTCTGGACAGCAAGATGGTATCTACTATCTAACTGCACTACGTGGTAATATCTCACCATTCCCAACTGGTGCTGGTGTAACTAATAACTTTAAGAAGTTTAAGTTCTCTCAACCAGTCAGCAAGCTATATCCTCTGAACTATAGAAACGATCCTCTCTGGTTCAAGAACTCTGGTACATCTCAAGAAGAGAAAGATTACTATGCTGCATTGATTGATCCTCCACAGGCATTCTCTGCTGCTGACAACTATGTACATGGTCTTGTCACAGTTAACGACTTCAAGGGATCAACAACCAGAGAAATGGTTGCAGACCTAACTGAACAACCTGCATTCCTACTTAACACTTATACTGGTGCAAATGCAATTCAGGCACAGAAAGGCAATGCAACTTCAGGTTCTGAAGATCGCTTGATTCCAATTGCTGGTGATAGCACAGTTCTTTCCGATCAGCGTTATTACGTTGAACTTAGAAGACCATCTATCGCTCGTGCTGGTAACCACACGTTTGAATATCTTGGTTTCGGTCCTGGTAACTACTCTACTGGTCTCCCAGCACGTCAGGAAGTTGTCTTAACACCTGAAGAAGACTTCTACGCACAAAGTAAGAAACAAGACGCTGGTATCGTATTCTATACTGGTATCAACTCACAAGGTGACTTGTATATTGGTAATAGAAGAATCAATGCTATTACTGGCGAAGAGACATTCATTGATGCTGCTACATTAGCAGATGATGGAGACGAGGATGATGTACTAGACGGTCTCGTTACTACCTTCGATACACCTGTAACATTCAACCAGAATATTACAATCGTTGGTGGTGATGGAGAGCTAGTCAACACATTTGAATCGCCAATCACAATTGCAATTCAAGATGAAGATCTAACTCAGGCAAGAGATGCATTGATCATCCGTTCTAATGTATCTTCTGTTGATCCTGTAACTCAACTAGAGCAAGACGAAGGTCTAGACAGAACTGCATTTGCTCCTCCAACTGAGGGTGATATCAGACTAAGCAAGAACAGAATTCGTTCTGCTATCTTCCAGTTCAACGCTAGAGGAAATGGTCAGAGCTACATGTTCCAGACGCACACTGTTGCTGGTGTTGCATCTAACATTACTCCTAACCAATCTCCACTAATTTCTGGTGGTGGATCTAGAATTAATGCAGCACAATTTGTAAATTATGGTGGTGTTCTTGCTGCTCCTGGCGATGTTCTATTCAAGGGATCTGAAGTTGGTAAGAATGGATCTATTGCATGGGTTCTATCTAACTACTTCGCTCAGATTACAAATAATCAAATTGACAATATTGAGTTCGATGGCACTAATGTTGTTAAACTCTCCTTCAGAGACTTTAATAGTGGTGTTGCTCTTTCTAACACTGATATCGGAATTACTTCTGCTTCTCAGATTAGAATCAAGAACTTCTATTATGATCCTAGACTGAACCTAACTTGGCAGGTATATGCTGCTAAACCAGGTGATGCATTCAACCCAAGCAATAACTACTGTCACTTCCAAGTAATCGATCAGATTCCTCAGGATACTCAGGCATGGGAGAATATTATTGCTGGTACTGCAGTTGGTGCAGATGAACCAACTATTGAGTTCTCTAATGCTAACTGGAAGGAAGTTGGAGTTATTGGTGGTGAAGCACTCAGAACTGAGACTGAGACAATTGGTAACTACAAGCTAGGCATCAACACTGTTGCTCGTGCTCCACATAGTGCATACACAAATGCATGGGTAAATACTGCTACGACTGATCCTCGTGCAAACCTTGATGTTGTTGGTACTGCATTCATTAGTGGTCGTACCACTGGTGATTTCTTAGATCACACTAACTTTGCTGATCGTGATAAGACAGCAGAAGACAATGCTCTACTAGTTGGTGGTGACAGTTCTGCTCCTAATGATGAGGCAGTCTTACGTGTTGCTACTACAAACAATGGTCGTGTTGGTATCAATGTTGATAATTCTCAACTCGACAGAGCACTGGTTGTTGATGGTACATCTAGATTTACTGATGATGCTCGCTTTGAGCATGACATCGAAGTCAATGGTGATGACGGCGCAGTTGCTGAGATCAGAACCTCCCAGACAAATGGTAGCTTCAACTTAGTAAGTGATAGCACATTCAATGGCAACCTAAGCATCACTGCTGGTGTACTTGATAGAAATGCATCTTCTGGTCTATACATTGGTAACAGTCTCAAGTATGTTGAGATTGCTGATGCAACCACAGACGATCAGTTTATCTTTATTGGTAACAGCACTGATCACTCTAACATCTTCCTCGGTGATATTGCAGACACTGCATCTAACATCTCCAAGGTTAAAATTGGTGGTGCATATGGTAACAACTCCTCTAACTCTTTCACCACATTTGGAAACAGAAGAGTTAACTTTGCTGGTGACGTAACCTTCGGTGCTAACAAAGTTCTTGGTGGTGATAGAACTAACCCAGAAAACATTGTTACTCTCGGAACTGAAGCAGGTATTGTTAAGTTCTTTACTGGAAATACCCAGACACTAGACTTTGCTACTAACGCATCTGAAGTTAACATTGGTGGTCAGGGTGGTACGACTAAGATTAGAAACAATCTACTCGTAGATGCTAGCTCTAGATTTAATTCTAGCATCACTCTATGTGGTGGATTTGCATCCTTCTCCTTCACTGGAGATAGAGGACAACTAGGATCCACAGTCATTAATCATGCTAGTGGAATTCTTGGAGCAAATCAGTATAACCAGAATATTGATATTGTCAATGTCCTAGTCATTGATGTTGTTAATCAAAACATTCCAACTCAAGCAGAACTAGCTGCAGGATTTAACAGAATTGATACTCAAGGTTCTGATCCTTGGGGTGATGCTACTTACCAATCTGTAGTTGTTGGAGGAGGTGCTGAAGGAGCAGATCTTCCTGCTCTAACTGGTGATGAATTCTATCTACCAGTCAAGTACAAACCTACACCATACTTCGAGGCACTTGATCGCTTCATTATTGATACTAGCGTTACTGGATCCACTCATCCTGAAATCGTACAGATTACAGAAGATGGTCTACAAGGTGCAGAAACTGCTCCTTACTACCTCAAGGTAAGGCGTCAACCACTTGGTACATTTACTGCTATCAAGGAGAACCACCCAGATACTACAAACATCTGGAAGATTAACATCGCATTTGATGCTACTTGGATTACTCAACCTATTGATGGTTCTGGAGCACAAGATAATGTATATCTCTCTGAGTTTGGAGGACAACTAAGACCTAACATTGATTATGTTATCATCAGTCGTGAAGACACCAACGGTGATGGCACTGACAACCAGGGTGAAGTTGTTAAGGTTGCTTCTCTACTTGATCAAGTAGCTAAGAAGTTTAGCGTTAAGAATGGATGTGATAGTCTCTCAGAAGAGACAGTCTTTGAGGTTGATTCTACTACTGGTAGTGTTATCCTTGGTGATCCTGGAAATGATGATACAACTACATTCATTTACGGTAACGTCAACTTCAATGGTACATGTTCTGATGGAACAGCAGGAGACACAAATACTAAACTAACGTTTAGAAATTCTCTCTATAAGACTGCAGAACTTGATATTTGTACTGGTGATGTTGAGTTTGGTAGTCAGTATGCAACGATATTTGCTAGAGGCGGATATCTTGGAACTACACCTGCTGCACATAGCATGACTGATGTAGTTCATGTTTACAGATGGGATCCAGAGACAGCACAGCAAAATGGTCCACAGACCACAGTTGCAGCTAACCAGAGCACTGGTCAAGTCTTTGCTTCTACACCTAATATCCCTGTTAATGACATCAATCCATTCCAGAAAGGTGACTTGTGTCTCATCTATGATGGCGCATTGACCAAGTATGAGATGATCAGAGTTACTGATGATCCATATACAGATGGTAGTGGTAATAAGTTCCTTCCATGTGGAGTTTATGCTGAGTATCCTACAGGTGGTAGAGCAGTAGAAGATTCTACTGCACAAGGTTGGAGTGGTGGTGACATTCTAGTCAAACTCCAGAAAGATCTACAGACTACAACTCTAGGTGAAATTATTCCTGCTACAGGCAGAGTAATTGTAGAATCTCCAAATATTGAACCAGATAAGATTCGTATGAGATTGGTCAATGGTGACCTAATTTCTGAGAAACTTGACTATCCATATTATGTCAGAATTGGAACTGAGATCTTCTGGCCTGATAGCATCGATGGCAGCAATGATAGTGTATTTGGTGTCAGACTATCTAAGTCTGTTAGAAATAGTGATCAATCAATCAGTACATTCTTTGGTGGTGGTAATCTTACCTCTCATGGTAATGTAGAGATTACTAGTGGTAACCTCAGAATCTTTGGTGGAGACGGTCAAACCCTCGTCTTCAACGTTGCCAACGATGATGGTCACTCTGGTGATGGTTCTATCATTGACCCACTCACAGGTAAGCGAGGAATGTTCCTCAACGGTGAAGCTAACATCTTTGGTGACCTCTTAGTCTACAACCAACAGTGTCAAGAGAACGGAGTATGTGCTAACGAACGTAACTTCAAGGTTAGCAGACTAGATGGTAGTGTCGAAATGGGTGCTGACCTTTACATTAAGGGTCAAGTAACTGAGGTTGAATCACCTTCCACTCCAGTTCTTCATATTGACAACCTAGGTTCTGCTGGTGTTGGTGGTCTTGCTGGTCCTAAGGACTACATCATGTACCAAGATGGATCTGTTGATGCATTTGGTATTACACAGTACCTTAACAAAAATGGTGGTAGAAGATGGACATATGTTGCCGCTTCTGCAACTGGATTAGGTCAGACAACAGGCAATCCACTACAACCAAACAACAACTATCTACTTAACCTATCTTCTGGTGGTAACATGGTTGTTTATCTCCCAGATTATGCAGTAACTGGTGACATAATTAGATTTGTAGAACTAACTGGCAACTTAAGTTACAACACTAGCTTAATTATCAGAGCACTTCCAGTTGATGGAAATGCGGTAGCAGTTCAAGGTGACTTGCAAGGAACCAGAGCAGTTGCTGGTTCTGGATCTACATTATTGACTAATCCATATGCTGGTGGTGAAATGATTGTTCAGACACGTAACGCTTCGTTCGGTCTTGTATATGTTGGCAACACAGACGCACCAAATGATCCAAACGCAACAGAAATTCCTTCCAATCTTCGTGGTTGGTGGTTAGTCGAACTATAATCCTATGGCACAAAATTACGGTCAAATTAAAACAATGAAGACCGCCAAAATTGGCACTATCATGCCATGGGCGGGGAACGGGAACGATGGAACTCTCTCATCCAACGTTCCCAAAGGTTGGATATTATGTGATGGCAGAGTCTATCAAGCTGACAGATACCCATTACTATCATCTGTTTTGGGTAATAGTTATGGTGGCACAGATATTACGGGAGATTTTCCTGAATATGGTGGCACAGTGAAAGTTCCAGACATTACTGGTAGAGTCATGATGGACTTAGAACCATCGATGTTATTTGATGCTGATTATCAAGCAGGGCAAGCAGATGCTTACTTAAAATTAGTTGATGAAGCAGGAGATGATTTGGTTGTTGATGATGGATTAACAAAATCCATTACGACTAATATCAGTGCCGACACTAACATTTCTTTTTCTATTCCCAGTGACATTGAATTTTCTGGAAAATTGAGAGGTGGAGCTAATGAAACTAACATTACGATATCAAATCCATCATTCACAGCAACTGTATATTCTATTGGTAGAAAGTTAGGCATTAACCATATGCCAACACACAGACACCCTGGTGAATACACAACTGCAGTTGGTGGTGCATCTGGTCCTGAATTATTCTATCCTGTAGCTATGCAGGTTGGTGGTAGTCAATCTGGAGATGCTGGATGTCCTGATGTCTCATGGTTACAGGCGTCTCTTTCTGATCCAGATGCTCCTAGATGGTGTAATGGTGCTGGATTTATTACTTACTTTGATGATACTACTTTGATTGAAACGTTTCAATTCAATGAGTTTATTAGCACACCAGACTATGATTATTCTCAGATTCCACCTGAAACTGCTCCAGATGTTATCTACGATGGATTGAGTGCATATACTGAGACATTTACAGCAAAACCAATTACTACTCACGCACAAGTTGCATGGGAAGGATTTTTCCCAAGACCAATGGAGTTCTTTGGTAGTAGAAACTTCTTCGGTTATGGCACTGGATTTGTGGGTCCTACAGGTATCCCAGATGATCCAGAGTATAGACCAGCACAGTCTTTTGATGTGACATTACAATCAGGATCAACTAGCTTTACAATTCCCGCAGGAACATTTATTGGAACTGGATATGATTATATTCGACCATTCATGCTAGTAAAAGTTGATGAAGAAGACTATGGTTCTGGAGCATATCTTGAAAGAGGAACTCAGGTAGTAGCAATTTCTCGTGAGGGATCTGTTGGAAACTATGAATATGTTGTAGAGTTAAGTAAGAACGTTGCTGGCGGTGGTGTTAATACAAAGGCAGTAACTTTTAGAGATGGTACATATCCTACAAATATGAATAGACCACCATCAGGTCAAGATCCTACTGGTCAAACTTTTAGGGGACACGATCACGGAACATTTGAAATTGAGATGGGTGGTGGATTAAAAGGACCAACAACTGTACCTGTAAATAATGTAAGTAAAGGTGATGTCCTTGCTCAGACCATCAATGGCGCACTAAATATATCAGCGCAGGTCGCTAACCCATCACAAAATATTGTGTATATAATTAGAGCGTACTAATGGCAACACATTACACAAAAGAGAGATCAAAGTATGGAACTTTGACGGGAACAGTTGTGGCATATCCCGTTGAATTAGCTTCTGGTTCAAATCCAAATAACTTTGATATGGTAGAAAAACTACCTGCAGGTTATCTTAGATGTGATGGTGCAAAATATAATGCCAGAGATTATCCTCTATTAGCAGAAATTTGTGGGACGGGACTTAATTGTAAATTCTTAAAATTCGATATCAATGATGAAGTAATCGGATCTATTAGTGATGAAGAATTTGTAGTTCCTGATTTGGGATCTAAAATTCCTAGACCTGTCTCTGGTGGTGATGCTGGTGTTTTCAACAATATTTTAACAACAACTCAGAATGGTACAACTGTTACCAGATCTGGAATTGGTATTGAAGCAACTGCTATTGAACCTGTTGTTCAAATTACTTATAGTGGTAAATTTATCTTACCATCTCAAACGTTTGCTTGTAAAGGAAAACCATCTTGGCGTTGGGGAAATGATGGTAGAACTGATGCAGAGAGTGTAGATGCAGCACAGATTTATCCACACATGCACTTCTCTAGTACAAGTAGAGTTCGTGTTAAATCAAAATCTGGTGCAACAGGTGGAGTTCTTACATTACCACCAATTACAATTGATGTCACTGATGGATCATTGAATCCACAATATAGTGGTACTGCATTTGTAGGTTATGGTCCTGGTAGTGGTGAGCTAAATGGATTTATTTCTCCAGGTTTTGGTTCAGGATATGTTGCTTTTGGTACATCAGGAACCAGTCCTTTTAGTAGTTTGCAAGTTCAAAGGGAATATACTATTACTCTGACAAATCCAGGATATTCTCTATTGAGCGTTACTGCAATCATGGGTAATGACTCTAATGGTGGTGAGCGTGTTAACAATGCAGGTGAAGGAATTTATATTGTCTGGCCAGATGGTACTAAGAGTACATCACCAATTCTACCTGCTAGAAGAGAAAGTGGACTTTCAACTAGTCAATATGATGCACAATACGATAGTTGGAGAACACAATCACTCCCAATTCCTCAAGCATATAGAACTGGCACATTTAATTTCAAATTCGTACAAACAGTTGTACAAGCAGGTGGTGGATTAGAATCTAATCCTGGTGGTTATAATCCTACTTTAGATGCAGATGGTAATGTAATTAATATTGGTGAACAGCAACAATCAGAACTTCCTAATAACACCACTGGTGCTCCAAACGCATTTGATATGTGTGGTATTGTTCAGGTAGGATTTGACGGTGGATTTGAAAATGATCCATCTTTGACTGACACTGGTAACGATATTCCTATTGGTATTAACTTCTTTAAGACAGCATCGACTATTGATATTGATGCATGGTTAGATGCTACCAAATCTACATCTCCATCAAATAGCAGTCCTGGAAGTGGACAACCAGCATGTTGGGCAATCGCATCTGGTACTCTAGCTGGAGAAGAAGTTCAGGACGTTAATACATTCTTGACGTTTGCTGAATATATTTCTAGATATAACCAATGTGAGAGTGGGTGTTCTATTACTAATCTTAGATGCTACTGTCTTCTTAAAGATTCTGTCGATTACGAACTAGATAAAGATTGGTTTGGTATTGAGGGAACCAGAATTAATGAAGGTCAAACATTTTTTAGTCTTGGTTCAAGCTTTAGTGGTTGCCCTGGTGGAGGAAATAACGAAAAGAACAGAAGTCCTAGAGATGAAGATGGTGGTGTACCACCAACTTATAACTATCCTGCTAGTAACTTGCCAAATGACTGGAAAGGTTTACCTCTAGATGATGTTCTACCAATTAATGGTCAAGTTTTAGCTTCTCGTTCATATCCACAGGCACGTAACGTTTATACTCAGGTTAATGAAAATGAAGTAGAAGGAGATCCTACTATTCATAGTCATAAAATTGAAGTTGAGAGATATGATCATCAATATTCTATTGTCACTGATGCTACTCTGATTGACCCAGACAATCTAAATACTACATTAGCACTGACACCATCAAGTGCAGCATCAATTGACGTTGCTACTGCTCCGTTCATTATTGTTGAATATCTAATTAAGACTTAAAATGGTTGCTTCAAATCCTGTATACAGAAACAATAGACAGTCTTTTTATCAAGAGAAAGGTCCAGATAGTCTTTCTATTGGAACGATTATTAATGTCTTCAAGACAAAAGATAATAGTAATTCTTTTGATACTGAGTTTAGACCTAGCTCTACTCCTATAAATGGGACAGCAGCATATGATGTTGACCCTGGAGATCCGCAACCATATAATAACCCAGAGTTTCAATACTATGGATATTTGTACTGTGATGGGTCAGAATATAATATTAAGGATTATCCTCTATTATTTGAAAGTATCGGTAACAAATATGGAGGAACAGCAGGAAATGTTGGTGGAGTGCCAGTAACACAAACTAATGTATTTGAGTTTTGGCCAGAAGACATGGGAACTTTCAAGGTTCCTGATTTAAAAGCAAAAAAAGTTGTTGGTTTCGGTCCTGTTTATGGATCTGGATCTCCTGCTATTGGTAACGTTGAATTGCAGGTTGGAGTTCAGGGTGGTAAATGGTATCTAAGTAAAGACACCCAAGAAGGATTTTTCAACCTAGGAAATATTAGAACAACAGGATATACAGATGTAGTAGCAGACGTTGCAGGACAGGTTGTTGGATATCAACAGATCGATGTTACACTTGCAGATGATGATCTAAATGGTGCTCCTGTTCATGATCATTTCCTTCTTCACTCGGAAGTACCTCAGGTTCAAGGATTTGATACTGGATTTGGAGGAGACCCATATCTAACTGGATATAGAACTAGAAATGGTAGAGTTCAAGGATTCAGTCCTGCAGGAGGTATCAAATTAACTCACAGTCATGTATTATCTAAACAAAGACTAACTGGTCAAAATATAGCTACATACGATGTTTTTAACTATGCTGGTGGTGACCAAGGACCTGGATCTCTAAATCCTGCAGGAAACTATTTTGCTTCTGGTGGTGGTGGAACATTTGAAGAGATTACATATACACCACAACCTCTTAGTAAAGTGTTTACCAATTCCTCTGAGATTGGTGGTAGAAGTGTTTCTACTGGAGGAACACCATTTTATGAAGAGACTGAATATGAGTATAATGTAGCTGGTACATATGCAGTTCCACTTACAACTGATATTGATGTTTTAGCAATTGAAATGATTGGTGGAGGTGGTTCTGGTGGTGTATGGACTACAGCAGGTAGTAATGGAACTGCATCAACTGTCTTGGTTGGTGATGGATCTGGTTTGACACTAACCGCAGGTGGTGGTACTGGTGGTCTAGCAGTTGCAGAAAATACTGGTTCTGTTCCATATGTTGATACTGCTGGTGGTGGCGGTCCTGGTGGAGCTAGTACAGTTGCAGGAACATATGCTAATGATATTACCATTGATTTGCAAGCAACTACTATAGAAGGAGCAGGTAGTGCAGGTGCTCAAGATGGTGATAAAGGAAAATTCTGGAATGGTGAATATGATGAAGCAGATCCAAACTGGAGAGGAATTCCTCAAGGAACTTCAGATGGTGGATCTGGATCTTTTGGAGAATTCTTATCAGTTACCTCTACTGTAGAAAGAATTGTACAAGACGTTACATACCCATCTAATACTACATTTTTTGCTTCCAGTCAAGATCCTACTATCTGGGCTCTCCAAGGTGCTTACATTGACATGTATGGAGCAGCAGGTGCTCAATGTCAAAACTTTGGTGGAACATATACAACTGGTATTGGTCAATATTCTACAAACTCTGGTGGATGTACCACTGGTGGTAGAGGAAATGGAAAGTATGCCAGATTGTCTATCAATCCAGATAGCAATGGTGATATAACTGGAACATTCTATCTCTACCCAGGTGGCGCAGGTTCATCTGGATATCCTGGCACTGGTGGTGGCGGTGGAAATGGAAGCGGTGGCGGTGGATCAGGTGGTGATGGATATATTCAAGACGGTGGTGGCGGCGGTGGCGCTGGTCTAGTATATAACGCTACAGCAACCAATATTATTGCTGGTATTGGTGGAGGTGGCGGCGGCGGTGGCGCTGGTGAAGGACAATGTGGTGATGATGCATATGGTAACCCAATTACAGATGGTATGCAAGCAGTCAGTCAAAACCTATTTGTAGGTGGCGGCGGTAACGGTGGTAACTATGGTTGTACAGGTGGCGGCGGAGGCGGCGGAGGCGGCGGCGTTGGTCTTGCCTCTCAAACTGGTGGTGCTGCTGGTCCTGGTGACTCAGGTGGTGCATCCGCTGGTGGACCTGGCGGTGGTGGTGGCGGTTTTGGCGGTCACGGCGGTGGATATGGTGGTGCTAGAGGATTAAGTAGCTACCGTAGTGACTTCTTCTCTGTAGTTTCTAGTGGTGATGTTAATCATAATTCTGGTCGTAGTTCTAGCACTCCTAATGGTAGTGGTGGTAATAACGGTAGAATGGTTGGTTTTGTTAATGAAAATAGAAACAACTGGACCGCATCAGCAGGCGGTGGTGGTATGGGTGGAAGACTTCAAGTAGAAGTACCAGATACTGTGATGCAACCATTAAATGCTTCATCTGTTACTGTAACAGTTGGCAGTGGTGGTAATGGTGTAACAGGAGGTATTGTTACAGGAAATCCAAGTGCATTCAGTAGAACAATTTCATCTGGATATGTAGAAAATGCCACTCCTATTACTAGTGCAGATGCATCTGATGGTTATGTAAAAGTAACTACCAAGAAGTTTTTAGGTACATTTGGTGGAAACACTGATGATACTATTGGTGACGTTGTAATCAAAGGATCTGAGGGTGTTGACATTTATGCGTCTGGTAGTGGACAAACATCTGCTGGCGGTTTTAAATTACCAACTACTCAAGCTCCTATTGTTCAGATTTTAGCTCAGGGAGACCAACCTGGAGGTGGTGCTACTGCAACAGCAGTTGTTAGTAATGGTGTTGTGACAGGTGTCAACTTAGGAAATGGTGGATCTGGTTATCTTCAAGCACCAGAAATTAGATTCTTGGGTGGTTCTGGTGGAGGAACACAAGCAATTGCTTCAATTGATGCTTCTGGTTCCGTAAACAATATTACTATTGTTTCTGGTAGTTCTTCTGCATATACTCGTTATGTAAAAATAGGTGGAGCAGAGCTAGAAAGATTTATTACTATTACAGCAAGTGATACAACTGATGTTGTTGAGTTTGGTGTTAAAGCATGTAGAGGTAACAATATTAATGGTGGAGAATTACCAGATGATTCTGCAGATGAATTAGTATTATATTACAACACAGATGGATCTGATAATTTCCCTGCATCTAACTTTGTTGGTGTTCTAGTTCCTAGACCTACTTCTGCAGAAATTGCAAGTTCATACGATGGTAATGGTAGTGGTACAGCAGCAACTAACTGGTTTACATATACATTAACATTACCATCAAATGCTAGAGCTCCTGGTACTAAATTCCAAATCAAACAAAAGAGAAGCGTTGCATCTGGTTCAAATGACAATGCTAGTGACGGAGATCATTTTGGTATCGTTGAATTCCTTTATTACTATGATTTTATTACTGATACACAGTTTGTAGGAACGTCAGGTGAAATCAGTAGTGATGCTAAAACAATAACATATAACGTTGAAGGATCTGCTAATGCATTACATCCTGCAGGTTATGATGTTAATGATATGAGATTCACTCTATCTGCTGGAACACCATTAACACCTACACCAGCATTAGACCCAGTTAAAGCAATTCCACTCATTGAACCATACTGCCTAACTAAGTATTTGATAAAAGCATTCTAAATAGATAAACAGGGGCAATTCCATCTAAGAAATCATGAGTATCGTAACATAATCTTACGTTCCCAAACTTATTCTTCAACTGAATTCAGTTCAGAAGATGGTAAGTTATAGAGGAATCGAAAGAGAAATCACTCAAAACTACTGGACTGAGCATATCGGTCCCCTGTTGTATCCTATGTGGGATACTGACAAGGACAAGCTAATTCAGTTAAATTATTATGATACTGGTGCGTATCATGCTAAGAGAAGAAAGTTTGTAAAAAATCATTCCACTAATGAATATGAGTGGAAAGATTATGAGATGGAGGAAATTGATAATGATCAAGCGCAAGTAATCTTTAACAAGTTAAAGGATGCTTTCTACTTGATGGATAGTGTCGAGAAAGAAAGTTTCCAAAAAGAGATATCAGAAGCACACTATAGATCCAATGCAATCTCGTGGTTTAGTATTCGTCTTATTAGAAACTTCTTACTAGAGGATTCTGATTGGGTAATGTTATCTGATTGTCCATTACCAGATGATGAGAAATCTATGTGGGTAACATATAGACAAAAACTTAGAGACGTTCCTCAAACTGACATGTATTCAGAACCAGAGAATGTCAACTTTCCTATCTCACCTAATGATTGGAAATATCATTACTCCCATACTAAACAAGAGGGAGAGACATATCTCAGCACAGTGACACAATACAAGAATCTCTCTGGTTTCATGATTAACCACTTTAAAGAGAGAATTGTACAGTATCTGTTAGTTAAACAGAGTGTAAATAGTCCGATGAACTATAAGGACTACACAAATAGAATGAGTCAGAGAACACAATGGCCACAAACATCTGCAGAATACGTTGATGAGCTACTAAAGACCGTTGGAGGTAGTGGAGAATGATTGATATTGTAGATTCATACGATATTTTTGATATTTTATATCAATGTGCTGCAGAGAACACATGTGTGTACATTTACTTTACAAACAATGATCTTGACAGAGCAGAGCAATCGGTAAAAGATAAAGTATATGCATACTATGAAGACTTTCTTCCAGATGACCTGTTGTTGACAATCAAGACTGGTGATGATAACATTATCAAAATGACTAGTCAAGACTCAGCAATAATTAGTGCTAAAGAATGGTTCCCAACAAAGACACAGTTGGGTGACAAGACCGATGAGTATTATTTCAAATGCTATGTCGTTGACAAGCAGAGTATAATTTATCAGAATTAAAACAATGGAAGTTAAATTATTTACAGCATCAGGGTGTACTTACTGCACCCATGCCAAAACTCTACTGGAAAGAGCAAACCTTACTTGGACAGAGGTAAGAATTGGAAGTGATATTAGTATGGAAGAATTCCGAACAGCATTCCCAGACATCAATCAAACTCCATATACATTGATTGATGATACAGCATATGCTACAATTGCTGATGTAGCTAAATTTCTATTGGATAAAGGATTAGTAACAGTACCTGAATAAATTATGGACACTAAAATTATTAAACTAGTCACTGGCGAAGAACTTGTTTCTAAAGTCGGTGACAGTCTTGATGCGAATGGAAATAAAGTAGGATTTTCTTTTATTTTCCCGTATAAGATTATGATGATCCCAAAGATCAATCAAGAAACAGGAGCACAAGAGTTCGATATTAATTACGTTGCATGGATGGGTGGATCTGCAGATTCATCTTTTGATGTTCCATTTGGTAGTGTAGTAACTATTGGCAATCCAGTTCCAGAAGTAGACAGAATGTATCAAGAGAGATACGAAGAGTTTCTGGAAATGATGAATAATGCCAACTAATAAGTTAAAAGAATGGATAAAGGTAAAGATACCAGACGACTCTCTTAATTTAATTCTAAAGTATGTAAATGATAATGACCACAAGTGGAATGCTGGTGGTCTTATGGTAGATGGTTCTAAGAAAGAGATTCGTGACTGTAATGTTAGTGTAGTTAAAGATGAACAAATCAACAACTACATATTTGCAAACTTGATCAAAGCAAACAATAGTTATTGGAAGTTTGATCTCAAGTCAATGATACCTATTCAGTTCATTACATATAAAAATGATCAACATTATGATTGGCATGACGATTGGCATGTTCATGATGGTGATGCAGCAAGGAAATTATCAATGACGCTTGTATTGAATGATGAATATGAGGGTGGAGAGTTTCAATTCAAGAGAGTTAGCTATGAGAATGACAATGGTGTAGAAATTAAGACACTCAAATTAGAAAAGGGTGATATTCTTATATTTCCATCTGTCATGACACATAGAGTATTACCAGTTACATCTGGTATTCGTAAAGTTTTTGTAGCGTGGGCATGTGGTCCACAATGGAGATAATATGAGAAAACAAGAAATATTTCCTGTTCATCTATATGAGCATGATGTACTATTCTTTGATGATCACAAACAAAATATCATCGATCTTGCATATAAAGTAAAGAAAGACTATCCAGCAGAGATTGCAAGTGGCAGAAACTCTTGGCAGTCTATCAAGGTTGGACCACAAGATGCAACGGCATTGTATAAATCCCCATCGATGACATATGTTATCACATCAATTCAAAATGAGTTGACATCATTTATCGGTAGGGGCACAAGGATACAGAACTGGTGGTTTAATATCAATGGTCCTAACTCTTGGAACTCACAACACATACACCCAGGAGCATCTGCTGCTGGTATCATATACATTAATGTACCTTCAAGGACTGATGGTAATGGTGTAAGCATACCACAACCAAGACAGGCAGGTTCTTTAGTATTACATCATCCATCAGAGTATGCAGCACAGAAGTTTATGCATCCTATCAGTAAAAACGTGGATGAGTGGGCAGTTCATGAAATATTACCAAAAGAAGGTAGGGTCTTCATGTTCCCAGCATACATTGGTCATAATGTAGAAGAGAATAACACAGATCAAGACAGAATTTCAATCTCATTCAATATCATGTTCCCAGGCGCTTGACACGCCCTTGACAGCATGGTAGGATAGCGACAGCGAGCACGAGATCCATGCTTGAATTTTGCTATGAACTACCTTACGAGGAACTTGACTTTACAGATCCAGCAACTCACGAACTTTATCGTATCGGTAGGGGAGAACAAGGAGTTCTACTGGTTCGCCCTTATACAAACGACATTTGTGCTCATTGGAAATTCAGAACTCCTGAGCTAGCAGTTAAGTCTGCAAACAAAATCTATGCGATGTATCTTGACTACAGAGACGCTAAAGACTTTGTAGGTATGGATATGTGTCGTAAGTTTCTAGAGATGGGATTTACTCGTGCTCGTCGATATGCTAATCATCACTCAGGTACAAAGTATGATGACAATGGTGAGGTCCGCCCTCAAGAATCTGATCACTGGACCTGTGACTATAATAAAAGTGCTCAGATATTCAAGAGAGTACGTGACATCGTTGCAAACAATGAAGAATACAAAAGACAACGCAAACTTTGGAGATCTAATGAGAGTACCCACGCAGTACGAGTTGACGCACTTGCAGCTACAAGCAATGTTACGAGACAACGCTATTCCAGAAAGCGAACTAAAGTATCTGGGTGATAAAGAATACCCTGTGGACTTCCAAGCACATCCAGAGTATCATGGTGTCGTTATGCCATGGTATCTTGTAGGTGGTGAGCATGAGGTGCCAGTATGTGACATTGCATCCGTCGATCAAGTTGATGATGATGACTGTGTTCCTGAGAACGATGGGTGGGGACCTGCTGGTCCTCCTCAAACATAAAGAAATCCTGAAATTGTCTGGGTTTCCTGTTAAAACAATCTAAAATACTACCACTACGCTAGAATTCAATGGACTGGGACACGAACAAACAAGAGAAACGTAAAGACGCTTTCTTTATCTTTTATGAGAGTGTTCTCAAACCAGACCATGAGCTACGTCAAGATGCACATGATCAGAAATGCTACCATGAATTACTTGAGTGGCGTGGTGAGATCATCGAATATCTTGACCGCCGTCGTAACGAGGAATTTTAATGACTGACTCCTTTCTTCAATCCCCTCAAAAAACTTATGAAGAACAACGCAAAGATCGTATGCAGGATGCTATCGACGATTACCTGCAAGATGACAAAGTATCAAGCAGACAGACGTATGAAGAGATTCTATCTTGCGTCGATGATGTAATCAAGTATCATGAACAATCATATGTTCGTGCTAGAGAACTTCGTGATCTACTGAGTGGTTATGGTTCTCGTGACTACTATAAGCAGAT
>Ga0163111_10000626_pt1 | contig 21239 bp, 18 predicted proteins | sample CRUFie1St18metaG_FD_109645 | JGI IMG/M metagenome (GOLD analysis project Ga0163111, IMG submission 109645) | Marine microbial communities from the Costa Rica Dome - CRUD Field 142mm St18 metaG | ecosystem: Environmental > Aquatic > Marine > Oceanic > Photic zone | place: Costa Rica: the Eastern... | reverse complement strand
TAGATTTCTTCTCCGTTGACAAAAGTTTTAATTACTTTTCCCTGCATCAAGCTTTCATCAAATGGAGTATTCTTTGACTTTGAATTAAGGGTAAACCTATTTAATACAAATGGAGTATCAGCATCAAACAACACCAGATCAGCTTTAGTATTTGCTTCTAATGTACCTCTATTTAAATCAAATCTTTTTGCTGGATTAAGAGCTAAGGCTCGAAATAATTTTGGCATACTAATTGAGTTATTGTGAAAGAGTTTTAAAGAGGCCGGTAAGATAGTCTCAAGGCCAACAGCACCACTTGCTGCTTCTTCGAAAGGTAATCGCTTACTCTCTTCATCCTGTGGGGTGTGCATTGAAGAAATGATGTCTATTGTTCCATCTAAAACTGCTTCAACCATCGCCAGTCTATCATCCTCAGATCTTAATGGTGGCTTTACTTTAAAAAAAGTTCTGTAATCTCCAATATCCATTTCATTTAATGTCAAATGATGAATTGAAGTACCTGCTGTCACATTGAGCCCATTTTTCTTAGCCTGCCTTAATGGATCTAGCGCACGCTCAGTAGAAAGCTGATCAAAATGATATTTTACTCCTGTTAATTCTACAAGCGCAAGATCTCTTTGAACTCCCATCATTTCAGCGATTGTATTAACAGCTGGTAAACCCTTTAGTGATGCAAATTTTCCAGAAGTGGCTGAAGCTCCTGCTGATAATGTATTATCTTGAGGGTGTCCTTGGACAAGCATATCCAGACTAGCCGCATAAGTTAAACATCGCAACATAACTTTATGATCAATCATCACTTGGTCACAGTCTGTAAAACCTATTGCACCAGCGTCGCGTAACAAACCCAACTCAGTCATTTCTAGGCCTAATCTATCACATGTTAAGGCTGCCATTGGGTAAATATTGATTGGAGATACAGAGTCGGCTCTTTTTATAACAAATTCTAACTTTTCAGGCGTATCAATCGCTGGAATCGTATCAGGACGAGTGATTATTGTCGTAACACCACCAGATGCCGCAGCCAAGCTAGCAGTCCTGAAGCTTTCTTTATGTCTTTCTCCTGGTTCACAAATTTTTACTCCTACATCGATTATTCCAGGGGCGAGGTACTTGTCATTACAGTCAATTACTCTGTCAAAACCTTTTTGATCTTCGACTACCTTTCCGTAACATACTTTAGAGATTTCATCCCCACAAATGATCAAATAACCTGACTTAACGCAATCAAGGGCAGGATCTATCAATCGGGCATTTTTTAGCAAAGTCTTCAATGGTTACTATCCTTTTTAAAGCTACTCTGAGACATTTCGAGAAAGTAAATCCATCACAGCCATTCTCACTGCAACTCCAATCTCAACTTGATCTTGAATTACAGAGTGATTGATATCATCCGCCAAAGTACCATCTATCTCTACACCTCTATTCATTGGCCCAGGATGCATCACAATGACATCTTTTTTTGCGTATGACAGTTTTTCACTATTTAAGCCCCAACGGTGGTAATACTCCCTACGAGAGGGAACAAAACTACCGTCCATCCTTTCATTTTGAAGTCTGAGCATCATTACAACGTCCACGTCATTTAATCCCAAATACATATCTTCAAATACTTCTGCACCCAATTCTGCAACTCCAGATGGCATCAATGTTCTTGGACCAATCAAGCGAATCCGATTCCCTAATTTATTAAGTAATAATAGATTGGAGCGAGCAACTCTGGAGTGCGCTATATCTCCACAAATAGCTACTGATAAAGATTGCAAACGCCCCTTTGTCCGTCTGATTGTTAGGGCATCTAATAATGCTTGAGTTGGATGCTCATGCAATCCATCACCTGCATTTATTACCGAACAATTAACTTTCTCAGCTAACAACTTCACTGCCCCTGACTGGGGGTGCCTAACAACAATTAGATCTGGATTCATAGCATTCAAAGTCAGTGCAGTATCTATCAATGTCTCACCTTTTTTTATTGACGAAGCCTGCATTGTCATGTTCATAACATCAGCACCCAAACGTTTTCCCGCCAGTTCAAATGATGCTTGAGTTCTAGTGGAGTTTTCAAAGAACATATTGATCTGCGTAAGACCTTTGAGAATATTAGATTTTTTCTTACTTTTCCGATTTAGACTTACATACTTTTCCGCATGATTGAGGATTTCTATGATATCCATCTGTTTGAGCTGTTCTATTCCCAAAAGATGTCTATCGCTGAACGCCATCAAAGCCTCATAAATTTATTTTTATTATATATCGAGCACCCAATTGAAACAAGGGATTTACGACCAATCAATCAAAGCGTAAACTGATATCATGCAAAATGATAAAGCGGAATACATCCACCCAGAGGAAGTTAAAGAACTCTTGTTTTTTTACAATGAGTTAGGTTGGACTGAGACAATCGAGGAAAAGCCGATAAATAGATTTGAGCAAAAGTTTGAACCTGCAAAATCCAATATTCAAGAATTAGACTCAAAACAGCGGAGCTCCAGATTAATTCCAAAAGAAAGTGCTACACAAGTTGCACAGACATTAGCAAAGAAAGCAATCGATCTTGATCAACTAAAATCAGCAATGGCTACCTTTAAATTTTGCGACCTTCGAAAAGGAGCACGAAACATAGTTTTTGGGGATGGCAATCCCACATCGAAAACAATGATTATTGGAGATGCCCCAAATCCATTAGAAGACAGACAGGGTATGCCATTTGTGGGCGACGAAGGTGAATTACTGGACAAAATGTTTTCAGCCATCGGTTTGTCAAGAAATTCTAACGGACTGGCAGGTATATATGTCACAACAATAATACCTTGGAAACCTCTTCATACCCAATCATCAATTAGTACAGAAATCGAGATGCTTTTTCCGTTTATCGAAAGACATATACAGTTAATAAATCCAAGATTTCTGGTTCTAATGGGCTCATATCCTTCAACCGAGCTATTTCATGGGATAGGAGGAAATGAGCAGTCAGCAAAATGGGGTAAGTTCTTAGGAATAGATACAGTTAAGATACACCATCCAAGACATTTGATTAAAAATCCAAGTGCCAAAAAGGAAACCTGGAAAAATTTACAAGAATTAAAGGCTCGACTTGATGAAGCATAGAATGAATCCCTCTCGACAATTTATATCAATAAAATTTGCAATATTAACTATTTCTGACACACGCTCAGAAAAAGATGATAAATCTGGTGATACTTTAGAGAAAATAATAAAAATTGATGGGCATAAAATAGTCAAACGCAATATTGTCCCTGACGATAGAAAATTAATATCAAAAACTCTCACAACATGGAGTTTAGACGAAAAAATTGAAGCAATTATCACAACGGGTGGTACAGGTCTCACTGGTCGGGACGTTAGCGTAGAAGCACATCGCGACATTTATGACAAAGAGATCGACGCTTTTAGCACTATTTTTGCTCAGGTATCGGTAGGGAAAATAGGGACATCAGCCGTTCAATCAAGGGCCTGTGCTGGTATAAAAAACGGTACTTTTTTATTTGCTCTTCCAGGATCTCCAAGTGCCTGTAGAGATGGTTGGGCTGAAATTTTATCAAAACAATTCGATTATAGACACATGCCATGTAATTTCGTTGAACTTTTACCAAGGTTACTTGAAAATGATCGCCGCAAATAATAGGTCCTATTTCTATAATATTAGTTATTTCTTTCTTTTCAGATACGACGCCTTACTTGATTATACAGATAAAAATAGGAAGTACATCTTATGCGATTTATAGGGAGAAGCCTTTTTGGACTATTCTTAATAGCTCTAACAGTAGGACTATTGGCCACTGCTGCTGGTTTGGTTTTTACGACTTTTCAAGAACGAGCTGCGAAGCAAGGAAAGAAGAGACCACAAGCTGAGCGAATATTTTCAACTCATGTCTTAAAATTAGAAGCTTCAAAGATACAACCCAGAATTGAAGCATTTGGAGAAATTCAGAGCAAAAGAACCTTGGATATTCGAATTCCGATTGGGGGAACCATTGTATACCTGTCGCCCAATTTTATTGATGGAGGGAAAGTAAAGAAAAATGAAGTATTAGTAATTACGGATCCGACAAATTTCAAAGATAAAGTAGTTTTAGCTAAAGCAGATTTAAATGAAGCAAAAGATGAATTGTTAGAGGCAGAAGATGCTTTGAATTTAGCAATTGATGATTTGAATGCTGCTATCAAACAATCTGATTTACGAAACCAAGCCTTGAACAGAAGAGAAGGCTTAACTGATAGAGGTGTGGTAACTGAGACTTCTTTAGAAAATGCAGCCTTATCTGCCGCATCAGCAGAACAAGCTGTTTTATCAAAAAGAAAAGCCATACTGCAAGCGCAATCAAGGTTGAGTCAATCCAAAGGCACGGTTGTTCGTAGACAATTAGCATTCGCCAATGCTGAGCGACAGTTAAAAAACACAGAAGTAAGAGCAGAATTTGACGGTACCTTAAGCGCCGTATCACTTGTTTCTGGAGGCATCGTCAATAACAACGAGCGAGTTGGTCAATTAGTTGATCCTTCATCTCTTGAAGTCAAGTTTCGAATATCGGCAACCCAGTACAACCGATTAATTGACAGATCAGGAATACTACAATCAATACCCACTACCGTAAAATTAGACGTTTTTGGAACTGAAATTTCAGCATCCGGTCAGGTTGATCGGTCTAGTGCTACCGTGGGTGTCGGCCTCACCGGCAGACTACTATTCTCAAACCTATCAGAGGGTAACGTTTCAAGTTTTCGATCTGGAGATTTTGTGACAGTGACGTTGATAGAGCCAGCCTTAGATAACGTTACTGAATTACCGTCTAACGCCTTAAGTGGTGGAAACCGGGTCCTCATTCTGACGGATGAAGATAGATTAGAAGAAATTGAAGTGACAGTTTTAAGACGCGACAAAAATAAGGTAATTATCGATGCTTCAAAGTTAGCAGAAAAAGAAATTGTATTAAATAGAACTCCTTTACTAGGTGCAGGGATTAAAATTAAACCAATAAGACCAGGTGAATCTGCCTCAGAAGAAAAAATATCTAACGAGCCAGAGACAGTTACTCTTGATGATGAGCGAAGACAAAAGCTGATCTCTTTTATCGAAGGCAATGGATATATTCCTAAAACAGCCAAAAAGAAAATTATAAAAGCCTTAAATGAAAAAGAAGTTCCACTTAAACTGATAAATCGAATAGAAAGCCGGATGGGTGGATGATAAATGGAGTTTAATAAGAAAATAACATCTGGTCTGATGGGTGTCCTATCCTATTTCACTCGCCATAAAACAGCTGCAAACCTTCTTTTACTTGTCATGATCATTGCAGGACTGTCTGCTGTGCCAAAAATGCGAACTCAATTTTTTCCAGATATTGTCGTTGAGATGGTTAGTGTGCATGTCGTATGGGACGGCGCAGGTCCTGAGGAAGTTGACAATGCTATTGTACAACTTATTGAACCGGCCTTACTTAGCCTGGAAGGCATCGAGAACACATTATCAACGTCATCACAGGGTTATGCAAGAATACGTGTAAATTTTCAGCCTGGTTGGGATATGGCCCGAGCAACAGAAGACGTAAAAGAGATAATTGATGGGATCACTGATTTTCCAGAAGATGCTGAAGAACCGAAAGTGAGACGAGGAGCATGGCGTGATCGAGTTACCGACATCGTAATAACAGGACCTGTATCTAAAGACCAATTAGCTCTTTTTGCCGATGAATTGGTTTCACGACTTTTTCAAGAAGGAATCACTCGAACAACAATTAGAGGAGTCGCATCCCCTGAAACAATCGTAGAAATTCGACAAGTAGATTTGATTAAAAACGACCTAACTCTTTATCAAATCGCTAAAGCGATTGGAGAAGAGGCCGAAACAGATCCAGCGGGCAGTATGGCCAGTGGAGCTGCTCGAGTACGAACAGGAGTTGAAAAACGTAGTTTTTCTCAGATAGCTGAAGTTGTTGTTAAATCAAATTTAGACGGTTCAAAAATTCGTGTAGCTGACATAGCTACTATTAGTGAGCAAAAAGTTGATCGAAATAGAGCTTATTTTGTAGGCAAAGATCCCGCAATTTCTGTGAGAATTGATCGCTCAGACAAGGGAGATGCGATAAGTATTCAGAGCTCAGTAGAAAAAGTTGCATCAGAAATGGAAACATATCTACCTGAAGGCACAAAAATAAAACTCATCAGAACGCGAGCAGAACACATCACAAAGCGTATTAATATATTAGTTGATAATGGCTTAATTGGCTTGAGCTTAGTCATCGGTTTGCTATTTCTTTTCCTCAATGCTCGAACAGCTCTCTGGGTTGCGATGGGAATTCCTGCAGCATTGATTGCTACAATAGGCATAATGTATCTCGCCGGATTAACAATTAATATGATTTCTTTATTTGCCCTAATCATAACTCTGGGTATTGTAGTAGATGACGCCATTGTCGTAGGAGAACATGCAGATTTTAGGGCTCGTAACTTAGGAGAAAATCCGATAGCCGCTGCTGAAAATGCCGCTATAAGAATGGCTCCTCCTGTTTTTTCAGCCACTATTACCACAATCATAGCTTTTTCAGGCTTAGCACTAATTAGTGGGAGATTTGGTGATTTTATGGCGGATATTCCCTTTACCGTTATTGTTGTCTTGTTTGCATCCTTGGTTGAATGTTTTCTGATCTTACCCAATCATATGAGCCATGCATTAAAAAGCATTAATAAACGTAGGTGGTATGATACTCCTAGTTATCTTTTTAACTTAGCTTTTTCTTGGTTTAGAGAGACACTATTTCGAAGATTTATTAAATATATAATTAAGTTCAGATACCCTGTTTTAGCTATAACTATTTTAGTTCTAGCCAGCCAAGCAAACCTATTCCTAAAAGGCAGCGTCCAATGGCGTTTTTTCAATGCACCAGAACAAGGCTCTATTAGTGGTAATTTTGCTATGTTGCCTGAGGCAACTAGAGAAGATACTTTGGCAATGATGTTAGAGCTCCAAAGAGCAACAAACTATGCAGCAAAAAAACTTGAAGAAGAATATGGTATAAATCCTTTAGACTTTGTAATGGCAGAGATTGGAGGAAATTCGGGGCGAGCATTATCTGGATCAGAGTATAAAGATAAGGATCTCTTGGGGGCAATTTCAATTGAATTAATCGATGCAGATTTACGACCATATTCAAGCTACGAGTACCTGAGTGCTCTCCAAAATAATGTGCAGAACCATCCTGCACTTGAAACCTTGAGTTTTCGAAATTGGACATCTGGACCAGGAGGTGATTCTTTGAGCGTACAGCTCTTTGGTGCCGATTCAAAAATTTTAAAGAAAGCTGCAGAAAAACTAAAAAACTTGGTCTCCGTGTATCCGGAAGTTTCAGCTGTAGAAGATGATTTAGCATACGATAAAGAAGAACTGATCTTAGATTTGACACCCCAAGGCCAAGCTCTTGGATTCACAATTGATCAATTAGGTGGTAAATTGAGACATCGGCTTAACGGGATAACTGCTGCAAAATACCCATCAGGTGTAAGGACTGCAAAAATAACAGTTCAAATGCCTGAAGAAGAATTAAGTGCTGATTTTATTGATCGTACAATGCTTCGTACGGCAAAAGGTAAATATGTTCCAATGTCTGATATTGTCACTGTTACCTCCAATACTGGCTTCGCAACAATTAAACGCGAGGATGGCCTGCGAGTAATAACCGTAACTGGCGATATCTCTGAAGATGACCCCGATCGAGCAAACTTAATAACTGAAAGATTGAATGACGAAATATTACCGCAAATAGAACAAGATTTTCAAATAAAAACCAAACTTTCAGGACTAGCAGAGCAGGAAAATACATTCTTAAATGACGCACTATTTGGGTTTGGAATTTGTCTTTTAGGAATTTACTTAACTTTAGCTTGGATATTCTCAAGCTGGTCCCGGCCAGCAGTTGTCATGGCAATTATTCCTTTTGGACTAGTTGGTGCAATTTATGGCCATTATATTTGGGAGGTGCCACTATCCATGTTCTCAATAATTGGGCTAATTGGGATGACAGGAATCATTATAAATGACAGCATTGTCCTAGTTTCAACGGTAGATGAATATGCTAAAGGCCAGGACTTTATAAAAGCCATTATTAATGGAGCATGTAACAGGTTGAGACCAGTAGTATTAACAACGCTAACAACTGTATTAGGTATGGCTCCACTATTATTTGAAAAATCACAAGGAGCTCAGTTTCTAAAGCCAACAGTCATCACACTTGTTTATGGCCTTGGCTTTGGTATGGTACTGGTCCTGATTGTTGTTCCATCAATATTAGCAATGCAACTAGATGTTTCACGGCAGCTAAAAGCTTTTAAGTCTTCAATCTCATTTAAACACAAGGCATTAGCGCTAAGACTTATTATGTTATTAACGTCACTTTTGATAATTACTATTTTTACTCTTACATTGGGATCAGTGGTATTAACTGGTGATTTACATCCGTACATCAATTCTGTTTTTCAAGATTATCATTTTGAAAATACGTATCTATGGAGTTTAGCTGTTTATCTTAGCTTCACTATCATAATTATTTTTACTGCTTATATTTTAAATGTTTTTGTACATAAATTTGTGCTTCGACAAACAAGATAAATTGAAATTTTAACAAAATAATTCATATTAACAGCCCTGGATTAAACTACCCTCATTTTTTCCGATCAAAGTTATAGATATACCTTTCCTACTTAAAACAAACGTTTCTACTCCGGATTTCTCACCCTTTGCAAAAATTTTTAAATAATTTGCGCTTTGCTCTATATCGGGAATAGAAAACCAAATATTACTATCAGGAAGCTCTACCAAAGCTGTTTCAATAGGAACATGATCTTTAGAAAATCCAATATCAGCACTAAAAATTAAATTTTTACCTTCTGCCTTAAAATCACATTTTATACTCTTAAACTCATTTTTCAACATCAACTGAGGAGCTTTATCCAAATATTCAATAATATCCTGATCTATAGCAGTTTGTGATGCTCTTAGCTTAATGGTTAAACTGCGAGCAACTGGAATACACAGTTTTTCACAAATCCCCAATGTTATGTTCAACTTTGCCTTTATTAACTTCCCGGCATTTAGAGGTGTAAATTCAATCGGTAAAATTACAAAATCCTCATAACCTAAAGTCATCATACCTTCATCATTAAATTTTTTTGGATTTGGCCAAATCACTTTTGCCATTGATAAATTTTGAGAACCAGTCCAATCAAACACGGGAACAAAACCTGTTTCTCCAGGATGCCTCCAATAAGTTTTCCAACCTGACTTCAATTTTACTTTGAGCCCACCATAATGAATTCCATTGTTATTTCTCCAACCTTTTAATAATTCTAATTCCAATACCTCTGAAAACTCTTTAGAGAGAACTGACTTAATCGAAATCAGAAATATTAATATCGCAATAAAAATGAATTTCATAAAGTTTTCTTTGTAGAAAGTAAGTTAAAATTGTTGCTATACTGATGATAAGTGAGAGTTTTAAAGCTTTTTTCTTAAATTGTAACTGAAAAAAAAATAATTAAATTAAAGATGTCAAAGAAGTCCGATTATACAAATCTCAACGGTAAGTTCTTAATTGCGATGCCAAATATGGGGGACAGTAGGTTTAAACATGCTGTAATATACATTTGCTCTCACAATGAAAATGGAGCAATGGGTTTAATAATTAATAGGGCTGCAATTAATTTCAACCTATCTGATCTGATCAAGCAATTAACTTTACCAAAAAATATTAAACCAGAAGTTTTTCCGATCAATATAGGTGGTCCTGTCGAACCCTATCGAGGTTTTATTCTTCATACTTTGGATTATGTGAACCAAGATCACACGGTTGAAATAGATAATACTTTAGGAATGACATCATCATTAGATATTTTAGAAGATATTGCCATGTCAAAGGGTCCAAAAACGTTTTTAGTAGCTTTAGGATATTCCGGTTGGGGTGCTGGTCAACTTGATCTGGAAATAAAGAATAATGGATGGTTAATTTCTGATGCAAGCTTAGACGTAATATTTAAAAAAGATAATTCAAAAAAATGGGAAGAAGCGCTCAAAATTTTGCGAATTGACCCAATTCTTCTATCTAATGAAGGTGGAAATGCTTAAGAACGGTATGCGGCACGACGTAATCTATCATTAAGGGCTAAACCCAATCCAAGATTTGGAATAGGTGATACAGCAATACGATCTGCTCCAATATTTTTTGCTAGACCATCAATCAAACGCATATGTGAAAAAAAATTTGCAGCTGCCTCTATTAAGTTTCCTTTAGTAGATAGATTCAAATCTGCATTTGGAACACCAAAACCCAACAAAACTTCATTATCTCTTCTTTTCTGGGCGTTTAATCTCAATCGCGTATCAGGTGAATAATGGGACTTTAATTGTCCTGGTGAATTCAAAATCGTGCCTTCCTTTACGGAATTTATCTCGCCCAGTACCCTTTCCAAATCTTCAATCGCTACCCCCCCATGTCTTAAAAGTGTGGGCTTGGGAGTACTTACGTCAATGATAGTGCTTTCAAGACCAATCTCACTTCTACCGCCATCTATTACTGCTGGTATCACGCTACCTAATTCATTGATTACATCTTCTGAAGTAGTGGTACTAATTTTTCCAGATCTATTTGCCGAGGGCGCTGCGATAGGAGTATTACAAAGCCTAATAAATTCTAGAGCTATTTTGTTAGATGGTATTCTTATACCGACTGTATTAAGTCCAGATGTCACCAGTGAAGAAATATTAGTATTTTTCTTCAATTTACATACAATCGTCAAAGGTCCAGGCCAAAAGGCTTCTGCTAACTTTATAGTACTATCATCAAGACACACATATTTATTAATCAAAGTCAGATCACAAAAATGGATAATGAGTGGATTAAAACTTGGCCTTTCTTTAGCTTTAAATATTCCAGCTACTGCTAAATCATTTCGAGCATCCGCACCTAATCCGTAAACTGTTTCTGTAGGAAACGCTACTTGCCGCCCATTTTTGATAAGATTTGACGCCTTCAACAAACCTTTTTTATTTGCTTTCAACAATTCAGCCAATATTTTTAACTCCTAATCGTACAATCTTTCTTGCTACTTCTTAAATTTAGTTTTACCCAATGTGTAAAAGTTACCTCTTAGACTATTATACTCCAAGAAAAAGAGCATTGAACATAAAATTAATGATTTTTTCAATAATCACACAAACCTGATTTGACCAAAACAATTTGATCCGATCATCAAGTAAAAGAAAACCACTGAAACTAAATGAAATTCCCATATATAAACCCTCCTGAAAGTGGGCAAGCTATTGAGATTGCAACCGATATTTTATGGATGAGGCTCCCCTTACCGATGGCCTTAAATCATGTGAATGTGTATGCAATAAGAGAGAAAACAAAAATTAACGATGGTTGGACATTAATTGATACTGGTTTCGATACAAAAAATACTCGTTCTATTTGGGAAAAACTATTAAAAGGTCCGCTATTAGGTTTACCCATAATTCGAGTAATTATTACGCACCATCACCCAGATCACATAGGTTTAGCTGGATGGTTTAAATCTAAATTCAACTCAGAAATCTGGGCATCCCGTACAACTTGGTTGTTTGCAAGAATGATGACCTTAGATAGGACTGAAAAACATTCTGCTGAGACGCTAAATTTTTATAAGTTGGCTGGTATGGATAAAGATATTTTTAGCAGGCGCTCTAAAGAAGCACCTTTTAATTTCAGTGATGTGGTGGCACCAATTCCACTAGGCTATAAAAGACTTCAACAAAATGAGGTTATACAAATAGGAAGACGGCACTGGAATATCCACATGGGAAATGGACACTCTCCAGAACACTCTACGCTATGGTCTACAGATGATAATATTGTTATTGCAGGAGACCAAATCCTTCCATCTATCTCACCAAACCTAGGAGTTTACGCAACTGAACCAGAAGCCGATCCCGTTGGTGAATGGTTGGAGGCATGTGAAAGATTATCTCTAGAAGCAAATGACAAACAGCTCGTTCTTCCCGGCCATAAGTTACCATTTTATGGCTTGCCCAATCGTTTAAGACAACTAATTGAAAATCATTACGAAGCTCTAGAAAGATTATTAAACTTCTTAACAATACCTAAAACGGCTACCCAATGTTTTGAGCCTCTTTTTAAAAGAACAATCACTGAAGGCGAATACGGTCTTGCGCTTGCTGAAAGTATCGGGCATTTAAATCATCTACTTGCGAAAAACAAAATAAGTCGCGAAAAAACAGCTGAAGGTGTTTGGCTTTGGAAAAAAATATAAATATATTTTATTTGTAAAAGAAATTATGGTTTTATATAGTAATTAAAAGAATAATGAGGAAAAAATGACTAAACATGAACATGGGTCCCAGGACACTAAAGTACAAGAGAAAGTATTTGAAGGATTTATGAAATGGGTTGTTGGTGTTAGCGCATTTTCAATAGGCGTGTTAATTTTCTTAGCAATTTTTAATAGTTGAAAAAATCTCAACTGACTTAAGCTGAATATTGAAACGAAACTTTTTAAATTTAACCTTATTTTTGTTAACCATTATCTTATCAGTGGGCTGCGCGACAAAAGAAATTTCTTGGGCACCTAGTGACAAAGTTCTATTAGCTAAATACAAAAATAAAGAACCATCCTCTGTAACATTATTGACTATGATTAATAATCATACAGGCGTCGGGGGACACTCAGCACTTCTAATTAATGCAACTGAACGCATACTATTTGACCCCGCGGGTACCTTTGTTCATCCGCAGATTCCAGAAAGGCATGATGTCTTATTTGGGATCAACGATGCAGCTTTTGAGAGATATGTAGATTATCATGCCAGACCATCAATTCATGTTGTAATACAAAAACTTGAGGTGGACTTAAAACTAGCAGAAGATATTAGCAAGGAAGTTCAAACATATGGACCTGTTCAAAATATGATGTGCTCTTTCGCGATCAGTGAAATATTAAGTAAACATAATAGATTTAAAGACCTACCTAAGACGTTATTCCCGAAAAATACTATGGAAAATTTTGCTAAATTGGATGCAACCGAGACAACTATAATTTACGATTATATAGAAGATGATAAATCCAATATATTTTTGGAAAAACAAAGCCCAAAAAAATAAAACCCCAATAAAACATCAGGGTTTTTAAATTCATTTTCGAAACTACATAATTCCTATTTCACGTTGAGCTTTTTTTCGTGCCAGTTTTCTGGTACGTCTAATTGCTTCAGCTTTTTCTCTTGCTTTCTTTTCAGACGGCTTCTCAAAATGTTGCTTGAGCTTCATTTCCCGAAAGACACCTTCACGTTGTAACTTTTTCTTTAAAGCGCGCAACGCTTGGTCTACATTATTATCTCGAACTTGAACCTGCATGTGGATTCACCACCTTTCAAAGTTTATAGTTGCAATTATTTGCAGGAAGCGTTGAGATAGCAAAAACAAAACCATTTGTCTATAGATGAATAAATAGGATTAAATTTGGCAGATACTAACCAACTAATTAAAATCGCGCTAAAACATGTGCCATTTGAAGGGTGGAACGAACAAGTTTTTAAGAAGACCTGTTTGGAAGGAAAAATTTCAATTGATCAGGGCAAATTGCTTTTCCCACGATCTTCCACCGATTTAATGTTAAGCTTTATAAAACGAGATGACAAAGAAACATCCAATCTAATCAAAAGGAAGGATAATACCGAAGAGAAATACCGAGACAGAATATTAAATGCAATTTTCTGTAGAATAAATTTAGCTGAGAAAAATAAGGAAGCTTACAGAAAAGCTATGAGCTTACTTGCATTACCACACATGGCTGCTGATAATGCTGCGATGATTTGGAACTTGTCAGATACAATTTGGGTCGCGTTAGATGATAATTCTACTGATATTAATTGGTATACAAAAAGAATTTCACTAGGGTTTGTTTACAGCGCAGCATTAATTTATTGGCTGGGTGATGAAAGTGATGGTCTGAAAAATACAAAAGGTTTTTTAGAGCGCCGAATACAGAACATAATGGAATTTGAGATGGTAAAGGGCAAATTTAAAAATTCGAAGTTTGGACGAGAGTTTATGAGGGGAACTAGTAAATTTTATTCTATCATGAATACTCAAAAAAATGAATGAAGGTAAATAGGTAGTGAAAATTCCAAACAAAATGAAGGCAGTAAAAATTTCTAAGCCTGGGGGATCCAAGGTCCTAGAAATTCATCAAGAAAAAGTACCAAAACCCGGGCATAAGCAAATATTAATTAAGATTGCATACGCCGGGGTAAATAGACCAGATGTGCTTCAGCGTATGGGTTTATATAATCCTCCACCAAGTGCTTCTCACATTCTTGGTCTTGAGGCTTCTGGCACGATTGTAGCACTTGGCCCTGGCTGTTCGCGCTGGAAACTTGGCGATAAAATTACTGCTTTATTACCTGGTGGAGGTTATTCAGAGTATGCTGTTACCCATGAGGACCATGCGCTACCAATTCCAAAATCGTTATCAATTAAAGAAAGTGCTGGTGTTTGCGAGACATTTTTTACGGTATGGTCAAATGTTTTTATGCGTGGAAAACTACGAGCCGGGGAAACTTTTCTTGTGCATGGCGGAACATCTGGTATCGGAACTACTGCAATTCAGTTAGCCACAGCTATAGGTGCTAAAGTTTTTGCTACAGCAGGATCAAATGAAAAATGTAAATTTTGTACTAAGATTGGCGCACATCATGCGATAAACTATAAAACAAAAGATTTTCAATTAGCCATAAAAGAAATGAATCAAGGTTTAGGAATAGATATTATACTCGATATGGTTGGTGGAAAATATATTCAAAAAAATATTAAAACATTAGCGGATGAAGGTCGCCTGATTCAAATAGCCTTTCTTGAAGGTCACAAACAAGAAGTAAATTTCTCAGAAATAATGACACGAAGACTTACCCTAACAGGATCAACGTTGCGACCTCAAACTGACCTAAACAAATCAATAATTGCAAGTGAATTGCGACAATACGTGTGGCCACTTTTGGAGACGGGCAGAGTTAAGCCAATTATCGATCAAGTATTTTCATTAAACGAAGTGCAGAATGCTCATAGAGCAATAGAAAATGACCATATTGGCAAAATATTGTTATCAATGTAACTAATAATTTTTATCCAATTTCATTATTTATTTCATTAATATAAAACCCCATTTAAAGTGCAATAAAACGCTTCCCTATTCGTAATTCTCAGCGTATAAGCGCTCTTATTCCAGAAAACGCAAGTATCAATATTAGAGCAAAATGCGGTTTCATCGCAAAAATTGAATATAAAGAGGATCGAATTATGGCACTTCCAATAATGGCAAAAGCAACTGCTGTTTGGCTTGTTGACAATACAATGTTAACATTTAAGCAAATAGGTGACTTTTGTGGTCTACACGAATTAGAAGTACAAGGAATAGCTGATGGTGAAGTTGCTTCCGGTATTAAAGGGTTTGATCCAATCGCCAATAATCAACTTGACTCAGAGGAAATAAAAAGAGCCTTAGAAAGCCCAAGTTACAAATTGATTTTAAAACACAATCCATCGGCTGAAGGTGAGACAAAAAAACGTGGTCCTAGGTATACTCCACTTTCTAAAAGGCAAGATCGACCCTCAGCAATAGCTTGGCTGGTAAAGTTTCATCCAGAATTATCCGATGCTCAAATTTCTAAATTAGTTGGAACGACAAAGCCCACTATTTTGACAATACGAGATAGAAGTCACTGGAATATTGTCAATATTCAGCCTGTTGATCCAGTGGCGTTAGGGCTTTGCAAACAGACAGAATTAGATGCAGCAGTAAAGAAAGCAGCTGCTAAAATAGAACAACAGTCAGAAAAGATTTCTGATGATGCAAAAATAAGACTTGTAAGTACGGAAGAATCACTTAAGGAAAATGAGGTTTCAAAAATACCGGCTTCTATTACAGGTCTAGAATCATTCTCCATATCTAAGGAAATGGAAAACAGCGAAACCAGTGTAGACGCTGAAAGCTTATTCAATTTACCAAATAATGAAAATGATGAAAAAACTTAAAATTCCACACCAATCTGTGCTTTTATTCCAGATCGAAATGGATGTTTAACTAACTCCATTTCGGTGACCAAATCAGCTATTTCTATCAGCTGATCTTTCGCATTGCGTCCTGTGAGTACAACATGAGTATCTTCTGGTTTCTCATGCTCTAAAAACTTAACAACTTCGTTGACATCAATATAATCATATCGCAAAGCGATATTTATTTCGTCAAGCAAAATCATTTTATTACTGTCATCTCTAATCAATTCCTTCGCTTTTTCCCAAGCTGCAAGGGCCATCTCTGTATCGCGGTTTTTATCTTGAGTTTCCCAAGTAAATCCTTCACCCATAGTATGAAACTCACATATTTTTTGAAAATTTGACAAAATTAAATCTCTCTCACCTGTACTCATTCCACCTTTTATGAATTGGACAACCCCACATCTCATGCCATGGGCAATGCATCTGAAAATCATCCCAAAAGCTGCTGAAGATTTTCCTTTTCCTTTTCCAGTATTAATGATTATCAATCCTTTTTTATCGGTCTTGGTAGCCATTATCTTATCACGTGCTGCTTTCTTTTTCGCCATCTTGAGAGCGTGTCTCTCCTCATCAGAATTCGACATGATTTTCCCCTATTTTTGTGAAATTTTTCTTATACTCGTGCTTATTGTGAAATACTGCAAGATTATTTTAATCTACAGAAGATTTCTCAATTTATTTATATTAACAATTGCTGTGTTAGATTTGGGTCTCCATAAGCCCCTATCTATTGCCTCTTGAAATCTATCAATAATCTCACTTAAGGCTGGTTGATTATTGTCGAAAATAAATTGATAGTTCTCTTTATCTTCTATGAAGGATTTATACACAAGATCAAAGTGATGATTGGCAACTGCACCAGTTGTAGCTGAAAAAGCAAATAAATAATCTACAGTAGCTGCCATTTCAAATGCACCTTTATAACCATGTCTTTTTACTCCCTCAATCCATTTTGGATTCACAACACGAGATCGAACCACTCGCCCAATTTCTTCTTCCAAAGTTCTAATTACGGGATTTTCCGGTCTCGAATGATCATTATGATAAACTGGGCGATTTTTTCCTTGCAACATTTTAACAGCAGACGCAGCTCCCCCTTCAAACTGGTAGTAATCATCAGAGTCTAAAATATCATGCTCACGGTTATCTTGATTTTGTACTATCGCTTCCACACCAGAAAGTCTATTTTCAAAAGCTTTTCGAGCCTCAATACCATTTATTTCATTACCATAAGCATATGAACCCCAAGCCATATAAGCCTCTGCTAAATCATCTGTACTACCCCATAATCGTTCATCAATCATGGCTTGAAGGCCAGCTCCATAAGCTCCTGGTTTAGAGCCAAATACTCGATAATCTGTTCCATCAATTGATGCTTTCGCTGGATTCATATCTAAAGACTCATCCAAATTCATTACCGCTTTGACCGCATTATCAAATAAAGAAATCAATTGTGGAAATGCATCTCTAAAAAATCCAGAGACTCTTAAAGTGACGTCAATACGAGGTCTATCTAATACTGACAAAGGAAGAATTTCAAATCCAACAACACGTCTATTTGCCAAATCCCACTTTGGCTTGACACCCATTAATGCCATTGCTTGAGCTATATCATCTCCACCTGTTCTCATATTTGCAGTTCCCCAGGCAGTAATTAAGATAGATTTAGGCCACTCACCAAACGTTTGAAGATGTCTTTGCAGCAGTAAATTAGCAGACTTCCACCCTAATGCCCATGCAGTTGGAGTAGGAACAGCTCTACTATCAACACTAAAAAAATTCCGCCCCGTTGGTAAAACATCTAACCTACCACGAGTAGGAGCACCTGAGGAGCCAGGAGAGATAAAACTGCCATTTAATGCATTCAAGATACCAAGATGTTCCATTCTACCACATGATTTCAAGGTAGGCCTCACAAAATCTTTTATGTGTTTTAATACCAAGAGAGTATTTTTTCCAAAAAATTTCTCAGATCCGTCGATAAGTTTTGCAGCCAAATTTTCCAACCGCTCTATCGTGTCACCAAAACTTCTCCAATTATCTAAAGAACATTCTTCGAGAATTTTTGGCCTTGGGCCAACCCAACTTTCGGCCATTTCACATTTTAAGGGATCAAACCCCAACTTCAAATCTTCAGCAATTGCTGTTATTAAAGATGCATCCTGACCATTCCCTTTTGCTCGTGGAACACGAACCAAGGCTTGAATTAAGTCTCTTTCAAGTCGCCCACTTGGTGACAAGCCAAATATATGCAGACCATCCCTTATTTGGGCCTCTTTTAAATCACATAAATATGCATCTAACTTTGCCAGATTATCATCAACATCACTCTCATCCATTCCGACATCAAGATCCAAATCAATCGCCCTGCTTAAGGAAAAAATCTCTTTCTTCAAATACTCGAGTCGTTTTGGATCAATCCCGGCTGCTTCATAATATTCATCAACCAGGGCCTCAAGTTCTTTGAGTGGCCCATATGTTTCCGCTCTTGTTAGTGGTGGAGTTAGATGATCAATTATTACCGCACTAGTGCGTCTTTTTGCTTGTGTTCCCTCACCTGGATCATTCACAATAAATGGGTATATATTTGGTATTGCTCCTAATGCTACTTCTGGAAAGCACTCATCAGATAATGCTAAGGCTTTACCAGGCAACCATTCTAAATTTCCGTGTTTACCCATGTGTATTAACGCATGACAATTAAATTCTTCTTTTAACCAAAAATAAAATGCTAAGTAATTGTGCGGTGGAACTAAGTCTGGAGAGTGATAGGTCTCTTTTGGGTCTATATTGTAGCCACGTGCCGGCTGTATCCCAATTACTATATTTCCAAAGTTAAGCACTGATAGAACAAAACTATCATTATCAATAAATGGATCGCTTTCTGGCCTACCCCACCTTTCTTCAATTGATTGCTTAACCCTATAAGGTAAATTTTTAAATATCTCTTTATAATTTTTTAATGAAAATCTCACACCACCCTGTTTTTCATGCCTATGTGTCAACCAATTTGTTGGGCCAGACGTGATTTTATCCATTAACTCGAGCGTAGTTTTTGGAATATCACAAACGGTATAACCATTTTCTGATAAAAACTTCATCAGATTAATTGTTGAAGCGGGAGTATCTAACCCTACACCATTTGCTAATCGACCATCCTTATTTGGATAGTTAGCCAATATTAAGCCAATTTTTCTATCCGAAACATGTTGTTTCCTCAGGTTAACCCAAGAAGAAATCAACTGAGTTACAAACTCAACTCTATCTCCATTTGCCTGATAAGTTGCCAAAGAGCATTGGGTGTTTTTATCAAAATAAGCCTCACCTTTAAATGAAATAGCTCTAGCCAAAATTCTACCATCCACCTCTGGCAAAGCTACATTCATGGCTATATCTCTACCGGATAATCCAGTAGTTCCATCACGCCAGGTTACTTCTGAAGAACTAGACAGTACTAATTGAAAAACCATAGCGTTTTGGGTTTCATGCATAACAAGAGGGTTTGAGTCTGTGTGAAAATCCTCTTGATTAGGAGAGTTTGTTGAGAAACTTGTACAATTCAGAATTAGAGAAGGCGTTGCATTTTTGAAAAAATATTTAAGTGATGCTACTGAAACAGGGTCTTTGAGTGATGCGACAAATATTGGCATTGGGTTCAAGCCACTATTTAACATAGATTTAACCATCTTATTGATCGGACTAAGTCCCCCACCTTGTATCAAGGCTCGATAAAAGATTATGGGAACAATAGGGGCTTCAGGTAACCATTTTTCTTTAAGGTTATCCAAATCACACATGCCTAATCCAGGCCAATAAGTTCCCGCACGCAAAAGAGGTCTCGCCCCTTCCGGTTTTTCAGCATTACCAAGCATTGAATTAGCGTAAATTAGGGCATTGGAAATATTATCTGATCCACCCTCGATAAAATAAGTTAGTAAGGTTTCCCAATCATCACGATCAACGGTTGATAAGCGCCAAAGTTCATCGTCCGGCTTATCATCACCAGGCAATGCAACAAACGGTATACCTGCTTCACCCAACCTAGCCGAATATTGTTCTACACCGTATTTCCAATATCCTACGCCTCCTAAAATACGTGCAATAACTAGCTTTGACCCCAATGCACATTGGTCTAAATGCATATCAACTGACATAGGATGTCTTAAATGCATCATATTCATTAACCTAAGACTCGGCGCACGTAAATCTAGGAAGGCTCTAGCTTCTGACATACAAACAAGCTCAGTATCAGCAGCTGAAATAAATACTACATCTGCAGGTGTTTGACCTGGGTCAATAGGTTCCAAACCATCATCTATTGTTCCGGGTTGTGCTGCAAGAAGATGCATTTAAATTATTTTTTCCATGTAAACGCTCGTTTCATTTTGCAAATAGTCTCCAAAACGATTACAAAAGGTAAATCCATTCTTTTTATATAAAGCCACTGCAGCATTTAACTCTAAACCAGTCTCTAATTTAACACAATTTAAATTCTGAAGCTTAGCTTGCAAGATTATATGGTTTAGTAATTGTTGCGCTACACCTCGACCTCTTTCCTTGCCTTCTACAAACATCGACTTTAATTCACCATAAGAATCTGCAATAGACAAAGCTGCACAACCAATCACATTTCTATTACAAACTGCTACATAGAACTTAACATTATCCGCACATAATTCATCCAACGAAAGTGCATATATATCGTCTTGTGGAAATAATTCTGATAGCAAATTTTGACTTGCCTCAAGCAAACGCAGAGCCTCAGGGTGACGTGGGTCACTAGCAACGATTTCTATTTGACCTGTCATTCCATCAGTTTCTCAATAATCCTCTTTTGATTCATGCCTTTTTGACCTATTACCACAATCTTTGTTTCACGTTCCTCATGAACATTGAAAGCTTTATCAAAATATGAATCCAATCGAGGACCTACAGCTTGAATAGTCAATCTTAAAGGTTTTCCCTCTACTGCAACAAAACCTTTTAATCGTAAGATATCATGTTCGGTTATCACTTTAATAACTTTTTGGGTGAAAGTAGTAATATCTTTAATCTCTTGCATTGAAACTACAAAACTTTCAAAATCATCATGATGATGGTCATCATGATGATGGTCAT
>Ga0163111_10000625_pt1 | contig 21244 bp, 12 predicted proteins | sample CRUFie1St18metaG_FD_109645 | JGI IMG/M metagenome (GOLD analysis project Ga0163111, IMG submission 109645) | Marine microbial communities from the Costa Rica Dome - CRUD Field 142mm St18 metaG | ecosystem: Environmental > Aquatic > Marine > Oceanic > Photic zone | place: Costa Rica: the Eastern... | reverse complement strand
ACTTCTCGAACTGACTCTGCTCCTGCTTCATGCCCTTTCCATCTAGGTAAGTTCCTAGATTTAGCCCATCGGCCATTACCATCCATTATTATAGCAATGTGTTTAGGGATATTGTCGTTTTCTGAAGACATTGTAGGTAGGATTTAGCTATCTGCTAATTCCAATAAGATCGATTTGGAATCAAACCAATTCAACTAATGAAAATAAAACTTATATCTAGTCTCTGAATAGAGTTTCTTTCCTATCTGGCCCTACGCCTATTATTTTTACAGGGGTTTCACAGAGTTCAGATAGTCGATCAAGATAATTGTTAGCATTTTTTGGGAGAGAATCTATTGATGGTGCACCTGCGGTAATATCATCACCCCAACCTGGTAATTCTTCGTAATTTGGCGTGCACTCTTCCCAATCTTCTGAATTGGCAGGAGGTGTTGTTATTGTCTCGCCTCTGAGTTCATAAGAAGTACATATTTTTATGCTTTCTATGCCATCTAGACCATCAACATTTGTGACTGCTAACTGGTCTGCTCCATTTAATCTGCAAGCATGCCTTACAAGTACAGCATCAAACCAACCGCATCTTCTCTTTCTACCAGTCGTCGCACCAAATTCACGACCCATTCCATGCATGCGGTCTGAGAATTCTTGGTTTTCTGTTATAAAAGGACCAGAACCAACCCTTGTTGTGTAGGCCTTAGCAACGCAAGTTACATTATCAATTTTTCTTGGAGATACTCCTGAACCCGTGCAGGCTCCACCAGCAGTGGTGTTAGATGAAGTCACAAATGGGTAAGTGCCATGATCAATATCAAGGTATGTGCCTTGTGCACCTTCAAAAAGGAGGGATTTTCCTTCAGCTAGCCTTTCATGCAAATAAGTTGTAGTCTCGCAAATAAAAGGTTTGAGCCTTGAAGCAGCACTATTTAACTGTTCAATAATTTGATCCGCAATAAGTGGATCAATATCGCTGCCTTCTAATAATGAGTTTGCTTTTTCGACTTTAGATTTGATTTTGGTTACCAATTTCTCTTGGTTGAAAAGGTCGGACATCCTTATGCCTGATCTTTCTGACTTATCAACATAAGTTGGTCCAATGCCTCGGCCTGTCGTTCCGATTTTTTTACCTCCTAATCCAGATTCTCTAAAAGAATCTAAAATTCTATGATAAGGAAGAGTTAAGTGAGCTCTATTACTTATTACTAAATTGTCTGGGCTTATTGCAATTCCCTGACCTTCGAGCTTATCAAATTCTTCAAGTAAGGAGACTGGATCAATGACTACACCATTGCCAATAACACAATTTTTTTCAGGCCATAAAATTCCCGATGGTATTAGATGAAGTACATATTTTTTACCATCGTGAATTACTGTATGTCCTGCATTGTTACCACCTTGGGCACGTACAACAATATCGGTCTTTTCAGTAAGAAAGTCTACGATTTTACCTTTTCCTTCATCACCCCATTGGGCACCGACAATGATTGTATTAGCCATAAAATTTAATCTAATTAGATAATCTTGTTATTAGTGTTAAATCTAAAATTCAGGAAAAATGTTTTTAAATAAAAAGTTAGATTATTATTAAGTGTTAGAAGAGCTTTTGGATTTATCTATTAATTCAGCAAACTCCGAGAAAAAATATTTAGCATCATTTGGTCCTGGGGATGCCTCAGGATGATATTGTACACAAAAAGTGGGATGCTCAGTGCTACGAAGCCCTTCAACTGTATTGTCATTTAAATTAACGTGAGTTACTTCTGTGTTTGATGGAAGTGAGTCTGGGTCTACTGCAAAACCATGGTTTTGTGATGTAATAGCGACTGATCCTGTTCTTAGATCCTTAACTGGTTGATTTCCACCTCTATGACCAAATTTTAGTTTAAATGTCTTTCCTCCTAATGCATGAGCTAGAACTTGATGTCCTAGGCAAATACCAAATACTGGAGCCTTTCCAAGTAGTGCGTTAATTTCTTTGTGGATATCACCTAAAGCCTCAGGGTCGCCTGGACCATTTGATAAAAATATACCATCTGGTTTCATAGAAAGAACATCCTCAGCTTTTGTTCGAGCATTTACAACGTTAACTGAAAAACCTTCTCTACGTAGACAACGTAGAATGTTCTGTTTAATACCAAAATCATAAGCTACTATCCGATACTTTATTTCTGGTAGTGATAAATAATGATCCTTACCTTCAACTTCATCTGGCTCAGTGGTTGGATTTGCTAAGACCCATTCCCTGCTCTCAGAACCATCAGGATCCCACTGATAGGATTCTTTGGTAGTTACTTCACGAACAAAGTCAGAACCTTCCATGGTTTCTGATGATGATGCTTTCTTAATAGCTTCTTCCGGACTTATGTCTCCAGTACCTAAATAGGCTCGCATGGCTCCTTTTTCTCTCAAATGTTTAGTAAGGGCACGAGTATCTATTCCTTGGATTCCGATAATGTTGTTTTCTTCCAAGTAAGTGTGTAGTGATGATTCAGACCTCCAGTTACTGGGAACGTCACAGAGCTCTTCTATCACAAATCCTCTAACGTGCGGGCAATGACTTTCCGTGTCTTTACTGTTGACTCCATAATTGCCAATGTGAGGATAAGTCATTGTGACGATTTGACCTCTATATGAGGGATCAGTCAAAATTTCCTGATATCCGGTCATTGAAGTGTTGAAGCAGATTTCACCAGTTTGTTCACCATTTGCCCCAAATGATTCACCTAAAAAATGGCGACCGTCTTCAAGGGCTAGGATTGCTTTCATATTATTCTATTAGCTATATAATTTTATCTGACTCGATGATTTATTGCAGGAATTGATAATGATGCAAGCAATCAAGGAAAAAATTATAAAACCATTTAAATTTGAACGTTTTTAGTGATGCTTTTTATCTGATTTAAGGGGATATTTTGCGTTCTTAGGCGGATGGTATCTATTAGAATGCCACTTTGGTTTAGTCTTAGATTATTGCCATAAATTCTTCCTCCTTGCCATGTGATAATCGTGAATTTTTGTCCTGGAGGAGTTTTTTTTCCTGCTGACCTAAATACCATTGCGTCGACAGCTCCACTTAGATCAAAAGTTTTATTGCCAAATAGAGATGAATTACAATTCATCTCTATTCCATTTTGGTTTCTTAAAATGGAAGTCAGATCACATTCAAAAAAATCTCCACTTGATAAAAGGACACCGCGCCTTTGCCCATCTAAAAACTTATCAAATTTTCCATCGATAGGGTGATTAAATTCAATTCTCGAAATAGTTAGTGCTGGAATAACCTTACCTTTGTTTTGTCCTCCTAATTTAATGATAGATTTGGTGGCCGATTCTATCGGTGAATGAAAAATGGTTCCATCAATTAAAGCTATTTTAGGCTCCATAATTTTTTGGGGACCTAATTCTGTGATGGTTCCAACCGATAAATGATCGAATACAGTCGCCCATTTTCGTCTAGGTTTTCTGCCTTGGCCGACTATGCATGCAATGGCCGAATCTCCCATGTTATCAGGAAAAGACATTAACTCTCTCCAAAAATTTCCATCTGGTGAAACATACCCTGTGATTTTTCCTTGTTGCCTGATTAGCCTTATCCAGTGACCTGGTCTGGAGTTGTTTCTTGGATCAGATTTACTAACGGTAGTACCATTTTTCGTGTAATGAATTGAGGCGGGACGCCGATGAGATAGTGCTAAAAAGATGTTTTCCGATTCAGGTTCAATGTTACTCCTAATCATTATGCCGCTTTTAGTTTCTTGCTCATAAGTATCAATTCTTGAAATTCTTGTAGTTATATGTGCGTCAACCTTAGGTAATGGACGGTAGGCTGTATAAAATGATGAGAATTCTGCATTGCGATCAGGTGATGATGTTTCAACAAGGACACTGCCTTTCTTCACAGTTACAGAACCGCCTCTAGGCAGGTTTCCTACTATAGAATCATTCCATGGAGAGGGGAGTGGTCCGTCTTCATAAGTTTTTGATGATGGAGATGAAGGAGGCGCATAGAAAATTATTTTACCAACATCATCTAAATTGACAGTTTCAGAAATATCCTCTAAAGGCTTGCCTTCATGATTCTTGATTTTAAAGAGTTTATTATCTTTAAGAATTACATGTCCTCCCCACCAAGAGGAGACGTCTTTGTTTCCAATATCTACCCTAAATTCCGCATAACTTTGAAGCGTTAAGAAAATTAGAAACAAACTCACTCCATATATATTTGATTTGAGTTTCTTTTTTGACATTTTGTTTTTTATCTTTGGTAAAGGGGTACGTAATGATAAGGCATTGCTAATATCATTGTGTATACTGCAGTTGAGTAAATTGGCCCAGGACTGCTTCCGTCAAGTTCGCGGTTCCAGAATTTATGACCATCATCATTAGTTTTTACTCTTTCCAAAAGGGCTTTGCTTAAAGTGGAGTACCAATCAGCCCAAACCTTTCCACCGATCATATATTGAGCAGGGGCAGCATAAAAATTTCCATAAGTAAACCACCGGTCGCCGGGTTTAAATTTTTTGTTCAAATAATCAGAGCCAGACTTCACCATTGGATCGTCATATTCACCGCAGACCTGAAGGGAATATATAGCGGCGGCTGTTCTTGCAAATCCTGAACCTTGACTGGGTTGGTAGCCAAAGCCTCCGTCTCTTTCATTGAAACATTTTCGGACATAATTTACCGCATCGTTGATCGTTTTCTGAGGTACTGACAGGCCTCCATTCTTAGCAGCTCTTAATGCAACAACGGCTAATACAGTTACAGAAATATCGGCATCTCTAGCTATGGGCTGATAACGCCATCCTCCTTGAGGGTTTTGGCTGCTTACTATAACCTTGATCATTTTTTCTAACTTAATTTTCAAGTTGTCGTCCTGAGTTTGCCCATAGAGTTCAGCAAGAGCTATACTAGCGATGCCATGGAAATACATGTACTGACCACTGTTCTCGTCACCTATAAGACCTTGATCGTTTACTTGTGAGAGGAGATATTTTACAGCTTGATCCACATTCTTTCCATAGGGCCCCTCATTAGGAAGGTTGCCTGCAGTTTGGAAAGTTAACAAAGTATATGCCGTCATAGCTATCGGGTATCTGGCTTCTTCACCTGTTTCACCGGACCATGCTCCAGTTGGAGATTGTTTTGAGGCTAGATATGATAGGGCAGAATTTATTACCGCTTCCGTTTTGGCGTTAACTTTAATGGGGTCTTCAAGGCGACCTTTAGTGGGAGCTCCGAAACCGTAATGGAATGAAAACAAGATTATCCACAATGCAGTAATTGTGGTTTGGTTTAATCTTATTAAGCTTAAATACATTTGATTTTTTTACGCTTATTTGATTATTTGTCAGTGGCTTTATCTGAAAGATTTTTAAGGTATTGCTCGATTAAAGAACCGTACTCTGCAGGAAAACTCTCAGAGGTTGACTGATTCAATGTCCCTCTTTCACGTTTAGGTAAGCCTATAAATTTACTCGAACCTCTTTCATCTCTCTTAGGGCCTTTAGCCCCGCCTTTTCCTGCGTAATTTCCTTGATCTCCATTTCCTTGTTCAGGTGGTTGACCTTGACCTTGACCTTGACCTTGACCTTGACCTTGACCTTGACCTTGACCTTGACCTTGACCTTGACCTTCACCTTGGCCTTCACCTTGGCCTTCACCTTGGCCTTCACCTTGACCTTCACCTTGGCCTTCACCTTGGCCTTCACCTTGGCCTTCACCTTGGCCTTCACCTTGACCTTCACCAAGACCAGCTTGAGCAAGAGCAACTGCTGCAGCTGCTTCCGATAATGAAGCGGCAGCTTGTTCCGAACTTCCTTGAGCTGGAGATCCTTGGCCAGATGATGCCGAGCTTTGGGCTTCACCTAATGCTCCTTGAGCTTGGCTTAGCGCGCTGAGCGCAGAAGGAGGTAAAGCATTACTGCTTTGGGCAGCGTTAGTTATGGGGCTTATAGCATCAGAAGCTTGCCCTAGTGGTGCAGAAGCTGAACTTACTCCTGCATTTGCTAACTGTTCGGCTAATTCTTGAATGGCTCTTTGTTCATCTTGAAATTCACTTGGTGTACCTTGGCCTTCACCTTGGCCTTCACCTTGGCCTTCACCTTGGCCTTCACCTTGGCCCTCACCTGTCGGTTCTTGTGCTTCACCAAGGGCATTTTGAGCCGTCTCCATTTGTTCAAGAGCGCCCTCTATATCTCCAAAGGAGAGTTCTTTGGCAGCGATTTCCGTTGCTATTGCGGCTTGTGCTAATGCAGGATCTATTGGAGAGTTGGTTGCTGCCTCCCCAACTGCTTCTGCTAATTCTTTTTGTCTCTTTGCTAACTCATTGGCAGCACTCTCGGCTGCCGCTAATTGTTCCTGTGCTTCAGATACAGATGCTTGAGCTTCAGCAATAGCAGCAGCGGCCTCGGATAAAGCGGATGGGTCATTCATGGATTCTTGGCCTAGAGCTTCAGCAAGTTCAGAAGCTTGTTGCTCTAGAGCAGCCTTGGCTTCGTTTAAATCGTTCAAGGCACCGCTTTGATCAGGAGCTGCGCTAGCCGGTTCGCCTGAGGCTAATTCATCAGATGCAGTGCTCTGTTTTTCTGAGGCTTGTGATAATTCATTTGATGCTTTTTCAGAAGAATTGGAAGCTTCTTTAGCTAATTCATTGGTTTGCTCTTGTAGGTTTTTTTGTGCCTCGGAAAGTTTACTGGAATCTTGCGCGTTACTCTGGTCTTTTCCTTCTTGAGGTATAGAATCCGCAGTACTTTGGTTGAGGTCTTTTTGGTCTTCAATGATAGGCTCTAGTTTTTCAATGAGGTCATTGATGTTAGCTAGTTCTTGAGCTGCATCTTTGAGCTGTTCTATCTGCTCAGAAATAGCCTCTTCAGCATCAGCTAATTTATTGATAGCATTTTGTTGAGCCTCAGGAGAATTTTCGCCTGCTGCTAAATCAGCTCCAGCTTCAGCCATTGCGGCCATAGCCTCGGCTAAGGATGCTGCGGCCTCAGGTAATTCTTGTTCAGAGGCAGTTGAAGTTGCTTTTGCAGTTTTACCTTCAATTTCTGCTTGGTCTGCAGACTTTTCTTGTATTTTTTCAATGTCTGTATTGTCCGCAGCTTCTTTTGTAATTGATTTAAGCTCTTCTTCTTCTTTTCTGATTTCTTTTACTTCTGCTAGTAGATCTTCGAGTTCTTGTATTTTTTCACTAGGAACCTCAGCAATCGCCTCAGATTCTGAAATTTTTTCTATGAGTGCGTTTCTAGCTTCGTCGAGTTTTTCTAATGCGGTGACTTCTCGGGGGAGTGCTTTGTCTCTACGCTCATCAATCGGCAAGTTTTCCTTTAGAGCATCTCTTGCGGATTGCATTTCAGGCGTTGACTGTTTTATCGCCTCGGATATTGACGGAGCTACTTCAGATAATTCATCTGCAAGGAAATTAGTCACATCTGCTAGTTCTCCTTGTTCCTTTGCCAGTTCTAAAGATTTATTTTCAGCTTCTGTCTTTAGTCTATTTTCAACATACTGTTTGTTGGCTTGCTCAAAAGCTTGTTCAAGTCTGTTTGTGGCTTGTTCCACTCTTGAATTGAGAACTTTGTTTTCCCTTTGAAGTTCAGCGGCTAATTGTTTTGTTCTTCGCTCTTTATTTTGTTCGGCTCTTTGTAATTGACGCTCTCTTTGCTTGAGTTGATTTTCTAAAGTTTTGGTAAGCGATTCATTATTAGCATTTTTTGCTTCTGTTAATTGATTGTTCGTTTTTTCAATTTGGTCTTCGAATATTTTTTCTTGAGAATTTAAAGCGGTTTGCTCGATTTTTTCCATCTTGCTTAATTCCTCCATCCGCTCACCTCTTTCAAATTCTCTAAACTTAACAGCTTTCTCGAGCTGGTCTATTCTTCTACGAATGTGTTCTGGGAATTTTTCTTTTTCGAGTTTTGATTGATTCTTCTCTGAAAGTTTTTCTGTGGATTTCCGAATCGCAGTTTCCGTATCAATGATATTTTCTAGCTTTTCAAGAGCCTCTACCATTTGTTCTAGTTCTCCTTTTTCTGCCTCAAGGATTTTAGCCATTTTCCATAATGAATCTCTAGAAGTCTTTTCAAATGAAACAGCGCTCATGAGTCGCTTTCCTTTAATCTCGTCTATCGCTTTGGTTATGTTTTCAATTAGTCTGGAGTCGCTAGCGTGCTTCTGAGCTTTGTTAGGCCTTTGATCGGGAGACCCTTCGGTCATTTCTGCGATCTGTGATAATCTTTTGAGGATGCTGCTGACTTCGCCTGCTAGAGCCTCTTGTTCAGTATATTGAAGTTGAATAGATATTTCCTCGGATCTGGTAGGGCTTCCTGGTACAAAATTCGATGAGGCTAGTGTTATAGCTTCATGAAGGTTCGTTGTTTGTCTATTACCCAGTTCCTTTACGAGTCTAGCTAGATCAAAGAGAGCTACTTGTGATTGGTACTCAAGAAGGATTCTTCTTAACTGAACGATAACGCCCTTTTGTCCGGCAAATGCGGTTAATATTTTAGCGCTTGCTGCCGGTGAATTAGCATCTTTCAATGTGTCCTCTCTTGCCCCGTTGAGAAGCCCGACAATTTCTTTCATTTGTTCCTTTGAAAGGTTGCCAAGTACCATTCTTATGGCCTTGATAACCTCAAGATCACTACCTGCAAGACCATTACGATTAAACTCATCGATTAAAGAATCTAACTGTTCTCCTGTTCTTTGAGTGGAGTCTTTAATTCTTTGCTGTTTTCTTTCTTGATTAAGAAGGGAATTTTGAGGAAATGCTCCAAAGGAATTTGCTAGTAACATTGATAAAATCAAAGTCACTAAAATGTGATGTATTGATTGCAATTTCATGAGCATTAATAGTTTAGATGATTCTTAAAGGAATTCCAAAGATCAATTTTTCTTATTTGGTGTATTTTTTCTAATTATTGATTCTAGGTCCTTGTTAAGAGTTTCTTGATCATTAGTAGCCTCGTCTACACTTCCTAGTGCGTCTGAGGTTCTGCCAAGTAAATCGGCGCGTTTTTCGTCGGGAGTTACTACTTTGAGTGTTAAAAATTCTGTGCTGCTAATGTTTGATCCTGCAATGTTCTGGTCAGAGGCTTCTAACCAATAGTCAATTTTATCACCTTCTTTAAGGCCAGGATCCAACGAACCTAGATCCCATTCATAATTATTTTTAATTTGGGTTTTTCCTAATTCGTCGACTAATAGCGGTATAGTGATGATTTCATTCTCATTTCTTCTAAATTTTAAATTAATAGAATTAACGCCAAATCGATCACTTGCTTCGTATTCTATGAGGAATCTAGCCTTTCGGGTGACTAATTCTTCCGACCTCTTAGGATAGGTAATGCGAATTTCTGGAGGTAGATCTGTTAATAGGGATATTTTATAAATTGCCGCATCCTTGGATTTCATTTCTTCAGTGTCTGTAAGAGATACGCTGAATCCGGATAAGTTTTTTGATGGAATTTTTATTATAGCTTTACCTTTCTTTTTATCTTCCTTGTTGATGTTTAGAGGTAAAGAGTTTTCTATGCCAAGGAATTTAACCTGACCGGTATTAAGTTCCTTTGAGGATGCAATGTTAATTGTCACTTCACTACCAGGAAAAAAAGTAAAGTCTCCAGGAACATGTTTAGTTGAATCCTGTTTTGTGAACTTTGGATAGTTTTGAATGGCTGATATTTGTTTTATTGAAGGCCTTTCGATCGCTATAATTTTTGAATAAATAGTCTTTGCATCGTCTATTTGTGCGCTAAAATTAAAAGACTCTGGTACGTCTTCGATGATCGCCGAATAAACATTTTCATCGGCTTCATTTCTTTCCATTTGGATTAAAATTTTTCTACCAGAATCAAAATTTATTTTTAAGTTAGCTTTGAGTTGAGAGGTTTTTTTGGATTCAATTTTGTAAGAAAGAGTGACATTGTCTCCAATGCCTACTCTTTTAATTTCAGGAAAATTTACGATCTTTGTGTCACGGGGAATTTCTATTTTTTTCCCAAAAGCTCTTTTCAAGAGAATGACAAAAGAATCTTTTTCATTAATTGCCCAAGTCCCTGAAATAATAACAACTAAGATCAATGCTAGAGTAGCTCTAATCATTGCTTTCGGATTTACGATTTTAAGATAATTAAATTTTTTCGATACTTCCTTAGTCTCTGATATCATTGATCTGATCATGTTCATTGGAGCATGATCAGGGAATGCAGCTCTTCGTTTGGCGAATTGGATAGAGCTTATTAATCGACTGTCGAAAGTTTTGTTTCGTCTTTCGATATCTAAGGCTAGAGATTCGTCATTTTTCCATTTTGTTATTAAAGAGAAAAATGACCAGAGTGTAGATATTGCCGAGATTGTTATAACACAAAATATTCCCAATGATCTTGTATTTGCATCCAGATCCACCATCAGGTCAATAAAAAGAAGTGATATTAGAAGAGCTATTGAGATCGATAGAGTAATGGCAAAACGTCGTGCGAATTCAACGGCAATAATTGAGATTCTCGCTCGCGCAAGCCTCTTCCTCAGTGCTTTTACTGCGCTGAGAGGTATTGTTGATGATGTGTTGCCTGACATTATTTTATTTTAATTCGGCGAATTTTCTCATAAACCATTCCACAGTTATTGGTATTAAGAGTAGTATTAAGTACAAAGGCGAACTCCATAAATTGGCTTCTCTTCGTAGTTTTATCTTAGAAGGTTCGATGCTAGCAATTTTTGGAAGTTGGAAGAGGTCTTCTTCTCTGAAGTAATAACCATTGGTTATATCAGATAGCTCTTTCAGGCTTCTTTCATTTATAGCTGTTTCTGAGAATTCTCTGTTTGCATCCCTAACATTGAGGTCTATGCCACTTAACTCATCATCTCCTATACTTAGCTGATATCGACCAGGGTCACCGGCAGTAAATTCACTTCTGTAATATCCGGGTGATCCGGGAACTGCTCTTAATGTGACTTTTTTCGGTCCAGCTGAAGTGGATTTACTTTCCTTAAGGATTGCCTCGATCGTTTCATCTTCTCTAGGGATAAAATTCTCATCAAGTAGTCTTGCAAAAACCGTAAAATTATCACCTGTCCTTGCAACAGCTCGGTCTGACCTTATTTCAGACCTACGAGAGCCTGTAGCTAATCGTCTTCCGGCCATTCTCTGGACAATTTGTCCCCAGAATCTAGTGTGGTAAAGGTCTCCAGTATTCTTTCTCCATCGCCATGTATTTTCCGTTCCTATCCATAGGACTTCGCCTGCACCATATCTTTGCATGGCAACAATAGGATGGTCTCCTTCGGGATGTGTTAAGTAGGTTTTTGCTGCAGGCTTTGCACTGAGTGTTTTTACGGACCAAAAAATGGGTGGTAATTTACTCCATCTTTGTTTCGCGAGTTCTGGATCTTCCTCAAGATTAAGGAATCCTTCTTTTAGACCAGTCTCAGTAATTTCAAGGGATATTGGCCTCTGGGCATTATTGGTATTTCCACCAAGACGAGTGGGCGCAAGTTCAACAGGAATTAATTTCTCCAGAGCAGTGTTTCTGTAGGATGATGGAGTGAACCTTTTTCCAGCCATGATGACTAGGGATCCTCCGCCATCAGAAACAAAAGATGAAATGTTATCGATAGTATTTTGAGGTAATTGATCAGGATTAATATCTCCAAACATGATCAGGTCATAGCTAAAAAGTTTTTCTCTGCTTTCAGGAAATGAATCAATGTAAGGGGATTCATCTGAACGAGCTACGATTGGATCAACGCCGGCGAGAAAGCAATCAAGTTCAATTCTTCTTTCTCTTAAGAGCATTGCTTGAACATACTTAAACTCCCATCTAGGAGAGCTTTCTATCATTAGTACTTTTAGAGAAGAATCTAAAACCCTGAGGCCTCGGGAGAAGCTGTTATTATTATCTATAATTTCATCAGCTGAAGTTTCGATGGTCGCCGATATCTGATACTCATTAGGTTTGGAAGGTATAACTGGTAAAGTGATTTCCTGAGTATCTTCTTCAGTAAAAACGAATTCTTTTTCAATGGCTTTGACTCCTGACATTGTAATTATCAGTTTCCCTTTCTCACCTGCCATACCCTGTTGATTGATTTTTACGGTGACTGGAACCGCGTCTTGAGCTAGTGCGACGCTAGGGAGTTCTATAGTTTCAATTGCAACGTCGCGGGGTGAATTAGTTCCTACTCCATAGGTAAATACAGGAATTCCTCTATCTCTTAGACTTTCAGCAACTGGAACAATGGCTTTCCCTTCATTATGAGCTCCATCACTAACTAAAATAATGCCACCCAAATCGTCTGCACTATGTCTTCTTAGAACTTCATAAAGAGAATTGCCAATTGAGGTTTCAGGAGCTTCCGGATTAGAAAAAATTTCATTATCTTTAATGCCACCGCCAAAATTGTAGGTAACGATTTCAGATTTTTTTTCCAGACTTTTTAGCAAGTTTAACTTTTCATTTTTTAGCGCTTGCTCGGCGATTTGAGCTCTTGTAGAGGGGGATTTAGGCGTTGGATCTGGTGCAGATTTTATTCCTGCATCTGGATCTAATATTCCATTTGCGATTGATTCTCTGGCTCTGTCCTCAATATTTGTTCTTGGATCAGCAATCCCCATGCTAGAGGAGTTGTCAATGAGTACGGCTAGAGTTTTTTTATGATCTCTCTCAAGATCTAGATTTATTATGGGTCTTAGCAAAAGGCCTAATAGAAGTATAAAAAAGACAATGCGCATTAAAAGCATTGTGCGTCTTCTTGAAGGTTTAACGTCTTCAGGAGTTGATTTATAGAAAAACCAAGAACATGCAATTAGTAGTATTGCAGCTAATATCAAAATTATTGGTGATACTATAGGGGCTAACTGGATTGAAATGCCCGTGATCGATGAAGTTTCATCGCTCGGTACGCCAATCAGCTTAAGTAGTATCGAATTCAATTTATTTCTCCTGGCTAAATTTTTGTGAAAGGAAAAGCTCTACTATCGTTAGTAGGAGAGCTGCCAACAGAAGCATTGGCCAAATTTCTGCACCCTTACGTTTTCTGTTTAAAGCTTCAGTAATTTCATCCACTGAGTTCAATTCGATGAAATTAGAGGAAATTTCTTTTAGCCTTTCAATTTGTGGCTCTGAGAGTTTTTCGGGGTTTGATTCTCTAGGGTCTCCACTAGCCGAAAATTGAATCAGTTCAAAAGGGTCAGTAAGTTTCAGGTCATATATACCTGAAGTATTAACCTTTTTAAATTCTATGTCAGCTCCTTCATTAGTTGCTTCGGCTGAGATGAGTGACGCCGTTTCTGATTTTGAGTGAGAAATTGTCGCCTCTTTATTGACCCAAGATTCAGAGACTTTTCTAATAAAGGTCTCACCGACTTGAATATTTAAACCAGAATCGATTCTTGATATTACACTACCGATGACTCTATGAATGATAGGTAAGAATGCAGGTTTCACGGCCAAGTCATTCCACTCAGTGTCTGCAGAACTACTAAATTGGTAGACCTTACCTAATCCAACATCAGCTTCGATAATTGCAGCAAAACCATTGTCGTATTCGACTGCAATGTTGCCGTTTTTACCCGTATGCATTAAAAGTTCATAGGCTTTGAAAGTCTTCACGTCTCCAAGAGTGCCAGCTCCTGGATCATTCCATAGTTCAACAAGAGGGTGGTCGTATCCGCTAGCTTGCAATGAAAGGGGTGTTAATGAATTTTGGTCTGGAATTATTTTGCCAAAAGATGCGGGAAGAAGATTTAATTTTTCATGCAGTTCTTGATTGTAAAACGAGGCGTTAATGTTGTCTCCAGGAAACACGATTAGCCCGCCCCCATTTCTTACAAAATCATTTAGTGTATTTGCAAATTCATTAGTGAAGTCCGGAACGTTAGCGAGGAAAATAACATCGTATTCATTTATTTTTAATTCCTGAATCGACCCTAGATTAGATTTTTCAGCGGTGATAAAAAACGAATCTGCTAGATCTTCGGAGACGGGCACTAATGCATTTTGTAAGAAGAAAGTTTCTGATTCGGTTGGACTTCTTCCTGGTTCTCCATCAATGAGAAGTGTTCGGATTTTTTCTATTGCTCTGATTACAATTTCTCTGGAATTATCAACAGCCTTACAGTCTTCATAATCAATCGAGGATTTTATTCTGAGATAGCCTGGAGATTCAATTTCGACGAAAGCAGTAATTGTTTTTTCTTCACCAGGATTTATGGATTCGATAATGACAGGTAAACCTGAAGGTTTCTCGTTGATGCTTATTTGAACAGGAATGTCGTTAACTTCTACTTCACCAAAATTGGTAACCTCAACTGAAAGTCTCATTGGTTGACCGACTGAAACTATGGGTGTTTTCTGTGATAATCGTGTAATGGCAATGTTTTCATTAGGTTTTTTTCCTACCAGAGTGATTATTGTATTAATGGTTTCTTTATTTTGATCAAGGACTCTGGTGATAGATTCAAATTGATTCCAAGCGGATGCTTCTCCATCAGTAATTATGATCAATTCTTTTTGCGTTGAAGGGTTGTTATTTAGAGAAGTTATAGCTGATTGGATAGCGGGTAAAAGGTCACTTCCTCGGTCAGAACTTTTAGCATTTGATAGTGAATTTTGTACTCGTTCAATATCATGAGAAGGTTCTTTTATTCCTGTTCCAACTGAGTTTGCGGCAAATAGAATAGAGGAGGCAGAACCTCTTGGTATAGATCTTAAAGCTTGTTCTGCAGTTTTTTTAGCAACATCAAAACGGGTGATCTGTGAACCTTGATCAGTTCTTTGCATGCTAGCTGATGAGTCGACTATCACAGAGGCAGTTACCGTTGAGCCTAGGCCTGAAGATTTAAGCCAATCTGTGGCGGGCCTTGAAAGAGCCAAGACTATTAGTGCTACTATTGCTAGTCTTAGTAATAATAGAATCCAATCCTCAACTTTCATTCTTCTTTGGTTTCGCTCCAAGCTGACTTGAAGGAAACGCATTGCGGCCCACTTAACTCTTTTAAACCTTCGTCTATTGAGGAGATGTACAATGATGGGAATGGCCAGAGCAGCCGCCCCCATTAATAGTGCTGGATTTAGAAAAGACATCAATTACTTAGCGGCCGTTTCTCTACGGAAAGTTAAATAAGATCCTAAGACCTCTTCTAAAGGTTTTGATGTATTACACTCAACGAAGTGGCAGGAGTTTTTGCTAAATCCATCGCGTAGTTTATTTTGAAACTCACGAAACTCATTGAGATAACTTTTTCTGATTTCAGTGGGTCTAGTCTTAAGATTGGGGATCTCTTCTAGTCCCTCAAATTCGACTAGTCCATTGAAAGGGAAAGTAATTTCATCATCGTCCAAAATTTGAAGTCCTATGACTTCGTGACCAACAAATCTTAAATGTTGAACCGATTCTAAAACAGAATCTTCATTATCGAAAAAATCACTAATAACAATAACAATACCCTTCCGTTGTGCTTGGTTAGCAACCGAATGTAATTGGCCGGAAAGATCAGTTCCTCCAGAAGGGGAAAAGTGAACGAGTTTTTCTAAGATGTTAAATAAATGGTTTTGAGTATTTCCTCTGGGGAGTTCTTCTATCGTGGAATCGCCAAAAAGAGAAAGAGATACAGCGTCTCTCTGTTTGATGATCATGAATGATAGGCAAGCTGCAGCGAGTTTTGCGTATTCTAATTTAGTAAGGTCGCCAGATCCATATTGCATGGATTCACTTCCATCAACAAGAATGTGAGCTACAAAGTTAGTCTCCTGCTCATATTGTTTAATATAGTATCTATCAGTTTTTCCTAAAACTTTCCAATCAACATGTCTAACATCATCTCCAGGTGAATATTCTCTGTGTTGAGAAAATTCAATAGCGAAACCCCTGTAAGGTGATTTGTGTTCACCCGCCATATATCCTTCCACAATGAATCTGGCTGCAATACCAAGCTTGTCAGCTCTGGCAAGAGTTTTAGCATCTAGTAGTTCTATGGATTCGTTGTTCAATTTTTGAACTTCTGGGATACTGGGTTGATCAAGTTCTTCTTAATCTATTTTAATTACCTATTAATGTTGAGGTATGGCTTCGATAATTTTGGCAGTTATGGCATCTGAATCAAGGCCTTCACTTTGAGCTGCAAAATTTGGGATAAGTCTGTGACGGAAAATGGGTGGTGCGACAGCTGCGATATCACTGCAACCTACGTGGTTTTTTCCATTGAGGAGGGCATGAGCTTTAGCAGCGAGTATTAGAGACAGTCCGGCTCTAGGTCCAGCCCCCCAGCCTAACCATTTTTTGCAAATATCTAAAGCATCATCCGCTCCTGGTCGAGTGACTCTGACAAGCTTTTCAGCATAGCGCATGACATGGTCTGAGACTTGAACCGATCTGACTGTATTTTGTATTTCAAGTATATCACTACCTGATAGAGCCGGTTCCGGCTTAGAAATATTTGTCCCTGTGTAAGCTTGCATGATCTCAAACTCCTCTTCTTCTGTCGGGTATTCGACTTTGATCATGAACATGAATCTGTCTAATTGAGCTTCAGGCAGTGGGTAGGTGCCTTCTTGCTCGATAGGGTTTTGAGTCGCCAGTACAAAGAATGGATCGGGCAATGCATGATCTTCACCTCCAATTGAAACTTTTCTCTCCTGCATAGACTCTAGCATAGCTGCTTGGGTTTTTGGCGGGGTCCTGTTAATTTCGTCAGCAAGAATTATATTTGAAAATATGGGGCCTGGTAGAAATTTGAACTGCCTCTCATTTGTTGTTGGGTCTGAATAAATAACTTCAGTACCCGTGATATCCGAAGGCATGAGGTCTGGAGTGAATTGGATCCTTTTATAACCAAGATCTAAGGACTCTGCTAGGCTTGAAATTAATAAGGTTTTGGCCAGTCCAGGTACACCAACTAATAAAGCATGATTCCTGGTGAATATTGCAATCAAAACCTGGTTGATGACATCGTCTTGACCAATAATGACTTTTTTTAGTTCCTTTTTTACTCTTTCTGCGGAGCTTTGGATTTTGTCCACAGCTGAGGATTCTATAGATTCATTAGACATAAGATAAAGGTGGGACTCTTGGATTCCCTAATAGGTGATTTTTAACTAGATTAATTGATTATCAGGACGTCATTCATCCTGCAAGTGCAATTGCTCTACAAATAACTCAAGTTCTTAGTCTTATCTTACGTATTTAGATGCGCTAAGATGAATTTAGTGAAGAAAAGATGACGCGAGAAGGCCCTTTTTAACTGAATTATTCATTATTATCGGTTGATAGAAATGGATATTCGACAAAGGGTTAAAACGACAAAATAAGAGCTATTAGATCGAATATGGATTTGAATAAGAGGTATCACGATTTAGACGCGCTTAGAGCTTTTGCTATGTTGCTTGGAATCGCGCTTCATGCATTTTGTTCTTTTTTTCCATTACCAATTTGGCCTGCTCAGGATGCATATAAGCCTGAGATTAATATGCCTGAAATGTACGTTCAGTTTTTTGGAAACTTAGGATATGAGGTTGCCAGTTCATTTAATCCTTTTTGGGTAGGGCTTACTGCTATTCATGGGTTTCGTATGCAACTCTTCTTTCTCATTAGTGGTTTTTTTACTGCTATGCTTATTCGTAAGAGAGGGCTTAAGAAATTATTTAATCATAGATTCAAAAGAATATTTTTGCCTTTGATTATATCTCTTCCGATCATTTGGGTGAGTATAATTCCTGCCGCAATTTATGGAGGTGTAAAAAAGGAACAAGTTAGATCGATTTTGAAAAATGATAAAAGTTTGAATAATATTTTTGACGCTGCTCAATCAGGAGATTTAGAACAGATAAAAAAAATAATTAATGAGGATGCGGCATCAATCAATAAACAATCCCTTGACGGTGCGACTCCACTAATAACTGCATGCATGTTTGGTCAAAGTGAAGCAGTTAGTTTACTTATTTCCGTAGGAGCTGAATTGGATAAAAAAAATATTGAAGGTTCGACGGCAATGTCTGTTGCGGTGTTTTTTGGATATCCAGAAATTGTTTCCAATCTCATCGATGCAGGAGCTGATCTAAATATCAAATCCAAAGATGGATCCACTCCTCTTGATATTGCTAGTGCTCCATGGAAAGACATTAAGCCTTTCTACGATATGGTGGGTTCAATGATGGAGGGACTTGAAATGGATTATGATCGCATTCAATCAGTCCGACCTCAAATCGTTAAATTACTCCGGAAAGAGGGTGCGGTCTTTGGGGCAACGAGTAAAGAGGAAGCTGACTTAGGAATATTATTTTACCTTATATTTTTTGCGCCAGTCTTTCATCACCTTTGGTTTCTTTATTATTTGTTATGGCTTATATTAGCTTTAATTTTCCTCGTTTGGATAAATCGCAAAATACGCCTTTCAAAAATCATTCCAGATTTTTTAATAACTACGCCGGCATGTTTAATCGTCCTTTTACCCTTAACACTTTTTGTACAAAGAATGATGCCGGATGAATTTGGCCCTGTGACTGCGCCAGGGATATTACCTTGGCCACCACTCTTATCGTATTATGGAATCTTCTTTATTTTCGGAGCGCTTTGTTATGGACGAGAAAGATTTGAATCAATCTTTAGTCGGAGTTGGCTATTTTTATTGGGATTGGCATTGCCGTTTTTAATATTCGGCTTGGCGTTGCAATCCGGAAATGGAAAAGGATCGCTGTTTTTTTCCGTATGCGCAGTCACGTTTGTGTGGCTGATGGTTTTTGGTCTAATTGGGCTATTTCGATCGGTCTTTTCTCGTGAAAGCAAATTCATAAGATATGTCTCAGATTCTTCTTACTGGTTGTATATCTCTCACTTGCCTCTCATGATGTTTTTACAAGCACTTGTTAGTACATGGCAATTTTCGCCTTATCTTAAATGCCTAATAGTTTGTGTGTTGACCTTAATTCCTCTGATGTTGATGTATAGATATTCAGTTCGCTATACCTTTATTGGTACATTGCTCAATGGTAAAAGAAAGAAACTGCTAACTTAATTAGATTTTTTTGCCTTAGGATTGGCTGTTTTTTTCTTCTTTTTGCGCCTGCTATCCGATTCCATCTGCTTGGATTGAACGTAGTCTTCCATGAGTTTTACGTCATTCGGTTTGAAGCTTACTAATGCATGATCGTTTGTTTTATTCATCCATTCATGAAGCTTCTTTCTTAGGTTTTTGATTGTATTTTGGTGGTCTTTGGAGTTGGCAAGATTGTTAAGACAGTCAGGGTCTTTGGTTACATCATAAAGTTCCTCTACTGTTCGGTAGCGCATGACATTGACTCTTTTTTTTATAGTATCATTCTCTGAAGAGAGCGCTAACATTCGCTTCCACGTTGCGGTTCCATTGGTTGCTGTGGCCATTGTTCTTTTTCCATTGGACCAAGGATTAAATAAGTAGAGATATTGATGGGTTTGAACCCCTCTCATTGGATTGCGTATTCCTCCAGCATTCTCATTGTACTCTTTAAAGATGATATCTCTTTCTACTTGTTTGTTACCTTTAAGTAACGGATAGAATGTTCTTCCTTGGAGACCTTTAGGCTCTTTGATTTTTGCAATTTCTAGAAAAGTTGGTAATAAATCGATAGCAGACACCATATGAGAATTGTTGATGGATCCCGATTTAGTGATGCCTGGCCAACTCACAATCAAAGGGGTGTGGGTGCTGTGATGATAGAGTTGAGTTTTAGCAAAAGGCAGAGGCATGCCGTGATCAGAGAGAAAAAAAACGGCTGTTGAATTAACGAGTCCTGATTGATCAAGGGCTTTCATAATGGCCCCAACGCAGTCATCGGCTCTTCGAACTGAAGAATAATATAGTGCCAATTCTTTTCTTATTGTTGGATCATCGTGCAAGAATCCTGGGATTGGAACATCCTTAGCTTTGTATATTTTAGATGTTGGGTGGGCGTCTCCTGGTTTCCAAAAAGGTTTATGGGGATCTGAAATATTAACGTTGATGAAAAAAGGTTTTTTAGCCATTTTTGCCGCGTTAATTCCTCTTGTTGTGGAATCGTAGTAAGAACTGGCATCTTTCATGTGTGCCTTTTTTCCATCTTTCAACACAGTGAGATCTTCATCCCAATCATACGGTTGAAAGGGTGTTGAATGATTTACCTTTCCTCGTATTGCGGTATAATATCCACCACCTTTCATAAGGTCACAAAGAACAGGGTATTTGATATTCTTGACTTGATAAAAACCCTCAACCTGACTGGTGTGTGGGTAGCGTCCAGATAGCATGACGTTTCTTGAAGGGTAACAGTTTCCGACTTGAACGTGAGCTTTTTTGAAGCGCAACCCTTGAGAAGATAATTTATCAATATTTGGAGTGATGTCTTTAATGGTGGAACCAAAAGATCCGACCGAATCGCAACTCATGTCATCTACAGTGATCAATAAAATGTTAGTCTTCGCCGAAGATGTTATGATAAATGATAAAAATAGTAGAAATCTAATTGAGATATTGATCATATATAAAGGGTAAAAATATTATTTAATTACTTTTAACCTATAATGCCGAGTAGGTGTGCTTACGTCGATGTTGGTTAAAGTAATGGTTCTACTAATAATATTTTCCGATACTTGAGAGTCCTTTATGTTTATTTCACTCAATGTTTCAATGGTATTCCATTCTTCAAGGTTGGTGCTAGTCTCAATAATTAATTGAATGCCTACTGCAGATTTATCTATTGTGTGAGAAAGTACGATGTTGCTATCAGTTAAATTAACAGAGAGTGGAGAGCTATCATTGTAGGACTGGTCACTTGTACCGATAGCATACTCTATTAATGAATTAAGACCGTCCAGATCGCTGTCTTTCATGGGGTCACCTGTGAAACCATTAATTTGAGAGCTGGGATTTGGATCTGCTGCAGTCCAATTATTTGGATTTCCCGGATCAGGTTGAGTTAATGGGTTTATTAAAGCAAGAGCTTGACCTTGCCCGTCAGCACTTTCCGGCCATGGATCTTTATCATCATATTTAATTTCGTTAATGGTTCCATTTTCGGAATCTTCTAGTTTTATCGTTTCGCCTCCGTTACTGAGTGCTGTCCCATTTTCAAATATTCCAGCAATTATGGGTTCTTCGCCATAGGCACCAATGAATGCGGCTCTGTCTCTCACAATATAGGCTTTCTGTTTTGGTTCTAGTGTCTTAACTGACCCATTACTAAAATCAAAGTTTATCCCAGAGCTGAAACTGATTCCTTCAAGGTTAAGCGTTTTT
>Ga0163111_10000624_pt1 | contig 21253 bp, 14 predicted proteins | sample CRUFie1St18metaG_FD_109645 | JGI IMG/M metagenome (GOLD analysis project Ga0163111, IMG submission 109645) | Marine microbial communities from the Costa Rica Dome - CRUD Field 142mm St18 metaG | ecosystem: Environmental > Aquatic > Marine > Oceanic > Photic zone | place: Costa Rica: the Eastern... | reverse complement strand
GTAGTCAAATCTTTCGACTTTGGTCTTGATGTTGACATATTAAATGGAAGATCGAAGTTTATCAAACTTGAAAACAAAAAACTTGCAGACTTCATTAAGTGTGATACAAACAGAGTATTGATTGTTGATGATGTTAAAAATCAGTTCTCTAATAGTGATGATACTGAAGATCTATTTGTTAATCTTGATGCTATTAATATTACTGATGGATACGCAAGATATCTACTTCAGGTAAGAAGTGTTGACAACACTGAAATTCAGGCAACTGAAGTTATGGTTGTTCCTTCACAAGATAGAAAGTCTTTACTGACAGTTGAGAAAGCAAACGTTACTATTGGGCAAGCAAACAACCATAATACGAATACAACATTGAGTCTTGGTAGTTTTGTTGCAGATACTAACAACTTAGCATTGCAGTTTGTCCCAACTGAAGCATTTAATACTGATTATGATATCAAGATTCTTAAGAATGAGTTCAACACAACTCTGACTGGTATTAATACAAGAACAGTTGGTTTTGCAGATCTTGTTGGCGTTACAACCACAGTTGGTGTAGGAACAACGGTATCTCTGATTGTTAGAGATGCAAACATCACTGAAGGTGTTTATGCAAATGTTGAAGTTGTTAATGAAGTATCTCAGTTGAGAACAGTTGTTGAACTGTATATGGACCACGATGGATCCGATACTTTTGTTTCAGAATTTTACTTTGATAATGATGGGACTACTGAAGCATCCGATAACTTCATTGGAACCTTCAGAGGAAATATCAACTCTGGTGTTCTTTCACTAGACTTCACTAACAGCACTGAAAGTGACTCAGTTCTTGTTAGAACTAGAGCAGTTGGATTTGGATCAACATCTGTCGGCGTTGGAACTTATAGATTCCTTTCAGGATCACAACCAGCAGAGACTGAAAAATCTGGAAGACTCCAAACTAACTTTGCACAAACTGTTGGTATTTCTACTCCTATCAGTGTTTCCAATTCTGATGTAACAACTTTGAAAACACTTGCAAGAGTTGGATATGGAAATACTTCCGCACTGCATCAACTACTGGTAATACACGATGGAACATCAGCTTATACCGTACAATATCCTTATCTTTCCATTGGAAGTACCAGCGGAATTGGAACATTTGGGGCAAACATTAGCAGTAATGATCTGCTATTAAACTTCTTCCCAGATTCTACAATCTCGGGATCTCAAGAGATTGTAGTTCAAACTTATACCGAGGTTCTACAAACCGTTAGAGATCTTGATAATGTTGCCGATATTTTAACATATGGTCCAGTAAATGAAGAACTGTCTGTAAGTGGTTATAACGCTCTTAATGGTGAGAGAAGTAATGCCACTGCATTTGATATGAATTACGAAGACATTCCCATCTTCGCGAAGACTTTCAATCCATCAGAGACTACTGTCCTCGATAAAGGAACTGGTATCTTTACCATTGAAGATCACTTCTTCCAGACTGGAGAGCGTTTGATCTATGAACCAGGTTCAACTTTCACAGGTATTGCTGCAACTGCAATGAATCGTGCAGGAACTAGTGTTGGACTAGCAACTGAAGTATATGCAATTAGATTGAACTCGGATCAGTTTAAGGTTGCAGAATCCGCAGCAAATGCAAATTCTGGAACTGGTGTTACCTTTACCGATGATGGTGGCGGCAATGCTCACACCTTTGAGATGTTCAAGAAACTTAGCAAGTCTGTTATCTCTATCAATGGCGTTGTTCAAAGTCCAATTGCATTTACAGACATTAACTATGATCTTACCGATAACGGTGGATCTATTACCGGTCTAACATCATTCTTCTCAATTTCCGGTATTTCATCCATCTTACCTGGAGATATCTTCAAGGTTGATGATGAATATATGAAGGTTGAAGGTGTTGGTCTTGGAACCACATCTATTGGTCCAATTTCTGGAACTGGTAATTTCAACGTTGTTAAAGTTGAGAGAGGATTTGTTGGATCTTCTGCCACAGTGCACGATGACGGTGCTAATGCAAGGATCTTTATTGGTTCATTCAATATTGTCAAGAGTAAGATCCATTTCACCGAACCACCAAGAGGTGATTTAGGACAAATAGTTGGTCTCGACAATCTACCTAAAGCAAAGTCTTCATTCGGTGGAAGAGTATATCTTAGACAAGATTATTCTACCAACCAGGTATTTGATGACATCTCCAAAGACTTTACTGGAATTGGCAAAACTTATACCGTAACTGTTGCTGGAATCAATACAAGTGGTATTGAAACTGGAAGTGGAGTCGTCTTTATTAACGACATCTTCCAAAAACCATCAACAGAAAACAACCAAGGAAATAATTACGATTTTTAACAAATTTCTGCTGGTATTTCTAGCGTTATCTTTACTGGTATTACTTCATCTAATGGTCAATTAGTTCTATCTCAGGAAAGCATCAACAAGAACCAACTGCCTAGAGGTGGTGTAATTGTTTCTCTTGGTTCTACACCTGGTCTTGGATTTGCACCTCTGGTTGGTGCTGCTGTAACCGCAGTTGTATCTGGTGGCGCTATTCAATCTGTTGGTCTTGGAAGCACTGACATTCACGGATCTGGATATCGTGGTGCATCAGTTTCAATCGGAATTACTGAGTTTGGTGGATCACCTGGAACTGGTGCAGATGTTTCTGCAGTCGTTGGTGCTGGTGGAACTCTGATCTTTACTGTCAATAGCGGTGGATCTGGATACACAAATCCAATCGTAAGTATTCCTGCACCATCATATGAAAATCTGGAAGTTGTTGGTGTATCGCGTCTTGGTATTGGAGCAACAACAGAAACTGGTACTGGTCTGCTTCTGACTCTTGATGTTGGTTCTGCTTCTACAACGGGCATTGGATCAACTTTATTCGAAGTTAAGAATTTCAAGATCGATAGACCTGGATACGCATTCTTACCTGGCGATAAGTTCAAACCAGTTGGACTTGTAACTGACAAGGGACTTGCTTCTCCACTTGCAGACTTTGAACTGGAAGTTCTTGATACTTTCTCTGATTCATTCTCCTCCTGGTCATTTGGTGAGTTGGACTTCATTGATCCAATCTCAGATCTTCAGGATGGATCAAGAACAAGATTCCCACTTAACTATGAAGGCGAATTGTTGAGTTTTGAACTGGGATCTGATCCAGAGTTAGATCTTAACGCAGTTCTACTGATCTTTATCAATGGTGTTATTCAAGAACCTGGATCTCATTATCAGTTTGGTGGTGGTACATCATTCAACTTTGTAACCGCACCTAAAAAAGAAGATAATATTTCAGTCTTCTTCTACAGAGGAACACGCGGTACTGATAGTGTTTCGGTTGAAATTATTGAAACCATTAAAGAAGGTGATGAATTGCAGTTGATGCAGTTTGATAATGTTGTTACTCAAAATCGTAGAAGCATTGCAGGTATCGTTACCTCAGACTTGGTTGAAACAAATCTCTATGCAGGTCAGGGTGTTAGTGATTCAGTTTCTAGACCATTTGATTGGTACAAGCAAAAGGTAGATAAGTTCATCAATAATAACTTTGTCTATAAGACAAGACCTTCGATCGAACCACACGTTTATCCAACTGCAAGAATTATCGGTGATGTTTCATCCTCCACTGGTGAGATTTTCGTTGATAACGCACAGTTCTTCAACTATGAAGAAAATGAATCTTCGATCGTTATTGATGCCGTAGATGCTCTTATTGTAAATGGTGGTTCTTCGGATCCAGTAGCAGCAGCAATTACTGCAACTGTTGGAACTGGTGGAACAATTAGTGCCTTAACAATCACCAGTGGTGGTTCAGGTTATGTTGGATCTGCAGTAACAATCTCACTTTCTGCACCTAAGACTATTGGTGTTGGTGTTGGAACAACTGCTTCTGCAACTATTCCAGTTGTAAATGGCGCATTGAATGGAACTGCTAACATCACCAACCCTGGATTTGGATATAATGCTTCTAATCCTCCATTAGTTCTTTCACCCACACCTAACCCAACATTTGAAAATATTACTTCTATTGATATTGTTCAAGGTGGCGCAGGTATTGTTACCGGTATTACAACCGTTATCGGAACTGGTGGTCAGGGAACTCTGGGTCTTAAGTTCTTCCTGAATGCTGCAAGCAATGCTCAGTATTCAAACTTCGCAAATGGTTATCCAATCTTTATTTCGGACACCATTGTCGGTCGGGGAGTAACTTCCATCAATAACTCTCAAAATGATGCAGTTGTTGGTGTGGGAACAACCTTTGTTGATAATATTTACATCGTCAGAAACTTCTCTGCTTCTGCAGCGAATGCAGAGTTTGTTGCTGACATCCTTTCAACCACAGCGTCAAGTTCAGAAATACCTGCAACTGGATTCGTTACTTGTGGAAGATTCTCCTGGGGTCGTCTCGCGGGCATCTCAAGATCAAGTTCACCAATCTCTATCGGTGTTACAGGTCTTACATTCTCAGGTCTCAGCACATATCCGACTATTCAAAGAAGAACATTCGGACACAGAGACTCTGGTGCTCTCAGAAACGATCTAGGATAAAGTATAAATATAGAAAAAACCTAGCACGATGGCGGCCATTGTAACAGATCAGTTTAGAATATTGAATGCGGAAAATTTTGTAAATTCCGTTACAAATACTTCTAACGCATATTATGTCTTTGTGGGATTGGCAAATCCTACGGCAAGTGGTTTTGGGAAATCTTCTACTTGGGACACAAACACTCCAAGTCCTATTGATAACTTTGAATATCAAGGATTTGTAAGTGATAATATGTCTTTTGGTAGGAAGGTTACTTCCTCAAACGTTAGAAGAGTTGTTAGAAGAATAAACTGGGTTCAAGGAACGCGATATGAAATGTATCGCCAAGATTACAGTATTAATAGTCTGTCTCCAGTATCTAAATCTGCGAGACTATATGATGCAAACTACTATGTGATGAATAGTGAGTTCAAAGTCTATACTTGTATTGATAACGGTTCTTCCGGCATCTCTACAACAGGCAATGCATCTTTGGATGAACCAACATTCACTGATCTTGAACCATCGAAACCTGGTGTTAGTGGTGATGGATATGTTTGGAAGTTTCTGTTCTCAGTTGCTCCAAGTGATGTCATCAAGTTTGACTCTACAGAATATATCACGTTACCCAATGATTGGGAAACAACAACCAATGCTCAGATTGCCGCCGTCAGAGACAATGGTGACTCTACAGTAAATGAGAATCAGTTAAAGAAAATTTATATTGATGAACGTGGTGCTGGATATTCTCAAGGAACTCACGAATTAGATATTCTGGGTGATGGTACTGGAGGTAAAGCAATCCTTGATGTTGATGCTCTGGGAAGAATTACCAGTGCCTCAGTTTCTTCTGGAGGTAAGAATTATTCTTACGCAATGGTTGATCTTGGATCAATTAACTCCAATTCCACAACTAAAGCAAAACTGATTCCGATTATCCCTCCTTCAAAGGGTCACGGACACAATATTTACCATGAATTGGGTGCAGAAAGGGTTCTCCTTTATGCACGTTTTGATGATTCTACTAAGGATTTCCCAATAGATACAACAATATCTCAAATTGGTATTGTTAAAAATCCAACTTCTGTTGGTTCTACCGCAGTATTTACGGATAATCAATATTCGTCAATGGGAGCAATCAAGTTTTCAACAACTTCAGGCACTCTTGCGATAGGTGATGTTCTTAGTCAGAGTGTGACTGGTGGAACTGCTAAAGGGTTTGTTTTTTCATATGACACAGAAACTAAAGTTGCTAAGTATGTTCAGGACAGATCACTGTTCTTGAATCAAACATCATTTGATCAAACTGATTATGTTGGAGTGACAACTTCCGCTCGTGTTTATGAATTTGCTTCAAACACAAACGCTGTAACTAGCGACGGTGGTTTCTCAGGAACAGTTGATACTGCATTTACTGGAGTTTCAACGAATCCAACAGGATCAAAGGTTATCTCCTTAGGTGTCAACTTTGCAAACGGAGTTGCAACACCAGAGATAAATAAAGGATCGGGGGATATTATTTACATTGACAATAGACCTGCCATCTCTAGAAATTCTAGACAAAAAGAAGACGTTAAAATTATCCTGGAATTCTAAAAAATGCCACAAAAAACGAATCTCAATATAAGCCCATATTTTGATGATTTTGATAAGGACGATAACTTTTATCGTGTCCTATTCAAACCAGGATTCCCTGTTCAAGCGAGAGAATTGACAACTCTGCAATCCATTTTGCAGAATCAAGTAGAAAACTTTGGTAGTCATATTTTCAAAGAAGGATCGATGGTGATCCCTGGAAATATCAACTATGATAATGAATATACTTCTCTAAAGATTAACTCAGACTACTTAGGAATACCGGTAACGGCATATGTAGATAAACTAGTAGGAAAGAGACTGAAGGGACAGACTTCAGGTGTAACTGCTAGTGTTGATAAGTTCCTGGATGTTTCTCCTGCAGAAGGTATCACAGACTTAACTCTGTTCATTAGATATCATGATTCTAATGTATCTGGAGAATTTGCAACATTCAGTGACGGCGAGGTTCTAACTGTTGAAGAAGGTTTTACTTACGGAAACACTTCTATAAATGCTGGAGATACAGTTGCTACGGTAGCACCTGAAGATGCTGCTGCTATTGGTAGTAATGTTTCTATTGGTACAGGTGTTTATTTTATTAGAGGAACATTTGTTGACGTTGCCGCAGATAAAATTGTTCTAGATGCATATAGCAATACTTCATCTTTCCGAGTTGGTCTAGAAATTACTGAAGAACTCATCACCGCAAAGGATGATGATTCTCTGTATGATAATGCAAAAGGATTTTCTAACTTTGCTGCACCAGGTGCAGACAGACTGAAGATTTCTACAAAACTCAGTAAAAAACTTCTTACTGATTATGATGACAAAACTTTTGTTGAATTAGTCAGAATTGAAAATGGTCAAATTAAGAAGTTACAGAATAGTTCTGTCTACAGCATTATCAAAGAGTACTTTGCAAAGAGAACCTTTGAAGAGTCTGGAGATTATTCTCTTGGAAACTTTGGTGTTAGTACATCAGAGATTTTAAACGATAGAATGTCTAACGAAGGTGTATATTTTGCAGATCAAATAACTGATCAAGGTAACACTCCTTCCGAAGACTTGTATGCAGTAAAACTTTCTGCAGGAAAGGCATACGTCAAAGGATTTGACATAGAGACTGTTTCAACAACAGTTCTTGATGTAGAAAAACCAAGAGATACAAGATCAGTATCAGATTCTTTAGTTCCATTTGAGTTTGGAACACTTTTGAGACTGAACAACGTCAATGGTTCTCCTTTCATTGGTGTTAATAATAACGATAACACTATAAATCTATTCAATCAGAGAAAAACAACTGCAAACGCAACTTCTGGTTCTGGAACTCAAGTTGGTAGAGCAAGAGTTTATTCTTTTAGTTTGACAGATGCTTCATATTCAAATGCAGCATCACAGTTTGATCTTTACTTATTTGACGTTCAAACTTTTACTGAACTTACTCTCAACTCTTCAGTAACAAACGCACAACTTCCAGATTCTTCATTTGTTGAGGGTGTAAGTAGTGGTGCATCAGGTTTTGCAAATGCTCAGGGTGGTGGTAGTACTACAGTTAACCTTGTTCAAACAACTGGAACCTTTATTGCTGGAGAACAATTAAGAATTAATGGAACTACTTTAGTTTCAAGATCTGTAAGTAGTGTTAGAACTTTTGGTATTGAAGATGTTAAGTCAGTATTCCAAGATTCTACTGCGGTTGATTCAGAATTGAAGTCTGATTTCTCTGGCGATATGATTTTGCAGAGAAAGACTGCACCAAACTTTAGTATTGCAGATCAAATTACTATTAGCAGTGCTGGTATTGCTACAGTTGCTGGTAAGAACTTTGTTGGTATCAAGAGAGATTCAATTGTCAGATACCAGACTTCAAATCTTTCAGTCCCAACATTCAACAGAGTTCAAAGTGTTGCTGCTGATGGATTAACAATGACACTGGCAGCAACAACTGATGTTGCTAGTGTTTGTGATGGTGGTATTGTTGCGGGAACAGTCAATTTCACACTTGGTGCTCCCATTGTAAGAAATAAAGGTGGTATGTATGCACCTTTAGAAGAAACTGATGTTGCTACAGTTGGTCTCTCTGGATCTAATCTTATTGTAACTACTCAGGTCAGAGAGAAATCTACTAATGGTGCCGGAGAACTGACTCTAGTTCCTGGAGATACTGGTATTACTAGTTCTAGATATGAGACATTTGATGCTGAACGTTACTCCGTTCACTATTCTGATGGAACCACTGAAGATCTAACCTCAGATCAGTTTACTTTGGGAACTGATGGCACCGTTACACTTACAGGTTTGACAGCATCACAGTCAAGTAATGTTACTGTTAATGCAACTGTCAAGAAGATTGGTATAAGCGAAAAGAGAAAAGATTATATCAGAAGTGAAAAAATTAATATCACTCAATGTAGAAGTGGAGTTACAACTTCTCTGACAGGACTTACACAGAGTAATTTCTATGGAACAAGGATTGAAGACAAAGAAATCTCACTCAATGTTCCTGATGTTGTAAAGGTTATTGCCGTCTATGAAGCACTTGATACTAACGCTCCCGTATTAGATAAATTAACCTTCCCTGCTGGACTCGCTCTGGATACAAATTCTATCCTTGGTGAGAAGATTCTTGGTAAAGAGACTGGTGCTTTAGCACAGATTGTCACAAGATCTTCCGCAACAGAGGTTGAGATTGTATATCTGAACGATTCTAAGTTTTCTGTTGGAGAACTGGTAGAGTTTGAAGAGTCAAACATCAATTCGATTATTGCTACCATTACTATTGGCAACTACCAAGATGTAACTAGACACTACACTCTGGATAAAGGACAGAGAGAGGAGTTTTATGATTATGGACGTATTGTTAAATCTAATGATGGATACACTCCAACACGCAGATTGCTTATCATTTTTGATTATTATCTAGTTCCTAGTAATGATACTGGCGACATTTACACTGTAAATTCATATGATTCTGAAAGATATAAGTTTGATGTTCCAACTCTTCCTAGTGGAGTGAGAGCATCTGATATTCTTGACGTAAGACCAAGAGTTACTGCTTTTGATCCTTCAACTAGTAGATCTCCATTTGATTTTGATTCAAGAACATTTGGAACTACAGGAAATAATCCAACTTTGGTTGTTACACCTGCAGAAAGTTCGGTTGTTGATTTTGCATATTATCTTCCAAGGATTGATAAGATTAGTTTGGATAAAAATGGTGTCTTTACTGTAACTAAAGGAACCTCTGCAGTAAATCCAAAAGCACCAACTTCGGTTGATGATGCAATGGATATTGCAACCCTGAAGTTGCCTGCATATCTCTACAATCCTGATGACATTGAAATCACGGTTGTTGACAATAGAAGATATACGATGCGTGACATCGGAAAACTTGAGGATAGAGTTGAGAATTTAGAAACTGTTACTTCACTAACTCTTCTTGAACTTGATACTAAAACTCTCCAGGTTAGAGATGCTGACGGTCTTGATAGATTTAAGTCAGGTTTCTTTGTTGACGATTTCAAAGATGTTAATAGAACTGATCTTGGTAGTTCGGATATTGCAGTTGATAGTCAAACAAACACTTTAACAACACCTAGAGATTTCTTCTCTCTGAAACCACAGATTGCTTTAGAACCATCAGTTAATATTAGTACAGCAGATTTCAGCCAAAACTTACCTCTCTTGGACTCTAATGTTCAAAAGACTGGTGATTTAATTACTCTCAAATACACTGAAAAAGAGTGGATTGAGCAACCTCTTGCATCTAGAGTTGAAAATGTCAATCCATTCAATATGATTGACTTCACTGGAAGGATTAAACTGACTCCTGCCTCTGATAACTGGACAAGAAATGTTTTTGTTGATGGTGGATCTAGAACAATCACTGGTGATTTTAATGGATCATTCATTGAAACAATCAAGATTTCTAGTGAACCAGACACTCACGTCAGATCAAGAAACGTAGCATTTGTTGGTAGTGGTTTAAGACCTTTGGCAAGACACTATCCTTTCTTCGATAGTGCTAGTGGTATCGACATTGCTCCAAAACTGATTGAAGTTACAATGTCCTCTGGTGTATTCACTGTAGGTGAAGATGTTAGTGGATTTATTGGTGGAACAAGAATCTTCAGTGCAAGAGTTATTCAACCAAATCATAAGACTGGTCCATATGGTAGTCCAACAACAACTGTTAGTTTGAATCCATATGATAGATCTGTAAGTCTACCAACATCATACTCTGCATCTTCGACTGTTCTTAACGTTGATATTGAAGCACTTTCAGATGAAGTTCAGGGTCGTTATTTTGGATATGTTCAAAAAGGTATTGTTCTCATCGGCAATACAAGCGGTGCACAAGCGACTGTGAGCGACGTTAGACTGTTCACAGATACATTTGGTGACTTAAGCGGTTCATTCTTCTTCAGGAATCCTCTAGCGTCTCCTCCACCACCTTTAAGGTTTAAAACTGGAACCAGTGCTTACAAGTTAACTTCAAGTTCAACAAATGCAACTCCTCTCAAAGGAAGTCTATTAATTAGTTCTGCTGAAACTACTTATAGTGCGACGGGTATTGTTGATACCTTTAGACAAACAAGAGTTGTTGTAAGAAGACCACCCCCACCACCAGCACCACCAGTCATTGAGATTCGGGAACCTTGTGATCCACTGGCACAATCATTTACAGTGGATGAAACTGGTGCATTCCTGACCTCAGTTGACTTGTTCTTCGGGAGCAAGGATGAAGCAGAGAAAGTTTCTGTTGAAATTAGAACAGTTGAATTGGGTACACCTACAAATCAATTGGTTGATGACTTCTCCAGGGTTACTTTAGAACCTTCACAAATCAGTACTTCAACTGATGGAACAGTTGCAACGAACGTTAAGTTCTCATCACCAATCTATTTGGAACCAAGAACTGAATATGCTGTTGTTATTTTGGCACCAACAACCAATCAATATGAGCATTGGGTTGCTAGAATGGGTGAAAAGACAGTAAACACAACCACATTGCCAAATGCTGAGAGTGTTCTTGTAACTAAGCAATATGTTGGAGGAAGTCTCTTCAAATCACAAAACGGAACCATCTGGACCGCAAGTCAATTTGAAGATCTTAAGTTCACACTTTATAAGGCGAACTTCTCAACTTCACCTGGAACAGCATTCTTCTATAATACACCATTAACACCCACAGATTATAATCTGCCCAGATTGACTGCAGATTCTATTAAGACTCTGCCTAGACAACTGAAGATTGGTATTACCACAACAAATACAATGGATGCTGTATTACAAGTTGGTAGAAAGGTAAGTGATGGAACTGCAGGAAGACCATTTGGTTTCATTGATCAAGTCGGAGGAAGACTTGACACATTAAGTCCTTCCATTGTAGGTGCTGGATATAGTAATGGAACATATAGTGATGTTCCACTCTATACCATCACAGGAAACGGTAGTAATGGTAGAGCAACTGTTGTTGTTTCTGGTGGTGTTATTTCTTCGGTTAGTCCAACCACAGATGGAAATGGATATGTAGTCGGTGACGTTGTTGGTGTTACTACTTCCAATATGATAAAAGGACGTGGTGCAAAAGTTACTGTCACTGCGTTGGATGGATTTGATACTCTGTATCTGACTGGTGTTCAAGGAGAAACTTTTGATACCGGAGACCTAGTTGTTTATGATAGCGACACTGCTGTTTCCTACGCAAATACCGATATTCTGAGTTCTACTGTCCTCGATTCTCTGTCAGAGGGTAATGTTATTGAGATTACTCACCATAATCACGGTATGCATGCAAGTAACAACGTTGTTACTCTGTCGGATATTCAACCAAATACGGTTCCAAGCACACTCACATCTGAACTATCAAATAGTGGAGCATCAATTTCTGTTGCTAATACCTCTATCTTTGGAACATTTGAAGGTATTTCAACTTCAAGAGGATTTGTCAAAATCAACAATGAAGTTATTTTCTATGATTCAATCACTGCAGGTGGTGGTGGAGCAGGATCTCTTGGTATTGGAACAAGAGGTATTGATTCATCTCTGGTAAGATCTCATCCAAATAACTCAGAAATCTTCCCATATGAACTAAATGGTGTATCTTTGACCAAGATTAATAAGCAGCATAGTATGTCTAGTAATGCATTACTGAATGCATCACAAGATATTGATAAGTATTATCTTGAAATTGATCGTCAAGATAGAGCAAGTGGTGACTCACTTCTGAGTTTCACTAGTGATAATCAAGTTGGTGGCAGCGGTGCAGTTGGTACGAGAAATATTCAGTTTAATACCATTGAACCAAGAGTTAATGTAATTACTCCAGGTCAGGGAACATCTTTGTCCGCGTCTATTAGAACAACTTCCGGTACAAGTGCTGGTGGTAATGAACCATCATTCATTGATCAAGGATTTGAATCTGTTGAACTGAATGTAGACAACTCTCTGTCTACACCAAGAATTGTTGCCTCTGAAGTCAATGAGACAACCAGATTGACAACATTGCCTAAGAACAGATCATTTACTCTGGGAATCCAGATGAACTCTAGTGATTCTAACTTGTCACCAGTCATTGATACTCAAAATATGACTATGATTTATGGTAGAAACCGCTTGAATAATCCTATTACGGATTATAGTGTTGATGGTCGCGTCAATTTGAACAGTGAAGATCCACATAGTGCAATCTATGTTACTAATAAGATAGATTTGGCACAACCTGCTACATCTCTCAAGGTCCTGGTTTCTTCTTACAGACACGCATCTGCAGATTTCAGAGTTCTCTATCAGTTGTTTAGAACAGATTCTTCTGGTATTGAAACATCATATCAACTGTTCCCCGGTTTTAATAACCTTAAGGACACTGATGGTGATGGTTTTGGTGATGAGGTAATTGATAACACCCAGAACAATGGTAGATCTGATGCATTTGTTTCTGCTAGTGCTGATGGACAGTTCTCCGAATATCAGTTTAGTGCTGATAATCTAGAACAGTTTACCGGATTCAGAATCAAGATTGTTATGAGCGGAACTAATGAAGCTCGTGCTCCACAGTTCAAGGACTTCAGAGCAATCGCTCTTGCTTGATTATGATTAGAGTTGAAGGACAAAAAAATCTGTATCGGGAAGATTCTGGCGCTATTGTCAGTACCGATACAGAGCAATATAATCAGTATGTTAAACTGAGAGAGAGGAGAAAATTAGAAAAGAAAGAAATCACTGACATCAAACAAGAAATTGAAGAACTAAAATCACTTCTTAAGGAGGTTTTAAAAAATGGATCCTGATAGCATAGAACTAACGAATCTATCTAAAAGTTTTGAATATACGAAAATGGCAAAAGAGTTAGATGATTGCGATGATCGCGACGAACTTCGTAATGCTGCAAAGGCATATCTCAAACTTTATTTAAAGCAACAAGAGGTTGTTGTGCAAATAGGGCTGCCTAAATAGTTAAAAATATTATTAGAAAATGGCAGTCTACACTTCTAATATTATAGTCAATACTGGAACAGACTTTAATCAAATTTTTACTTTAGAGGATGGTCAAAGCAATTCCGCCCTCAATTTGACTAGTTTTGATGTAAAAGCACAGATGAGAAAGCACCCTACTTCTAGTGGGGTGACAACTTTTACTGCATCAATTTACAGTGCTTCTGATGGTCAAATTCAGTTGGGTTTATCGACAACCACAACTTCCAGTCTGAAAGAAGGTAGATATATGTATGATGTAGTTTTAACAGACGCATCAAATGTTATGAGTAGAGTTCTAGAAGGATCCGTAATGGTTACCAAAGGAGTTACTCAATAATGGCAAACATCAAAGTTAGATCGAGTAACAACTCTATTGTTGTTAGAGTTGGTCAAACCAATGCAACTAAAGTTGTTGCATCAAATACTGCCGCATCAGCATCAGGTACACTTGTAGCTGTTGCAAGTGATGTTCTTGACACCGGTCGCGCAACTAACACATTTTTAATGTATGACGGTAGCGACTATATACACGTAGATGCATCTCAGATTCTGGATCTGGCAGATACAACTGATGATGATACCATTGATTATGGTTCTTTTTAAGTGATAATTTTGACACTGGAGTAATAACCTCTAGTTTTGATAAATACATTTAAAGGTAAAGACTAGAAAATGGCTGCTCCAGTATTAAAGTTTAAAAGGGGTGCTCTAACTGAGTTGCCTTCACTGGCTATAGGAGAACCGGGGTTTACTACTGATAAATACGATTTATATCTTGGAAGCAGTGATGGTAACAAATTCGTAGGTAGTGGAAGATTCTGGAGTACTGAGACTGCTACTGCAGGTAGCGGGGTACGTTTCTTCGAAGCTACCGATAACGGTGTTAACCACACCCTTATTCAATCAGCAGCCAGTATGGCTGCCAATGTTACCTATAAACTCCCTACGGGTCAAGGTAACGCAAATACCGTTCTAACTAACGACGGATCTGGGAATTTAAGTTGGGGTGCTGGTTCAGCAAACTCTGTCCTCACTGGTGTTACAACTGTTCAGGGTTCGCTTGATGTTGAGGCGGATGCTGAATTTTCTGGTCTCACTACAGTTACCAATACTACAGATAACACTATTGGTAATGTAAACACCGGTGCTTTACAGATTGATGGTGGCGTAGGTATCGCTAAGAATCTGACAGTTGGTGCTGCAGCATCTGTCACCAGCGACTTCTTTGTTTCGGGCATTTCAACCTTCGTTGGTGCAGTAACCTTCCAAAGTGGAACAATCAATCTTGGTGATACTGACGGTGACAACATCAACGTCGGTGGTGAATTTGTCTCAAGTCTTGTTCCTAACGCAGACAAAGCTGTTGATTTAGGTGAATTTGATAAGCAGTGGAGAGATGTCTACGCTGGTGGTTCTATTTACGGATATGAAAGTTTAGTAAGCACTGAAGCTGCTAATACTACAGTTACATACACTGTCACTGTTGCTTCTAAGACTGCCAATCACAGATATAATGGTAGTGGTTCTAGTAATGGATACTTTATTGATGGGTCTGAATCTCCAATTCTGACTCTTGTACCTGGCGTAACTTATAGATTTACGAATGATAATACGGGAAGTCATCCCCTCAAGTTCTATCTTGAATCAGATAAGACCACAGAATATACAACAGGTGTAAGTTTCCAGAATACCTATACTGAATTAACAGTCGGTGATGAAACTCCTGCAGTTCTTCATTACCAATGCACTAACCATGGATTAATGGGTAACGCGGTAGTTACTCAATCCAACGTAGTAAACAGCAATTATGCAGCAATTCTCCGTGGAGGATTAACTGTTAGTGGTGCAGAGTCAACATTATCTTCTGCAACTGTCGAAGACTTGACTGCTGGAAGAGTTGTTCTTGCTGGTACAAGTGGTGCTCTTGAAGATAGTGCACTTCTGACTCACACTGCCGGAAATGGTCTTGTTGTAACTGGTAATGCGTCAGTAAGTGGCATCGCTACAATCAAACAACTTGAAGTTGGTCTTCCTGGACAAACTTTGGTCGGTATCACTACCATTCTTGATGAAGATGGTATGGGATCTGACAGTGCAACTGCACTCGCGACTCAACAGTCAATTAAGGCATATGTTGACGCTCAAGTAACTGCACAAGACCTTGATGTTACTAGTGATAGTGGAACAATTGCTATTGACCTTGATAGTGAAACTCTGACTATCGCAGGTACATCAAATGAGATTGAAACTTCTGCTTCAGGAAATACAGTAACAATCGGTCTTCCAAACACCGTTAATGTTACAACTGCAATTGACGTTCCAACAATTGAAGTAACTGACGTTAAAGCAAGAGATGGCACATCTGCTCTCACGCTCACTAATTCAACTGGTGCCGTTTCCTGTTCACAAGACCTGACTGTTACTGGAAACTTTACAGTTCTTGGTTCACAGTCAATTGTCAATACAGAGACCTTAAAGGTTGAAGACTCTCTGATTGAAGTTGGTCTTGTTAACGACAGTGGTAATCTGGTTGCACCTGGTAGCGATGCAGACATTGACGTTGGTATTCTCTTCCACTATTATTCTGGTTCTGCCAAGAAAGCAGCAGTATACTGGGATGATAGTGCTGGAAGAATTGTATTTGGATCTGACGTATCAGAATCTAGTAGTGTCTTGAGTGCAACTGCTGACACAGGTTACTCTGGAATTGAGATTAAAGAACTCTACGTTAATGACTGTGCAGGTGCTTCACAGGTCATCTCTTGTTCAGGATCTACAAGAAATCTTGAAAACATCACGATTGACGGTGGAACATTCGCTTGATAACTTTTAGATAACTTATAAATACAGGTGGGAACTCCCACCTTTTTTTATATTCAATTATGAATGAAGTTGACTATAGAGCTTTATTGATGGTATATCAACAGAAATCTGCTGATATGCTTTCTCAGATTATCGCCTTGGAAGCAAAATTGGTTGTTGCAAATCAAAAACTTGAAGAGGCACAGCAAGAAAGTAAAACAAGAAAAAAAACCACAACCAAGACGGTTGTAGATGCTGAGGAATTCTAAATGGCAAAACCATCAACACGCCAAGGACTGATTGATTATTGTTTCAGACGTTTGGGTGCTCCAGTACTAGAAATCAACGTAGATGATGATCAAGTTGATGATCTGGTTGATGATGCCTTGCAATTTTATCAAGAAAGGCACTATGATGGTGTCGAAAGAATGTTTCTTAAGTATAAAATTACTCAAGAAGATATAAACAGAGGGCAAGCAAAAGGAACTACAGGAGTTGGAATTGTAACTACAAGTGCCACATCCACATCAATCAGTGGATATGGAACTACAACATCAAATTTCTATGAAACTTCAAACTTTATTCAAGTTCCAGACTCTGTAGTTGGTGTTGAAAAGATATTCAAATTTGATACAAGCAGCATTTCGGGAGGAATGTTTAGTATTAAATATCAACTGTTTTTGAATGATTTGTATTATTTCAATTCAGTTGAACTTTTACAATATTCGATGACAAAAAGATATCTTGAGGATATTGATTTTCTTCTCACTACAGATAAACAAATAAGATTTAACAAGAGATCGGACAGATTATATTTGGATATTGACTGGGGATCTCAAACAGTGGATGATTTTATTATTATTGATTGTTATCGTGCTTTAGATCCAGAAACATTTAATCAAGTATATAATGATAGTTTTATTAAAAAGTACCTTACTTCTTTAATTAAGAGGCAGTGGGGATCTAACTTAATCAAGTTTGGTGGAGTTAAACTTCCTGGAGGAATTGAATTGAATGGAAGACAAATATATGATGATGGTGAGCGAGAAATATCAGAACTGATGTCAAGAATGTCAATGGACTTTGAAATTCCACCCCTCGATTGTATTGGATAATGGCTTTAAATCCCTTCTTTCTACAAGGTTCCAGATCTGAACAAAATCTTGTTCAGGACCTTATTAATGAGCAACTAAAAATATACGGGGTAGAAGTTACATATATCCCAAGAAAAATGGTCAGAAGACAGACCATTTTGGAAGAAGTTCAGTCTTCAAAATTTGATGATAACTTTTTATTAGAAGCATATCTCAATAACTTTGATGGTTATGGTGGCGCTGGCGACATTATGACCAAATTTGGTGTTAGTGTTAGAGATGAAGTAAGTCTTACCATATCTAAAGAAAGATTTGAAGATTTTATCTCGCCATTTTTAGAAGACGAAAATGATCTTGAGGTTGAACTTGCATCAAGACCAAGAGAAGGAGATTTAGTATATTTTCCTCTTGGACAAAGATTATTTGAAGTTAAGTTTGTAGAGCACGAAAATCCTTTCTATCAGTTAGGTAAAAATTACGTTTACGAAATTCAGTGCGAACTCTTTGAATATGAGGATGAAGTTATTGACACTTCTATCGATGAAATCGATAAGACAGTTGAAGATATGGGCAATATTATTAAGTTGCAACTGTTCTCTACAGGAACTAATGCATCTGTAACTGCACACGTTGGAAGTGGATATGTTAGACAGTTGTTCCTAAACAATGATGGTTCTGGATATACAAGTGCTCCTACTATAACATTCTCTTCCCCAACAGGACCAGATGGAACTGTAGTGGCAACAGGAACTACTGCAACTGCTGTTGCAATCACAACAACTAGAGGTGGAATAACCTCTGTTGAAAAGGTTCTGTTAACAAATGCTGGTGCTGGATACACAGGTTCTGCACCAACAATTACATTTACTGGTGGTGGAGGAGCAGGTGCCGCAGCAACTTGTGGAATTAATACCGACAGGAGAGGTGTTGTTAGATTCAGTGTTTCGAATGGTGGTGTTGGATATAGCACTGTCCCTTCAATAGCAATCGCTGCTGCACCACTTACACCCACACTTCGTGCTAGTGGAGAGGCAGTTGTTAGTGCTGCTGGTACTATTAGCGCAGTTCGCATCATTGATGCTGGTGCTGGATATCAAGCTTCTGCACCAACCGTTACTGTTGGAACTGCTGCGACCGTTGGAGTTGGAACTTTCTGGTTTAATGAACTTGTTACTGGAGAGGAATCAAATACCACTGCTCGCGTCAGGCGTTGGGACACTGATACGAATATCCTAGAGGTTGGTATTGTTACTGGAAGATTCTTTAGCGGTGAACAAATTACTGGTTCTAAATCTACAGCAGCGTATGATATTCAGTATGTTGGAGGTGCAACTACTACTCTGACAGATAAATACCAACAAAACGACGAAATAGAAGATGAGTCAGATCTCATCTTGGACTTCTCAGAATCTAATCCATTTGGTTCATATTAATGTTAGGCAATTATTTTTATCACGAAATCATTAGAAAGACCATCATTGGTTTTGGTACTCTCTTCAATGGAATTTCAATCAAGCACAAAGATGAACAAGGACAAGTCATCAGTGATCAGAAAGTTGCTTTAGCATACGGACCTGCACAGAAATTTTTGGCAAGAATTGATCAGCAAGCAAATTTAAATAAAGCTGTTCAGATAACACTTCCAAGAATGTCATTTGAAATGACATCTTTGGAGTATGATTCATCAAGAAAAGCAGGAGTTACTCAAACCTTCAAGTCTGTATCTAACAGTCAAATGAAAAAGGTTTATATGCCTGTTCCATATAATATTGGTTTTCAATTGAATATTTTCTGCAAGTTAAACGATGATGCTTTGCAGATTATTGAACAGATTCTTCCATATTTTCAACCATCATTTAATATTACTATTAACTTAATAGATTCTATTGGAGAAAAGAGAGATGTTCCCATAATTCTTAACAACATCTCAATGCAAGATGATTATGAAGGAGACTTCAGTAGTAGGAGAGCATTAATATACACACTAAACTTTACTGCCAAAACATATCTGTTCGGTGGAATTGCTGATAGTCCAGAAGGTCTCATCAAAAAAGTTACCGTGGATACTTATTCTTCTACCAATACGAAGACTGCCAAGAGGCAGATGCGTTACGTTGTAACTCCTAAAGCGAAGAAAGATTATAATGATGATCAAACTGGAGATCTTACTCTAACAATTAATGATACGGAGACTTTAATTCCTGTTGTAGATAGTTCTAATTTTGAAGTAGGAAATAGAATTATCATAGATAATGAGATAATGTATGTTGAATCTATTCCAACTTCTACTCAACTTTATGTTGAAAGAGGTTATGACTCAACAGTTAAGGCAACGCATTTGAAAAACGCAGTTATCAATCTTCTTACTGCTGCTGACGATGCATTGATTGAACCAGATGATGATTTTGGTTTCAATGAATCCTTCACATATCTTGGAGACAGTAAAGCATACAGTCCCACAAGACAAATTGATATTTAACTATTATGTCTGAATTTGACGCTATCGATGATGCACTTAATGTGGAAAGTAGTATTGTAAAAACAGAAAAACCTATTCCTATTAAAAGATCGGAAGAAAATACTCATATACAAAAAGACTACGAATATACACGAGCAAACTTGTATTCTCTGATAGAAAAGGGTCAAGAAGCAATAAATGGTATTATGGAACTTGCAGGTGAAAGTGCAAGTCCTAGAGCATATGAGGTTGCAGGGCAACTTATCAAAAGTGTTGCAGATACAACAGATAAACTAGCAGATCTTCAAAAGAAACTCAAAGATCTTGAGGAAGATAATAGTAAGAGTGGTCCCAATAATGTCACCAACAATGCAGTGTTTGTAGGGTCTACAACAGAACTGCAAAAACTGTTAAAACAAGGTTTTCTAAATAATAATAGTCCCAACTCTGATAAGGATGAAAAAGTGTAAACAGGGTTACTACTACTGTTATACTGATAAAAAGTGTAAGCGAATCCCAAGTGGACATCGTGTAACTTATGGTGGGTATCTTCGTCGCGAAAAAGACTCTGAAAATTCAGAAACCGACGATAATGATAAGTCTAATGGCAATGGTAGTGGCAATGGAAATCACTCAAATGGCAATGGAAACGGGAATGGGTCATCTTCTAATGGAGGTGGTAACGGTGGCGGGGGAGGCGTCTCCGAAGGGTGGAGCAGCAAATATAAAAAATCAATCGATTGTGACAACCCAAAAGGATTCTCCCAAAGAGCACACTGTCAGGGAAGAAAGAAAGTAAGTGAAGAGGCAGTTTCAAGAAAACAACAAAAGTTTTTCGGAATAGTTCGTGCTATTCAGAAAGGTGAGTTGAAACCTACTACTCCCGAAACTGCCAAAGCAGCTGCTACAATGAAAAGGAAGGATGTAAAAGATTTTGCATCCACAGATCATAAAGGTCTTCCTGAGAAAAAATTAAGTAAAGAGCAACTTAATTATGATAGTGTTCGTGACTTCGATGCTGACAGTAATGATCGCAATGGCACTGGGAATTATGTTGATAGATCCACCTCGGGAATGATTGAGGAATCAAATCCTCGTATTCCTAGGAAGAAGGGTCAACCTGCAAATTCTAAAAAACATTCTGATCTTTATACTGACGAAAATCCAAAAGGAACTATCCATGGACTTGGGTTCAAAGATGTTGCTACTGCTAAAGCATCTGTATCTAAGATTCGCAATTCATCAAGATCTCATGCTCACAAAATCCAGGCAGCAGTTGCTATGGAACAGAGAGCAAGAGAAATGGGTAAGTCT
>Ga0163111_10000623_pt1 | contig 21273 bp, 19 predicted proteins | sample CRUFie1St18metaG_FD_109645 | JGI IMG/M metagenome (GOLD analysis project Ga0163111, IMG submission 109645) | Marine microbial communities from the Costa Rica Dome - CRUD Field 142mm St18 metaG | ecosystem: Environmental > Aquatic > Marine > Oceanic > Photic zone | place: Costa Rica: the Eastern... | reverse complement strand
GGGCACCGAGGCGCCGTCCGAGTTTGTATTCTATCTGCCTCAGTTTAAAGCCCTATGCATGTCGGAGATAACCTCCCACCATTTGCACAATGTCTATACCCCTAGGGGTGCGCAGGTGCGCGACGCACTGGCCTGGGCCGCACAGATCAATGAGTCGATAGAACTATTTGGCGAGCGGCTAGAAATTCAATTTGCCTCTCATCACTGGCCAATCTGGGGACGCGAGGCCGCCGTGGAGTATTTGCAGAACCAAAGAGATCTTTACAAATACATTCACGACCAGACCCTGCGCCTAGCAAATAAGGGTTATAACAAAGAAGAGATCGCCGAGCGGGTGAGCTTGCCAAAATCATTGAGCGAAAAGTTCTATAACCGTGATTACTACGGCACAGTGCATCACAACAGTCGCGCTGTTTATGTGAAATATTTGGGGTTTTTCGACGGCAATCCGGCCAATTTATATCCACTGCCACCTACGGAACAAGCCGTCCGCTATCTGGATTTTATGGGCGGCGCAGATGCTGTAGTAGAAAAAGCACAAGACTGTTTCGCCGGCGGAGACTACCGCTGGGTCGCTGAAGTACTCAATCATGTGGTTATGGCAGATCCCGAGCACATTGCAGGGCGCGCGCTGTTAGCCGATACCTATGAACAATTGGGCTACCAATCAGAATCTGCACCGTGGCGAAACTTTTATCTCTGCGGCGCGCTAGAACTGCGCGAAGGACTGCCTGAAACACGTAACTACGCCGCGAGTCCCGGCATGGCGGCGGGCATACCAATTGAAAATATTTTCCAGGTCATGGCCGTACGTTTGCTACCAGAGCAAGCTGCGGTACAAGATTTGCAATTACTGTTGCGTTTCAGTGATCTTGAATACGACTATGTGCTGCAAATAAAGAATGCGGTACTGCACTATTTCGTTGCGACAGCTGCAAGCCAAAGCGATGCGCAGCTGTCTCTGAGCACTACCCACTTCAAGCAAATGATTATGGGCCAGACCAACGCCGGGGAGTTAATCGAGCAGCAGCAGCTTAAAGTCGATGGCGACGTGAACGCGCTGTTACGGCTGGGATCGTTATTCGACCAATTTCCACGTCGTTATCCACTGGTGACCCCTAGGGAACAGTAAGCTTTTAGCCAACGCTATTGGGAGGAGAGAGTTATGCAGACTGTATCAGTAACCTGTGAGGCAGGAGAAATTCAGGGCCGAGTCAAAGAGGAGGCGCTTTTATTCGCGGGAATTCCCTACGCGCAACCACCGGTGGGCAATTTGCGCTTTAAGGCGCCGCAACCGTTAAGGCCCTTTTCCGAGCCTTTCCCGGCCTTAAAATTCGGCGCCGCAGCACCCCAAATCCCAAGCGGCGGCATGACCGATAGCGCTCCTGTTCGCTGGGACGAAGACTGCTTAACGTTAAATATTTCGGCCCCAATAGGGATTGAAGACGACGTCCGTAAACGCGCCGTTTTGGTATGGATTCATGGCGGCGGCTATCGCACCGGCCAAGGCGCAATTCCCTGGTATAACGGCACCCGCTTTGCTCGAGATCAAGACATTGTCGTGGTCTCCATCAATTATCGACTTGGAGCTTTGGGGTTTGCGGACCTCACTCACCTCGGCGCAGAATTTAAAACATCCAACGTCAACGGCATGCTGGACCAAATTGCGGCTCTGCAATGGGTACAACGTAATATCAGCGCCTTCGGCGGCGACCCAACCAAGGTCACCATCGCCGGCGAGAGTGCCGGAGCACTTAGCGTCGTCGCATTCATGGGTTGTCCAGCAGCTAAGGGGCTGTTCACTAGGGCTATAGCACAAAGCGGCGCAGCCCAGCACACCCTCAACCCAGAAGCAGCGCAAACTGTCGGCAAGGCGTTCTGCGCGCAATTACAACAAGACAATGCTGTGGGATTACTGGCGGCTTCTGTAGAGGATATTCTCAGCGCGCAAAATGCTACCGCGGCCGAATTCGAATCTGGCGCCGGCGTGATCAGCAAATTAGGCACCAGTGTCTCGACGTTTTACCCCGTCCACAACACCGAACTGTTGCCTGAGGATCCGCTACAGGCGATAACATCTGGGAATGCCGCCAATGTTGATGTGCTTATCGGCAGCAATAGCGATGAGACAACGCTGTGGGGGCATGGTGAAGTGGACGAGGCGAAATTGCAGCGAATCGCCGCAGAATTCAATGTGAACGACGGCATCAGCGCTTATCGGACCAATCGCCCGGAAGCGAATGCAGCCGAGCTGCTGGTCGCACTGACCAGCGACCACATGTTCCGAATTCCGGGCATTCGTTTAGCCGAAGCTCAAATCGAGCACACCCCTAACGTCTGGATGTATTTATTCGACTGGAAGTCTAGAGCTTTCGACGGGCGCTTGGGCGCAACCCACGCCCTAGAGATCCCGTTCGCTTTTAATAATTTGGATCGCGCCGGCGTCGATGCTTTCATCGGACCTGGCCCCATGCCCCAGCACTTAGCCGATACCATGCATGACGCATGGAGCGCCTTTATCAAAACCGGCACAGTCGACTGGCCCGGTTATACCCTAGCCCACCGAACAACAATGGTATTTAACGACACCAGCGCTACCGTGGACGACCCCATGAGCGAGGAGCGGGCTATTTGGCAAGGCGTGCGCTGATTAACTTAAGAATTCGTCAGCGTGTAGATCAAGTGCGTGGCGGGCATGACGCTGGGCCATAGTGGTAAACATCCGGTCTCCACGCTCGGTGCGCTCTACGATCATAGACGCAACAACGGTCACCGCGAATCCAGCAAAAGCGCCATAGCGGTAGGCTTGCCAACACTCGGGCCACTGAAAATTCGTCACCCCCGAGGCAGTCAGCGCATCAAAATATCCCCGCACCAATTGCTCCTCAACTGGTGCGCGATCCGCAGCGGTCAGCCCTGCACCAATGAAATAGGCTACATCACTTAGCGGTGAACCCAGCGTAATGCTCTGCCAATCTACTGCAGCGACATCAATGCCTGCGTCGTTGCTAGTGAACAGCAGGTTGTCCAACCGATAGTCCACATGAATCAGCGAAAATACGTCGGGGAGCCCATCTGCCACCAACGGCGAGTCATCGTCCTCGCCCAATTGCTGAATAATGCGGCACTCATCGTCGGCCAGCTCGGCACCATAACGATCAACAAAGCCTGGCAGTTGCGCTCGATAGAGATCGCGGGTGGCGGTGGCTGGACGCCCCTCGCGATTATATAACCAGGTCAATTCAGCCAAGCTTGAGTCGCACCAACTCGGCCCATGCAGGCCAACCAATTGACTAAGTGCCGCCGCCGCTGTCTGGGCATCACAGCCACGCAGTTGATCGCCTTGCTGAGCTGGCGCCAAGTCTTCCAGCAACAAAAAGAATTCTGGCCCCTCTCCTTCAATCTCGGCGAAATAGCATCGCGGCGTACGGATGCTTAAACGGTTCTGTAACTGTTGGTAGAAGCGCACCTCTTTGAGGAAGTTTTGCAACGCAACACCCGTGGCGCGACTGCTTGGATCGTCTGAAGGAAACTTGCCTACCAAACTGCTGGGCGCATCGGCAGACGCTGTCGCATAGTCAAAGGTATAACGGATGCACTTGCCAATTTGCCCGGTACCCACTCGTTGAGCCGTAAAATCGCGGACCTCGGCATCGATGCCGGCCGCTTGAAAACATTGGTTAAACCAACCTGCATCGATTGTCTGCTCATCGGGAATCTGCGGCATCATATCTATCCTCCAGTCGCCAAGCGCGCATCAAACAGCGGCGCCGCTGGGCTAAAACGCTGCCTGTGTTTTGCGACGGCAGCTTGAATTTGCGCGACGACCTCGGGATTCGCCTCAGCGACATCAAAGCGCTCTGAGGGGTCGCGGTGCAGGTTGTACAGTACCGGCCGGTCATGTTCGGTGCGCTCAGGCGGCAGGCCATAGGCGCCTTCGGTCACAAAGTGCAGTTTCCACGGCCCTAAACGATAGGCATACAATACGCCGGCACGGTAATAAGCCAGTTCGTTGCGCGGACTCGGCGCCTTACCCAACAGCGTCTGCGTCAGATCTTTGCCGTCGACTCCGGTTGCCACATCACTGCCCACAAGGGACATTACGGTAGGAAACACATCCAGAGCCGAACCGATATCGCTCACCACCCCCGGCGGTAACTTACCCGGCCAGGAAAAAACTGTCGGCACACGCATTCCACCTTCGAAGGTCGTGCCCTTACCGTCTCGCAGCAACCCAGCACGACCGCCTTCTTCATTCATGGTCAGCCACGGGCCATTATCACTACTAAAGATGACTAGCGTATTGTCCTCAATACCCTGAGCGCGCAGTGCTTTGCGAATTTCTCCGACGCTCCAATCGATTTCCTCCACCACGTCGCCGTAGCGGCCACCGATACTTTTGCCCACAAAATCAGAACTGCGGAAGAGTGGCGTATGCGGCATGGTATAGGGCAAATAGACAAAAAACGGCCGCTGCCGATTGCGCTTGATAAACTCCACCGCTGCCTCGGTATAGCGCTTGGTCAAATTCGCCTGCACCGTAGGTTGTTCTACCGAATCAACAAACTCATCGTTGCGCCGCTGGCTACTGATCAGTGGTGTTGCATAGTCTTGTTCTTGAGGATTCGCGTATTTCTGTGCGCGGCGGGCAAAGGATTCGACACGGGCTGCATTGTCCCCGCGCTGAGACATCGCAACCAATTCCTCGAATCCCGGCTCGCCAACCCAGTCCATATCATTGGAGTACGGTACCCCCAGCCACTCATCAAACCCGTGCCGCGTGGGCAAGGCATGGGGCGCATCACCCAAGTGCCACTTGCCAAACATACCGGTGCGATATCCACGCTGTTGTAATGCCTCCGCTAGAGTGACCTCTGCATCCGGCAGTCCACCCGGCTCATTCGGAAAATAAACTCGTATTGTGCGGCCATACAATCCGGTGCGCAGGGGCAACCGCCCAGTCAGCAATGCGCCTCTGCTTGGGGAACACACCGGTGCGGCCACATAAAAATCTGTCCAGCGTTGGCCATTGCGCGCTAACTCATCAATGTGAGGAGTGCGTATGTAGGGATGCCCATAGCTTTGAACATCGCCATAGCCAAGGTCGTCGGCAAACAGAATAACGATATTCGGTGGGGCTGAAAGCTTGGCTTCTGGTGCTCTAGCAGTCCCAGCAACCGCACCGTTGAATCCCCAAAACCATAGTACGAAAACGATCGCGAGCCGCTGTATCATTTCTATCCCCCACTCTTTACACCCCAACACTACTGCGAAACCAGAGCGTAAGTCACCCTCAATCCGGGTAGCCGTCCAAGCTTTTATGCAAGCCCTCAAGTAATTGGCTTATACAAGCGCTGAGCATGACAAAGTCGGCATCGTGCTTAGCCAGTGGATCGTCCATGGGCTCGTCAGGCATGGATTCCTGATCGGCTAGTCTGAGTTTGCGCACTACCAAGTCAGCGTCCAGTACCAAACGAAATACCTGATCAAAATTTAGGCCCAGACGGTCAACAGTCAGCCCCTCTGTGACATGCCGTCGCACTGCTGGATCGGCGAGATCGATATCTAACCAGTTCACTGTTGCTGCAACATCACTGGGATCGCGCATACGGCACTCGCGGCCGAGCGAAAACGAGTCTACCCGAGACTGCAAGAACACCCGTGTGAGCAGATCCAGAACCGGACGTCGATACACTAATGGCGCGAAATGCAGGCTGACCATAGCCCGTCCGAGATTGTCCAGAAAATATTCCGCCACTGTTTGCGAGGGGGTGCCTACCACCAACAACTTTTGGTCGCGTAAAAAAATCGCCTGGACCCGATCCGACCGGGTGAGTGCTTGAGGCAGCAACTGCGAATAGACATCTTCTTTGAGTTCACGCTTTTCAGCTCGATTTGGCTCACTTTGCATGCGCTGTTTAAACTCAGCAATGCGCTCCGCCAGCGCTTCCTTCACCGCCGCTGCCGGCAATACTCGGGTCTGCACACGCAACTGCATCAAGTCGTTGCCCGCTAGACGTCGACATAGCAGATCACCGGCATTTTCTAGCGGCGCTTCAAAACCGCCGCTACGCTCTGCAAATGCTCCGCAGGGTTTAAATTCTGCAGCCGCGAGCAGATCCGACAGCGCTTCCTCACTATCCGGCCATTCAGTTTGGATGCGATAGACACGAAAATTGCGAAAATTTGAATTCACATTAGCTCCAACAGTTATCTTTGCGGGCCCGATCCCGCGTTGAACTGCACAGTGTACTCCGAGCCGGGCGGCTTTACGCTGCATGCCCTAACAATTGATTACCCACTCGGTCGCGGTATGATCAAAGCATCGCATTTGAGGGGATACCGATGACGCAAGATTCACAACAGCCGACTGGCACGCTAATGACAACCCGCCGCAAGGTCATGCAATACGCTACTTTGCTTGGCGTGGGTTCCACCAGCTTATTGCAATCGCGCGATTTAAAGGCTGCGATCGTTGATGGCAAAGAAGCCGCCGGGTTAAGCGATCCCTGGCCACAAATGCAGTACCGCAAATTAGGCCGAACCGGCCATAACAGCAGCCGCTTAATCTTCGGCTGCGGCGCTACCCTATCGCGCAGCCGACACGACGATCTGCTGAATCGTGCTTTTGATGCCGGGGTCAATACGTTCGATGTGGGTTATAAGCATTATTACAACAATGCAGAGCGCAACTTAGCGCCATTCTTGAAAACACACCGTGACGATATTTTTCTCATCTCTAAGGCTCAGGTGCCCGCAGACATCGATTGGGACGAAACGATCACTGCTGCCCAGGCGAAAAAAGCCGCTCAAGGTTGGCTGGCATTCTTAGATGAAAGCCTCAATGAGATGGGCATAGATCATGTCGACGCGTACTACTTCATGGGCCAAAACAACGTGTCGATCATGCGCAGCGAGGAACTGCATCGAGCCTTCGAAGAGGCTAAGGCCGCAGGCAAGGTGGACTATTTAGGTGTTTCTACCCATGAAAATGCCGAGAATGTTCTGCGAGCCGCAATCGACACCGGCGTATTTGACCTCGCCATGATCGCTATTACGCCCGGCGGTTGGTACGACTGGAACGATCGCTCTATTTTACCTGGCTCACCGCCTATGAAAGACCTGCAGCCCCTGTTGCAGGAAGCCAAAGAGCAAGGCATCGGCATCGTTGGCATGAAGGCCGGTCGCTACCTGGCGGGACGCGCTTGGTTGGGCTGGGGCAACCCTAAGGCATTTGACGACTTCTACGAACCTAAGCTCCTGCAGGCAAAGCTGTCAGAGTTTCAACGCAGCTACGCTTTTGTACTCGAGCACGGTATCGATGCCGTCAACGCGGATATGCAAAGCCTACTGCACCTACAAGAGAACTTTATTGCGGCGGCCACTTCGGCTGATTACTTCGAGCAAACCGCATAGATGGCAACAGCGCTGTTCTACCAACCCCAGTGCGGTATCGCTGGGGATATGCATTTGGCTGCGCTGATTGATTTAGGCGTCCCTCTCGATTACGTGGAAACAGAACTGGCACGACTGGGTCTTGGCAGCGCATTTTCGCTACGGCTCAGTAATGAGCAAAAAATGGGCATCAGCGGCGTAAACATCCGGGTCATCGCCGAAGATCAGCACGATCATCGGCACCATTCGACTATTCAGCGCATGATTCGTGACGCTGGCTTTAGTCCGAGTATCGAGCGGCGCGCTCTGGACATTTTCCAACTCATCGCGAATGCGGAGGGCAAAATCCATGGTATCGCACCCGACGATGTGCATTTCCATGAAGTTGGCGCGATCGACTCCATCGTTGACATCGTCGCCGCGGCTATATGCATCGACTATCTGCAGCCCCAGGTCATCTTATGCAATCCTGTGGAAGTGGGCAGCGGCTTCGTTGACTGTGCCCACGGCCGCTTTCCTGTACCCGCTCCCGCTACTCAAGAGTTACTGGTAAGTGCACCCTGCACCTATGGCGGTGTAAAGGGCGAATGTACCACTCCTACCGGCGCAGCAATTCTGGCAGCCAGCGTTGACGAATACGTGCCACGGAGCGCCTTTAAGCCGAGCAAAATCGGCTATGGCATCGGCGTCAAAGATTTTGAGATACCCAATGTTCTGCGCGTCGCTCTGGGTGATTACCATGCTGAAGACGAACTGTCCCAGCACGTAAAATTGGAAGCCAACATTGACGATATGAGCCCTGAGGCATTTGAGCCACTTATGAACGCCCTATTTGATGCTGGCGCCGCCGACGTCTATTTAACCCCAATCGTGATGAAGAAAAGCCGCTCAGCCCAGTGCCTGTGCGTATTGTGCGAGAGCGACAAAGCCGAGGCTCTATCCGATCTTATACTCAATCAATCCACGACCATTGGTCTGCGCCAGTTGCCCTTCAGCAAACGCGTATTACCACGACATATGCGCAGTATCGAAACTCAATTCGGCGCCGTCAGAGTCAAAGAGGTTACCCAACCCAACGGTCGACTGCGATGGAAACTCGAACACCAAGATGTATTGGACATCGCTGCCCGTAGAACTGACAGCGACTACCAAGAATTACGAAAAATTATAAATAAAGAGGTTGAGGATTATTACTCAAACACCTGATTTTTATACCAATTACTATCTAAACTACCGCCCCGCTGGATTTCAATTCCGCGATTGCCGCCGCATCTAGACCAATACTTGCTAACACTTCTTCAGAATGCTCGCCGGGTGCAACAGGCGGCTCCGGCAGCTCGGGTTCTGTTCGTGAAAAGCGCGGCGCTGGTGCGGCCTGCACAATATCTGCCGACGCTACAAAGGTATTCCGCGCCTGGTTATGGGGATGCGCTACTGCCTCGTCAAAATTCAGAATTGGCGCATAGCAGATGTCCGTACCTAACATGATTTCATCCCAGTCATCTCGGGTCTTGGTCGCGAGGACTGCGGCTAGTTTTTCACGCAACTTCGGCCAATCGTCGCGACTCATCTGTTTTGCCAGGTCCGGGTCCTGATCGAGGCCAGTTTTTTCCAACAACAATGCATAAAACTGTGGTTCGATAGAGCCAATAGAAACGAAGCGCCCATCCTTGGTTTCATAAGTGCCATAAAAATGTGCTCCACCGTCCAGTAGGTTACTGCCCCTATTCTGGTTCCACACACCCTGCCCCATCAGACCGAAGATTGAGTTCATAAGCAGAGCCGATCCATCGGTCATTGCTGCATCGATCACCTGACCCTTACCTGAGACACCGCGCTCATACAAAGCGGCGACAATGCCGAAGGCCAGTAACATGCCACCACCACCAAAGTCACCCACCAGATTAAGCGGCGGGGTTGGACGAGATCCCGGCTCCCCAATGGCATGCAGCACACCAGATAAAGAAATGTAGTTGATGTCGTGGCCCGCAGCATGGGCCATGGTGCCCGTCTGCCCCCAGCCGGTCATTCGCCCGTATACGAGCTTGGGATTACGTTCTAAGCATACATCGGGGCCAAGACCCAGACGCTCGGTTACACCGGGGCGAAAGCCCTCCAGCAACACATCAGCAGTCTCAACGAGCTTTAATACCGTTTCTACGCCTTGAGGATTCTTCAGATCCACAGCGATACTTTTGCGCCCTCGAGCCAATACATCAGCGCTACGCGCTCCACTACCTACCGCGGCAGATCGGTCAACACGAATAATTTCAGCGCCCATGTCCGCCAACATCATGCCGCAGAATGGCCCCGGGCCAATGCCCTGGAGTTCAACAACTCTTAATCCTGTTAATGGTCCCATCTATTTCCCCTCGTCGTGTTTGCTAGACCCGTGTCTATGCGTAAATTACTCACCCATTGTAAGGAGCATTTCTCTGGCAATAAAGACACTACGCTAGAGTGCTTTGCATTCAGCCGAGGCCACCTTAGACTGGGCGCTGGGATACTGGGAGCACAACTACATGGTCGATATCGACGACTTAAAAACGCAATATCTAAACAATGAATTCGATCGCAAAGACTTTATTCTAAGTTCCGACCGATTGGTCATAGCCGCCACAACATCAGGCGAGAAACATCCTCAGTACGTTGATCCGGATCATCCTGACTTTCAGGCGACACCGGCATTTTTATGCAGCCTAGCCTCCGGCCGGCATCTACCCATCGATTTTCCCGCTCTTGGCGGCGTGCCTATGGACGGCGGCAAGGCGGTAGAGTGCTTCGCACCGGTGCGTCCGGACATCAAACTTACGGGCAAGACTCATCTACATGACATCTATGACAAAAAAGGTCGTTCCGGGCGCATGATTTTTATCGTCGTGCGCTTGGAATTATTCGATGAGAGCGGCGAGCATCTCGCAACAACAGATTCACGTTTAGTCATTCGGGAGAAGTAGCGATGAGCGTTAACACAATTCACGATGTGGAATTTGGTGCCGAACTACCCGTATTTGAACCGGATACCCGCATTGAAAACACTATGGCTTTCGCCAAATCCGTGGGCTGGGGCGGACCGCGCTTTGAAGATCATGAGGGTGCGCGCAAGGAGGGATTTCCAGGTGCATTGGTGCCAGGAATTATGGGCATGGGCTTTTTGACCAGCGCAATTCACAGCTGGGCTCCAAATGGCAATGTTGAGCACATCGACACGGTATTCCGTGCCCCCATGCTCGCAGACACTCCGGCCATTATCAGCGCCGTAGTTACCGACATTGACGAAGAAGAGGGATTGGTCGAATTAGACATGACCGTGAAGAATACCAAGGACGAAACCCGGGTATTCGGCACCGCCAAGGTGCGCTTGCCTATCGAATAAGTTTTAGCCTGGGAGCAAATCGCGCAACGCGACCTCAGTACCGACTTTAACTGCCTGACCTTGCTTAAGGACCGCCATGGCGGTCCAGTGGCTTTCGCTACCCTTGGGCACTCCGACTGCAACTGATTCGTCCCAGAATATCGGGCGTCTGAAGTAGATGTCAGCACTGAAAGCCCGGGGCCGATAACGACGCCACATTTCTGCGGTTAAATAGTGCACCCCCATACCGCCACCAATTAGTGGCGCGCGGAAACCCGCTTGTTCTGCGGCCTCTTGTTCATAATGAATACTATTACCCTCCATGCTGTAGGCCTTAACCCGTTCTGGAGTCAGGGTATATTCATTCAATAGCTGCAGTTCTGCCGGGTCTGCGATCACTGGCTGTGGCCGCTCTCCAGCACCACCTTTGTCCGCCGCATTTAGATCCGGCTTCAACGAGGTACGCACCGCACTGATCACCCGACGGCCTTGTTCGTCTTCGAACCAGACATCGGTGTGTACACGACGACCGCGCGGTACCGCACGTACCTCGAGAATTTCCCCACGCACGTTGAGCGGCTCATCCAACAATGGCGGGCGATGCATCTGTAAGCCCTGCAACATATTTATATTGCCTTCGGCACTAATGCCGCTGCGTATACCGGCATGGATCGCAATACCAATAAAAAACGCCGGATCAACCTGCTCACCGAATATGCCAGCGTCAATACCGCAAGCTGCCAGCTTTTCAGTCTGGTGCGTTGGTGCCACCGATATTGTATCCGCCAGATATTGGAATCCAGCCTCAGGCTCAACCCAGTGATCAGGTTGCTCGAGCATCTTTTTCTCCTATCTGAACATATGGGTGCCACCACAAACGGTCAAAGCCTGACCGGTGACATAGGCACTCGCATCCGAAGCCACAAAGACGGCAATGCCCTTGAAGTCGTCTGCTTCGCCAAAGCGACGCAAAGGTGTTTGCTCAGTAACACGCTGTGCCGCCTCTGGGTTATCCCACAATGCTTTCGCGAAATCAGTGCGGATCAGTCCGGGGCAAAGCGCATTAACCCGAATGCCCTTAGGTCCCCACTCCATTGCCAGGTTTCGAACCAAGGCGATGTCTGCCATCTTCGAAATATTGTAAGTCCCCAAAGTATCCGACGGACCAAACGCTCCAACACTGGCGGTAATCATAATTGCGCCGCGCCCTTTTTCGAGCATGTCTGGAGCTACCATCTGACACAGCCAATGATTCGAGCGCAAATTAGAATTCATGGTTTTATCGAAGGCTTCGTCCGGAATCTCTGACATGGGCCCGTAAAAGGGATTAACCCCAGCGTTCGCAATTAATGTGTCGATTGGGCCCAAGCGCTCACGGGTTTCGTCGACCAAAGCCTGTAACTGCTCTTTGTAGCCGATGTTACAGGCGATGGCGATGGCGCGGTCCTCACCACAGGCGGCGTTAATCTCGGCAGCCGTCTCTTCGCACTGGTCTAACTTACGACTGGAAATCACTACCTTACTGCCGTGCTCGGCTAATGCCATGGCCATAGATTTACCCATGCCCTTGGATGCACCCGTAATTAAAGCGACCTGCCCAGTCAGATCAAACAGCTGTGTCGTTACGCTCATCAGTAATCCCCCGTTGCTAAAAACCTAGAGCATACCTTTAGTCTGCCGCGGGGTCTTGTGCTGGGGCTATCGAGTTGCACAGACAGATGCCTAGGCGAGCAATGGGGAATTGATAGATTTGTTACGACACCAAATTCCAGCCTCCATCCGGCGCATCTTGGTGAGACTTAAGATGCTCTACCAACGCTCTAGGACGATAACTCCCATCGGCATGCCAACGCGCCTGCACCGAGTGGTGGATCCTCGTTGGCACCGAAACTTGACTGGTCTTGTAACTGATCAATGGCTCTATCGGGCGCGCATATCGTTCGCGAAGGCGATAAAAGGTTCTTCGAGATTCGTGCATCGGCGCCAGCACATCGGCCTTGCCACCAATAGCAGTATGCCGTTGCAGTCCCAAACCAAACTGCGCGGCTTGTTTGGTCATCCATTGCAACGAATTAGCCGCCAACAGCGTACCGGAATCTGGACAAGGGGGGTGACCGCCACCCACATCGCCGTGGCATCCAGCAAACCAAACCTGCTGCACATCCGCCGCTTCTCGCGGTAGCCATAGCGTCGGCTGAAAATCAACGCGCCGCTCGTTAAGCGCCAGGGCCTGACGAGCGACTTGGACATTGGGGCCAAGTTTAGCGTCATAGAATTCATCGCGATTATCAAACAGGCCCAGCACTGAAAGAGGAATCCCCATAGCGCCAACGGTATCCCAAACTCCAACAAACTTTACTGTCCGCGACTTAGGCTGAGCATACTGTCTGCGGAACGCCACCGACGCCTTTCCGGCAGGGGCATAGTCTGGCCAGGCACGTTTGTAATGATCGAATGCGCTATGGATTAAACGCGTATGGGCACGCTTAAGGATTCCGCAGTTGTTAATCAAACCGCATAGCGACCGCACGACATAAGCACCGCGACTGAAGCCGAAGAAAAACAGTTCATCGCCTGGCTCATAGTTCTGCACCACATAACGATAGGCGTCTACGATGCTCCCTTGCACACCATTTCCAGCGAAACCGCTAGACCAAGGGGTTTGGTACCAACCCAAGCCGTCGTCATAAAACGCCTGCTGCGCAATGCCATCTGCAGCACGCGGCTGTATTGCCTGAGCAATCCGCTGCACATTCGTTGGATGGTCTTTGCGTGGATCTTTTTCCGGCCGGTTCCATGTGCCGTCAGCACAAATAACAATCCGCTTTGACATTCTTACCTCCATATAAATAAAACTCCGGAGCTATTCGGCGTTGCTCTACGGTTTTTATGCGGGCTGTTGCACGGGCACAACGACTTGCCGACAAACGGTTACTAATGTCTTACGAGCGCGCCGATGGTTACGTAACCATCGACGCCAAAGTTATCGCCAGCTTTGCTCGAGGATGCATCCGCCTATCGGCTTTGGCCGTGGTACATTGTTCGTCAGAACAGACGATATGTTCACGACACGAGGGGGAAAACGACTTGTCAACGCAGTTCATTTTTAATGAGGATCAAGAGCAGTTTCGCGACAACCTAGCGCGATTCCTTGCCGACAAATCACCGACCACCGAGGTTCGAGCGCAGATGGTAGACGCCAGAGGTTATGATCCTGCGGTATGGTCACTGCTTAACCAGCAACTGGGTTTGAGTGGTATTGCGATTGCAGAACAGTACGGTGGTGCGGGTTTCGGCCCTCAGGAATTAGCCATTGCCTGCGAAGAGATGGGGCGCAGTCTATATTGCGGCCCCTACTTTGCATCCGCGGTCTGTGCCGCCCACGCACTCAGTGCAACTGGCGGCGAAGTCCACAAGCAGCAGTGGCTCCCGCGAATTGCCAGCGGTGATTTGATTGCCTGTTTGGCGATTACTGAGCGCGCACCCATGTGGAGTGACGAGGATATCCAAACCACAGCCACCAGCAGCGCCAATGGCAAATACCAACTCTCTGGCACCAAACACTATGTCATTGACGCCCAAGTCGCCGAAGTAGTTTTCGTAGCCGCCACGGAAGTTGACGGCAGCGTCGCCTTATTCGCCGCAGATACCGCGGCCGATGGCCTGACAGTCACCCCAGTACAGAGCATGGACGCCACCCGCAAGCTCAATACCGTTACCCTTGCCAACACCCCCGCTGAACGCCTCGGCACAGCGGACTTACCGAGTCTAATGGACTACGTGGTTGTGGCTCTGAGTAATGAGATGGTCGGCGGTGCTCAAACGCTATTGCAGTCAGCACTAGACTATACGCAACTGCGCTTTCAGTTCGGCCGCAGCATCGCGTCCTTCCAAGCCATCAAGCATCGTCTGGCAGATTTACTACTGGAGGTTGAACTGGCTAAGTCAGCAGCCTATCAAGCTGCCTACTGCCTGACGGTCAACGAGGACGTGCGTGAGCATGCCAGTCTAGCAAAAGCGGCGGCCAGCGAAGCTTACGTCCATGTCGCCAGCGAATGTATTCAGTTGCATGGCGGCATCGGTTTTACTTGGGAAAACGATACCCATTTGTGGTTTAAGCGTGCGAAAAGCTCTGAAGTTTTATTCGGAACGCCTGCCGCCCATCGCGAGCGTATGCTGCACGCGATCACCCACGGCGCAACAGCAAAAGCAAGGATTGGTTAACTATGAATATCCAAGAGATACGCCAAGAAATCCGCACCTGGCTAGCAGCCAACTGGGATCCAAATTTAGATCTTATTCAATGGCGCGAACTATTAGCCGATTCCGGTTGGGGCGCACCAGACTGGCCTAGGGACTATTTTGGCCGGGACCTAGAGCCACAGCTGAGCGCGGTAGTCGACGAGGAACTGGCACAGATTGGCGCCATTGGCGCAGCACACAGCGGTGTTCGAATGCTCGCCGCCGTCACTCTATTAGCCCATGCCAATCATGAGCAAAAACAACGCTATCTGCGCCCTATTCTCACTGGCGCGGAGCACTGGTGTCAGTTGTTTAGCGAACCAGGCAGCGGCTCTGACCTAGCAGGCGCCACAACTCGTGCCGACCTGCGAGGTGATGAATGGATCATCAATGGCCAGAAGGTATGGAATACCAGCGCCCACCACGCCGATTTTGGTCTACTGTTGGCGCGCAGCGACTGGGACGAACCAAAACATAAGGGCCTGAGCTATTTTGTTCTCGACATGCGCCAACCCGGCGTTGAGGTGCGGCAGTTAAAGCAAATGAACGGACATGCCTCCTTCAATGAGGTGTTTTTTACTGACGCTCGTGTGCCACGGGCCAACCTCATTGGTCAACCCGGCGACGGCTGGCAGATCGCTATGACCACCCTGGCCCACGAACGGCGCTCCTTCGATCGCCCGCGCAACCCTGCAGCAAAAGCCGTCTCGCCTGCCCCAATCTACCAGCAGTATCAGGAGGAGCTGGAAATCGCAAACGAACCCTATAAGTGGTATCCACAGCGCGCGGGGCGTGTCGATCTGATATTGCAGCGCGCGAACGAAACTGGCGCGATTAATGACCCCGTATTGCGCCAGGACATTGCACGCCTGCATATTCTTGCGAGCTCTGCTCACTGGACAGCACAACGCGCACGAGCGGCACAAAAGGCCGGCAAAAGCCAAGGCCCAGAAGGTTCACTAGGCAAACTGGCCGCCAGCCATGTCGGCCGCTTGGCTGCGCAAGTGCATACCCATATCAGTGCCAACGATGCGCTGCTCACTGGACCCGATAGTCCGATGGACGGCACCATCGCAGAAATTCTAGTGTCCACACCGGCAGGCTCCATTGCCGGTGGAACCGACGAAATACAGCGCAACATCATCGCCGAACGAGTGCTTGGCTTACCCAAGGAACCCCGCTTCGATAGCGGACCCTTCCGGGACGTACGTCGCAACACCTCAAAGGAGCCAGGGCAACCATGACCACCCAAGCCTTGCAGGGCGTTCGAGTACTCGAGGTCGGCCAACTATTAGCGGGACCCTTTGCGGGCACAATCCTCGGGTACTTTGGTGCCGACGTTATAAAGATAGAATCCCCAGGTAATGGCGATCCTATCCGCAACTGGCGCCTACTGGATAAGAACGGCACTGGGTATTGGTGGCGCAGCTTGGGTCGAAATAAGAAGTCTGTTACCGCCAATCTGCGCACCGAGCAAGGACGCGAAGTTCTCAGGCGCTTGATGCTTACCGCCGATGTGGTGATCGAAAACTTTAAGCCCGGCACTATGGAAAAATGGGGGTTAGGGCCAGAGGACATCAAACCTCACAACCCACAACTGATTTACACCCGTATTTCGGGTTATGGCCAGAGCGGGCCGTACAGTAGTAAGCCCGGCTACGCATCGGTTACCGAAGCCTTTAGTGGATTTCGCTTCCTCAATGGTTTTCCAGAGGACGTCCCGGTCCGACCCAACTTGAGCCTTGGGGACAGTGTTGCTGGGGTACACGCCGCTTTGGGCATTTTGCTCGCGTTACTGGCGCGAAAAGACAGCCAACAGGGACAGGTTATTGATGTAGCGCTGTACGAAGCGATGTTTAATTTAATGGAGGGTGTGGTGCCCGAATATGACGGTGCCGGAGCCATCCGCGAACCCGCAGGATCAACCCTAACCGGAATCGTCCCCACCAACACCTACCTCTGCCGCGACGGCAAACACGTAGTCATCGGCGGCAATGGTGATTCAATTTATGTGCGCTTAATGACGGCCATCGGCCGCGAAGATCTGGCTAACGACCCTGATCTCGGGTCAAACGCCGGGCGTGTAGAACAGCAACAATTGATTGATGCGGCCATCGGCGGCTGGACTAGTGCGCACAGTAGCGCAGAGGTCATCGCCATATTGGAGGACGTGGATGTACCCGTTGGACCTATTTACTCCATAGCCGACGCTTTTGACGACCCACACTATCAGGCTCGCGGCATGTTCGAAGAGGTAGACACTCCTAATGGCAAACTCAAGGTTCCTGCCATTCTGCCAAAACTATCGCTGACCCCTGGGCGGACTACCTGGGCTGGCGGCGCAGTAGGCAGCCATACTGACGAAGTATTACTGTCCGCAGGCTTTGATAAGGAGACTTTAGCGGCGCTGCGCGACCGCGGCGACATTTGAATAACATCCAATCGGCTGAGCTATTCGTCCAGCGGCAGCACTCCTTGTGCTGTTTCAGTTTTGTAGCCGTCACGCTTCCATGCATCTAAACCGCCAGAGAGTTCGACTACTTCAAAGCCAAGGGCCGCGAGGCTAAATGCACCCTTGGTGGATACATTGCTGCCAACACCATCGCAATAACAGACATAGAGCTTGTCGCGGTCCAGCGTTCGAACCATGGTATTAGACAGGCTTGCATGCGGCAGGTTAATCGCCATAGGAATGTGCTCCGCGGCATAAGCCGCAGCCAAGCGTGCATCCACCACCACAATCTTGCGTTGGTCGGCTTGTAGTGCCGCAAACAACTCGGCTGCGTCAATTTCAAAGTCCAGTTTTGCCTGGTAATAGTCAATTTGGTTCATTTCAGCTCCGCCTAAACGACGTTCTAATTCGCATCTATGCTGGACATAACCTTGCTAACCTTGCAGAAGTGCCCTATTCCTGTGATCTAATGCAGAAACTCGTTACAGTTCTAATCACAGGGAGAGTGAACCATGTCAGTAGAGCAAATCGACACCGGAACCGACGAACTGTTGTGTAATGTCGACGAACGCGTCGCCACCATCACGTTAAATCGCCCCGAAAAGCGCAACGCACTGTCTGATAACCTCACACCAGCGCTACGCCAAACGCTACTGGATCTAGAAACCCGCAATGATGTGGGCTGCATTGTTATCACTGGCTCCGGTACGGCATTCTGCGCGGGTGGCGACATTGGTGGAATGGCCGGCGGTAAACTGCCTGCAGATGCCCCGCGACCAACTGCGGAAGAACGTACTAGAACGCTCATCCAGAAGCAGGAAACGTTGACGCTACGACTGGCTGACCACGCCAAACCCACTATTGCAGCGCTGCCTGGTGTCGCTGCCGGTGCAGGGTTAAGCATCGCTCTGGCTTGTGATATTCGCATCGCCGCCGCCTCGGCATTCATTACTACTGCATTCCGCAACATCGGCTTTTCCGGTGACTACGGCGGCAGTTGGCTACTGACCCAGCTTATCGGCCCTTCCAGAACCAAGGATCTGTATTACACGGCTAGGCGAGTGCAGGCGGACGAAGCATTGCAGTTGGGGCTTTTTAATCATGTTGTCGCTGATGCAGAACTACCTAGCGCCGCATTTGAATTGGCAAAACAGATCGCCTCTGGGCCACCTATTGCCTTGGGCTATATGAAAGAGAACATTAACCGCGCAGTCACCGGCGATTTACGTTCATGCCTCGCCTTGGAGGCCGATCGAATGACCCGCTGCGCCGCCACTAAAGACCACAAAGAGGCGGTTACAGCGTTTTTGGAAAAACGCCAACCCGTCTTCAGTGGTCGCTAGACTGGAAATAGATAATGCCGAAATGGTCAAACTGGTCAGGCCGCCTAACAAGCAAGCCAGACCGCTATGCGCAGATTTACTCAGAGCAACAAGCGGCAGCCCTTGCTGCTTACTGCAACCAAAATGACAGAGTCCTGCGCCCTGTAGGCGCCGGACACAGCCATCAAGACCTGGTCGGTAATGACAGTGTTATTGTCGATCTTGTGGGTTTGGCCGGCGTCATCAGTGCCGACACCAATTCCGCATGGGTCTGGGGTGGCAGCCGCATCCACACCCTCGGGCTGGCCCTGCATCAACACGGATTAGCGCTGCCAAATCAAGGTGATATTGACCAGCAGACGATCGCTGGCGCCACTGCCACAGGCACCCATGGCACCGGTGCGACGCTTAGCAATCTCAGCAGCCGCGTCACCGGATCACAAATAGCCTTAGCCGATGGTCGCCTTGTCACATGCTCTGCCTCATCTGATGACCCACTGGAGCGTGAACTTTGGCAGGCCAGCCGTTTACACCTAGGCGCCTTTGGGATCGTTACACGCCTACAGTTGGCGCTGATTCCTAGCTTTCGCCTGCAAGAACGGACTTGGCAAGCGCCGTTGCTGGCGACTTTGGAGGATTTGCCAACACTCGTGGAAGAAAATCGTCATTGTGAGTTCTTTTGGTATCCGCATACCGATACAGCTCAGGTTAAGGTTATCAACCCCACTGACGCAGACCCAACCTACCCACTGGGCGACGAGGGCAGCCGTCGCGGTTGGAATTTCGAGGTATTGCCGAATCACCGTCCGCACCTGCATACCGAGATGGAATACAGCGTCCCCGCTGAGCACGGACCCGACTGCATGCGCGCAATCAAAACACTGCTCGAGCAAAGGTTTCCAGACGTGCGCTGGCCGGTAGAGTACCGCACATTAGCAGCGGATGATGTTTGGCTATCCACCGCCTACGAACGCGCCACAGTGACCATTTCAGTGCATCAGGCGGTTGCTGAGCCAGACGAACCCTACTATCGCGCCTGTGAAGAAATTTTTCTTGAATTTGGTGGCAAGCCGCACTGGGGCAAGGCCAACTACCTTACGGGGGAGCGATTGGCAGCACTGCATCCGCGCTGGGAAGACTGGTGGCGCGTACGCGACCTAGCTGATCCCAACGGCATCTTCCTAAATCCGTATATGCAAAGTATCAGACCTTAACCTACCCTGCTCCAAGAGAGCTGATCGCACAGGAATGCCATGTATCCAACTTATAACTCAAAGTTTCCGGAACTAGGATTTTACGGACTACCCGGCCACAGTCGCGCGCCAAGGGATATTTTACGGCAAGCTCAAGATGCCGAAGCATTGGGCATCGGTAACATCATGATCTCCGAACGCGCCGATTTTAAGGAGATCTCTGCTCTCTGCGGCGCGGTCGCTGGGGTGACGAATACGCTCTACATTGGCACCTCCGGCACTAATCTAAACACCCGTCACCCAATCGTAACTGCCTCAATGGGGTCTACTCTTAATCGCCTATCCGAGGGACGATTTGCACTCGGTCTGGCTAAGGGAGTGAAATTGCGTTGGCAGGCATTAAATGTGGACTTTCCGAATTTTGCTCATGAGCGAAGTTTCGTCGAGCTGATGCGCAAACTGTGGCATGGGGAACAGGTAATCGGCCATGACAGTCCATTGGGTCAATACCCGGTGCTGCAGTTAGCCCCCTATGTCAGCGAAGATATTCCACTAATGTATATCGGTTTTGGACCTAAGAGCTTGGAGCACGCCGGCCAGATCTACGACGGCGCCCATCTACATACCTTTATGAGCGACCAAGCCCTGACTGAGTCGGTAGCAGCGTTTCGGCGTGGCGAAACCGCCGCTGGGCGCGCCAACGGTAAATTATGGTCGGTACTCGCAACCGTGCATCAGCCAAGCGATACCGACTACCTGAAAATGATCGTGGCGCGGTTGGCCACTTACCTGCAAATCCCAGGCTATGGCGAAGCGTTGGTTAAAGTAAACGGCTGGGATATGGAGACATTGCATCGCTTTCGCAGCGCGCCTGAGGTGAAAAACGTTGGCGGGGCCATCGACAGCGTGGCGGATTTCACACAACTAGAAAACATTGAGAAACTCATTCCACAACACTGGCGCCCCGCCGCCGTTGGCGATGCGAAAACCTGTGCCGAACGCTGGGTCGACCAATTCAACGCTGGCGCGGACGGGCTGATCATTCATGCCAGTACACCAGAACAGTTTGCGCCTGTTTTGGCCGAGTATGAGAAAATTCGTCCCAATGAGCTATTTGCGGGGCGCAGTAATCGGCCCGGCTAGGCGTGGCCCTAGTTTGCGAGTTTATGTAACCGCGTCTAGTAATTGCCCCGGCAACTCTACCCACCGGTTAAATCCGTGAGCACTGAATTCCTCCACCGAACCAAAGCCGTATAAGACACCAATAAAACCCATACCGTTATTGGCCGCGCCCAGAGCATCATGTTGACGGTC
>Ga0163111_10000621_pt1 | contig 21295 bp, 21 predicted proteins | sample CRUFie1St18metaG_FD_109645 | JGI IMG/M metagenome (GOLD analysis project Ga0163111, IMG submission 109645) | Marine microbial communities from the Costa Rica Dome - CRUD Field 142mm St18 metaG | ecosystem: Environmental > Aquatic > Marine > Oceanic > Photic zone | place: Costa Rica: the Eastern... | reverse complement strand
TGCGTTTACTAAATAATGAGGGGTAACACCAAATCTACCAGAGGCAACCTGTTTAATCTTTGAGGACTTATTTGTATTGTATCTAGCAATATCCTCGCCACCTTCCCCTGAGTTTGAACGCCCACCAATTGTATTCATTGCAATAGCTAGTGCTTCGTGAGCTTCGGGTGATAGAGCACCAAGTGACATGCCTGCAGTATCAAACCTTTTAACAATATTTTCAATTGGCTCAACCTTTTTTACGTCAATAGAATTTTTCTTCTGTTCTTTATTGACTTTAAGCAAATCTCTTAAGAAGCTTGGCTCTCTTTGATTGATTAACGAGCTAAATTTTTCATAATCTTTATAGTCACCTGAGCTAACACATGCTTGCAAAAGTTTAACCACATCAGGATTATAATCATGGTACTCCTCTCCATGAATATATTTTAGTAATCCACCCGCTCTAATTTGCTCAGCTAGATTCCAAGCGCTTTTTCTATTTTCAATTAAGTCGAGTTGAATATCTGTAAAGTCTGTTCCAGAAATTCTACTTACTGTGTCTCTAAAACAAAGATCAACGACATTTTGATCTAAACCAACAAGCTCAAAAAGTTGTGCACCACGATAACTTGCAATACATGAGATACCCATTTTTGACATAATTTTGAGTAGCCCCTTATTAATCCCTTTAATATAATTTGAGACTGATAAACCAAAATCAGAAATTGAAGTATTTTTTCTATTGGATAATTCACTTATTACCTCATAAGCTAAGTATGGATAAATTGCTGTAGCTCCGTAACCAACAAGAACCGCAAAATGATGTGGATTTCTAGCTGACCCTGTCTCTACTATAATGTTAGCATCACATCTAATTCCTTCATCAATAAGTCTATGATGCACTGCCCCAAGAGCCATAGGTGCAGGAATAACTAAATTTTCTTCTTTGATTAATTTGTCAGATAGAATAACAATTTGACAACCTTTTCTTACACTTCTAACAACTCTATCACATATAGTATTGATAGCTTCCTCTAAATCTAAACTAACGTCATAGTTTAAATCAATATTTTCACATTTAAATTCTTTTATTTTTGATTCTTTAATTGTTTCAAATGTTCTCCTATCTAAAATTGGCGATTCTAGAATCAATCTATCTGCATGTTTAGGTGACTCCTCGAAAAGATTCCTTTCTTGACCAAGACAAACTTCAAGTGACATTACACTTGATTCTCTGAGTGAATCAATAGCCGGATTTGTGACTTGAGCAAATTGTTGACGGAAGTAATCATAAACTGACCTATTTTGTGCAGATAGTACAGACATTGGCGTATCATCGCCCATCGAGCCGGTTGCCTCTTGCCCAATCTCTGCTAGTGGCGCAATAATTTCTTTTTCTTCTTCAAATGAAATCCCAAAAGTTTTTTTGTATGTTTGTAGCTCATTTTTCCCCCACGAGTGAGGCTGTAAATCCCCATAGTCAGGAGATTGAATTTTTTTTGAATATTTTTTGAGCCATGATTGATAAGGATGACGATCTTTTAGAATATGATCAATTTGATTAGATAAAAGGATTTCTCCCTTATGCGTATCAACCGCAATCATCTCGCCTGGTGAGAGTCTTCCTTTATCAATAACTTCATCATCAGTATAATCATATACACCTATCTCAGATGCGAGAGTAATATGCCTGTCTTTTGTAACTACATATCTTGCAGGTCTCAAACCATTTCTATCCAAAGCACAAGCAGCAAATCTACCATCAGTAAGTACTACACCTGCCGGCCCATCCCATGGTTCCATATGCATGGAGTGGTATTCGTAGCAAGCCTTGAGACCGTTGTCTATTTTGGAGTTGTTTTGCCAAGCAGGCGGTATTAGTGTTCTCATTGCTCTAAATATACCCATGTCCCCAATCAATAAGAGCTCTAACATGTTATCAAGGGTATATGAATCTGAATCACTTCTTGAGATAAGTGGGTGTAACTTATTTAATTCAGGTAAAAATTCTATTTCTAGTTTATTTCTCCTTGCAAGGTACCAATTTCTATTACCTTGTATCGTATTAATCTCACCATTATGAGCGAGGTACCTAAATGGTTGAGCTAATTTCCATTGGGGCAAAGTGTTTGTTGAAAACCTTTGATGGAAGACACATTGAGAAGTCTTTAATCTTTTGTCGGCAAGGTCTGGATAAAATATTTTTATATTTTCAGATAAAATAAGACCTTTATACGATATAACTCGTGATGACATACTGGAGATGTAAAAACTTTCATCATTACTGAGAATTTTTTCTGTTTGTATTCTTGCTACATACAATTTACGTTCAAAATCAGATTCGATAATCTCATCAGGAGCAGATATTATTATGTGCTTTATATCAGGTATATTTTTAATTGCTTCATCACCGCACACAGATTCATTAACAGGCACATCTCTCCATCCGAGCACATCTAGTCCTTGACGTTTGAGTTGAAAGAGAAGAGTTTCTTTAGCTAATTTCTGTTTTGATTTATTTTTATCAAGAAAAATAACTCCGAATGCATAATTTCTTCCAAGCGACAATCCTAAATCACTTGCTATTGATCTTAAAAACTCATCTGGTTTTTTAATCAGAAGTCCACATCCATCACTAGACTTTCCATCATCAGAGACAGCGCCTCTGTGAGTGAGTCGTGATAATGCGTTAATACTAGTTTCAACAACCCAATGAGATGGTTTGTCATCAATCTGCGCAATTAAGCCAAAGCCACAATTGTCTTTTTCAAACCTTGGGTCATAAAGACCATTATTTTTATATGTCATATACTTTTTCATTTCACATGATGATAACATAATATCTATGACTAAAGATAACGATTAGCCTCTAAATACTTTTAACATCTCCTCCAAATACTTTTCTTTTATTGTTGTGTTAATCACACAGAAACCAATTCTTTCTAGCAGAACAAATCTATTTTTTCCACCCTTCTTCTTCTTATCAAATGACATGTGCTTGATTAAGTTTTTATTTGTAATCTTAGTTGGTACTTTAGTAGGTAATTTTAACTTTTTAAGTGTTGATTCAATTAAATTAAAATCTTCTATACTTAGATTATTTTTTTCTACCGAAAGCATAGAAGCATAAAGCATACCAATACTAATCGCCTCACCATGAAGAATATTTTTATATTTCATGGAGGCTTCTATCGCGTGTCCTAACGTGTGACCAAAATTTAAGAATGCTCGTACATCCGACTCATGCTCATCTTTTGTTACAACATTTACCTTTTCCTTTGCAGATATCTCAACTATCTTTAGGAGTATAGATTTTTTCTTATTAATAATTTCATTAGCATGATTATTTAACCATCTCAGAAACTTATGGTTTTTGATAACTCCATACTTTATTACTTCAGCCAGTCCAGATGTGAATTCTTTTTCTGGTAAAGTTTTTAAAAATTCGGTATCAATAATCACACAATTTGGTTGATAAAAACTCCCAATCAAATTTTTACCATTAGGATGATTTATGGCTGTCTTGCCACCAATGGAAGAGTCTACTTGTGCAAGTAAAGTGGTTGGAATATGGATAAGCTTAACACCTCTCATGAATGTACTTGCAACAAACCCCACTAAATCTCCGATAACACCTCCACCAAGCGCGATTACTGTAACGTCCCTATCAAAATTATTTTTAATCATGAAATCTTGGATTTTAGAAAAAACTGAAATATTTTTGTATTTTTCTCCATCAGAAATTTGTATAGACTTGACTGTAAAACTTGGGAGTAATTTTTTTATTTTATTTAGATAAAGTTTTCCTACAGTCTTATTAGTTACAATCAACACATCTTTACCCTTAATTAACGTTGAGAACATTTTTTTTGAAACAATTTTATTACCTACAAAAATAGGTATGTTATTATTTTTTGTTTTCAGAGTAATTTTTTTCATTTTATTAGCATCTCTATCCTATTAACGATATCATTCCTTCTCATATTTGAGGTATTTACACTTGCAAGAGAGATACTCTTGTAAGTACCATCTCGTTGATGTTTCATTTCGACAAGTTTTTCTTTGATATTACCTTTATTTAATAGAGGTCGATTCTCAGTATTTTTTACCCTCTGAAGTTGGCTCTTTACATCAACATCAAGATGAATAATTAAACCATTTTCTCTCATAGTTTTTATATTTTCTGGTTTTAAAATCACACCTCCTCCTGTGGAAATGACGGTATTATCAACTGTTGATATTTTATTGAGTGTTTGTGTCTCTAATTCTCTAAATTTGTGTTCACCTAAATCGTCAAAAATTTTACTTATAGTTGAATTTGTTTCTTCAATTATCTCCCTATCTAAATCAATAAAATTCATATTAAGTTTTTTTGCTAGAGCCTTTCCTATGGAGGTTTTTCCAGAACCCATTAAGCCAACAAGGAAGATGTTATTTTTGATCATGATTTATCTCTGATTGTATTGTGGACTGAGTTGTTCGACCGCATTAAGAAGACACTCCACTTTTTCCGGCTGGATATCTGGAGTGATACCGGTTCCGAGATTAAAGATATGTCCTGTGTTACAACCATATTCGCTTAATACACCATCAACTGCCGTAAAGATTTGATCTTCATTAAGTTTTAATATTTCTTTATCTAGATTCCCTTGAATTGCGAATTTATCATTTAAGGCTTTTCGAAATTCTCCGATTTTCACTGAGGAGTCAATTCCGATGACGTCAACATTTAGGTTTCTAAGGACTTCAATTTTATCTTGTGGTTCTCTAGTATAGTAAATTACTGGAATGGTTGGGTTAACAAGAGATTCTCTGATTTTATTTACATATTTTATAGACAGGTCTGAAAAATCATTTGTATTAAGCAATCCTCCCCAAGTATCGAAAATCATCACAACATCAATTCCAGCAATAATTTGTTGGTTTATATATTTGATACTGGCCGACGTGATTTCTTCAAGGATATTTTGTAATAAAACTTTATTTTCACGCATCATATTTTTCACAATATCAAATACTTTAGTTGAATTACCCTCTATAAAGTAAGTTGCAACTGTCCAAGGACTACCAATAAAACCAATAAGAGGTTTTTCGTTATTCAAATCAGATTTTATTCTGCTAATTGCATCAAAAACATAATTAACATCTTCGACATCGTAATCTCGTTTTATCTTTTTTAAGTCGGTTTCAGATCTTATTGTTTTATCAAATCTAGGTCCTTTATTTTCCTCAAAACTTAATTCAATACCAAACATATCTGATATAACAAGAATATCTGAGAATACAATTGCACAATCAAGTGAGAACCGCTTTATTGGTTGCATCGTAATTTCACATGCTATGTCAGGATTTTTCACCATTTTAATAAACCCACCAGCTCTATTCTTTAGGGATATATATTCAGGTAAATATCTGCCTGCTTGTCGCATTATCCAAACAGGAGTCCTCTCAATTCTCTCTTTTCTTATTGCTCTTAAGAGCAAGTGGTCACAAGTTTGCGGCATCTAGATCTCTACTTTGATTATTCGTAAGAAACTTAGTTATTCCATTAGCTGCACTCCTACCTTCGAAAACTGCGGTAACTACTAAATCTGATCCACGGACCATATCCCCGCCACAAAATATTTTTGGATTATGAGTTTGAAAAGAATAATCTGACTCAGTATTTACTTTTACTCTACCAATTTCATCAATTTTAACCCCATGTTCTTCAAACCAGCTGGCTGGATTAGGCCTAAATCCAAACGCGATAATAACGTTATCTGCTTTAATGATTTGCTCGGAACCCTTAACTATAGTAGGGATTTCTCGTCCTCGTATATCAGATTTTTCTAGCTTAGTTTTAACAAATTTTACTCCCTCAACTTTATTTTCACCAACAATTTCGACTGGTTGCATATTCCATAAAAAATCTACACCTTCTTCTTTGCTATTTTTTACTTCTCTTTTTGATCCAGGCATATTTTCCTCATTTCTTCGATATGCGCAATAAACTTTACTAGCACCTTGCCTCAAGGCGGTTCTATTACAATCCATTGAGGTATCTCCTCCACCAAGCACTATAACTCTCTTACCATTCATATCGATATATTGATTACCTGGTGTTTCAAATATATTTCTAATATTTGAATTGAGGTAGGGTAGTGCATCATAAACCCCATCAAGATTTTCTCCTTTGAAGCCACCTTTCATGTATGTATAAGTTCCCATGCCTAGAAACACAGCATCGTGTTTGTTCATAAATGTATCAAATTGTATATCCTTACCAATTTCAGTATTTAATATGAATTCCACCCCCATACCTTCTAAGATTTCTTTTCTCTGTTTAACAATATGTTTTTCTAATTTAAAAGGAGGTATTCCAAAAGTCAGAAGCCCGCCTATCTCCTCATACTTGTCGTACACTTTTGCTTTTATACCGTTGCGAGATAGCACATCAGCGCAAGCCAGTCCTGCTGGTCCTGCTCCAACGATACCAACAGTAAAATCAGTTTTTACGACATCAGATAGATCAGGTTTCCAACCCTGTTTAAGAGCTTCATCTGTGATATATTTTTCAATACTACCGATTGTTACAGCACCAAATCCATCGTTTAACGTACATGCTCCCTCACACAGTCTGTCTTGAGGACAAATACGTCCACATATCTCAGGTAATGAATTGGTCTGGTGAGATAAATCAGCTGCTTCGAATAACCTATCTTCAGATATTAACTTTAACCATTGAGGAATATAATTATGTACAGGACATTTCCATTCACAATATGGATTACCACATTCTAGACATCTTCCAGATTGTTCAATAGCTTGTTTCACTGTATAGTGATCATAAATTTCACCATACTGCTTTACTCGTTTTGAAGCGTGAAGAATCTTTGGATCCATACGCTTAAGCTCTAGAAATTGCAAATTTTTATCCATAGCAAATTATTATACATGATTTAAAGCGATAAGATACTAAAATAAAAACAATTACGATATACTATATATTGACATATTCTAATATATAGTATATTTTATCAGGGTGGATATAAAAAAAGCATCAAGGTTAACTATATATAAAGAGCTTATTGGCACTGCTACGAACCTACAGTTTTCATATAATGATACTGCATATCGTGTTCCTATTGACGATCTGTATAATTTTCTGGAGACAAATACGAACGTTCTTAAAACATCCAGCTGGATAAATAGGGGAATTTATCATTGGCCAAGACCAACGAAGAAATTAATTAAATTCTTGCAACCTTATACTATTCCTATGGATGATGAAGATGAAGAACGTAATATTTATTGGTATGAGATGTATCAAAAATTAGTTGAATACAAAAGTACTTATGGACACTGTTACGTGCCATCAGACTACAATCAGACCAACTATGGTGTTCAGAACCCATTAGTGACTTGGTATTTGAAAACCCGCGGAGATATGGCAAGAGGTAGATTGTCTAAGAAGCAATTAGATCTTCTTCGTAACATAGGTTTTTTAAAATTCACTCAGTTAAAAAATTATTTTAATCCCGAGAATGAGAGTGAAAGAGAGAATCTTATAGAGTCATTAAATTCAGTGAAAGTACAGCAAAAGTCAGATTAGCTCAAAGACTCCTTAACTAATTTACTCGCAACAGACATATCAATTTCATCTCCATGATTCTTCTTAACTAATCCGAGAACTTTACCTAAATCTTTAATTGATTCTGCCCCAGTTTCTTGAATTGATTTTCTGATAATTTCTTTGACTTCTGACTCTGATAATTCTGCAGGTAAGTATTTTTTTATGATTTCTATTTCTCTTTCTTCGCGAGACGCTAAGTCTTGTCTATCCGCCAGTTTGTACTGAGTTAATGAATCCTGATTACGTTTGATAGCTTTCTTTAATACTTGAATGACTTCTGAGTCTTTGAGTTCTATGTTTTTATCTTTTTCTTCTTTTTGGATAAGTGAGAATATGTATCTAGTTATCTCAAGCTCTTCTTTCTGTCCGGATTTCATCAATTCGATAATTTCCATTTGAATTTTTTTCTTCATTGGAAGTGAAATTTATTTAATATTTTTTATATGGAGGCTTTTTTCGTATTGCTGACATACTTACTTTTCTTTTGTATCTTTTGATTGCTGCAGCTATTTTTCTTTTTCTTACTGCTGTGGGCTTTTCGTAGAATTCTCTTCTTCTGGTTTCAGTCAAAATACCGGCTTTTTCGCAACCTCGCTTAAATCTTCTTAGCGCGATTTCAAAAGGCTCATTTTCTCTAATTTGTACACTTGGCATATAATACTAATATTAAGTTGATACTGGCGTTATGTTACTTGATTATTATAATAAAGCAATAGATTTAATAAGGATTTGAGGAAAGATATGATAATTTTAGGAGTAGAATCATCCTGTGATGAGACGGGTTTAGCGCTTTATGACTCTGAGCGGGGGTTATTAGGTCATGTAATTAGCTCACAAACTGAAATTCATGACAAATATGGAGGCGTAGTACCAGAATTAGCTTCTCGTGACCACGTAAGAAAACTTGTTCCATTGTTCGAGAAATTATTGAGTAATTTAGCAATTAAAATTCAAGATATAAATCTAATCTCATTTACAAATGGCCCGGGATTACTGGGACCTCTGTTAACGGGTGCCGCATTTGCGAAATCTTTAGCATGGATTAATAACATTGATGCAGTTGAGGTCGATCATCTTGAAGCACACATATTTTCAGCAATGATGTCAGAGAAGAATCTTAAGCCACCTTTTATTTCTCTATTAGTTTCAGGCGGGCATACACTAATATCAAATGTTGATTCTCAATCAAGATGCACAATTGTGGGTAAATCACTTGATGATTCTGCGGGTGAGGTGTTCGATAAAGTAGCCAGAAAAATGGGACTTAAATATCCTGGTGGACCTGAAATTTCTCGAATGGCAGATAAGATATCTAAATCAACTTTCAAATTTACGAGACCTATGATTAATTCAAATAGTTTCGACATGAGTTTTAGCGGTCTCAAAACAAACGTAGTTAGAGAAATTAACAAACTAGATCTAAATGAGGACGTTATTTCTGATATTGCTTATGATTTTCAAGAATGTGTTATAGATATTCTAATCAAAAAAACTATCGCAGCTGCAAGATTTTATACTCAAGACACCATTGCCATATCTGGCGGAGTAAGTGCTAATAAAAAACTGAGAGATAGATTCAAAAAAGAGTCCGGTGAAATTGAGGTGTTTTTTCCAAGTTTAGAGTTTAGTACAGACAACGGTGCTATGATTTCATATCTAGGTTACTTAAAGTCAAAAAATAAAAAGTCTGCAGATTTAAGAATTAAACCCTCTCCAACTTCCTCACTTTTTTGAGATTAAGAACCTTATATTTCTCGAGTGTGTGATGAGGATAATCAAAGTGTTTAAAAAAGCTATCACTACAAGGTTCATATTTCCCGTAAGAAAATGAAATAGAAAAGGTAGCACAGTGAAACTTGTTAGTGCTGATAATGCAGATATCCGAGAAAAAGTATAAATTGACAGCCAAATAATGATTAGAGCAATACCAACAAATAAATCTACAGCTAAGATTATACCAAGAGATGTTGCGACAGCTTTCCCACCTCTAAATTTGAGAAAAATAGAAAATATATGCCCAAATAAAACGATAAATGAGACGGTGTAAACATACTCAATTTGGAAATTTAGTATTAATAAGACGTAAGTGGGTAAAAATCCCTTTAACATATCCCCTGATAGAGTAAGTGCAGCAGCAGTCATATTCCCTGACCGTGCCATATTAGTTGCCCCTGGATTTTTTGAGCCAAATGTTCTGGGATCGGGTAGTTTTAATGCTTTAGAGATTAATACAGAGAAAGGAATTGAACCAATAATGTATAAAAAAATGAAAATGACGATTTCAGTTATCACTTAGATTATTTATCATAGATATAATTTGTTATTACTTAGTTAATCATAAAACCGAAAAAGTATAAATGGATAAATTAAACATTATTTTTTTACACGGCTGGCTATTTAACAGTCAAATTTGGTCTACAATTCAGCAGAAGTTTGAGAGTGATATATTGGTTAAAACCCCAGATTTCAATGGATATAATGATGCTACAAAAAACAGAGAATTTAATTTATCTGATTTTATTTGCACAGACTCAACAGTTGAAAACATATTAGTTGGTTGGTCTTACGGGAGTATGGTGGCACTAGAATATGCAATGAGAAATGAACATGTATCAAAATTGATATTAATAAATTTTAATATTTCTAGTCATGAAGATACTTTCATGAGCGATAGTGCAATTACTAAACTATCAGAAAACCTTAAAGTTGATAGAAGAAAATCAATTAGGAATTTTGCTTTTGAATGCTGTAAGAATTCAAAATCAATGATTACTGACTTTAAGCGCCTAGACGCTTTAATGAAGACATGGATTTTTCCAGAACAAAATATACTTCAAGATAATTTAAATCATATAAGATACTTAAGAGGAAAATTGATTAGTCTTGAAAATTTGAATGTAAATACGCTAATAATAAATGGAGAATTCGATAATTTTTTTTCAATTGATAAAAACATTATTACCAATAAAAAAATAAATTATAAAATCATCAGTGGCATGGGCCATTTTCCGTTTTTTTCTTATCAAGCAGAAATTGTAGATCAAATTAAACAATTTATTGGAGTAAAATCTTGAAAGATTTTAAAAAAAGAGTTCAAAATTCATTTAATAGAAAAGCAAGTTCCTATGATGAATACGCAATTCTTCAAAAAGAGGTATCTAGGCGCATGTCGGAAAAGCTGAATATGATTAAAACGCAACCAAAAAAGATACTTGATTTAGGCTGTGGTACTGGTTTTCTTACCGAAGAATTATCAAAAAATTATCCAAATACGGATATTATTTCTGTAGATTTTTCGGAGTCAATGCTGAAAATTTGTAGAGATAAATTTAAAAATTGCAAGGTGATATGTGCTGATATTGATCACCTTCCCCTTGCTCCTTCAAAATTTGATTTAATCATATCTAGTTTAACTTTCCATTGGTGCGATGATATTTATAAGATATTTCAACAAGCTTATAATCTTCTGAGTAACAATGGTAATTTAATCTTCTCGTCTATTGGTCCTGATACACTATTTGAGTTAAACAACGCAATGAAAAAAATTGATAATCAAGATCATGTTAATCATTTTATTGATATGCACCATTATGGAGATGCGCTCTTGGAAATAGGTTTTAATGATCCAGTCGTAGATAACGAAAAAATCACTATAGAGTATGAGGAATTTAAAGATGTTTTGAAATCTATAAAAAATATTGGAGCAAATGTTTTAGATGACAAAAATAGCAGATATCTCACGAGAAAAGACTTCAAACTTATTGAGCATAATTACAAAAGAAATGAGGAGTCTAATTACCCTGTGACTTATGAGGTACTTTACGGCGTCTCTTGGAAAAAACCTCCAATGAACCCCATAAATAATAGGGATGTTATACCAATCAAAACGCCATAAAAAAATATTTTTATCACACAGAATTTCTATATATTCTAATACTGTGTTATCATAAAATTCATTTAATAATGGACGATTTATGAAAAATTATCTTTACATGTTAGCTTTAGCATTACCGGCTGAAATTATGGCAGATTGGGAAGTCAATATGCCTAGAGGAGTAACTCCTACCAGCGAAATTGCCTACGATATTCATATGCTAATGTTCTGGATTACTGTTGTAATTGGAATTTTAGTTTTTGGTGTTATGATTTACTCAATCATTTATCATCGCAAATCGGTTGGTCATCAACCTGCTAAATTCCACGAGAGTACAAAAGTGGAAATCATTTGGACAGTCATACCTTTTTTGATTTTGGTTGTATGTGCAGTTCCAGCAACCAAAGCACTAATTATGATGGAAGACACTAGCGACGCTGGCATCACCCTTAAAGTTACAGGTTATCAATGGATGTGGGAGTATGAGTATTTAGAGGATGGAGTAAATTTTTTTAGTAAAATCGATAACGAGAGTAATAGAGCGAGAAGATTAAACTCTGGTCAAAACGTTAATAATGTAGATAATTATCTCAGGAATGTTGATAACGTCGTAGTTTTGCCAACAGACACAAAAGTGAGAGTTCTTTTAACGGCGAGTGATGTTATACACGCCTGGTGGGTACCTGAATTAGGTGGCAAAAAGGATGCAATTCCAGGGTACGTAAACGAATTATGGATAAATATCAAAAAACCTGGTGTTTACAGAGGAGCTTGTGCAGAGTTATGTGGAAAAGATCATGGGTTCATGCCGATAGTTGTGCGTGCAGTGCCAAAAATGGAATATGAAAAATGGGTTACATTACAAAAAGATAATAGAGTAGCAGAGACTAAAGGAAATTAAGATGAGTGCTAATATACATGATATACACGACCAACATCATCACACACCATCAGGGTTAATGAGATGGATTACTACAACCAATCACAAAGATATCGGTTCTTTGTATTTATGGTTTAGTTTATTAATGTTTTTTATCGGAGGTTTTATGGCTCTTATCATAAGAGCTGAACTTTTCGAACCAGGACTACAGTTGGTCATCCCGGGTTTCTTTAATCAAATGACAACAATGCACGCTTTAATCATGATATTTGGAGCAGTCATGCCAGCGTTCGTTGGCCTAGCAAATTGGCAAATACCTATTATGATAGGTGCTCCAGATATGGCTCTACCAAGATTGAATAATTGGAGTTTTTGGATATTGCCTTTCGCATTTACTATGTTATTGAGCACCCTTTTCTTTGATAGTGGAGGCCCCGCTGCAGGTTGGACATTGTATCCACCATTGTCATTACAGGGTGGTAACTCAATGCCTTTTGTGATTTTGTCTATTCACTTGCTTGGAATATCTTCAATTTTAGGCGCTATTAATGTCATTGCTACAATACTAAATATGCGTGCTCCAGGCATGACACTAATGAAAATGCCAATATTCATCTGGACATGGCTTATAACTGCATTCCTTTTGATTGCTGCGATGCCCGTTCTAGCTGGCGCTATCACTATGCTTTTAACAGACAGATTTTTCGGAACTAGCTTCTTTACCGCATCAGGTGGCGGAGATCCTGTGATGTTTCAGCATATTTTTTGGTTTTTTGGGCATCCAGAAGTATACATATTAATACTTCCTGCTTTCGGAATTGTATCAACAATCATACCCGCTTTTTCACGAAAGAAATTATTTGGATATGATTCAATGGTTTACGCAACTGCGTCTATTGCTTTGTTATCTTTTATAGTTTGGGCACACCATATGTTTACAGTAGGTATGCCTCTTGCAGGTGAAATATTCTTTATGCTAACAACAATGTTAATTGCAGTACCGACAGGAGTGAAAGTTTTTAACTGGGTAGCAACGATGTGGAAGGGTTCTATGACATTTGAAACACCAATGTTGTTTGCTCTAGCATTCATAATATTATTTACAATAGGTGGCTTTTCCGGATTAATGCTTGCTATGACACCTGCTGATTTTCAATATCATGATACATATTTTGTGGTGGCACATTTTCATTATGTGCTTGTTCCTGGCGCTGTATTTGCAATCATAGCAGCAGTATATTACTGGTTACCTAAATGGACTGGAAAAATGTATAGCGAATCATTAGGTAAACTTCATTTTTGGTTAACAACTATTTTTGTTAATGTTACCTTTTTCCCGATGCATTTTGTAGGTCTTGCAGGTATGCCAAGACGTATACCAGATTATCCTGTTCAATTTGCTGACTTTAATGCCATAGCATCTGTCGGTGCTTTTGGATTTGGATTGTCACAAATTTTATTTGTATATATTTTATATAATACTTTGAAAAAAGATGTAACTGCAGATGATAAAGTATGGGATGGAGCAGAAGGATTAGAGTGGACATTATCCTCACCCCCACCTTATCATTCGTTTGAAAAAGCACCTAGAGTAGAGTAATGACTAATCTTAAAAAAACGTACTTATCAATATCCATAATAGTAATCTTTATGTTTTCATTCTCATACATGCTTGTACCCCTTTACGACATTTTCTGTGAAATAACCGGATTAAATGGTAAAACAAATCAAGAGAAAATAGTCGGTATAAATGAAGTAAATACAGATCGTTTTGTCACTGTTAAATTTACTTCCACAGTCGCTGGCTCTGAGCCGTTTAATTTTAATCCTATGGAAAATGAGATGATTGTAGAAGTTGGTAAAATATACACCACCTCGTATATTCTAACCAATAACACCAATTCGCTTAAACAAATAACTGCAAGCCCAAGCGTTGTTCCTGGAAGAGATGCTGAATATTTTAAAAAGATAGAGTGTTTTTGTTTCACTCAGCAACAGATAAATGGCAAAGAGACAAAAGAGTTGCCGCTTCAATTTGTAATTGATGAAGACTTACCTTTAAATACTAAAACACTAATATTGTCTTATACTATGTTTAATACAACCGATCAATTAGGTGCTAAATAAGAATAATGTCTGATCAGAATAGTTACTACGTCCCTCATGAAACAAAGTTACCATTCTTAACCACAGTAGCAATTGTTATAATGTTCATTGGCGCAGCTAATTATATGAATGGTTCTGCGTCTGGTATGACGATAATGTTAATTGGTCTTGCATTAATATTTCTTATGGCATACGTTTGGTTTTCAGAAGTGGTTTCAGAGAGTGAGGGTGGAATTTATAATGACCAAGTAGATATCTCCTTTCGCTGGGGGATGGTTTGGTTTATTTTCTCTGAAGTAATGTTTTTTGCTGCGTTTTTTGGCGCTTTATATTATGCCAGAGAGCTCTCACTTCCATGGTTAGGTGGTGATGGTTATAAAATAACAACGAATATTGTGCTTTGGCCTCAGTTTGAGAACGTCTGGCCTTCGAACGGCCCCGCGAATTCTGGAGGAGACTTCATTGTTATGGGTGCTGGAGGTATTCCAGCGATAAACACACTACTCTTGCTCACCAGTGGTCTAACCGTAACTTATGCACATCACGGGCTTAAAGAACAGGACAGGAGTAAGCTTATTATTGGTCTTGTACTAACGGTTCTTCTTGGTTTCACTTTTGTAGGATTTCAAGCATATGAATATATTCATGCTTATAATGACCTTAATTTAACAATGTCATCAGGAATTTATGGGTCGACTTTTTATATGTTAACAGGCTTTCACGGTTTTCATGTAACATTGGGAGCAATAATGTTAACAGTAATATTATTTAGGTGTGCTAAAGGCCATTTTTCTGGAGACAACCATTTTGGATTTGAGGCTGTTGCATGGTATTGGCATTTTGTTGATGTTGTCTGGTTAGGCTTATTTGTTTTCGTCTACTGGCTTTGATAGACAATATTATGCGGTTGTAACAAGTCAAAATAGTAGCCAAAAATCAAAAGCAAAAATAATAAAACTGATAGAATGATCCTTGTTTTTAGTGAGTGAAACCCTCGATTTGAAGCTTTCCTGTCCTTTATAATGTAGAAAAAACCCATAGAAAGGTTATAAATTATTAGCACTAATAAAATTATTATTATATATTTCAACACAAAGACAAACTTAACACATTTATGCGTAATAAAAAAATATTGATGAGAGGACTGGGCATATCATTACTATCAACCTTAGTAATATTGTGTATTTATTTAGCATTTTGGCAAATTGACAGAGGCAAGGAGAAAGATATTATTTTTCAATCTTACATGAAAAACATTAGTTCTGATCCCATTGAAATATCTGATTCTGATTTCACGCCAGTAGACTTCACTAAAGTAATACTAAGAGGCAGATTTAGAGCATCAAACCAATTTTTATTAGATAATAAAGTTCATAATAAAAAAGCTGGCTATGATGTTATTACACCTCTAGAAGTCGATGATAAAACAGTGCTAATAAACAGAGGTTGGGTAGATAATAATAGCCGAACCAAGCTTCCTAATATTGAATTGGCATCAGAATACTCTGAAGTAATTGGTTATGTGTATTATTATAAAAAACCATATACTCTTTCTGATGATAATAGTGATAGTGGATGGCCTAGACTTTTACAAACTTTAGATACAAATGTAATTGCATCGATTTTAGACAGAAAAGTTGAGCCTTATTTAATCGTTATGAGTGAGAATCAGGAAAACTCATTACAGATTAGAAATATATTTAAAAAAAATGATAAGCTCAAACATTACATGTATGCGGGACAATGGTTTATCTTTGCCACAATAGGCGCTATTTTAATTATTGTTTTATTAAAGAGGTCAAAACAATGAATTCTGGAAGAGTAAAATTCCTGTTGATAGTTTTCATATTCATTTTTCCATTCATTGTATCGTATTATTTGTCTAAAGATTACTGGGCTGGTGGAGATATTGAGACATCGAATTATGGGTCATTTATAAACCCAATTTTAAATATCTCCGATACTGAGTTTGTAAATTATAATGGAAATACAAGGTTAATAAACGACCTAAAAGATAAATGGACGCTTATTTATAATATGCCTCTGGAGTGTAACTCTGACTGTATGGAGGAAATTCATCTAATAAGACAAGTCAATATTGCGCTTGGTAAAGATATGAACAGACTTCAAAGAATTTTATTAATACCACAAAGTATTCAACAAGTTAGTTTACAAAAGATTCTCACTGAATACCCTAAATTAATTATAGTTAAAAAAGATAACTCCTCATTTCCTCAAACGATTAAAAAAATAGATAATAATTTCGTTCTTTTCCTATCAGATCCTTTAGGTAATGTTATACTTGGTTACGAAAAAAAATTTAAAGGAAAAAAATTACTTAAAGATATTAAAAAATTATTTAAATTGTCAAAGATTGGTTGATGATGAATTCAAATATTATAAAAAAACTTAGTTTTGTTGGTGCATTTTTTACACTTATAGTGATATCTGCAGGCGCATGGGTCAGACTAACTGATGCTGGACTTGGTTGTCCAGATTGGCCTGGATGTTATGGAATACTTGGAACACCTGAAACCGAGGAAGAGCTAGCCAAGGCTAGAGAATTATATCCAGACGCCATAATAGATCAGGGCAAAGCTTGGAGAGAAATGTTTCACCGATACATTGCTGGTATTCTTGGAATCTATGTTTTCTTTATTTCGTATATCACATATCGTTTTGCTAAACATGTAGGTCTATTTCTTCCAATTGCCTTAAGTGTAATGATAGTAGTTCAGTCATTGATGGGAATGTTCACAGTCACAGAATTGGTAAAACCAACAATTGTAACAACTCATCTTATTTTTGGAATGACAACCGCATGTTTATTACTATGGAATGGACTTAGAGTAGACACAAAAAATGAAGATGAGAAATCCAATTTTACATTTTTTATTAAAATATGTATTTTTGCACTTGTAATACAAATTCTTTTAGGCGGGTGGACCAGCACTAATTATGCTTCTCTGGCCTGCCCAGATTTCCCTAAATGCACAGAAGAGTGGTGGCCATCAGATATGGACTTTGATAAAGGATTTACGATTTTTGGTCTACCAAATGTTAATTACGAAATAAATCATATGGAGTATTATGCTAAGCTTGCAGTTCACTTCACCCATCGAGTAGGCGCTTTGTTACTTACCATTCTATTCTTGGGTCTTTTTTTATATATTTTCTTCCTTCAAAAATCTCCAATAATCAAGAAAATAGGTTTAGTGGTTCTATTATTTTTTACCTTACAGATATTTTTAGGTATTTCTAACGTAGTTTATAGCTTGCCACTTAATGTTGCTGTGCTTCATACAGTCAATGCATGTGTACTTTTAATGAGTATGCTCATCTTGCTTTTTTATTCGACATACAACGCACAGAGGTGTTAATATAAACAATGCAGCAATCAATAATTAATACCACAACCAAACTCTTTTCTATATCAAGAGAATTTATCATGTTGACTAAACCACGTGTCAATTTATTAATTATGTTTACCGCAATAGTTGGAATGTTATTAGCTCACAATGGAAGGTTGAATTTTGAGATTATTTTTTTAGCAAGTCTTGGTATTGGCTTGGCAGCATCAGCAGCGGCGATAATAAATCAAGTAATTGATCAAAAAATTGATTCTATCATGGATAGAACTAAAGCTAGACCGCTTGTTAGCGGAAACATCAAGGCTTCACATGCCATTATTTTCGCGTTGTTCTTATCTACCTCTTCTCTGTTTATTTTATATGTTTTTGTAAATACATTAACGATGGTATTAACTTTTGCATCTATAATAATTTATTCATTGATTTACTCGGTTTATTTGAAAAATTTAAATTCACAAAATATTGTGATTGGCGGCATAGCTGGTGCTATGCCACCTTTATTAGGATGGACATCTGTGACTAATCAAATAGATCCTTTCCCACTGGTTTTATTTTTAATCATTTTCTTATGGACACCACCGCATTTCTGGGCGCTCGCAGTATATAAGTATGATGATTATTTAAAAGCGGATATACCAATGTTGCCTGTTACACATGGTAAGAATTTTACTAGATTACATATTTTTTTATATTCCATCCTACTCTTTTGCATAACATTATTTCCCTATTTGCTAGGTTTCTCAGGATTAATTTATTTTATAGGTGCATTTATGTTTGGCACGAAATTTGTTGTAGATGCTTATTTGTTGATGGTTCTAAAATCAGATAAGAGGGCATTGGATTTATTTAAATACTCTATTACATATCTTGCGATTTTATTTGCACTTTTGATTATTGATCATTACTGGAAATTGAATATTTAGTAACTAAACTTATGCAAGCATTAAGTTGGTTTTTAAAGTATCCAGTGATTTTTGTTCAATCTGTCGGATTCTCTCAATAGAGACATTATATTTATGCGCTAGGTGTTCTAGAGTTACTTTGTTTTCGGATAAGTACCTATTTTTAATGATATCTAAACTTCTATCATCTAGCTTTTGAATAGCTTCTGCTAATTTATCTGACTCAGTCTTGCCATCTTGTTCATACTCTAGTTTAAGTAATGGGTTAGTGTTATCAGACAAATATTCTGATGGGGATGTTTCGTCTTCTGTAATCGGATCAAAACTTACATCTGCTCCTGATAATCTTGATTCCATAATCGTAATTGTTTCGGGTTGTACGTTTAACTCTTCTGCTATATACGACTTTTCTGTCTCTGTTAGCCAAGTTGTGCTTTGTTTTTTGCTTCTGAGTTTAAAAAATAGTTTGCGTTGTGCCTTTGTTGTAGCTACTTTAACAATTCTCCAGTTTTTAAGTATAAATTCATGGATTTCAGCTCTAATCCAGTATATTGCAAATGATAGTAATCTAACATTTTTAGACGAGTCGAATTTTTTCACAGCTTTCATTAGTCCAACATTACCTTCTTGAATTATATCTAATAATGGAAGGCCGTAACCTTTATAAGTTTTTGCAACGTGGACGACAAATCTGAGGTGAGCCATGACTAGTTTTCTTGCCGCATCGAGATCGTCAGACTCATTCAATTGTTTGAAAAGAGCGATTTCTTCATCTTTAGACAGAAGAGGTGTTTTTCTGAGCTCTAATAAGTACATGTCCAAGGCATCTTTTGTGTCTAGACCTGCAGCGACCTCAATAGGTAAATTTTCTGTAATCTCAGTAGTCATCAATATCTCTTACACAAGTATTATAGTATCATTTTGCGGTCTTTCAAGATTATTTCATTAAATTTACCATATAAAAATCAATGTTTTACCTAATATACAGCGAAAATTTCAAGAAGTCACAACTTCATATATAATAATACTGTGAAAATATTCTCTTCAACAATAATGATTTTAATGTTGTCCGCACTACCCATACAGGCGTCTGACACTCCTGTCATAAAGTTTGAAGACAGAATAGAGGAGTATAATTTGAAAAATGGACTAAAAGTGATTTTGATAGAGGACAAACGTAGCAGTAATGTTGTATCGAGTATTTGGTATAAAGTGGGTTCAAGTTATGAGAAAGATGGGATAACAGGTATTTCACACCTACTAGAACATATGATGTTTAAAGCAACCTCAACAACAAAAAATGGAGAATTCTCAGAGGAAATAAAAAAAGTAGGTGGCACAGAAAACGCATTCACCAGTAGAGATTTTACTGGCTATTATCAAAAAGTGAATAGCAAATACCTCTCTATGTGTCTGAAATATGAATCAGATAGAATGACAAATTTAATTTTTAAAGATACTGATCTTAAAAGTGAGCGAAAAGTAGTAAAAGAAGAGAGACGACTACGAACTGAAGATAGGCCGATATCTGTAATTTTTGAAAAAATAAATTTACAAATCCTAGGAATGCAAAAATATGGAATACCTATAATCGGTACTATGAATGATCTTGAAAAAATAAGCACTCAAGATCTTGAGCTTTGGTATAAAAAATATTATCGACCCTCAAATGCAATTCTTATTATTGCTGGAAACTTTAATGAAAAAACTATAAGAAATGAGATTGATGCGTTTTTTGGTGAAATCCAAAATCCGCAAAATAATACTCGAGAGAAAAATAATTTTTTGAAATCAACACCTTCATTTAAAGATATATCTATTAAAGAGAAGTTGCCGAATCCACTACTTGTGATATCTTATATAAAACCTAATTTTGAAAGTTCATCAAAAAAAGATGCTTACGCGCTAGACATACTCCTTGAAATCATGGATGGAGGTTTTTCCTCAAGATTTACTCATAACATCATTGATAAAAAAATTGCTTTAAATACCTTCATATCTCATGACTTATACTCAAAAGAACAGAGTATCTTCTCAATTGGGGGTACACCAAGAAAAAATGTTCTATTGGATGATATTCAAAAATCTCTAATTTCTGAGTTTAAATTAATAGCAATGAATGGTTTAGATAACCAGGAGCTTAATGATACCAAATCAAGAATCATAGCAAGAAATATATTTAAATTCGACTCAGTATTTAATCAAGTAATGGCGATCGGGGGACTTGAGGCAAAAGGATTAAGCTGGAGATTATTAGATCAATATGTTGATGATATTGATAAGATAAATGAGAGCGATATTAAAATGGCAGCTAAAAGATTTATATTAGATAACAAGGCGCAGATATCAACAATATATCCACAATGAGAAAATTTGTTTTTATAATTTTAATTTTTTTTCCACTTGATAATACCTTTTCGTATCCTCAAATATTAGAGGTGAAAGGAAATAAAGATTATTTATTAATTGAAGAGAACACACTCCCCATCATTGATGTGCGAATATCTTTCGATATGGGAAGTATACATGATAAAAATAAAAAGGGTATTACAAGTTTTGCTGTTA
>Ga0163111_10000618_pt1 | contig 21318 bp, 22 predicted proteins | sample CRUFie1St18metaG_FD_109645 | JGI IMG/M metagenome (GOLD analysis project Ga0163111, IMG submission 109645) | Marine microbial communities from the Costa Rica Dome - CRUD Field 142mm St18 metaG | ecosystem: Environmental > Aquatic > Marine > Oceanic > Photic zone | place: Costa Rica: the Eastern... | reverse complement strand
ATAAAACAAATAAATTGAACTTAAGTGAAATTATTCCTAATAAATACCAACCAAGAAAAAATTTTGATGAAGATAATTTAGAGGATTTAAGCAACTCAATAAAAGAAAGAGGAGTCATCCAGCCAATAATTGTTAGGAGATCAAATAGTGATGACGCTAAATATGAAATTATCGCAGGTGAAAGAAGATGGCTAGCAGCTAGAAAAGCAGGATTGCATGAAATTCCTGTAGTTGTTACTGAGGCTGATGATTTAAAATCATTAGAATTTGCTATTGTAGAAAATGTACAACGACATGACTTGAATCCTCTTGAAGAGGCACAAGGATATAAAAGATTGATAGATGAATTTTCGTATGATCAGGAAAAAGTATCAAAATTTATTGGTAAAAGCAGAAGCTACATAACTAATTCTTTGAGGATACTTACACTTCCTAAATCTGTACTAAAATATATTGAAGAAAAAAAAATCAGCGCAGGACACGCAAAAATATTAGTTGGTTTGGATAATGCTGAATTTATTGCTAATAAAATAATTGAGAAGAAACTCTCAGTTCGTCAGTCAGAGAATTTTGTTAAAATCTTTAAAAAGAAAAAAGTCTCTTTTTCTTCATCTGTTGACCCAAATATTCAGAGTCTTGAAAGATCGGTTTCCGATAAAATTGGTTTAACTGTCTCTATTAAGAATAATAAAAAAAACAAGGGAACTATTACTTTTTCTTATCACGATATTGATCAATTAAATAAGATAATCGAAATAATTAAATCAAATTATTAGTTAAATTGCTTGTTCAAGAATAAAATTAGTAACAATATTTTTTGAATTTGCTGTATTTTTTTTGATGGTTAATTCCAAATTATTTACCTTAAAAAGTATTTTTTTTGTACTTTTTATATTTCTTATTTCAACTTGTTTTTTTACAATTTCTTTTTCTTTCCAAAAAATTGGTGGTTTAAAATTAGATATTACATTGTCCACATCTTTTTTATCCAAAATTTGAGATTGTAGTTTTATTAATCTTTTTAATTTATTAATAAATATTTTTAATATCACAATAGAGTCATCATTTGTAAAACTATTTTCGTTCAGAATATGCAGCGTTCTTTTTTTTTCTTTTGCTAAGGTATTATCTACTAACTCTGATATATCAAAATTTTCACTTAAATTTGTAAGTTTTAATATATCTTCGGAATTTAATTGTTTTTTATCTTTAGCAAAATTTTCTATTTTTTGTAATTCATTATATAAATTTATCCTGTCTCCTCTACATCTTTGTACTATAATATTTATATTTTCTTGTGAAATTAAGATTTTTTTTTCTTTAAAAAAAGTTAAAGCTAAAGTTCTTAAAGATTGATTGTTATCCTCATAGAAAGGGACTGTTATTGTTTTTTTCCCTTTTTCAAAAAAATTCCTTAATTTAGATTTCTTTTCTAAATTATCACTCTTAAGAACTATGGTGATACTCTCTATATTTTCCTCAATAATTTCTTCAATTATATTTTTTATTTTATCAGTTGATCTATTAATTATAATAAATTTTTCATTATCAAAAAAAGATTTATTTTTTAGATTTTCTTGAAAGTTATTTAAGTTATTTATTATTTCCACCTCATCATAAACAAAAACATTTCCTTTTTTTAAAGGTTTTAGAAAATTATTGATTGTTTCTTCTATGAGACCTTTGTTATTACCATATAGTAAAAAAAATTTATTTTCGGTTAGATTTTTTTTCTTTAATTCAAAAAATTTTACAATCATTAAATATTTATATAAATAATTACTTGCTCAATAATTCTGTCAATCAGGTCATTTTCAATATCTGACTCGTATTCTGATAGTTCAAATTTATTAGTCATATTTTTATATTCAAATTGTTGAACAAAAGACTTCTGGATAAGATTATCATTTTTATCATTTATAGTCATTTCTAGATTTAAAATCATTCTATAAGAACTTGGTTGTCCTTTAGAGTCTTTAGATGTTTCTATTATTTTTTTATCATTTTTAATTGTAAGTTTTTTATGTAAAAAAGACTTTTCATCAGTTTTTATGGATGCTGCAGATAAAATCTGTTTATTTATATCTTTATCTCCAACAAGTTCTATTTCACTAAAGGTGACTGGGTTTGAATTTTTTTTAACATATAATGGTTGGTATCCACAACTCGTTAATAAAAATATAAATATTAAAAAAATATTTCGCATCATTAGATTATTATATTAATCAGTTTATCTTTTATATAAATTGTTTTGATAATTTTCTTGTCAGCAATATATTTATCTACTAATTTTGTATCTGTAATTTTTGCTATTAATTGTTTTTCGTCAATTTCCTTATCAATTGTAATTGTATTTCTTTTTTTTCCATTAATTTGTATTACGATTATTTTTTCATCTGTTTTGAGAAATTCTTTGTTTACTTCAGGCCATTTAATTTCTTTTTTCTCATTTAAGTGATCTAAACATTCAAAGGCTAAATGGGGAATTACAGGTGACATGACTGTTAAAATTTTTATAAAATTATTTTGTAAATTTTTATAATTTTTTTTCTCATCAGAAATTTTTTTATAGAATGAATAAATTTCATGAAATACAGCAATTATAACATTGTATCTAAACTTATCTAGTGCAGAGTTAATTTTTTCAATAGCTTGATTTGTAAAAATCTCAATTTCTGTGTTTGGGTTTAATTTTTCTAAAATTACAAGTTTATTAACCTGCTCACAGACTAACCAAAATTTTTGTATAAATTTATACGATGAGGACATTCCACTTTCTGACCATTGAATGTCTTTTTCAGGTGGGCTGTCGGATAAAATAAATAACCTAACGGCATCAGCCCCATATGACTCAATCATTTTCTCAGGATCAACAGTATTTTTTTTTGATTTAGACATAGACTCTGATGGACCAACAATTACTTCTTGATTTGGCTTTGCTTTTAAATAAAATTTTTTTTCATTTGTTGAGATTACTTCATCTGGACTAAGCCAATTATTGTCATTATCTTTATAAGTTTCATGACAAACCATTCCTTGAGTAAACAATCCCTTAAACGGCTCATCAATTAATTTGTTTTTATTATTTAGATTGATTGCACGAGTAAAAAATCTTGAATAAAGAAGATGTAGAATTGCATGTTCAACTCCTCCGATGTATTGATCTACAGGCATCCAATATTTTAAATCTTTCTCATCAAAAGATAAATTTTCATTAGATGCAGAGCAAAATCTGAGAAAATACCAAGATGAATCTACAAACGTATCTAAAGTGTCTGTTTCACGTTTATATTTTTTTCCATTAATATTTACTAATTTCCAATTGTCATGAGCATCAAGAGGATTTCCATTAGTTTTTAAATTAACTTTATCTGGTAATGTAACAGGTAGTTGATCTAAAGGTATTTTAACAAGTTTATTATTTTCATCGTAAGCTATTGGGATTGGACATCCCCAATATCTTTGTCTTGAGATACCCCAATCTTTGAGTCTGAAATTAGTTTTTTTTTTTCCTATTTTTTTTTTCTCTAAAATTTCAATTGTTTTTGAAATTGACTCATCTGGAACAGAAAGTCCATTTAAAAAGTTTGAGTTAATTAGTGAACCAGATCCAGTGTAAGCTTCATCAGAAACTTTAAATTCATCTGTTTGTCCACTAGGCTTAACAACGGTTTTAATTTCTAGGTTATATTTTTTTGCAAAATCATAATCTCTTTGATCATGAGCTGGGCAACCAAATACTGCTCCAAATCCATAATCCATTAAAACAAAATTCGCAAAATAAACAGGTACTTTGTTAGATTCATCTAAAGGGTTAATTGCGAATAACTGGGTTTTAAAACCTATTTTCTCTGCTTGGGCAATGGACTCTTCCGTAGTGCCAGTCTTTGAGCAACTCTCTTTGAATTTAATAAATTCAGTGTTTTTTTCATAAAACTCAGAAAGCGGATGATCTACAGATAGAGCTAAAAATGAAAAACCAAATAAAGTGTCTGGCCTAGTAGTATAACATTTGATTAATTTTACTTTATCTGATCCTTCAATTTTAAAATCAATTTCACAACCAAAAGATTTTCCAATCCAATTTCTTTGCATTGTTTTAACTTTTTCTGGCCACTCATCTAAATTTTCCAAACCTTTTAATAATTCTTCAGAAAATTGAGAAATTTTGAAAAACCATTGATTAAGTTTTTTTCTTTCAACAATTGCACCAGATCTCCATCCCTTTCCATCAATTACTTGCTCGTTAGCTAGAACAGTTTTGTCTACAGGATCCCAATTGACATAACTTTCTTTTCTATAAACTAATCCTTTATCATATAAATCTAAAAAAAGTTTTTGCTGATGTTTATAATATTCTGGGGAGCATGTTGAAATTTCTCTAGACCAATCTATTGAAAGTCCCAGTTTTTTAAGCTGAGATTTCATAACTTTGATATTATCCTCAGTCCAACTTTTTGGGTTTAAATTATTTTGTCTTGCAGCATTTTCTGCAGGCATACCAAATGAGTCCCAGCCCATAGGATGTAAAACGTTAAAACCTTTAAGCTTCTTAAAACGAGCTAAAACATCACCAATCGTATAATTTCTTACATGACCCATATGTATCTTGCCAGACGGATATGGAAACATTTCTAAACAATAAAATTTTGGTTTTTTTGAATCTATTTTGGCATGAAAAAAATTATTTTTATCCCAAAAATTTTGCCATTTATTCTCTATTTTTTTAAAATTATATCTAGATGATTCAAACATCCTTATTTCTGCATTTATATATTAAAAATTCTTTGGCAAACGTACGTCTTTGTTTTTCTCTTTTGTTTTTACTAGATCTTCTTTTTCTAATCGTGCTGCTTTTTTTAAAATAGCAATTTTAATGTCATTATTAGTTTTGTTTTCTATGGTATTTACTTTGCAATTGTTAAATGATTCACAAGTTTTTTTATGAATAATAATTTTCAAAGCATCTGATCTAATTTCATTTGATAAGAACCTAACTGCAATTTTGATTTCTTCATTACTTTCACCATCACTAAACCAATCAGTTATAATTATTCCTCCGCCATAATCTACAACACTCAAAGGAGCAAAACTTAGTTTATCCATAGATGCTCTCCATAATGGATTTGAAGAAGCAAATAAAAAATCACCACCTCTTTTTCCTAAAGAACTTAATCTAAAACCTTTGCCTTCTTCCATATTTTTTTTAACCCGCTCGTCAGCATTTACTGGAACTTTTCTTGTATCTACTGGTCTGTAAATTCCACATGAGTAAGTAAGTAGAAGAATGGAGATCAATAATCCGAGTTTTTTCATAATATTTAATATTTTAACCCTATTAATAGCTTATTTTAGTAAATAAAAGCCCAATTTAATTAGTGTGATAAAAAAACAACACTTATCGAAAAAAACAACATTTTATTGAAAAAATGTTTAAAAATTGAAGAATAGCAATAATTTACCCTCATTCATATATGAATATATAACAAAGGAGAAAATATGGATAATTTAAAAAAAGTAGGTTTAACAGCTTTAGCTGGTTCTCTTGCTGCTGTTTCAGCTAATGCTGCTGAAATGTCTGTAAGTGGTGCTTCAGTGTTAACATATACTACTGAAGATACAACTGAGGTTACAGGTAACCCTTTTGGTATGAAAACAAACCTATCATTCACTGCATCTGGTGATGTTAATGGTATGACTGTTTCTTACATGCAAACTTCAAAAGACCAATTTGCTGGTATGTCATCAGCTAGATTGTCAATTGACATGGGAGATATGGGAGTATTAGCATTTGACCAAGGTTCAGGTTCAGGTCTTGCAACTATCGATGATAAAACACCGACTGCTGCAGAAGAAATCTGGGATGGTTTAGATGGTTTAACTGTAGGTGGTTTAGTTGGTACAGCTGGTAACTCAGGTGTATTTAACTACATCAGAACTATTGGTGGAGTAACATTCAATGGTGCTGCAAGAAGAGGTTCAGGTGCTTCAAGTACTGATGGATCTTCATCTGGTGGTGGACAAAGTGCTTGGGACTTCGCATTAACTGGTTCAGGAGAAATGATCGGTGTTGATGGTCTATCTTGGGGTGCTGGTTACGGTACTTCTGACGGTGGTCAACAAACTGTTACTACTGGTCAAGAGTCTGACACTGAACACTTTACTGGTTTCCTAAACTATTCAATGGGTCCAGTAACTATCGGTTACCAAGAGTCACATATTGACACTGGTAGCGTAGGTGGTGTTAACAATACTACAGAAGCTTTCGGTATAGCAGTTGCTGTAAACGAAAACCTATCTATATCTTACGGTGAAAGAGATGTTGAATACTCTAACCCGTCTGCAGCTGATGTAATTGAGTCTGGTGAAGGTATCGCGGTATCATACACTATGGGATCAATGAAAATTGCTGGTAACAGAAACGAAGTTGCTAACAATGACAACTCTGCTGGTACGAATGATGAAATGACAGAAATTGCTGTTTCTTTCGCATTCTAATCTAGTTTAGATAAAACATTTAAAGCCCCGGCATAAAACCCGGGGCTTTTTTTTTATAATCTTTTATCAATTATTGTTAAATATTCTTTAAATTTTTCAAATGACTTTAATGAAGATTTGTAAATAGGTTTTCTTGCTTGAGCTGTGCTCATTGTTTTAATAGGCGTTTTATTTTTATGAAAAGAAAGGCAATTATCTTGCCAATCTAGACCACAAAAATTAATAATTTTTTTTATTTCATCAACATTATTTGAAATAAGATTTTCATAATTAACTTCAAATATATTTTCAGGGTACTTTATTTTCCAGAAGTTCATTAAGTCTTTGTAGGCTTTATAATAATCAACTAAGTCATTTTGGTCATATGTAAAATTTAATCCTCCTTCAAAAAGATTTTTGAACATTGAAAGACAATTATCTTTTGGATCACGTGTACAATGTAATATCTTTGCATTAGGAAAAATTTTATTAATAAATCCAATCCATCTAAAATTAAGAGGTGATTTATCTGTAACGTATTTTTCATTAAAATTAAAATTTTCTAAAAATTTCAAATAATCAAATTTAAGCTTATTTGTTATTACTGTATCTTGAATTTTTTCATTAAAATCAGATACAATCAATTTATCATCATTAATAAAATCTTTTTTAATAATATTTGATAAAATTGGCAACTCACCTCCCCCAAAAACCTCACTATGTGTTGTAATTATTTGTTCAACAAGTGAAGTGCCTGACCTGGGCATTCCAAGAATGAAGATTACTTTTTCATTTGATGAAATATCATTTTTTTCAATATATATTTTCTCAAATTTTATTTTTATATCCTTCAACAATTTTATTTCATCTTTAACATTATAATTAATAATTTTTTTTTTAATTTTATTTCCTTCAATTAAATAATCTGATGCCTCTTTAATATTATTTAAATCTTCTTCAGCTTTTGCAATTGAAAAAAGAATATCAGTTTTTTGAAAGCTGTTTAAATCATTATTATTAATTTTACTCTTTAAATCTTTATAATCATCATCTGTTGTGACTAAATATTTTTTAGATTGACTTATTAAATGATATGCTCTTGTAAAATTTGGATCATAACTTAATGTTTTTTTACAATAATTTATAGTCTTCTCAAAATTTCCAATTCCCTGATGTCCTAGCGCTAAGGAATAATATATAATAGGGTTTTTTTCATCTATTATTAACGCTTTCTCATATAATTTAATTGCTTCTTCAAAATTATTTAAATCTCTTTTAAGATTACCAAGATTTATAAAAGCGTTTATATATTTTTGATTTAAACTTATTATCTTTAAATAAAGTTTTTCTGCCAAATCATACTCTAATAAATTTTTGTAGGACATAGCTAGATTATTCATTAATGCTATATTGTTAGGATCTAACTTTAAACCTACCTTAAAATTTTTCTTTGCTTTGTTAAATTCTCCTAAATTTTGTTGTGCAGAGCCGACTAAATTGTAAAGAATTACATATTCAGGGTTTTTCCTTATAAGAATATTGCCCTTTGTGATCACTAAATCAAAATTTCTTACATTAAATTGGTTTATTAATTTTTGAATTTCTTGAGATATATTTTTATTATTCATTTTTATTAATTATTAAAAAAATAAGATATCCCAGAAAATCCATAAGCGTTAGTAATTTTTAAAAAATTGATATTTTTTTTATTAATACCGCCAAGTGCAATTATTTTTTTATTACTAAGTTTAGATAGAATATTAAATTTAATCACATCTAAACAATTTTTATAATTTTTTGTCTTAAATAATGGTGACAAAAAAATTAGGTCTACTCCTTGTTTTTCTTTAATTTTAATTTCTTTATAATTATGGGCAGAGCCTAATATTAAGAAATTTTTTTTGGTATTATATTTTACAAGACCCAAGGTGTTGTTGAATGCTGGAATATAAACTCCATCAAAATTTAAGTTTAATGCTAATTTTATATTATTAGCTAAATATAATTTTCTATTATTTGCTTTGCAAAATTGTTTTAGTTCCAAAAGTTCATTTTTATTGTATTTTTTTTCATATTCTCTAAAAATGATAGCTATATTTCTGTCTAATTTTGATAATTCTTCTTTTTTAAATTTCGAAATAAAAGTAAAAATATTAGGAATTATTTTATGCATAAAATTATTAATAACTTAATCGATATTAAAAAAGAAATAAATTTAAAAAATCTTGATCAGAAATCAAAAATAAAGATTATAGCTGTAAGTAAAACTTTCTCATTAGATAAAATTATGCCTTTAATAAATGACGGGCATTTAGATTATGGAGAAAATAAAGTTCAGGAAGCACTAAATAAGTGGAATAAAATTAAATTAACAAATAAAAATTTAAATTTACATATGATAGGCAAACTGCAGACAAACAAAGTTAAAACTGCAGTAGGTTTATTTGATTATATTCATTCTTTAGATTCTATCAAATTAGCTGAAAAAATTTCTGAAGAACAAAAAAAAATTAATAAAAACTTAAGGATATTTATTCAGGTAAATTTAGGAGATGAGACGCAAAAAAGTGGAATCTCTATTAATGAATTAGAAAATTTTTATCAAATATGTTCAAATAAATTAAATTTAAATATAATTGGTCTTATGTGTTTGCCACCAATTAGTGACGATCCTTCAAAATATTTTCAAAAGATGAAACAACTTAATGATAACTTATCTTTAAATGAACTAAGTATGGGAATGTCTTCAGATTATCTATTAGCAATAAAGCATGGAGCTAGTTTTGTCAGGATTGGTTCAAAAATTTTTGGTATGAGAAATTAAAGAATTTTAATTTGATTTTTTTTACTTATTAACTTTAATAAAATTAAAAAATCGTTTTTCTTTAAAGCAACACAACCTTCAGTTTTACTATAATTATTTGTTAAATGAATAAAAATTGCACTGCCTTTTCCAAGTTTTATTTTTTTTGTATTATATGAAATGGGTATTAAGAAATCATACTTATTGTCTTTCCTGTAAAGTTTTTCATGTCCTATGTTTTTATTAATTTTTACTAATTTATTATATTTTTTTTTGTTAGTTGGATCATCACACCACCCTAATTTTTTTGTTATAGGAATACATTTTAATTTTGTATCAGGTTTTTTATTTCTATCTTTTCTATAAAAAAGATTTCCTATTTTAAATTTACCTATAGGTGTTTTTTTATCACCCTCAATTTTATTTTTTGAAAAGCCATATTTGCCAATAGAACATCGAAATTCAAAATTATCATAAATAAGAGTATCTTTATTTTTTATAATAATTGTCATATTTTAATTATATATGAATTTAAAAAAAATCATTATTTTTGAAAATAAGGTTTTATTTAATATTTTAGAAGAAATTAAAGAAAAATTTAATTTTGATTTAACTTTAGCAAATAAAGAAAATATTAATGAAATAAAAAAAAAATTAGATGAAGGGTGTTTAATAATTTCAAATAAAATAAACAAAGAATTTACAAATAGTTTAATATTAGAATCGATACCAATTAAGCTTGATAAGCTAGTTGAAATGATAAACTTAAAATTTCTGAAAAACAAATTCAATTCTCAATCAAATGTACCAATTGGAGATTATGTACTTAATTTAAATTCAAGAAAGATACAAAAAGAAAACAGGATAGTTGATTTAACAGAGCGTGAGGTTAATTTAATTATTTTTTTAAAAAAAAATAAAACTGCAGTTAAAATTGATAAAATCCAAAAAAAAGTTTGGGATTATGGTATTGGACTAGAAACTCACACTGTAGAGACTCATATTTATAGGTTAAGAAAAAAATTTAAAAATGAATTTAATGATGATCATTTTATTTTAAGCTCTAAAGATGGTTACTATATAGAATGAAAAAAAAAAATATAATTGCAAAAGATCTTTTTACCAAAAAGTACAAACCAAGAATAGTAAAGCCAAAAAAAGGTAAAGGTAGTTTTAAAAGAAAAAAAAAATAATGATTTAATTAAGACTATAAAAATTTACCCCGATCATAACTCTATCTTTTTTTCCATCATAAAAGGATGAATGAGTTCGTCCAGAAGGAATAATAACTAAAGTTCCATCTGATGGTAAAATATCTTCGTGAGGATCATAAAGTTTTAATATCCCAGGTTCTTTACCAGTTTGATCACCTACAGAAACATAATAAGTAAGACTATATTTTTGTTTATCTATTCCGGTTTGTTTATCAAATGGTGCAAGATGTTTATGTGGTTTAGTTCCACTTCCAGTTTTAAGTATGTTAAAAAAAGATTCAGCAATATATATTTCAGATCCAATAATTTCTTTAATAATATTAATTATATCAATTGAAACAGACTCAATTATTTCATTTTTTTTTTCAAATAATTTCATATCAGATGAGCATTTCCCGTTACCAAATCGTATATCTTTAGTTTTCTCCAAATCTAAAGTTTGTATTTTATATAATTGATCTAAAAGATTTAATTCTACTTTTCGTTTGGTAATAAACGGATTTTTTAAAGTTTTTTTTTGAGTTGTTTTTTTTAAATTTCTATTTTTAGATATCCATTCTAAAATTTTTTTTTGCTCAAGCACAATTTCTAAATTAATTTTAGCCTCTTCTAGCTTGGGATCTAACTGAATTGATTTTTTATAATGTGGCTCAGCTTCATTTATTTTTCCAAGTTTATAATACATATTACCTAAATTTTTATGTGCTTCTGCAAAATCAGGTTTTAAATTTATAGCTTTCTTGTAATAAACTATAGCTTCATCTACCTTATTAAGTAATTGATAAGTAATCCCTAATAAGTGAATTACTTCATGATCAGTCGGATAATGATTAGATAAAGATTTAAAAATTTTTTCAGCTTCTTGTATTTTGTTATTTTGTAAGGCTCCAATACCCATTTGCATTTCCTGATTTAAACTCATTTTAAGTAAGCCTTGCACCAATTTGTTGAATTATTTTTGAAGACATTTCTGTACCTTTTTCCAGACACTCTTTTTGAGAAAAATTGTTTAAATAACCGTGAAGATAACCTGCAGCAAATAAGTCACCAGCTCCTGTTAAATCAACTATTTCTAAATTTTTTTTTATTCCTGTTTCTATTACTTTGTCTCCATTGATTGAAACAGCACCTTTTTCACCTCTGGTAATAACTAGCATTCTGTTTGTATTTTTGGCAAATGAAATAACTTCATTAAAATCTTTGGCATCAATTAATGACATCATTTCTTCTTCATTAGCAAAAGTTATATCCAGTTTGTTTTGAACCAAATCTAAAAAATGAGGCTTATGCCTATCTACACAAAATTTGTCAGATAGTGACATTGCTACTTTATTTGCATTATTTATTGCCTTATCGAAGGCTCTTTTAGGATCACCTTCATCCCACAAATAACCCTCTAAAAAAACCATCTCACTTTTTATGATTGCATCTAAATTAACATCATTTTCATTAATTTTTCCTGCAGTTCCTAAAAAAGTATACATTGTCCTCTCTGAATCTGGTGTTACTAAAATTAAACAAGTTCCGGTAGGAAGAGTCTCTTTTTTTTTGGAATAAATATAATTAACATTTTCTTTTTTAAGACCTGTTTCATATTTTTTACCCAGATCATCATCAGAAATTTTCCCTACAAAACCAACTTTGTTATTTAGTTGAGATAAACCGACAATTGAATTTGCAACAGAACCACCTGAAATAGTTTTTTCAATTTTTAATTTTGAGATTAATTGATTAAATTCCTTTTCATCAAATATTAATTTCATATTGCCTTTTGATAAATTATGTTGGGAAATAAAGTTGTCATCTACTTTACAAATAACATCAACTATTGCATTTCCAATTCCTAAAATTTTCATATTAAGCTTTTTTTGTTCTAATTGGTTTTTTTCTTTTAGGATAACAAGTAGTACATATTTTACAAGTTAATCCATAACAGTCTCTAGCTTTACAATATTCCCTTCCATAAAAAATAATTTGAAGATGAAGTTTATTCCAATTTTTTTTTGGAAATAATTTTTTTAAATCTTTTTCTGTTTGTATGACATTTTTTCCATTGGTTAAACCCCATCTTTGGGCCAATCTATGTATATGAGTATCTACAGGAAATGCTGGATATCCAAATCCTTGAGACATGACTACACTTGCTGTTTTATGACCAACACCTGGAAGTTTTTCTAGTTCCTCAAAAGTTTTTGGAACTTTACCATTATGATTATCTATTAATAAATTTGAGAGATTAAAAATACTTTTTGCTTTAATTCTAAAAATACCAATTTTTTTTATTAATTTTTCAATTTTTTTTCTCCCTAATTTTTTAAAGTGAATTGGCTTATAATACTTCGGATAAATTGTTTTTGTAACATTGTTAACATTGACATCTGTACATTGAGCAGAAAGTAGTACTGAAATTAATAAAGTAAAAACATTTCTACTTTTTAAAGGAACATTTATTTTTGGATAAGTTTTATTTAAAATTTTTAAAATAATTTTTGATCTTTGAATTTCATTCATTATTTAAAGTTCATCAGATCTCTCATAGAATAAAAACCAGGTTTTTTATTCATCAACCATTTTGCAGCAGATAGTGCACCTTCTGAATAAAGAGCTCTATCAAAAGCTTCATGATTTAAAGTAATTATTTCTTTACCACTTGAGAATTTAACTTCATGTTCACCAATAATTTCACCCTTTCTTATTGAATTAAAATTTATTTTATTACCATATGGAAATTTTTTTTTATTAAGGTACTTTTTACCAATTAAACTATAAAAATTTTTATTTTTACCAACAGCAATTCCTTTACCTAACATAAGTGCAGTTCCTGATGGGAAGTCTTTTTTATGCTTGTGATGGACCTCATATACTTTACTTAAAAAGTTTTTATCAAGTGAACCTGAAGCAATTTCTGTTAAAAACATTAAAAGATTGATGCCTAAGCTCATATTTCCTGCTTTTAAAATTGGAATTTTTTTTGAATATTTTCTTATTAACTCCTCTTCGCTCTTAGTAAAACCTGTAGTTCCTATGACTACTCTTTTTTTTAGTTTAGAAGCAATTTTTAAAATTTGAAAAGTGCATTTTGGAGTTGTAAAATCTATAATTAGATTTACTTTTTTAAAAGCTTCCTCAGTATTTAAATTAATTTTCAATCCATTAATTTTTTTTTTTATTTTTTTACTCTCAGTAAGTGCAATCAACTTAAAGTTATTATCAGTCTTTACAGATCTAATAAGTTGTTGACCCATTCGGCCCAAACATCCAGTTACCGCCAAGTTTATTTTTTTCATTTAATAATAAGATATGAAAATATCACAATAGATACAACTACTAACAACCAAATTATTAGATTTTTAAAAAATTGCTTAAATTTTGAATTAGAATTTAAGAAGCTAGGAAAGACGAGAATTAGGACTGCTACTAGAAATATTGCTGGAATTATTTGTTCCAATTCCATTTTTAACTATTCCAAAAACTTTTTGCTTTTTGAAAGAATTTTTTAATACTTGGATTAGATTTTTCATTTTCAATTTTTCTAAACCTTTCAAGTAAATCTTTTTGTTCCTTATTAAGATACACTGGCACCTCTGTTTTAACTTGTACATACAAGTCTCCAAAATCTCCTCTACGCATAAACGGCATACCTTTACCTTTTAATCTAAATTGTTTTCCATCTTGTGTACCATCTGGTATTTTTATTTTAGCTTTTTTTCCATCAATTGTTGGTATTTCTATAGTTGTACCAAGAGCCGCGTCAGCAATAGATATTGGGAATTCAAAAAATAAATTTACATCAGATCTTTTAAAAAGATCATGAGATTTAACATTAATAAATAAGTACAAGTCTCCACTAGTGCCACCTCGAGTTCCGGCTTCACCTTTTCCAGCTAATCTAATTCTTGTTCCATCATCTACACCTTTTGGAATAGAAACTGATATCTTTTTCGATGTTTGTTTATTTCCTTGTCCGCTACAGTCTGTACATGGGTTGGTTATTTCTTCTCCACTTCCAGCACATTGAGGGCACGTTTGTTGAACAGTAAAAAAGCCTTGGTTTGAACGCACTCTTCCATTTCCACCACAATAAGTACATCTATCTGGACTTGAACCAGGTTTTGACCCATTTCCTTTACAAGTATTACATTTTTCAGAAGTCGAAAATTGAATATTTTGTTTTTTCCCTGAGTAAGCCTCTTCTAGTGTTATTGACAAATCATACCTGAGATCTGAACCTCTGTTATTAGAATTTCTCCCTCTAGCGCTTCGTCTTCCACCACCAAAGTCTCCAAAAAAATCTTCAAAAATATCAGAGAAGTCTGCGCCACTAAATCCACCGAATCCACCAAAACCACCTTGGCCACCACCATTTTCGAATGCAGCATGACCAAAATTGTCATAATTTTCTTTTTTTGATTTATCTGAAAGAACTCCGTAGGCCTCACTAGCTTCTTTAAATTTATCCTCAGCACTTTTGTCTCCAGGATTTTTATCTGGATGATATTTTACTGCTAATTTTCTGTAGGCTGATTTAAGATCTTCAGGACTAGCATTTTTTCCAACACCAAGGACATCATAATAATCTCTTTTAGCCATTTATATAATCTGGACAAACAGATGTCAGTTAAGCGCTTTTTTCTTTATTCTCGTCTTTTACTTCTTCAAAATCCGCATCAACAACATTATCGTCCTTTTTTCCCTTTTCATCATTTCCGTCATCTTTTTTGTCAGAATCTGGTTTTGCACTTTGTTGTGATTTATAAATAGCCTCTCCAAGTTTCATTGAAGATTGGACTAATGTTTCAGTTTTTTTCTTTATATCTTCGATATCATCACCTTTTAAGGCCTCTTTAAGAGCACTTGAACCATCCTCAATTGCTTTTTTTTCAGCATCTGAAATCTTGGATCCATGCTCTTTTAGATTTTTTTCAGTTGAATGAATTAAAGTATCAGCTTGATTTCTTACATCAACTGACTCTCTTTTTTTCTTATCAGCTTCTTTATTTGCTTCAGCATCTTTGACCATTTTCTCAATTTCATCATCACTTAAACCACCAGATGCTTGAATTTGAATTTTTTGTTCTTTACCAGTACCTTTGTCTTTAGCTGAGACATTGACAATACCGTTAGCATCTATATCAAAAGTAACCTCAATTTGTGGTACTCCCCTGGGTGCTGGAGCAATTCCAACAAGTTCAAAATTTCCCAGTGCCTTGTTATCAGTTGCCATTTCTCTTTCACCTTGAAGAACTCTTATTGAAACTGCGGGCTGATTATCCTCTGCTGTAGAAAATACCTGACTTTTTTTAGTTGGAATAGTTGTATTTTTCTCAATTAATTTTGTTGATACACCACCAAGTGTCTCAATTCCTAATGATAATGGTGTTACATCTAATAAGAGAACATCCTTTACATCACCCTGTAGCACACCAGCCTGAATAGCAGCACCCATTGCAACTACTTCATCTGGGTTAACACTTTTATTGGGCTCTTTACCAAAGAAATTTTTAACTTCATTTATTACTTTAGGCATTCTAGTCATACCACCAACCATAACTACCTCATCAATTTCACTTGCTGAAATTCCTGCATCTTTAAGTGCAGTTTTACAAGGTGGAACTGTTCTTGCGATCAAATCTTCAACCAAAGCCTCAAGTTTAGCTCTAGTCATTTTCAAATTAATATGTTTTGGCCCAGTTTTATCAGCTGTTATAAATGGCAGATTTATGTCAGTTTGCTCTGCCGCAGACAATTCAATTTTTGCTTTTTCTGCTGACTCTTTTAATCTTTGAAGCGCGAGTTTATCAGATCTCAAATCAATACCACTATCTTTTTTAAATTCAGAAATTAAATATTCCACAACAGCATTATCAAAATCTTCACCACCTAAAAATGTATCACCATTTGTTGACTTAACCTCAAATACACCATCACCTAACTCAAGAATAGAGACATCAAAAGTACCTCCACCTAGATCGTACACAGCAATTTTTTTATTTTGTTTTTTATCTAAACCATATGCTAATGAAGCTGCAGTTGGTTCATTAATTATTCTTAAAACTTCTAAACCAGCAATTTTACCAGCATCTTTGGTTGCTTGTCTTTGAGCATCATTAAAATATGCCGGGACTGTTATAACTGCTTTTGTTACAGCTTGACCTAAATATTTTTCAGCAGTTTCTTTCATTTTTTGAAGTATAAAAGCCGAAATTTGTGATGGTGAATATTTTTCTCCCTTTGCTTCTATCCATGCATCACCTTTATCAGAATTTACAATTTTAAAAGGCGCAGCCTCAATATCTTTTTTTACTGTCGGATCCTCAAAGTTTCTTCCAATTAATCTTTTAACAGCAAATATAGTATTTTCTGGATTTGTTACTGCTTGTCTCTTTGCTGGTTGTCCAATTAATTTTTCTTTATCATCTGTAAATGCTACAACAGAAGGAGTTGTTCTGGCACCTTCAGCATTTTCTAGTACTTTTGCTTGGCTACCTTCCATAATGGCAACGCAAGAATTTGTTGTTCCTAAATCAATTCCGATTATTTTACTCATAATATATTTCTCTTTGCTTTCATATAGGGATTAAATTTAAATCTACAAGTTGATACAATCATTATTTATTCTCTAAATTTTCTTTATTTTCCTCATTTTTTTTATCTTTTCCTTCAGGTTTTTTTGAAACACCTACTAATGATGGTCTCAAAAGTCGGTCTCTTATGGTAAATCCCTTTTGGATTTCTTGAACAATTACTCCAGGTTCTTTATTCGCATCTTCTATTTCCATCATGGCCTGGTGAAAATTTGGATCCAATTTTTTATTTAAGCTTTCAATTTGTTTAATATTATTTTTTTGAAAGATAGAAAGCAAATCTTTATTTATGATATCAAGATGTTCTAAAGTTTTTTTAAGAGCATTTGAACTTTTTAAAGTTTCATCATTTTGTAAAATTTGTTTAGATCTTTCAAGGTTATCAATTAAATTTAGAGCCTCTTTTGCAAAAGAAAAGCCTCCATATTCAAATGCTTCCTCTTTTTCTTTTTCAAATCTTCTTCTTTGGTTTTCCATTTCAGCAAATGTTCTAGCTAATTTATCTTCTAATTCTAAAATTTTTTCTTCGGGACTTTTTTCTTCTATTTCCTTTTTAGATTCTTGGTGATTATCAGATAGACTATCTTCGTTATTTGTATCTTCATTATTTTTAATCTCATCAGAAGACTGTTTTTCAATATTTTCGTTTAGCTCTTTTTCCATACAGAGTTATATGGTATGAAAATTCAAAATTTCTAGATGAAAAATAAAAAAATTAAAAAATTACTCATTGGAACTAATAATCAAGGAAAACTTAGTGAAATTAGGGATTTAATTCCTAAATATGTAGAAACTCTCTCTGCATCAGCATTTAAAATAAAAAGTCCAATAGAAAATGGCAAGACTTTTGAACAAAACTCTGTGATAAAATCAAAATATTTTTCCAAAAAGACCAATTTAATTTGTCTAGCTGATGACTCAGGAATAGAAATTGATTCACTTAATAAAAGACCAGGTATTTTTTCTGCTAGATGGGGTGGTAAAAATTCAGATTTTAAAAAAGCAATCAAAAGGGTTTACAAGGAATTAAATAAAACAGATAAAACTTGGAGAAAAAAAAAAATAAAAGCTCGGTTTGTTTGTGCCCTAACAATAAGTTACCTTAATAAAATAATTATAAAATCAGTAGGTAAAATTGAAGGAAGAATTTCTGATAGACCTAAAGGTAAAAATGGTTTTGGTTATGATCCTATTTTTATTCCTAATAATAGGAGAAAAACTTTTGGAGAAATGAAATATTCTGAGAAATATAAAATAGATCACAGATATAAGGCATTTAAAAAAATTAAAAAATTTTTTTGATTTTATTTTCATTAACTTGATAAAAATTTAATCTATGATTAATTTTTTTATCTTGAATATCAAAAATTCCAATTTTTCCTTTAAAAGAATTTTTTTTCTTAAATAATTTATCTATTTCAGAAATATCATTATTAATTGAAAGATAATATATTAAACCAACTAAATCATAGCTTAGTAGGGCCAAGTGATTCGGATCTTCATTAAATTTTTTTTTAAATTTTTTTTCAAAGATTTCTAAATCTTTTAGATTTACAGATGGATAATATAAAGGTTGTAAAGTTTTTTCTTTTAAAAAACTTTCATCAAACCATTGATTAAAAGTTATAATAAATTTTTTTGTTGGTAATACATCTGTATATAATAGAGATGTAATTACGCTTTTTAAACTTTCATCAAAATCAGAAATAATAATTGAATCAAATTTTAAATTTCCAATTGTGTACCTTTTTTCTAATTTTTCGACTCTTCTCTTGATATCAGATTCTGATAAATCAGAATTTTCTATTCTCTTGATTTCATCAGCAAGATTTTGCTTTCTTACTTTGTAATTAGTTATTTTTTCTATTTGTTTTGTTAATTTAGTAGGATCTGTATCGTATATATGATGTTTATAAATTTTGATTTTTGAATCTTTTATACCTTTTTTAATTTCATTTTCATAATCTCTCTGTGGTGTTAAGAAGATTGTTTTTTTAAGTTCATTTATTTCCAAAAATTTTTTAATAGTATTTATTTGAGATGTAGCATTAATTCCTGTGCTAATTACATTGTTAGGCAAATCTAAAGTTTTATTTGTTAAAGATAAAAAATTAATATTTTTAATTTCTTCTAAATAAACCAAATTTTTTTGAAAGACAGGACCTATAACAATATTAATATTCATTTCTTGAAATTCTTTTGCTGAAACAAGTGTTTGAGTTGGATTTGAGTTTGTATCCTTTGGATAAATTTCAAGGTTATTTATTCCTATATCCTGGATTGCCATTCGTGTTGCTTTGATGATTGATTCTCCGATATCTTTATTGTCCCCAGAAATTGGAACTAAAATACCAATTTTAATTTTTTTATCCTCCGAAATAACATTCGTGTATGTTAAAAAGAAAATTAAAAGAATAGAAAATAACGTTTTTAAAATTTTATTCATTTTAATTATATTATATAATTGAAATCACAATTATGGTTGTAAATTTTAAATCTTCAAATAAAGAATTTACACAAGGACTATATATAGTATCTACTCCTATTGGTAATTTAGAAGATATTACTTTAAGAGCTATAAATATTCTCAAAAATTCTGATTATATTTTATGTGAAGATACAAGGGTTTCTCAAAATTTGTTTAAAAAATATGGAATCGACTCCAAACTAATATCTAATCACAAATTTAATGAAAGAAAAAATTTATCAAAAATTATTAAACTATTAAAGTCTGGATCAATAATTTCTTTAGTCTCTGATGCAGGGACCCCAAGTATCTCTGATCCCGGCTCAATTTTAATTAGAGAATGTGTAGTTAATGATATTAAAATTATACCTATACCTGGACCATCTGCTGTAGCTGCAGCAATATCTGTAAGTGGTTTTTCAGAAAAATTTTATTTTTATGGTTTCCTTCCTGAAAAAATGAAAATATTGAAAGAGGATCTAAGTAAATTGTCCCAATTAAATTCATCGATTGTATTTTTCATATCACCAAAAAAAATTAATAAGATTGTTCAATATTTAAAAAATTATTTTTCTGGAAGAAAGATTTTAATTTGTAGAGAAATTACAAAATTTTATGAGGAATTTATAAGACTAGATATAGACCAGCTGAATGTATTTGATAAAGAGCCAAAAGGAGAATTGACAGTAGTCATATCGGAGAAAATTGAAGATCAAAAAGACTCTCAAAAATTAAATGAATCAGATAAAAGAGTTATAAAAAAAATGATAAATAAATTTAGTGTTAAAGAAATTATCAATATAATTACTTTAAATAAAAAAGTTTCAAAAAAAGAAATCTATAATTACTACTTATTGAATAAAAAATGAAAATTAAAATAATAAAATTAGCAATTATTTGTCTGTTACTTAATAGCTGTGTAGGTGTTTCTTCAAAAGGAATATTTGGCACTGGTGTAAGTATTGCGCTGGATCCAAGATCAGTCGGTACACAAATAGATGACTCGATTATGCAAAAAAATTTATCTACAAGAATTCTTCTCTTAGATAAAAAATATTTATTAAATGTAAAATCAAAAGTTTTAGATGGAAGAATATTCTTAACTGGTAAAGTTGATAATGTTGAAGAAAAACTTCAAATAACTAAGATGGCTTGGGAAACAAATGGAGCTAGATCTGTAAGAAATGATATTAGAGTAAAAGAAAAATTTAATTTAAAACAATCTAGTAAAGATATTTTGATTACATCTCAATTAAGGACAGCTTTAATTTTGAATAAAAATATAAAAGCTACAAACTATCAAATTGATACGTATAAAAAGAAAATTTATATTTATGGAATTTCACTGACACTTGATGAAAAAAAAGAAGTATTAAATGAGGCTGAACAAATATTAGATGTTCAAGGGGTAATCGCAAGTATTTTGTTAGTTGATGATTTAAGGATACAAAAAAATTAATCTTTTTTGTAATCAATAACATCAGCGGAGTAGGCAGCTATTGATGCCAGGTTCAAAATTTCAGATGTGGAACTTCTTAATGGAGCAATCTCGATTGGCAATCCTAATCCAATTAATAATGGACCTATTACTTTTGCTCTACTCATAGACTTTATCATTTTATATGATATCGCAGCGCTATGTTGACTTGGCATTATTAAAACATTTGAGTTTCCAACAATCTCAGAAAATGGATAAAGCTCTTTATAAATTTCTTCTAAAGCTACATCTGGCTGCATCTCTCCATCAAATTTAAAATTAACTTTTTCTTTTTT
>Ga0163111_10000617_pt1 | contig 21320 bp, 22 predicted proteins | sample CRUFie1St18metaG_FD_109645 | JGI IMG/M metagenome (GOLD analysis project Ga0163111, IMG submission 109645) | Marine microbial communities from the Costa Rica Dome - CRUD Field 142mm St18 metaG | ecosystem: Environmental > Aquatic > Marine > Oceanic > Photic zone | place: Costa Rica: the Eastern... | reverse complement strand
GACAGATTACAGTATTTGCCTTTGCTTTATTGAAAAGAGATAATAAAGAATCACTCATAGTGATTATCTCTGTAATAGTATCTTGATGTACCATAAAAGCAAATTATTTTTGTTGATGTATTGGGTATTTATTTTTACATGCCCTGTTGTCATCAATATGCTTAGAATATTCCACCAACAATGTCAAAGCCATTCCCAATAATATTATGTGCCAAAATTTTATTTTATACAGTTTCATGTTTTTTTATTTGATAAGAAAGAAAAATTAAGAATACCTATTTTTTAAATAATACAAAACAAAAAAAATAGACAGTAAAAACAGCTTGGAGTCGCATTTAAGTTGTTTTTTATTGTCTATCTAAATGAAAGTACAAAAAACGAACATTTAGGTATCAATCAACATATCTAATGCCAATTCACTTATTGCAGCAAATTAACAAACCGTTTGTCTTTGTATCTCTGAAAGCAAAGGTAGTAACTATTCTTGTTTTTACAAAATAATTTTCAGTTTTTTTATCGTATTTGAATATTTTTTTGTTTTCGCCAGACACATAACATATTACTTTTTAATTTTCAACTATTTTATTTTAAACAAATCACTTAATATATTACTACATTATTTAATATATCTACTCAAAAGTCTTATTTTTTATTAAAACATTGCTTAATCTAAAAAACGATTTGTTTTTTAATTCTAATCAATTTTTGAAAATCGAAAGGTGTTTTGTCATTTTAAAAATTTAAGGCAATTTAACAAATTAAAATACCTATTTTGAGCGAAATAAAGGTATTTTCAAACTTTCATCTTTTCGCTTTTATTTTTTTAAAGTTTTTAAAAGTTACTAAAGTGTATTGTTTTAGTGCCAAAAATTGATTTTAAGCGTTTTTAATGCTATTCGTGTGTGTTTTATCGTTTCGTTTTTTGAAAATATAAGGAGTGCTTTGTTTTTAAGAAAAATGCGTATCGGCAATAGCGTAAAAAAAAAGAAAAGAACCAAAAGAAAAACAAAACCTGTTTATGAGCTAAGTAAATAAGAGTAATAAATTATCTAATTATCTTTTAGAAGTATAACGTATAGTATATAATATTACTATAACTTACTCCGTTAGGAGTAAGTATAATAATACTATAAGCATAGCTTATAGTATATATTAATAAGGTGTCAAAAAATTTAAAAAAAATAAATTTGAATTTTATTTAATTTGTTTACTCACATATTTTTTAAATTATAATTTTTGTCAAAAAAACATATAAATAAGCTTTACAAAACGACTAAATAAGTTACATATTCCTTATTTAGTGTTAAAATCTGTTTTTAGTGATATTTAATGACTTAGTAGTGTTTTACCTTGAAATATCAAAACACTATTAGCACTTAAAAAACCTTTTGTTTTTCTGCGTTCTATAAATAGAATAAGCGTTCTATAAATAGAACGCAAAGATTTAGGCTACTTTTGTAAGGTGGTATGTTATATTTCAGAAAAAAACGATTGATTTACAAGTAACTTTAAAAATAAAAATATCTGTTTTTGACGATATTTAATGCTTGGTTTTTGTGCAACATCGCTTTCAACTATAATTATAGTTATAAAGGACGCTACGCAATATGACTGCTTGATTTTTGAAAATAGTAACTAACTTTTTAACTAAAAAATCAAAAAAAAATTGTATCTTTGTATTAGGTAAATTTTCAAAAATAATAAACATGGAAATAACATCAGTAAAAGAATTAAAGGAATCTGTGAGTAATGGAAAAGCTCATTTAGTAAAAATATTAAGTTTGATGAAATGTAATCTCACTAAAATTCCAAAAGAAGTTTGGTTATTGACAAATCTTGAATGGCTAGATTTGTACCTCAATAACTTACAGGAACTACCTAAAGATATTGGTCGATTGGAAAATCTTGAATGGCTAGATTTAAGTAACAACAACTTGCAAACAGTACCCAAAGAAATAGGTCAGTTACAAAATCTTGAATGGCTAGATTTAAGTAACAACAACTTGCAAACAGTACCCAAAGAAATAGGTCAGTTACAAAATCTTGAAAGACTATATTTAAGTAACAACAACTTGCAAACAGTACCCAAAGAAATAGGTCAGTTACAAAATCTTGAAAGGCTAAAGATAACAGCTAACCCTATACCTGATTTAGTGCTTAATTGCGGAGGTTTGAACAGGACAATTATCAGCATCAAACATAGTTGTGACACAATTTATACTTATATCGGATGCAATCTATTTACATTAGAAGAAGCTAAGAGTGCTATATATGAAGAATACAATGACGAAGAAGCAGCTATTTATTTTGCTAAAGTACAAGAAAGTCAAGCCAAAGCGATAGGACTTAACTAAATAACAGTTGTTCAAAATTTACAGTCAGTTCCATATTACCTTTCAACAAATAATTGTTTCTTAACTCCATTAATAGCCTACCAAGAGCATTGACACCTTTTAGCTGTGTGCTATTGGTAGGTATTTTTTTTGCTCCCCAAAAAGTATCTTTTTTAGATAATTCCACAATAGGTTTAGGGTAGGTACTTTTTAATAGTGTACCAAAGGAGTGGTTATGCTGTAACAATTTTAATTGCAAGCAGTATCTCATTACATCAACTCTTATGCTATTCCAATTGCTTGACATATACTGTTGGTGGTGTCGGCTTATCATCTTAGCAGTCATAGGACTTTTAGCATCAATAATTTGCTGTTGAATGTTGGCGAAGTCTGGAAACTTTAATGCTTGATACAACGCTTCTGATGTTCTTATGGGTACATTATTTAAACTCAATGGAAATCCTGCACACATATTTGATAAGCCACCATACGCTGCTTTTGTTTTGTGAAAAATAATCACATCTTTTATGTTATATATTCTAATATTACTATTCATATATTTTTATCAGCAAAGTTACAATAAAAAACGCATACCTTACTCAAGGGTATGCGTTTACATAATTAATCAAAAAACTTTTTATCGTATTACTTTTCTTTTTTTATCTTGTAATGACCACGCTACTGTTTTATTGGGCAATCCAAACCGCTTTACATTGCCACCATAGTCAAATAACAAGTATTGTTTCTTATCATCTTTTATTCGATTGCCTCTTCCTGTCATTTGTCGATAGCTCATCATATTACCTACTGACCTTACTATAAAAACACCGCTAATATTAGGCACATCATATCCTGCTATCAAAATATCTTTATTGCAGATAACCAGTGCTTTATTATTACTAATCTGTTCAAACACGACTATTCTTTTTTGTTGGCTTCCATCAACACCGATACAATAATTAGAGCCTATATGTACGCTAAAGATTCCGTTGTCCCTGAAAAGTCCACTTAGCAGTTCGCTATCTGACAAACTATCCGCAAACACTATCACCTGCTTACCTTTAGCTTGTGACAGGTAATCTTGTACTACTAAGTGGTATTGCTTTTTCTTTTCACTATCGCTGTATTGTCTAATATCTTTAAACTCAAAGTCAGTAGTTCGACATACTTTCGGTGGACAAATAAATCCTCGTTCTTCAAATACACATTCCTTGTTTATTTCAATAATACAATCAAACAAAGTGTGCCAAATAGTTTTTTTAAAATACCCTGCCAAAGCCTCTTGATTAGCTTTTTTGGGTGTTGCTGTCACACCTAGCACTTTAGCATTTATGTGAAGTTGCTCATATAGGCTACAATAAGTATTACTTAAACCATAATGACATTCATCGATAATAACGAGGTCTATGGATTTTAAAAATAGTTTAAAGCGTTTAGTTTTACTTTTTAATGTCTGTACCGTAGCAACAGTCATATTGGTGTTACTAAGCCTCATGTCACTACCCATGATGATATTACTTTCGATTCCTATGGCATTTTGAAAAGCTTTTGCTGTTTGGAATACTAAGTTTCTTCTATTTTGTAGTATCAGCACCTTTTTACTACTTCGTAAAAATAGGTAGCTAATATAAGCAAATACAACTGTTTTTCCTGTGCCTGTAGGCATCCTAAGCAGCGTTTTATCGTTTGCCTTAAACTTTTCTATAATGGCTACAATAGCCTTTTTTTGATACTCTCGTAATACATATTTAAAATTCATATAGTCACTTTACAGTAGCACGTCAAACATTGTTATCGTTCTAGTTGCTGTATTGTGTTGTTCTTGACACTTTTGAAATATCATTTCCATCAAGTCTGGAGCTTCATCAGCGATGCTATTTGATGGAAAGCCATTACATTGCATTAAAAAAGTTTCTATCCAATTACTATCCTTTAAGAGATACCACCGTCCACTCTCTACCGATGGTGCGACAGATTTTACTCTGATTAGCTTGCTATCTTTAGGAGCTTTTAAGGCACTTACATTTAAGCCTGTCATGTTTTTTAGCGTTTGAATAATACTATATCCTGTTGCTTTAGGCTCAAAGGCTACGGTAGAATAAATGTCAATACCGTGCGTTTTAGCATAGCTTATGATATATCGTATTAAATCTGGTAACTCCAAATAGATATTGGTAAAATCTTTGATGTAGTAACAGTTGTTGTGGTAGGCATAAGTCATTAATCCAGTAGGGTCATTAGTTTCTTTATTGGTGTAAGCACCATCACCAACAATATGCCAAGTCACATCATCGGGCAGCTCTGATAAGGTAAAATACTTAAACCACTCGCCATTTAATACGCCACCTTTGGCTGGAGATGGTGCTTGTAACATTTGAGCCTGATAAGCTTTACTGCCCATATTTTCCCTGTACTCTTCTAACACCTCTTTGCTAAAGTGTGACGGCCAAAACATACCATCAATATAATATTGTTGTAAATCTGATGGCTCTACCTTGTCTGTCAATTCCGCAGGAATACAAATGTTACGCACTCGCTTTCTACCTATCCAATAATTAGACAAGTCTAGTTCATGTACTCTTTGCGTAACGATAATTCTAGCACCCACAACAGGGTCATTTACTCTATTGTAGAATGTTTGCTTGTACCACCTGTTAGTAGCCTCTCTGATAGAGTCACTATCTGCTTGTCGTGGATTAGTGGGGTCGTCACATATTAAAATATCGCCACCATCGCCTGTTACGGCTCCGCCTATACTGGTAGCCATTCTCGCTCCTGTGCAATTATTTTCATAACGGCTTTTCACATTTTGGTCATGTTTTATCTCAAACAAGTCCCCAAAACGTTCTAAAAACCAAGAGGATAATAACACATCTCTAGATTGAGTAGCGTGCTTAATGCTTAATGAATTGCTATAACTAGCAGTAATAATACGCATAGAGGGGTGTATTATCCAACACCACACAGGAAACAATATTGTGGTAATGATAGATTTGGAAGAGCGAAAAGGGATATTGATAACTAACACACTCTCTTGAGCAGGTTTTCTACCTTTAATACCTCTAGCAATACGCTCTAGTTGGTCACACATTACTTGATGATGCCAATTAACCTTTAGTTTTGTATTAGGCTCTAATATATACCATGCCAGTTTAAAAAACTCAAAAAAAGAACGTTTGCATATTTCAGATTCTATTTCTTCTATGGTAGGTATATCATGTAATATCTTTTTGTTCTTGCTCATTATCTGGAGGACTAATTTTTTGGAGCATCTTTTTCAGCCCTTTCAATTCACTCATGTCGAGTGCAGACCAATCCATTTCTTGAACCTTTGTTTTTTCTGGTTTTTTATTCTTATGATATTCCGATACGCCTAGCGTTCTATTGACATCATTAACTAACAATCTAGCTAAACGCAAGTCTTCCTCGTCTTCTGCTTTTTTTAATAGTCTTTCAAAACGCATCGTGTTTAAACCTATGAGAACTTCTTTTTCAGCAGTAGCAATTTTAGCCATCTCGCTCCTAGCTCTACTGATATAGTTGTCAATAGTGCGTAAGCAAACATTCCAACGTAATTTCTTTTCGTTGTGACGTACCCATTCGTGTATTTGGTTGCGTCTAATGCCAGCCCCTTCCTTTGCTATCAGATTTACGATAACATTTACTCTACGTTGTATTTCTTCTCCTGATGCCATAATCTTTGATACATAGCCAACATCTAAAATTCAACGATTGAAAAAAGATGTCGAAAGTTTTAAATCCTGCCACCCTTAGTAGTTGCTCATTTTCAGCTACACCTAGTGGCTTCATAATATTTCTTAAATCCAACTGTTTTTTTAATATCTCTTTAGGCGTAAAAAACTGACTTTTATAGTCGTAATGGCTAAAAGCAAATACATCTTGCATCAAACCACTTTGGCACAATGTTTTTTCGCACCAAATAAACGCTCCGCCTACCTGCAAACTATCAAAAACTTTACTAATAACTAATTGTCGTTTTTCAATAGGCAAAAACTGCAAGGTAAATACTGATAGCACCAAGTAGGCATTTTCCAGTAAACAGTTTTCGTCAGTAATATCTTGCAGTTCAAAAGTAACATTTTTGTTGCTTTTAGGAATAAGATTGGTGCTAGTGTCATACCCAATAAATTGAATATTTTTATGCCCATGCAAAACACTTAACTCCGTCAATAGCTTGCCAGTAGAACAACCTAAGTCATAGATGCAGGTATCTTTGACTGCAAAATAGGTACTGATATTTTTAATGTGAGCTATTATAGCTTCATAGCTAGGTATGCTTTGACAAATATGATTGTCGAAATCTTTTATGGTATTGAAAGAAAAAGGAAGAGGAACGATATTGTTACTCCCAAAGGCTACTTTGCTCATGTGATTTATTTTTTGGAATATATTGGTCTGGTATAAGACTGTAAATATCAATAATAGGGTCATTTACTCTTACTGCCTTAATATTGTTTTTGGCATACATTTGTCTAGTATGACTATTACTTTCTAATGCCAAATATGTTTCGTTTGCCGTGCCATGTATAGGAAAAACATAATTTTTTAAAACGTAATTTTTCCAATCTGCTGCTTTGCGATATTTTAATCGCACAGGCTTAAAATATGCCTCGTGTGGCTGCCATCCATTACAATATTCAGCAATTCGCATCAATGACTGTTCTTTCATGCTATCTAATCTAGCAGTTATCATAATCACATAGCAGTCTTTTATTTGTTCCAACAAGGCCAACTTATATTCTTCTTGTTGTACTTTTTCATTGGTGTAGTGATACCAAGCAACGCCATTTTGATGAGTAGGATATGCAAAAGTAGCATTAAGGTCTAATAGTATAATATTTTTAGTATTCATTATTTTTTGTTTTTTTATCAACATTATAAAGATACTAATTTTTTACCAAAAAACCAACTGTTTGTTATTATATTTTGGTTTGTTTTTTTATACGTTGATTAATGTTTTTCCATGCCTTTTCATGCAAGTTCATTCGTGAGCCATCAGCATATTTTAAATTAAACTCAAAATCTATTGCCTCTTTCAAAAAAGCAATATCCATTGGTTTTGGTGTATTGGCTATCACTTCAACATTATTATTTAGCCTTCGTACTCTTACAAAAACAAAAAATTTGCGAAACATTTGTTCTAGTTCACGATGCTCATAAAACTTTTGCACTTTAGGTAAGTCTTTTACAAAATCCGCTAGTCGAACATTTTTTTCATACTCTAGGGTAAATCCTACATTATTGATGGTTGTTTTGTTTAGCATTCGTTTACCGTTAATCTGTTGTGCTTCGCAATTGTAGATATTTTTGGTATAAGCTATTAAATTCCCCTTACTACCTACTAATAAAGCAGCACATATCGCTATTACATACATTCTATCTTGATAAAATGGAATTGACTGCAATACACTTGATAAAAATACTGTTGTATAAGGGTCGTCAGTTAATAGCTTATCTAAAAAAATATCATTAATAGCAATACTGGCATCTATATCTACTTCATCGGTGTCTGGTGCATAAAATGGTTCAAAAGCATTACTTCGGACACCCATCATTTCAAGCATCTTTGTCTCTGTAAGATGTCCTGCTCCGAAGTCCACTACATTAGTACCATATACTCTTTTCCATAAATCAACATGCTTAGTGTTTTTTCTGTCAAAAAATTTCGCTGACTTGTTGCTTAATATTATACTTAACATACCCAAGCCTAACTTTTTGCGATGCCCTTTTCTTCTTCTAAAAGCATTATGTCTTAGTATATCTTTATAGCGAGTATGAATATCAAAGTCCATGCTTAATAAGTTAAGTAGGTGCTTTGCTATCTTTGCCTTTTCGTTGTCAATAAAAACGACATCTACTTCTTCTACTCCATTTTCAGCATAATACTCCGCTCTACCCAAGCCATTAATACACACCAAATCGTTAGTACATATCAATGGCATTTTTATTTTTCGCTTGTCTAACGCTCTCGTAATTTGGCAGCCATAGTGAAATGTCTGTCCGCTGTTTGCAACTAATACCGCTTTTGTTTTTACTGCTTTACAGTTGTATAGGCAAGGATAAAAAGCTTCACTATCTAAGGGTATATCTGGCAACGCCTTTAGTTGTTCTAATATACTTTCGCCTTTTAACTGCTCATACATTTGCTTTGTAGTCGTATGTGCTTTAGTGTCATTAGTAGCTCTGTTAAACACAATATTTAAACTCATACGTTGATTGAGCGACAATGCCTTAGTATAATATATTGGCACTTTTGTTACGCCCATTTTTTCTGCTACAAGATGCCTTTGATGTCCTGATAGTATTTCGCCATTTTTGTCAGCGTATATAGGCAATAGAAAACCTAGTTTTTGCAATGACAATTGCAACAGTTCTAGTCGATGATGGTCAGCCTTTCGAGGATTATAAGTAGATGGCTGGACGTTATGAATATGTTTTAATAAAATCATCTAGTCCTATCTTTTTGTTGATATAAGCAGCATTACTATCTTGGCAGTCCCCAATGACAGTATGCTGCTCTAACCATTGTTCAAAAATTTCTGGCTGCTCATACCAAATATATTCGCCTATTTTTATTTTTACCAATTCATCAACAGGCTCATCAGGGTCTTTTGAGAAATCGACATCCGATATGTCAAAATCAATATTAAACACATCTTCTTCTGATTTACTACTTATTTCTTGTAAGCTTTGTAATTCATAATAACTAAAAGGCATAATTTCACTCAAATCACTTAACACATCTTTGCTTGTTTCCTCTTGTATAATTTCATTGACAATATCAGAAAGCATGATGTAGTCTGTTTCAAACCTTGTTTCATTGACTGTTACTGCCAATTCCATTGCTTGCTCTATGGTAATAGTGCCGTAATTATATGCGATAACATGACTAATGCCTAATTCCTTCAAGGAGTCTAGTCTGTGATTGCCATTAACGACTTCATATAAGCCATCTTGTAATGCTCTGACTTGTATATTTTGAACTAATCCAAATGTGTCAATATTTTTGGTAAGTTTTTTTTGCTTACTTTCATCTTGTTGTTTGTAATTCCATGTGGCTTTTCGTAAGACTTTGATGGGCAAGATGACGTAGTTTTTGAGGCTACCATTCAATCTTGCACCTATCAAAGTGTTCTTACTGCTTGAAAAACATATATCCTTATCCTTATCCTTAAACTTCATGGTGTTGTGTGTTTGTGAACCCTAGCAATCCTTTTAATATATTTAATACATCATTATACATATAACTGTGGCGTGCCTTTATCGACAAGATAAACGATTGATAGGCATAACCTGATACTTGATACTTGATTTGTTTGCCTATGGAAATAACAACATCACATAACTGCTCTTGTGTATCTTGATACACAGAATTGTTGTTGCTATCATCGACATCATCAATAATAGAATTTTTGTTTTGAAATATATCTAGTGGATTTTGAGGAGATGTAGTAGATACAGTAGTACCGATGACTTGTTCTATATCTTTGACTTGATAGGGAAGTACAGTCGCTAATTCCTCAACGGTGCTGTGAACAGCCATTTGCTTTATCAAATCATTGAGCTTTGACTTGATAGGGAGAAAATAAGTCTCGTTGGTTAAGACTGCTAATTTCTTAGCTTGGGCAATAGAGATATTGCCATGATTGTAGCATACCACATACTTGTAGCCTAACTTTTTTAGCTCTACTAATCTGTGATTGCCATTAATGACTTCATATTTTTTTGCACCTACTTTACGCACTTGTATGTTTTCTACAACACCGTTTTTGGAAAGATTGGCATGAAGTTTTTGACTTAATGCCTTGTCTTCTTCTTTGTAATTCCATGTTGCTGAAACCAATTGTGATATAGGTAGTATGCAAAAATTAGCATAATTCTTTTGTAAAGATAAGGGAAGTGCAGATAACTCCTTATCAGTAAATATTCTTTTAACCGCCATGTACTTATTCTTTTAACGCTGTGATGCAAAGATATATTAGTTTTTATGAAAATAAAAATAAATATATAACAACAGAATTACTGCTTGACTAGCAATATTATTTATTAGTGTGCTTGCTATTTTTGTGGTGCGTTGTGCTAGAAATATTTACCTTTTAATCGCTCCATAAACTGCTCTGTTGTACTTTCTGTTGTTATATCTGGTTCTTCCATCACGTCTTCTATTATACTATGGTCATTAGCTTGTAAAAAAGTCAATTCCCTTTGTTTTTGCTCTGGCTCACTTACAAAATCATGTATCATAGCTAATAGGTCTGGCGCTTCATCATGTTCTCCATGTGGGAAACTAATACATTCCATCATAAAGTTATCTATCCATCCTGCATTCTCTAGTAAGTACCAACGACCTGCTCTAATAGATGGCGTAACAAGTCTAACACGAACTTCCTTATCGGTTCGAGGAGGCTTGATGGCATAGATATTTAGGCTGGGGATTTCTTTTTTTAGTTGTTGTATGACAGACAAGCCAGAGGCTTTCGGCTCAAAGGTAATGTTACTATACTGATTAACTCCGTTCTGCATTGCAAAATGTGGAATCTCGTCACACAAATCTGGAAACTCTAAATACAAATTACTATATGAACGAATATAAAAATTCCCTTCATAATAAGTATATGCCATTAAACCAGTAGGGTCATTGTTTTTGTTCGCAGTATAAGCAGTATCGCCCATGACATGCCATACCACATCTTTTGGCAAGTCAGTTAATCTGAAACGCTTGAACCAATGTCGCTTGATAACATCGCCTTCTTGTGGTGCTGGACGCTGTTGATACATCGCTGTAAACTTCACTAAGTCGGCATCTTTTTCTATGAGTAGGTTTTCAAGGCTTTTTCTGGCAGGCCACAAAGCTTCGCCTATTTTTCTAGGGTCTAAAGGGTTGCTATCATCAGTTTTGATAGCTGGCAAAGTAAATACTACCCAATCTTCCTTACCACCTTTGTCTTTAGATAGTTTGTTGATAATTCTGCCTGCTAAATCATCCTCATGCCAACGAGTAAGTGTAATTAATTGCTGTGTTGTGTTCGTAAGACGTGTTCGAGTATCGCCGATATAGCCATTCCACAAAGCATCACGTTCTCGTTTTGAGTATGCCTCTTTGTCATTTTTAATCGGGTCATCAATAAAAAGAAAATCTACATCCTTACCTGTAATACCTCCTGAACGTCCAGTAGCAAAAAACTTTCCTCTATGTCCTACCACTTCAAACATACTCTCTGTACGTTTCCATTCATTACCATCTGATACTGCTTTGCCATCTTTCTTATAGCCTTGCAAGGTGGTATTAGGAAATATCTCTCGATAAGTATCACTGTCTATGATACGCTGCACATCTTTACAAAAGCCATTTGCCAAGCTAGAAGAGTAGGCAATACAAGCGATATTAGCATGAGGATTTACCCCTAATATCTGTGCTGCTATTCTTCTTGTGGTAAGTTCTGACTTACCATGACGAGGAGGCATAAACACCATGAGGTTTTTTATATCTCCTCTCACAAAAGCGTCTAGGTAGTCACATAACAGTTTATGATGCCAATTTACCTCATAGCGTGGCATCGTATAGGTGGTAAATGCCAATAGGCTCGTCCTAGCTTCTGCCAGTTTTCTGCTTTTGACAAAAGCAGCGTGCATAGCTTGTGGACTACCATAGTTGGCTAGTAATGATTTTCGTAGTTGTAAAATTTTTCGCTTATCCAAAACACCTTATTTATATGCTATAATAGGCTAGAAAAACGCATATATTAAAGGTTGGCATGTGCCTGTTATTTTGTTGTTATCAAATAAAATATTTTTCAATATCTTTTTTGATAATGTTCCATTGATGTTGTGACATGTCACTTTTGCAGATATTTTCCATATAAGTTAAGAACTGTAAATTTTCAATATCATTGACTTTACCCCCTTTACTGATAGGCACAATATGGTCTAATGATGGTTTTAGGTATTTATTTTTCCGCCCATCATCTTGCCATCGGTTATATAGCACATTGAATTGTGTGTCGTTGTAAAAATACTCTACAAAAGCTTGATATTGCTTCGTATTCATGCCTTTTCTGTTTCTACGTTGTGATATGGCATAATCCAAAAAACGAAGTTTGTGAATATCTGTAAACTTTTTAGCCCAACTTTCCGAGATACCAAAATGACATTTTTTTACAAACTGTTCATATTTTGACAGGTTGGTAATGTCTTTATTAAAGTATCTGTGATGCTTATAGTATTTATTTTTCAATTTTTTTCATTAATTCGTTGTACTCATATTGTAAAACAGCAGCTCTTTCTTCTTCCGTAAGGTCGTCCACCGATATTTTTTTACCTTCTAGTTTAATATTTAGGTGTTCATTGAAATCACCATTTTGTAACCCTTGCTGCATAGCTTTAATGGCTGTAATATTAGGAAACGCAAACTTAACATTTGCTTTTTTCTCTTTCTTTACTTCCACCCATTCACCTTTCTTATTCTTGACTTGTGTTGTCGTAATCGTGATTTCTTTATATTGCTTTTCACTCGTTAAAGACATTAAAGCACTTTTAAGGTATTCCATCTGCTCTTCTTTGATTTCCTCTACCCTATCATTTAGTTCAACCGCTATCTCTTCGTACTTAGCAATATAAGCCTTTAACTCTCTATAACGTATCTTATAGCCTATCATCTTTGCCAGTTCTGCTATCATAGAAGCTTTGCTGCCACAAGACAACTCTGCCGCCCTAAGTAATTGCTTCTTAGTAGGCTTTTTCTTTTTTACTGCCATATCAAGAATCCTTTAATGCCTGTTTAATGATTTTTTCAAAAGCTTTATCGAAAGATGTGTTTTGTCGCATAGCAATAATTTTAATATCTTTAGACAGTTCTTGATAACTTTTAGTAAAACTAATGGCAGTTTCTAGTGCCTGTTGCTCATTAGACGTATCGTAAAATTCTTTTAAAAATATCAAGTTGCTATGAAACGTATGATAGTCCGCTTCTAACATTTTTAGTTTGTACGTTTTGTAATTTTGCTGAAAACCAAAACTTTTCTCGTCTTCCTCTTCTTCTTTGTGTGCCTCCTCTATTTCATAGTCGTCATACGATTGCTGAATAGCAGTTTCTATTTCCGATAATTCATTTTCATCATACGGTAAGATGTCAAAATTAAATCCCTCCACCTCTTTGTTGATGAATTCTATTAAGGTAGCGGTGTTGGTTTTAGAATATGGATTACATAGTGCAGCGAGTATTTGCTTTGCGTGAGTAAGGTTTTTGCATGGTATTAACGTAACCGATATTTCTTCTTGTAGTTGCACATCATTATCTAAAGTATATCGCAAAGCTTTAGGATAAGTTTTGGCATATTGACTACCTTTGCCATATAGCACCAAATCCCACGCTATCTTTAAAGTAGTTTGCCGTTGATGACCGTCTAGTATGTATATGTCATCACCCACTTGTCCGCAGGTAAGTTTACTGACATAACCCAGTTCCAATAAGCTCAATACCAAGCTCTCTGTCGCTACATCATCTTTTATGTTTTCAGGCTGTAAAGGGATAGGTTTATGCCATGCTATCTTTATATCTTGTGTTGTATCAAACATTTTGTGTATTTTATTTACTTAAAATGGCAATATATAAATAAAGTTTTATATGTGCAAAGTTTGAATAAAAGACACGAAAGCATAAAAAAAGCGTTACACAGAAACATGTGTAACGCTCAAATATTAATATAAAATTATGAAAACTGTAATGTAAAAACTAGCCTAAAATTCTTTAGGCTAGTGTATTAATTTGAAAAATAAGAAAAGTCTTTTTAGTATTGAAAAAGTAGGTACTAAGAAGTTGTGTTTCTGTTTCCTACTTAATATTAAACAATAATAAATTCAAATTATGAATGTGATGCAAATATATGAAATAATTTTGAAACCAAAAAATCATTTTACTGTTTTTTTTAATTATCCCTTATCATTCTCTTTATTTTGCTTTTTCATAGCTTCGCCAATTTGATTACTAGCCGTAAAAGAAGCCACCATATTATTGAGCATATCGCTACCAGCTTGTGGCGAATTTGGCAATAAAATGAGATTGCTGTTAGAAGTTTCACCGATAGATTGCAGCGTATCATAGTGTTGTGTTACAACTATCAGAGCCGAAGCCTCCTGCGAATTGATGCCGACATTATTCAACACTTCTACCGACTCTTCCAAGCCTCTCGCAATTTCTCTTCTTTGGTCGGCAATACCCTGCCCTTGCAAACGCTTACTTTCTGCCTCTGCTTTTGCTTTTTCTACAATCAAAATGCGTTGAGCATCTCCTTCAAATTGTGCCGCAACTTTCTCACGCTCTGCCGCATTGATTCTGTTCATCGCTTCTTTCACTTGAGCGTCTGGGTCTATGTCCGTAACAAGCGTTTTGATAATATCGTAACCATATTCCATCATTGATTCATTCAGTTCTGCTTTTACAGCAATCGCAATATCGTCTTTTCGCAAAAACACATCATCCAAAATCATTTTTGGCACTTCGGCACGCACCACATCAAACACATAAGAAGTGATTTGCTCATGTGGAAAATCCAATTTATAAAAGGCTTCATAAACTTTGTCTTTGATAACTTTATATTGCACCGAAACTTTTAAGCGAACAAAAACGTCATCTTTTGTTTTTGTTTCTACAATAACATCTAGCTGCTGAATTTTTAGGCTTAAACGGCCTGCAATTCTATCGACAAACGGAATTTTGAGATGCAAACCTGCTTGCCGAATGCTTTGAAACTTACCAAAACGCTCAATAATGACAGCCGTTTGTTGTTTTACAGTAAAAAATATGCAATACAACAAAATAAGTATTGGAATAACCAATGTAATAAAAACATACTCATTCATAATAGGAAGTAATTTTAAAAATTAAAGTGTAAATATGCAACATACTTTTAAAAAGTAGTAGCTTTGGAATATTTTTCGTTACGAATGTATTTAAACTAATGCAAAGTTATAAAAAAGAAATGACTTTTTCCACATTTTATTTCATTTTTGCGTAGCATCGCTTTCAACTATAATTATAGTTATAAATGACGCTTCGCAAAACAGCACTACTGTTGTGTGAAGGCAATATTTACCAAAGTCACTACTTGCATCTCTTTTGCATAGCTATTTTTAACCAACTCTTTTTTGAAATTACTTTGCCATGCACCTTCTGACACCAAAAACATTTGTTTTTTAGCAATGGTCTGTCTCAATGTATTAAAATTACCTGCCAAAGTATCGTAAGGTACAATGTTTAGATAATTCAATTCGTGTTGTAATATCGCAACTCTATGAACGGTATCTTGTATTATAATATCTGCATCAATAGAAATATCATGCTTAAATATAGCGTTTTTTATATGTCCACACATTTTGAGAAAATGTCCACAATATGTTTCATAATCTTTGATATATACCTTTCCATCATCTGAACCATATACCATAAAATAATAGCAATTGTCATGTGCCGTAGTAATTGCTAAACGCCACTTAATATTTTTCACATCACAAGCATCAATATTTAAAATCTCAATATTTCCTAAATAGATATAATTATCTTGTGATGCACTTTGGAGATAAACGGCATTATAAAGTGTCGGACTTTTTTTTATTAATGAAGATGCTTGTGGATATACACAGCTAGCCTTTGTTTCATCGAAAGGAATTTCTAACTTTTCAAAAAGATTAGCATAATCGTCTCGTAGTAACATTCCAATATAGTCATAATAAGAATGCCTGTTGCCAAGTATTACCACTTGCTTATCAAACCTGCTGCATTGCTTTTTGATTTGCTGAAATAGTCTTTTGTCATAGTGATAAGATATTTTAGACATTACTCCCAATGAGCCGTGGTAAAACGACCAATATATTAGAACATTCGCATCTTTGATGGCATTAGCGTAAGTATTGCAATACCTTAATGTATTACCATTATACAAAACATCACTAAATTCACGCTTTACTTTGTTTGAACCAAATAACATAGCAAACTTTGAACACTCCAATATGTTTTGCACGATGTTAAAAAATGATGGCGGAAGGTCAACTCCCCCTGCACCCACCAATAAGACATCTGTTTTTTCTTTTCTGGCAAGCAGTATCGCACACATCGCAGCAAAACTAATTAAGTGTGTTTTATCATCTGGATAAGTATTGACAATCAAATGTTCTTTTAAACTTGCAATATCTTTGCCATTTAAAAAATCAACTAACTTGTCATTTAATTTATCATTATAGCGGTCTTTTGTAAAATGAGCCACCACTTCATTTAACAATAAGTATTCTTGTTCATAATAAAACTTTTGTACTTCGGCATAAGAATAGCATATCTGTTCTTTTGTGCCATAAAAACAATGAATCGGCTGTTTTTTAGGCAAAGAATAATGTTGCAAAGCTTCTTTTCTGCTGTGTGCTACTTTCATATGTCTTATCTTTTTATTAAAATATCTTGCTTTGTAATGTCGTATGAAGTTGATAGGTAAGAAATAATAGGTTCTTTTTTGCTATTGTATTTTCTATCTACCAAAAACTTACCATAAGTGAAATAGCTCAAAACAGCTACCACAATACCACCTAACCTGCCATTCAAATCTTCCAATGGATGTATCGTTTCAAATATCTTGTACCAATTTAAAAGATGATAAGTGTAGTTTCCATCAAAGCAATCTTTTACTGCCATAGGTTTGATAGTCGCTTGAACAGGAAAAATATGTTTTATCAATAATGGTAGATATACGTTATGAGGAGGCTTATATGTACCTACCTTGACAAACCTTTTTCTAAGTCCTAAAGGTATATCCAAATTAGGTAAATTCAATAGTTTATTGACATATCGACATTCCGCTCTCATATCAAAGTTTTTATTGTTGCTACTCTCCAATAACTCATATCGCACCTTTTCCATTTTTATGATATATCGTTTGGAGTCATATAGCTCCTGCTGAATATCACATATATCTTGCCACGAAAAACGATGTTTTTTAGCAACAACAAGTCGCTCAATAATTTGTCTTGTGGCATCATTGAGTATGCCCAAATCCTCATGCCCATAGTTGATACACTTGGCTACGTCCATGATATTGTCGCTAAAAGCAAACTTCGGCTGCCATGTTGATGTTTGGCAGGTAAAAATTATATTTGATATGTCCATCTGTTATGAAAGTTAGTTCTAATTTCTTGTTTTTGTTCTTGAAGAAACTTGTGGGTATGTAGTAAATCTTCTAAGTATGTTTGGTCTGTGCATGTCTTTAACTCATCTAATAACTCCTGCTCCATTGTTTGCACTTGCAATATCATATAGTTAGCTATTAAATCATTCATTTCCTTTTTGATATTATCTTCCCAACATTTGTTGTATATTTGGTGCATCTGCTCCCAATTCTCGCTAATATGATACGGCTCAATCAACAAGTCCATGACTGCTTTTCCCACCTCATCACGTTCTTGTGTCATAAAATATTCCGAAGATACAATGAATTCATCTTCAATAGAACGGAAATAAATATCTAGTATTTCGCCATAAACCGTATTGCTTTTAGGAATATTGTCAATGCTATTGATGATGCCTGTAATAAAAGTCTCTTGAGTTTCCGTATCACTTTGCAGAGCGTGCAACATGATTTTAATTAATGCTTTTTCTATGGTCACTTTTCTTGATACCTGTTGCTTGAAAACAGGTAATGCAATATCTTTTTGCGGCTCATTTTTTTGCTGCACCACAATTGATTCGCCACGATAGGCATTTACCGTATCAATAATCAATTGTTCTGTTATGGCAAACAAGTTACTAGATTCTTTTATAAAAAGACTTCTCTTAATAGGTTCAGAAATGTGCGAAATGCTTTTAAATATCCGTTTTAAAGCACTATCTTTCTTTGTGACATCTATTTTATGATAAGCAAACACATACTTGTAGAACTTTAGAAAATTCATTTTATGCGCATCTATATAACTTATCAAAGCTGGTCTTCCATTGCTACGAACATAACTGTCAGGGTCTTCGCCTTTAGGCAGGAGGCATATATCAATATTCATATCCTCTTGAAGTGCCAAATTAATCGTCCTAAGTGCTGCTTTAATCCCTGCCTTGTCTGCATCGAATAGTAGTAGTAAATTTTTGGTATATCGTTTTATCTGTTGTAAATGTTGAGTGGTAAGTGATGTACCACAGGCAGCAACAACATTTTTAATGGCATTTTGAAATAGCGAAATAACATCTGTATATCCTTCTAAGACAATGCACCTATCTAACTTTCGGATTTCGTGTCGTGAAAAATTCAAGCCATAGACAATCTTGCTTTTATTATATATCTCATTTTCTGGCGAGTTGAGATATTTGGCTACCTTTTTTGATGTTCCAAGCGTACGCCCACCAAAAGCCACTATCTTTCCACTTACATTAAAAATAGGAAACATTACCCTATCAAAGAAAAAAGGATATTTATTGCCACTTCCTCTGATTAAACCTGCTGTTTCCATTGATTTTAACGACAATTGTTTTTCTTTGGCATATCGCACCAACGCTTGTCTATCGCTAGGAGCATAGCCAAGCTGAAACATTTGGATAGTTTCCTTTGTGAAACCACGCTCTTCAAAATAGGATAGTCCAATATCCTGCCCTGCTTTTTCTTTTATCATATAGTCACGGAAATAATCCGCTATCATCTGATTTAAAATATGAAGGCTTTGTGAATATTGATATTTAGCGGTTTGTTTCTGTGATATATTAGGCTCTGGAACTTCAATGTTGTATTTTTTAGCCAAATGACGTAAAGCATCGGGATAGTTGATTTTTTCATGCTCCATGACAAACTTGGCACTATTACCTGCTATACCACATCCAAAACATTTGAAAATGCCTTTCGAGGGGGATATAGAAAACGATGGCGTTTTCTCGTTATGAAAAGGGCAGTTGGCGATATAATTTGCTCCTCGCTTTTTGATATTCACAAAATCACGAATAACCTCCTCTATTTGAGCAGTATCTAAAATTTGTGATACAATATGTTCTGGAATCATAAAAAAAATATTTTAAACAAAATGAGCCACAAGATAGTAAAAATATATCTACCTATAAAAAATTGAAGCAAAAATAAGCATATCTTTATCATATAATAATATATCGTAGGCAATAAAAAATATTCTGTTTTCCCTGAACCTTTAAATTTTTGCCTATATGATTTACATAGACGATGTATCAACTGCTCTAAGGTTAATGCCCAGCAAAGTCTATATATGCCTACTAGATAGAGGTGTCTAGCATTTTTTCTTCCTACACTTGTTTTTATAGAAGAAAATCTTTTATAAGGTTCTTTACTATATCCAATTTTAATGTAGGTATAAAAAAAGCGATACCGCCATGATAACTGATGGCGTATCGCTGTATTTTTGATGATATATATATAATTCAATTATTGTGTTATTGGTTTTTCATCTATATAATAAATATTGTCTATTGTTGGGTGCATACTACCATCTCCATAGTAGGGTTTTCCTGTATTAGATACAATATGAAAACTAATTCGCCCTGTATCGTTGTTTTCCATAATAGTCAATTCTTGCCCTGCAAAAATATTTCCAATATCTTCACCATTCTTCAATGCCTTCATTACCCTGTTATTGCTTTTATCAATACAAAAAGTCAATTGATTAGACCCTTGGTTTAGTTGATGACAACAATCAGTAGTAGAGGTAGTAGCAGTGTTATAGTATTGAGTTTCAAAAGGCAATGGCATAGCTCTATCTACCCTATAACTTAGTACGTCAATCATGCGTCCAAATAAAAATTGCAAAAATTTTATTGCTTTGGATATTGTTGGTAAAAGTGCCAAAATTAAAAAGCAAACAAATCCAATTACACCGACTTCTGTGGGACTTAAAATATATCCTTCATAATAATTCATGTTAATTATTCATGTGTTTTGCTGTGGTAATATTAATTATATCTCCTATGTTAATCGTTGTGTCAAAAAAACCATTCTCTCGCTGAATCGCCTTTATAGTTGTTCCATATTGTTCCGCTAACTTGTTTAACGTATCGCCTTTTTTCACATGATGTGTGTAAGTTTTCTTTGTTGCAGCATGACCAATTACACTTGCTTTTAAGGCGTTCGTTTTTTGAGCCACAGCAATATTGTTATATTCCGCACTACCTAAGTGTGCTAAAGGGTTAGATACCACATTCCATAACAATGTTATAAAGACTGCCAAGCCAGCAAATGCAAAATAGTTGGCTAATGTAACCCATGCTATACCAAAACCATAATATATCATATCAATAGGGCTATTGATTTGGCTCATTAATTCAAAGATTTTAGCTTGTGATATATTTTGCTGCCTGTTAGATATCCATAAGATTTGTAATACCAATCCCAAAAACACTACGACAAAAGCAAATCCAAAGACCGTAGCAATAGGTTGTAGATTCGCAAAAATATATGCTACACTCGATACCAATATCATAGTAAAGACATACAAAAATACCGTAAACAAACCACCCTTTGCTGCATAACCAGCAATATTTACAGTAGTGTCAATCACTCGTTCATCATCAAAAAAAGAAGCCTTTTGTCTGCCATTATCCTTAATGGCCATTAATTTACCGCCTTCGTCAGTAGAAACAACATAGCCATTCTCTTCTTTTTGTTTTATCCAGTTTCGCTTATCTTTATTTCGCTGTGCCGATGCTGCATTGCCTCCCCAACCGAACCAACTCTTTTTGGTTTCATTGTATTCAAATTCAGGCATATACAGAACATCAGTACCTCCCCCTCTTTTATTTGTTGCTTTCATTTTCCTTTGTTTTTATAAAAAATAATCCATTTCACACTCAAAATAACTGTTACGCACTCGTTTTGCATAGCGTTTTGCACTTTTTTCACTCGTTTTGCATAGCGTTTTGCACTTTTTTCACTCGTTTTGCATAGCGTTTTGCACTTTTTTCACTCGTTTTGCATAGCGTTTTGCACT
>Ga0163111_10000615_pt1 | contig 21342 bp, 32 predicted proteins | sample CRUFie1St18metaG_FD_109645 | JGI IMG/M metagenome (GOLD analysis project Ga0163111, IMG submission 109645) | Marine microbial communities from the Costa Rica Dome - CRUD Field 142mm St18 metaG | ecosystem: Environmental > Aquatic > Marine > Oceanic > Photic zone | place: Costa Rica: the Eastern... | reverse complement strand
CAAAAGATGGAAAAATACCAAAAAAGTTTTTAAATAATTTTTCCCTATTTTGAATTATATTTTCACGTAAAATAAATACGTAATCGATATTTGCCCTGAGTGCGGGTGGTAGATCCATACAATATTGCATGGTTAACATGAAAAATATCTTCCAATGACGCCCATTCATAAAAACCTGTCTAATACACTTGTCTTTCATGAACTTTGAATCATACATACAATCATCTAAAAGAAGAAACGCCCCACAATTTGTTTTACCACCACCCACTAACTTTCTTTGTCTTTCAAGTACACGTTCAATAGCTTCTCTGTCATAATCACCGTATATGAATAAATCTGGTATATACTGTTGATAATAATGATTACCTTCTTCTGTTGCTGATAAAACAATACCCGCTGGTAAATGTTTTTTATGATACAGAATATCAGTAACCAAGGTTGATTTACCCGTATTACGTTTACCTATAAAAACACATACTTTATCGTCCGCCATTTTTTCGGGTTTGAATTTTCTCAACTGAAGATTCATCTACAATATCGTGTCGTTTTATTTCATAAAATTTTACTCACGTAAAGTAAGAATGGCTGGTCGATTAAACCTTGCTATCACGGGTATCCAGGACCAATGGCTTACCGGGGAACCCGAGTTTTCATATTTCCTGATGAATTTTAGAAGACATACTAAATTTTCAATTGAATCTATCGAAACACCTTTTGATGGTGATGTTGATTATGATGCATCGGTAGAATGTCGTATACCCAAAAATAAAGGGGATCTTATTCGAAGTACAATGCTTAAATTTACTTTACCTAAACCAACAACACCTGATAAAACATTTAATGTAACGTTTCAATCAACTGGTTCTGGAAATAAATACTTTATAGATGGTGTTCAACAGGCAACATTGACTTTATACGAAGGTGTGACGTATACCTTCAACAATGCGAGTCATCCATCACACCCGTTTAGATTTTCTACAACGGCTTCACCAAATTATTCCGATTATATAACTGGTGTTACGAATCCAAGTACATCTACTGTTACATTTACCGTACCAGTGGGTGCACCATCAACTTTATACTATTATTGTGCTGCACACAGCGGTATGGGTGGTCAGATAAACGTGAAAACGCTTCGCTACCGTGATTCTATAGGTGCACATATAATAGACCATGCCGATCTTGTTATTGGTGGGCAAACCATAGAGAGAATAACAGGTGATTATATTTACATGTATGATCAAATACACAGTAATAAAGATGATATCGATCAAACACTCTACTTCTTAACGGGGCATGGTAATTATATAGACGTAGCGTACGATTGGGATTATAGTGTATTATTACCATTTTATTTCTTTAGAAACCCAAGTTTAGCTATACCTGTGTGTGCATTAACAAAACAACTCGTAGAAGTACGTATAAAATTTAAGAAAATTGAAGACGTTACTGTATCATACGCGAGAACAGGTGGTGATGTATCTGAACCACCTTCAAGTGTTTCGTCCTTTATTAAAAATGTTTCTCTCGTAACAGATTTCTTTTTCATTACAGAAGATGAAAAGAATTTCCTACTTACGCGTCCGATAGAATACGTTATAACTCAACTCCAAATGTCTCAATTCAAGTTTAAACCGGGTGAATCTAAAAAATCTGGTATGCTTAACTTTAAAAATCCGGTCAAGGAAATGTTCTTTTTGGCTGTAAGTGATGATGTATACAAATACGAACCAATAAAACAAGTTACTATGAAATTTAACAATAACATAATCATAGACGCTGATAATTTAATGCTCAGTTACGAACAACCATTAAAGTATTATACAGGGGTAACGGGTAATAAATTTGGTGTATATAGTTTCTCGTTGAAACCAGAAACGTATTACCCCACTGGTCAAGTTAACATGAGTAGAATAGCGCACAATTTAATAGATATTGAACTCGATTCACCAGACGCGAGTTTCGGGCACAAAGTTTACGTATACGCTGTAAACTATAACGTTTTACGTATAAGCAGCGGTCTCGGGGGTTTAAAATTTTAGTCAGTTATACTAGTAATGGCTGGTCGTGTTCAATTAGAAACATCTGGTCCACAGGACGCCTTTTTTACAGACGACCCCGAATATACCTATTTCATAAAGAATTTTCAAAAACATACAAACTTTGCACCATTCTTTGTTGATTTAGACGTTGAAGGTGAAGTAGAATTTGGTAACACTATTCGATGTACAATCCCACAAAACCAAGGTGATCTTCTTAAGACAGTGAGTATGAAAGTTGAGTTATCGGCTATAGATCAAAGTTTAACATCGGGGTATGATGGCTTTGGGTACGTCGAGTCTATAGGTCACGCCATGATTGAGTATGTAGAAATTCTCATAGGTGGTCAGGTTATTCAGCGTATACCAAGTGATTTTTTAGCTATATATTCAGATAATTATGTTACACAAACAAAACAACATAATTTAGCGAAACTTATTGGGAAACCACCTTTAGAATTTTCGGGTACACCTGTATCGAACAATGATATATTAGGATATCTTGGTTTTGCTACATCTAATCAGAAGTATTTTGTTGATATACCGTTCTATTTTTATAATAACGTCGAATTAGCTGTACCACTTTGTGCTATAACGGGTCAGGAAATTGAAATTATTATTAAATTAAGGGATGTAAAAGATTGTATATATGGTAAACATACATCAGACCAAGAATCTTATTATACGGGATTATCACCAACTGGTCTCATAAAAAGTTTAAAATTAACAACAGAAATGATTTCTCTAGACGAAGAAGAAAAACAGATGTTATTAAGTAAAAAATTAGATTATATCATCACACAGGTACAGGAAAGTAAAGAAATTATACCTGTAAACACGACATCGGTATTTAAACATAAACTTGAATTCAAAAATCCAATAAAGGAACTTTTTTTCATTATTCAGCGTATAAGAAAAGTCGTTAATGGGTTTTTTATAAGTTCTTTTAATTATGATTCACCAAATCAGGTTATTAATAACCTATATACAAATTATGAAAATCTAAATAATCTTGAACTTACACTCGATGATTCTATAATTTTAGATAATGTTACTGGAAACGCTATAAACTTACGTGCGGTACAGAGTGGTATACACCATTCAAGAACGCAATTATTTAGAAGATACTATTCGTATAGTTTCGCACTTGAACCAGAACGATGGTATCCAACCGGTCAAAGAAATTTTAGTTTAATTAAAGAACAGTTTGTAAAACTTGATTTACACCCAGATAATGTTGCCGATAGAGAACTTAGAGTTTTAGGCCTAAGTTATAACATACTCCGTGTAGAAAACGGAATTGCTAAAACACTGTTTAATTTATAATGAATCAACAAGAAAAAGATGCAACCGAGAACTTAATTGAGCAGGTCCAAGACTCTGCTATTAACATTATTCAGCCCGTACTCGAAAGAACTATGGTTCTCGCAGCTGAATACGCAAAGGCTTCCGGTAGAGATATGGTACTCGGCGAAGATTTGGAATACGCTATGAAATATTGTGCCATGAACGAGGTTGGTAAGAAAATGGGGTCACATTTCCCAGAAATATACGAAGAATCTTCCGATGAAGAAGACCAGGAGGAAGAAGATATTGATTTTGAAGATGAGGAAATTCCTTTTACTAGATATACTGGACGCGAATATAAATTTGTCAAAATGAATATGGCGTACGATAATTGGGATGCATGGGAACCAAAAAACCCGTCAGAATTAATGTTAAAAAATGCTATAGATAGTAATGAACATATCGGAACCTGAAGGATATGAAGGAACGTCTAAACATTTTAAGATATATGATAACGATGATAGTTCTGATACTGAAAGTGATTCCGATACAGAAACAGATTCGGGTTCTGATTCAGGAATAGAACGCATAAATGTTGGTATGTTAAAAGGGTATATGAAACCAAAACATTATAAAAAAATTTTAATAGAAGAAGATTTACTCCCCGATTAAAATCTCAGGATACTATATATAAAAATGTCTACTGCTGCTGAAACTGTTACGCTCGTCGCTCGTGAACTCGAGTCCCAATCCCTCAACGCCGTCGTTGCCGGCTTCTCCTTCGCCGCCGCCCTCTCGTGGATGGACTTGGTCAGGTGGACTGTTAACCAAGTTGTTAAGGTCAACAAGAACGGTGGTATGAACTACACACTCACGGCCTTGTTTACGACGCTCTTGTCCATCTTGGTCTACGTTGGTATCTCTCGTGTGTCTACACGTGTGCAAAAGCCAGCTCAACCAATCTTCGCGGTTACTCGTTAAATTTAGGTTTACGCATAACCAATAGTAAAAATAAACCGGTTGCAATTACCATAAATATAGATATAAACGCATCCCATCTACGCGGATCCTCCATTTCGGGGATACTCATAGGTGGTGGAAGAGCAAAGTCTCGTTCCACTTTAGCAATATTCTCAAGTTTATCAGTTGAACACGTGACTGCAAGTTTAAGTATATGATTCGCATTTCTAAAATCATATGGTATTAACCGATTGTTACTACTGTAATAAAACTGAACACGTAAACTCGATATCGTTTTTTGTGATCCAGAATCAAAATTGTGTTCAACTGTATCATCAACACCCGAAAAGTTAATCACGTCACCACATAGAAGTATACGTCCTGTATAAAAAGGTGTTTCCGAAAATACTGTTTTGTTAAATTCATCTGAGCCACTACTCATTTTAACAATAATTGCATCAGGACCTTGTAAATTAATACTACCAGTATAAAATTTATAAGGGGAAATAGATGTAGAGAATACGTTAGAAGCAGTTACACCTAATATATCGTGTGGCGTAGTTTTACCACTGACACCCGATTTATACCCATTTGTACCGTTATAAAAATCAAAACTAAATTGACTTGGACCTTCAAACGTTATCGAATTTGTATCTTTATCATACGAAGATCCAGATAACCTACCACCTGAATTTATAACAACATTTGAAGCTAAATCTTCACCATCATAGTTTCCGTTTGGTATTGTTATATCGTAATTAGACGACGTATTGTTTATTGTGAACGTATTGTTATGATCATTTATAAGTAACTGACTATTATGTATACGTGCTGATATAAGTGAAATTTTACTTACATCATAAATAGGGTTTTTTAGGTGTACAACATAATCAGCTACGTTTGGGTACAAAACTGGGTCTCGTTCACCACTGTCTATATCTAAGGTATGTACCTTCATTAAAATATAGGAGCATTATTTTAATGAGTGTATGTCTCAATTTTTAGTTATTTAAGAAAGACTATGAACCAATGGGTTACTTGAAAGTTGTCTTCTAGCTGTATCCAAACTCATGTTTGTAGCATTTGGATTTTCGTGCCCCTTATAAGCATTGAATTTATGATAATCGTTATGTCTATATTGTTGTGTCCAAGCACCATTCGCAGCATTTACTCGACCATCAATTCTCGTTGTATCAGAGCGAACACTTGTAACCATACCTCCTTGGTTAAGTGCATCGGCACGAACGTTCATTCGTCCTGGACCCGCAGCTCTATTTGGTTTACCACGGCGGTCGTCTGGTCTGAAACCGTATTTTGTAAGTTCCTCGGCTGTATATGTGGAACCAAATGTTCTCTTTTCACCGATCTTAGTCGCTGGTGTATTCAAGTATCCACCAACAAAGCTACTAATACCTGGGGCTGGTTGATTATTGTATTGATATTGTTCTATAGCACCATCAGCTTTGTTTCGTGTTGGTTCTTGAGCACGTGTAAGTGCAGAAACCGTTCTCTTCGCAGATGCAAAATTTAATGTATCAGTTCTGGAACCGGTTTCCGATCTATTTGTTGTTTTCTTTGTGCGTTCATGTTCTGCTCTTGGTGTTCTACCAGTCATACCCTGTGCTCTACCTGCAACTGGAGGAAGGCGATCATGTAAAAATGCGGTCTTTTCTGGTCTATTGTGTGAAACTTCACCGACAATACCACGTCTACCACCTTTTGAATCATATGCTGGACCCGACCTACCAGGTAAAGTCGTTAAGCGATACGCACCAACATTCTCTGGATTAACACGAAACAATTGTTGATTACCCCCAAATGCGGGAACTTCTGGTCCAACACCCAAACCTGGTCCGACGAGTTGTTTTTCAATTGGTGAAAGATTATTCATTCTCCCCGCGTCATACATACGATTTCTCATAGACAAAACTTCACCGCCCGAAGAACGTTGTTGTGGAGCAATTTGAGCGAACGATCCCATTTCTTGTTTTGAATTATATGATGGTTCTACTAATGGTGATAAAGGTCCTAAATAGTTTGTTTGTTGAGTAACCTCCATATTAGAAAAATCGGAAACTACCTCTTCTTCTATTGGGTTACCTTCTATTGTGTATTTTTCGTCTGGTTGACTCAATTTTCTACCGGCATAAACTAAGCCGGCTATAGCCATTATAGATATAGGATCAGCCATTCTTATTTCTTAGCGAGATTTTTATTGAGGTATCTTTGCTGAAACAAACCATTTTGCATTTCGGCTCTGGTACTCGATGGTTCGTATGACTGTGTTCTAAGTGGTAATTTACACTCGACATTTTGAAGTGGGTGAAAATTTCTTTCGTAAGTCTTCGCTAAAACTTTATTGAAACGAGATGTACTTTGTGGTCTGAGTTGATCAGATGTGTCAATGTACTGTGCTGGTGAACCTTTACCCGCCATATATGGAGCGGTACCATATAACATGGTGTTTGGTCTACTTGACCCATAGTTAAGGGTACTGGGCTGAGGATATGTAAAAACTTCTTCGGTCGCACAAACGGATGGAACCGCGTGATCTTGAACCACTTTCATTCCTGGTTGGAGTTGATACGCCATTTATTATTACAAAAGATTTTGTTTATGGAAATCGAGTATCTACTACTTTATTATTAAATTGTTTAAAATTAAGGGGCTAATCCCGAACCTCTATGCATACCGCTTCTTTTATCACCGTTTGGATCAAGTCCCGCAAACGCTTCAAGTTGAACTCCTCTCGCGTCTGGGTTACACAATCGTGGGTCTTGGCGACACGTATTATCTCTTTTACCGTGGATAAATTCATAATATGGTGTACCACCGATAGACGTATCTGGCATACTTACAAACTGTCTCGATAGTGCGTTTCTTTGATATTCGGGCATAGATGAACGCGAACGAGATGGTCCGTATTTGATATCACCTGTAAGAAAATTGTTTACTGGGGTTTTTACGGTTGGGTAATGACATGACTGAGGTCTGTCTGGTCTATCTGCATAATCCGACATGAGAACATTTCCCATGGGATTATCTTTTGTTGGCATTGAACATTCTTTACCTACATTATTGTATACATTTGTTGGTCGTATAACACCTTCTTTCACCATATTGGATTTTTCCATTATATAAAGAACACCGAGTGCGGTTGCACCCAAAACAAATATACGTGCATCGCGGCGTATGAGGTATATTATACATGTCGCATAAATGATAAAACGAGCCGTTGCGTTAACACGGTCTGCTGAAGATTGCGTCTTTGACGGCCAAAATTCGTGAACTTTGTCTACTCGAACCAATTGTTTTGGATCTTCAAACCAAGATGTCATTTATATATAGTGAGTTTATTTTTTCATCATACCACCCAACATACCCTGCATAGTTTTCATCAATGCAGCTTCGTCAAGTTCACTTCCATCTTCACCCATTTTATCTGCACATTGCTTTGCAACTGTCTCAATCATAGAAAGTGTGTCTTCTGGGATAGAACTAATGGTTGTACCAAGCATGTATAGCGTCTGAACATATTGCCAAATTGCACTTTTTGTATTCTCGGACGCGGTTCCCCAATGTTTTTCAAGGTTTACACCTTTCATGAAATCCAAATTCTTAGATTCTTCGATGAAAAATGTCTCGTCTTTAGCCGAAATCTTATCAGCATACGGTGCAACACCATTCATAAACCCATCTACGACTAAGCGTGGGTTAGAAGCTTTCATTAAATCGAAAGCCGATAAACACTTTTTCAAGCCCTTTTCTTCTGGAAATGTCTTGTGTAATTCCACAAGAAATTGACCCATCATATCATTGAATGCAGTCACGGAAGTCATATTATACTGTAAATACGTATATTATCTTTAAGTCAGAAAATTAAAATGGCTCCGTTGATATGGTCTCTTTCTTACCTAGCCCGTTAGTAACAATAAAAAATACTAAAATTGCGGTGAGTGCGGCTGGTTTCGTATATGCACTCACTGGAAGCTTACCTTCGTTGTTGATCTTTGCTTTAAAGTGTATGTATCCTGCAGTTATAAAACCGGCGATTATTCCGGCCCACGCGGGATCTCTTAAATAGTCTTCAAACTCCATTTAATAGTAGCCAACTTTTTTTGCACGGGTCTCTGATGCATCTGGAAATAAAACACCTTCTTCTTCCTGTTGTTGTGGTGGTTGTGGTTTTGTTGCAATAGTTCGAAATTCGTTATCGAATGGAGATGTACGCTCTTGTTCTGGTTGCATCATTTGTTCTGATACTGGGGGTTCCATAGATTGCTCCATCGGAGGTTCCATAGATTGTTCCATTGGAGGTTCCATAGATTGCTCCATCGGAGGTTCGGCATCAAATGGCTCTTCTGACGTTTCTTCTTCGTATCCATCAATCAAGTCGGGGTCTTCAGAATCACCGACTTCAGCTTCACCGACATCCAAATCTTGACCTTCTTGCGTTTGGGACATATACGTTTGTAAAATCTGTTGTACGGGTATAAGTTCTTTTACAGATGTCTCGATACACATACAAAAACGTTCGTATAATTTATCATTTCTCTCGTGTTCATTTTGCGTTTCATGATAAATATATGGGTCTCTATATAAATCTTTAGCTGCGTTATTATAACACGTTTGGATGAAAACCTCGTTTGTTGGAAGTTTCAATGAAATTTTCTTATTATCTTTATTCAATCGAACCGCGGATAAAATTTTAACACAACTTACAAAAACCGCGGCTAATAAGTCGTTGAACCACGCACATCTATTTGTTATATTATCAGTGTGTTGTTTAGACATGGCATCACTCCAATTTGGAACTTCTTTCAAGAGTTTTTGATACATTACAAGAACCTTTCGACCTTTTGTGAGTTTGTATGCTTCTTCATACATGGTTTCATACGTTTCAATCATAACTGGGCACATAAGTAAACACAATTGACCTACGTATTCACGTTTTGCTTCAACGAGTATATTTAAAGGGTCGCTCATATTTGTAGTATATTTACATATTTAAACTTTAAGTCTCTCACGCATTACTCATTTTCCCCTGTATTTATTTGCCGCTTTTTTAAGGTTTACGAGTGTTGGAAAATCTTCTATATCTTCTGGATCTTCGCGTTGTTCATTTTTTCGTGATTTTTTAATTGGTTTCCATGAAATACATAATTCGTATTCTCCTATGATCTGAACTGTAAATCCACCTATTTCGAATTGTCGTTTTATATACTGTAGCGCTTTTACCCTGTTAAAATGTGGGTATCCCATGACAAAAGATGGTATTTGGCAAAATAAATATTTATGACCCAAATCTACCGACTGGCGTATTTTCTTTGAAATCTGTTCATAAATTTTGGTATATGTTTCCTTTTTCAAATGATTTCTCTTTTCAGCTATACGTGTTATTTCATCAATACTGATCATTATGATGTGTTAAGAACTTTTAAATTGTAATTTTACATGTTTGGGGGGTATACTATTCTATCCTTAATAGCACCTTGTTCTGGTTTTATAACTGAAACTAGGTCAATTGGAGTATCAACTGGTGGTTTTCCATACATGACTTGTGGTTCAGGTATAACCTTATCCACTATTTCAGTGTTTTTAACTATATCAAGTTCACTTCGTCTAACTTCTGCATAATCTTCAAATTCTTTACCCTTAATAGATTTTTGGTAAATACTTGGGTCTGTTGGTGGTTTAATATCTATAGGCTGTGTTCTCACACTCAATACCGTTGCTCGATTATCAATAATTCGTAAATCGGATGTAACTGCAAATCCTAACGCAAATCCCTTATGTTTCACACACATAAACATACATCTGTATATTTCTTGATTCGACGCCTTGTTTCTATATTTCTTAATCGAAGTTGTTTCAATAATGTACGTGCAGAGACCAGTTTTTTTAGAAACTTCTTTATTTGTTGCAAGTACCATTTCCTGCATAAGATCATTTGATACCTCAAGTTCTTCCCTAGATTCTTCGTATTCAGATAAATCGAATTCATTATCATTTAATAATACGGGTTCTATTGGTTTGGTATATCCAGAGAATCCAAATTGTTCAGTGAACATTTCCGTCCTGGACATGGTCATGAGTATAATAAGTATTAACAATATCAATACTATAGTATTCATTATTTAATATTAATATTTATTTTTATTTTTATTTAAATTATCCAACAAAAAAGTGATGAGTAAGAAAAAAATTTATTTTTCAAATTGAACATCCTTCTCAAGAAGATACTTTGTATAAAATAAAAAAAAGTTTTTTTGGACAATCACTTTTTTTTGGACAATTTGCATATTTATTTTTACAGTCTCTTCTATGTATAAAAAAACAAGTAAAAAATGTGTTTTTTTAATAAAAAAAAAGTAAACTTTATTTTAAGACATGTCCCTTCTAATTTTTAGTCCACAGTGTAATCATAGTTTGGATATAATTGATTATATCAATAAACATTCACAACTCAAACAAATTGTCAAATACCATAACATTAATAAATTAGGTATACCACCCCAATACAAAAATAAAATTACGCGTGTTCCGACCATGCTTACCAAAAACGGTAAACTTTTAGTAGGTAATGAAATACGAAATTGGTTGGAATCACTTTTACCCGTAAAAGAATTAGAGACCTGTAATTTTGGTGGTTGTTCGACGACAACTTTAGATGGTGAAGGTTCAGGAGACTTATTTGGTTTAGATGATTACGGTAGAACTTTACAACCCGCTATGACTCCAGAACTCGAAGATAAGATTAGTCAGAGTGTATCGGATGCATATAATAAGAATATAAAGAATTAAAACTTGTATATTTTAGATATGAAATTGGCAACAATTCAGGCGAGTGCCATAAAATCAACATTTGAAGTACTCAAGGATATACTAAACGATGTAAATATATACTTTAAACCTGATGGTATATACATCGTAACTCTCGACACAGCACGTACATCTTTAGTAGATATGTACCTCTCATCCGATAATTTCGAAGAATATACATGTGAAACCGATATAATTGCAGGTATAAATGTCGCGAATACATTTAAACTTCTTAAATCGATAACAAATAACGATGTTCTCGTAATGTCTATAAATTGTAAAGAGTTTATGAATATAGAAATTCATAATGAATCGAAGAAAACATGTACTAAATTTGCCCTAAAATTACTCGATATAAATGAAAATCAGATCGAGGTACCAGATATGACCATGACTACTATTACACCAATGGCATCTATGGATTTTCAGAGAATATGTAGAGATATGCACAATATCGGTAATATTATAGAAATAACCAGGGAAGGTACACACCTCAAACTACAATGTATGGGTGATTTTGCGAATCAGGAAACGAATATTGAATGTACGGAAGAAAGTCCTAAAATTTCGGGTGAATATTCTCTTCGATACATGAATATATTTACAAAAGCGACGAGTATGTGTTCTACAGTACAAATTATGCAGGAAGAACAAAATAGGTTTTTGATATTAAAATATAATGTTGCTAATTTGGGTGAGCTGAAATTTTATTTAGCAACTAAGGTACCTGAAGATCAGTAATACAGCCATCTACTGTACTTACAACTTTAGTCATACCAATTGCACTTTGTAATTTTATCTTTGGAAAATCATTTTCAAGTGTATCCATGTCATAATATAACATATCTCTAATTTTAACTTTTTCGTTATGAAAATCTTTACGTGGACCTGCGTATCGTTTAATTTTGTTTAAAATGTCCTTAACCGGTTTATCATCCGAATCGAGCAAAACAGCTGAAACGATTGGTATGTTAAATACAACCCCACTTTTACGTGGTGGTGGCCATTGGTGATCCATATCATACGTCAAATATTTGTACATCGTGTTATTGTACCAATATTTAACACGAACAACAGTTTTCGTAACATTTTCTGGAATTGTTGTATTTTTATAATTTGAAAAGTTTAATGTTTTGAAAACACTTTCGGTCTCATCATCATTCCATTCGTTACGCTCTTCGTACCAAAATTCATCAAGTTCTTCTGGTAAAGGTGTTTTTGTGTAATCTAAAAAATATTCCATAGACGAATCCGCAATTCTATAGTCTGGAGTAGAAAATACTGATTGTAGTGTTGAGTAAACCCAAATAATAACGTTAGTTAAAAGATTACCGATCATTCTATTTAATTAATATGGAAGGTAATTTTTTAAGTAGGTACAACAACAAAATTGAAACATGGGATAAGTCTATTCGAGAAGACCCTATCAATAAATCAAAGTATGAATCAGAAATGTCTGAATATATAATTCAGTGTATGCCATATTTGGAAATGTATACTGATGAACTTAAAAAAGAAGTAAGTACCGATAACGTTTTCAATTGTAAAGAAACAGTTGGGCTACAGAGAAAAGACATATTTAATGATTATTTAATAGATGTAGAAAAGTTAAATATAGATAGACCCGTAGAAAAGAAGCGTGAAGTGTGCTCCGTATGTCCCGAGAGTAACGTATTTCATTTTGCAGATACAAGTGATCTCGTATGTGATAATTGTGGTATGATTTTAGCAACACTTATAAGTGAAGAGTTAACCTATAGAGAAGAACAGGAAACGTCCGAAAAGATAGTCAATTATTCGTATAAACGTGAAAATCATTTTAATGAATGGTTATCACAGTTTCAGGCACAGGAGACCACAACTATACCACCCGAGGTAATAGAACAACTACGAAACGAACTCAAAAAAATAAAAGTAAAAGTTTTAGATGAAATAACACACGCCCGTGTTCGTACCCTTCTCAAAAAACTGAAACTCAATAAATATTACGAACACGTTCCATATATAACCAATATCATAAGTGGTGTAAAACCACCGTCTATGCCACAGGAACTTGAAGAGAGACTGCGTATAATGTTCAAGGATATACAAAAACCGTTCGATGATAATTGTCCGAGTGAACGTAAAAACTTTTTGAGTTATTCGTATGTACTTTATAAGTTTTGTGAACTTTTGAGTGAAGATAAATATCTTAAATATTTTCCACTTTTAAAATCCAAAGAGAAGTTATATCAACAGGACGTTATATGGAAAAAGATATGTGGGGTTCTACAATGGGAATATATACCAACGATTTAAAATCTAAACATATACTAAATGAGTTTCCCAGTACGAAATAGTAAATCTAAAAAATTACAAAAGGAAACGAACGATAAGTTTCCAAACTCCCCAAAATCGAAATCTAAATCGAAATCGAAATCGAAAATGAACCCATTGAGAAAAGGGGTTATGTATAATAGCTTGAGTAATATGCTCAAAAACTTCGCAATTAAAAAGCGAAATACACCAGAAGTTTTCTTAAACATCAACGACAAGCTTAAAAGATAAGTCTTTAATATAGGTAATGAACAGCGATCCATATTACAATTTCTGTTTAGAAGAAATCAGGTTCTACACAGAAAAGATAAACGAAATTATAAAAGAGGGGCTTAAAGACCCTAAAAAGTATTACGAAGAATCCAAAAGTGAATGGAAAAAGATATACCAAATGATACCTGTTATGTACATGATGAATCAGATTGAGGATTCAGAGTCACATACCTAACCTCTAAATCGGTGTTAAGTGATGTAGGAAAATTAATAAGGTAACCTTCTGTAAACCCCGTCAAGCGTAAATAGTTTTGTGCTTGTGTGACCATGACATCGTTCATGGTTTTAACTGATTTAAGTTCAACCACGGTTTTGTTATTTAAAATTAAATCGGCGCGAAGATTCCCTATTGTGTGTCCTTCAAACACAATAGGAACTATTCTCTCCGTTTCGTAGTGTACCCCATTTTTCCGCAAGACAACTTCCATCGCGTTGTGATACACCCGCTCACTATAACCGGGACCAAGTACTTTATATACGTGTTTTGCATATTGTTGTATCATTTAATTATTCTTCGGTTATTGTTTCTAACCCCTTTTTTTCATTTTCCGATACACGTTCCTCTCTATAATCTTTTATAAGTTCTGTATACTGTTTATTATATCTTATAAGAGCTTTAGACAATTTCATCATATATTTATTAATATCATCAAAATGACCGATTTCCATTGATACAGAAATGTGTTTTTGGTACTTATGGGAAACATCTTCAATTACATCCATTATATCGTTTGAAAAGTATATACCTTCCTGTATATACTTTTTTACATCTTCACCCATTTTTATATATTATTATACCATTATTTTTATATATTATTATTATAAATTATCCAATAAAAAAGTGATGAGTAAGAAAAAAATTTATTTTTCAAAATGAACATCCTTCTCAAGAAGATACTTTGTATAAAATAAAAAAAAGTTTTTTTGGACAATCACTTTTTTTTAGACAATTTATTTTATGGGTATATATAAAATGTGGATGCTCTTGTGTCGACCCATTACAATACCAGTAACTAAAGTTTCTGACCAAACTATGATCAGTACTGATAAGTGTCGAATAGTAACGATATCCCCCACCGATAATCAAAGTAGATACGTCATTGATATAGTTGATGATGCACCCGAAATTCTTATAAAACCGGATAAGGAATAAATGTAAGTATATATAAATGCCGTCAACACCTTTCGTCAATAGTAGTATACGGTCAACTATACCTAACCTATGTGAAGGTATTCAACATATACTCATTAAGGTAATATATGAAAATGAACGTGGTAGAGGACCAGTACAAAGTATAGAAGCATACGCGTCCCCTATATTTTCGTTCAATTATAACGCATCGTACCTTAACCGTAACGATACGTTACCTACACCCGAGGATGGTACTATCCGACCAATATCCCTGTTTAATTATAATCAAGGGTTATGGAGTGATACTCAAAACGTACTCGTCGTTAAAGATTATATTTTTAGACACGACTCGGTCTGTTCACCAACAACTTATTACACGCGGTTACGGGATTTCTTAACACACATTCGTGAAATATACAATTATGACGGGGCGATTACGGGAACGGATTGGTTATGTCGACCCCCATTATTACCGGAACCTACGTACGATAGAGATATAACATTACGAAATGTTTCAAGAACTGTAATGGAACTTGTCGATAAAAACTCGGAAAATTTACCCGAAGGTGATTATTTGAAAATATGTGATGAACTTAAAAGGATACGTGATTTATAGAGTAGTGTGATGTCGGCTCTCAATAGTCTTAAGAAATATCTAAAAGGTAAGGGACAGGAAATAAACGATGAATGGTATGTCAAAATAGAAACACGAAAATCGGGTAAATCCGTGGGTATGACCGATAACTATTACTTTTCACCGGAAGGTAAGCGATTTCGATCCATGATTGAAGTCTACAGATTTTTAACGACGGGTGATAAATTTGAGCGTGATGAAAAAACAAAATGTTTGAAAATTAATAAAGAAAATAACGATGAAATAATGGATGATTTATGTGAACTTGTATCGGATATGTACATAAATGATAACATTAAAAATTTACACGATACAAATTCGGGTATGTTTCGAAAATTGAAAAAAGATTCGATTAACTTTATAGATTGTAAATTACAAAAAACGAGAATTCAAAATATGGATGAAAAATATAGTATTACAATTCCGAATGATACACCGGAAGAGAATATAATACACTATTCGAAAGCGAATGCCGCCAATTTAGTAAAAAACTTTTTTAGGAGTGCACCCTCGTGTTTGGGGTGTGGTGCGAAGAAAAATGAAATACAAAGTGGAGGTAAAAAATGTATTTTAACACATGCACACACTATTAAATCTCGACCCGAAATTTTAAAAATGGCTGTCTCGGAATCACGAAGTGAAGAAGGATATAAAACACATGTAATATTGAGGAAGTTTATAGAATTACATAAACAGTACCCCGTGGCAACATTGTGTTGGGAGTGTCACCACATTCTTGGTTAAAGATTAAACCAGTATACTCTATATAAAAATGACTACCTACAACCAAAAACCATGTGAATTTAAATACAAAATCGACTCGTGTTCGAAAGTCGTTGACGGTGATACCGTCGACGTTCTTATCGATTTGGGGTTTGACGTACTTATTCGCCAACGCGTGAGATTGCTCGGTATCGATACCGAAGAATCGCGAACGCGTGATTTGACCGAAAAGGTTTATGGGAAACACGCCAAGAAGAAGCTTGCTGGGTGGGTGACGAAAGCCGTCGAGTGTGATAAGGACGACATCGAGATCGAATTGAGATGTCAAGAACGCGACTCGGTCGGTAAATACGGACGTGCACTCGGTGAACTCTGGGTTCATGAAGATGGGATTTGGACAAACGTGAATAAATGGATGTGTGAACAAGGTTACGCAGTACCATATGTCGGACAAAACAAAGACGATGTTAAGGAACACCACATGTTACATAGAAAAATGTTAGCCGAACGAGGTGAACTCGTCATTGATGAAACTGGGAAGTTTTTGTCATCTTAAATTAAAAATGGTTTAAAAATACTAATCAATAAGAGAGGAGAATATGACGACGAATGAATACTATAACGTCGTTATAAACCCGGGTGATATACCTGTAATAGGTATAGATGATACGGCTGAAAGACCTCTACCATTACCTGATCCGGAACCCGAACCGGAACGAAATCACGTGAGAAATATAGATGTAAGAAGTGTTAAAATACGTGGTGTGTATAAATTTATGCATTTTATTATGCTTTTTATAACAATAATGGGTACTATTATGGCATCGGATAATTATCAGTCACTTGTAGATATGTTTTTATCTATAATAACATACGTTTCAGTTCTAGAAAATAATGCTAATATTTTATTTTACGTTGTGTTTTACTTTGCGTTGTGTTTTAGTTTGGCGACGTATAATTTATATTTCGAATATACCGCGTATTATTTTATATACAGTATTTTAAATATATCTACAATTGTACATCTATCTTTAGATCGACGCGATTATTATATAAATGAGTTAATATCTGTATTTCCTAATCCATAAATTACATACCCATTTTTCACCAGATTTTACAGATGAACCACCGTGTAATGCTTTTTTAGTTATACACTCGTAATTGTTTAATGTATTAAAGAACAAAGCGTCACCCTTATCCAAACGGTATCGTCTCTTTATATTTGGAAACTCCGTTTCACCACCTTCATACTCGTCATTTAAGGCAATTATGAATGTGTACATACGTTTATTTTTATCGTCAGGAAACGTGTCTTGATGAGGTTTATAAAACCCACCGGGTTTGTATTTAAGAACTTGTAAATCTTCGCAATTATGAAAAGGTCTATCCGTCATAGAAACGCATTTACGTATAAGTTTATTGACAACTGGATCTTCGGATGCTTTTATCCATGCAGTTTGACTTTTACGTATATTTTCATCTATATCACGATTTTTAGATACTGTAGATGTCTCTAACTTTTTAGACGCTAATTGTTTTATATGTTCACATTCATCTTCACTTAATACATTTTTTAATACTCTGGGTTTTTCGTATATGGGTATGAAAAACCATATAATCAGTAAAAATGATACAAATAATACAATTCTATTCATTTTATACTATACATTAAGAATATTATTCTTCAATAAATATTGGGGTGGACACAAAAGTAAGTTTACTAGTATATCTGTATATCTTCCAAATATAGTATCATAATGAATAATAAATGCTACAAACCAAAAGTAAAGTGATACGATGTAGTGTAATTTAGGCATACCAAATGTACTTTTAATTACACTTATGATCAAGTTTACATCCATATACTTTTTATCATGAATACTCGATTTATAAATGATAACCATGGATAAGAAGTTAAAAACAAGTTCCATATAATCGAAACCACCTTTTAATACATATCCTACTCGTAGTAAATCCACATGTCTGGATATATAAACAAGTTTATACATAGTTTCATTTCTATGTAAATGATAAAACAGACTCGTTACGCTACCAAAATTCTCTAGAATCATAAATGGAAAAAGTGATGTAATTGCCGAAGCTAATTCTATTAATTTCATTTATGATGTAAACGACTCTATTCTTAAAGTGCACGTAAAAATATATAATAAGGTATCGAACAATTATACCTATTCCGTATTTTTGTTATGACATTATTCGAATAATCAGCTAATGCATGAACGGTGCGCATTATATCTTTAGTTTTAGTTGGATCAATTACCCATTGACGAAGTAAATCACCACACGTATCAGAGAACATCCCGTATATATTCCGTATATCCTCTAATTTAGATTTATGTTTATCACGTCTCTGAAGTTCCTTTTTAAATTCGTCGTCAGATATAATTTTCAATAAATAGTCTACACGTAAACGTAGATTATCGTCGTCACCAATTCCATCGTATCTATATATAATATCTCTATCCAATAGAGTAAGTTTATAACTCAAATCTAATATATTTACATTTGCTTCATTTTCTTCGAGTTCTGCGAACGTGGGTCTTCCACCACATGGTATATCTCCGTGTTCTCTCGAACGTTTTTTAAATTCGAAATAATGAGGGTTGTGTACGCGACCTGTTTCTATACGTCCCGAGCGCCAATCAAATGCGGTATGACACTCTGTACACCACATTTGTGCACATCCATCTATTTTATGTATCATTGTACCGCATTTAGGACACGGTTTCGTATCTTCATTTATGAGTTTCATAGTTTCAACCGTTTCTGCATCACAAACGTGATTTGAATCTATAATAACTTCATTACAATGTTCACAAAACTGTTGAACGCATAACCCACATTTCATATCCGTATCTAAAAAACCTCTACACTCTTCGTATGGACACTTGCGTGTAAATTTTTCATTTCCATTTGAAGATATATTTAATTCGAGTGTATTTACACTATGTACGATTTCCTCTATTTCTATACGCATATTCTCTAGAGCAGTATCATAATCCACTGTTGAATTACGCATTCTTGCCGCTTCTCTACGCATATCTCTCATAAGAAACATTTGATCTAAAAGTTCAAAATACCGTAATCTAAGTTCTTTAATTTTTATTCTATATTCTGCATATGGCTGAGTTTCCGGCATCCGCGCCATTTCACGTTCGTATAAAATCTGTTCTCGATGTTTTCTATAATCAACGTTTCTAAAACGTTTTGTACAAAACGAATCTATAAACTCGCGGTCATGTTCATGTTTACATTTCATACAATGTGGTTCTTCTGTAGTTGATAATAAATAGGTTTGGATACATGTTTTACACGCATCGTAATTACAGTGAGGACACGTAACCTTTTTACGTTGTGTTTTATTGTACTTATCACAACATACTGTGCACGTACTCATACTTATTATATAACGCGGGTTTTCTTTAATAAGTTATTTTTAATTAAGGCGGTTTGTATTTAAAAATATAGCAATTGCAACCGCTAAGACTACGAGCGGTAAATCGTATGAAGCTTCAGATTTGGAAGTCCATCTTGTGGTAAAAAACACGGATAGAAAAACACCTGCTATTCGGAGAGTGGCTTCTATGTGCTGATTCATTTTATTTATATATACTTACATTTTTTTCTCATGTGTAAGTAAAGTAATATGATCTTACGTAAATTTAACGATTCGGAATATGAACCACATCTCCAGGAATTTCTGAGAGAATATTATGCAGCTGAATTCCCGTATTTTTCTTTTAAAAATGGGTGTTTAGGTATAATACCTAGATTTCCTAAACTTATTAGATTAGGTAAATGTAATTTAATAAGACGGAGTATAAAATCTAAAATGAAACATACGACACCAACAAGTATTTTATTTGTAAATATGTCAAATAGAAAGTTAAAAGTGATAGTAGAGGGTAGATGTAGTAAATTAACTGGATGTGGTATAGGTGCAATGGGAAGTAGTATTAATATGAGTGTAGATCCATCGGAAAATAAGAAACAAAAGTGTGTTATAGAACCAAGAATACATGATAATAGTTTTATTTCAAAATTTAGAAACAAAAGGTGGTTTCATAGGTTAATGTTTAATGACGATTATGAAACATCAAAAAAGACCGCGGTATGTTTAAGTGCATCTTCTGCATTGATAGACCCGTGTACATATACATATTATTTAACCGTTTATAGTTTACATGATAATGGTAAGGAAGACAAACCTCTAATGGAAGAAATATTACATCATTCGAATTGTGATGTTATTTTCCGGGATAAACATGTAAATCCAGATGGCCTCGAAAAATGGATAAAAACAGGGTTTCCTTAATCATTAAAAAATGGGTTCTTATCAAGCTTACCATCGTGAAACAAAACGGGGTTATAACTCGAACCATCCACGTAATAGACTTTCGTATACCAAGATTTCGAATTTGCATCCCATACTTCACGTCTTTTTAAACCACATTTATATACAAGTTTTTCGTGCATGTCATCACTACTCCCCTCAATTTTACCCGATTTGTTTCCCTTAACGATAGTTTTTGCTTTCTTTTGATCACTAATAGAACGCGTGTAGTTTATCATAAAAGATGATAAACCTTTGTGCATGTTTTATTATTGATTGGAATATTTCTTTTATATTAGTTACCAGGTATATGGAAATCACTACAGTAAGATTCAACATCAGAACGTAATAGAGCGATATCGTCGTCCCTATTTTCGATGGCAATTTTAACACCTCGGTCAATAAACTCTGCGACTTTCACAAAGTCCTGTTCTTTCATACCTCTCGTTGTCATGGCAGGCGTTCCAATTCTAATGCCACCCGGAATGAGTGCAGATGTATCACCGACAACCGAGTTTTTATTCAAAGTGATATGAGCCATTTCGAGAACTTTCTCGACACGAGCACCATCGATACCCTTTGGTCGTAAATCACATAAAATTAAATGGTTATCTGTACCACCCGAGGATAATTTATAGCCTAATTCTGTAAGTCTTTTTGCCAATGCTTTACAGTTTAAACACACTTGTTTTTGATACTCCTTAAACTCTGGTGTATTTGCCACTTTTAACGCGACCGCTAACGCGCCGATGGTATGATTATGTGGACCACCTTGTAACCCTGGAAAAACGGCAGAATTAAT